>Ga0214206_1000445_pt1 | contig 11344 bp, 6 predicted proteins | sample TroBogEpilimnion_26_FD_153044 | JGI IMG/M metagenome (GOLD analysis project Ga0214206, IMG submission 153044) | Freshwater microbial communities from Trout Bog Lake, WI - 07JUL2009 epilimnion | ecosystem: Environmental > Aquatic > Freshwater > Lake > Epilimnion/Euphotic zone | place: Trout Bog...
ACCCCGGCATCCTACCCGTCGGACAGCCCAATGCAAGCGACCTCAGCGGGCCATGGTGAACCCGCCGCCCGGCTGGTTCGGCTCGGCTTCGTCGCGATCCTTGTTGAAGCGCATCGAGAAAAGACGGGTGACGCCCTTCTCCTGCATCGTCGCGCCGAAGATGGCGTCGGCCGCCGAGACGGTCCGCTTGTTGTGCGTGATGACCACGAACTGGGAATGACGGGTGAACTCGCGGATGATGTCCGTGAAGCGGGAGACGTTGGTGTCGTCCAACGGGGCATCGAGCTCGTCGAGCACGCAAAGCGGCGAAGGCTTCACCATGTAAATGGCGAAGAGCAACGCGACGGCGGTCATGGTCTTCTGGCCGCCGGAAAGGAGGGAGATGCCGCGCAGCTTGGTGCCGGGGGGCTGGGCGATGATGTCGATGCCGCTCTCGAGCGGGTCTTCTGCCTGGACCATCGTGAGGTCGGCCGAGCCGCCGACAAAGAGGCGTTCGAAGGTGAACTTGAAGTTCTTGCGGACCTGCTCGAAGGTGTCGGTGAAAAGCTTCAACGAGGTCTGGTTGAGCTCCTCGATCGCCTTGGTGAGCTCTTCCTTCGCCTTCCAGAGGTCGTCGCTCTGCTTGGTGAGGAAGTCGTGGCGGTCTCGCAGGGAGGAGTACTCCTCGACGGCGACGAGATTGACGGAACCCATGCCGGCCATGCGGTCGCGCAGTTCGGCGATCTCGCGCACGAGGGGCGGCCAGTCGGCCGACTCCATGGAGGCGAGGTCTTCGGAGGTCGGTTCGCCGCGACGGACGACGGCCTTCGGGGCCGGACGGGAGCCTTCTTCGTCGGTATCCTCAAGGTCGTCGAAACTCGAGATGCCTTCGGGTTCGCCGTCGGAAAGCCAGAGCTGGAGACGCCAGTCCACTGCGGCGACATCGAGCAGATGGTCGGCGAGGACCTTCTCGACGATGAAACCGCACTGCGAGGTCTGCTCGGCAAGTGAGACCTCGAGCCCCTTGAGGCGGGTGTCGGCGACGCGGAGGCGGTCGCGGTCGACCGACAGGACGCGGTCTTCGGATTCGACGGCGGCGTCGGTCTCGGTGAGCGAGCCGCGCAGGCCGTTGAGGCTGGCATTGGAGGTCTCGACTTCGCCGGCCAGGCGGGCGGAGGTCTCGCGGGCGGCGACGGCCTGAGCCTTGAGCTCACCGATCAGCTTCTCGTTCTGCTGGGCCTCGATGCGGCGTGAATTCAGGCGGGCGACGGCTTCGGCGCGACGGGATTCGAGGTCGGCGAGTTCACGGCCGACGAGTTCCAGACGCTGACGCTGCTCGGCGTGGGCGAGGCGGGCTTCGCCCAAGGCGTTGCGGCGCACATCGGATTCGGCGCGGGCGGCCTCGAGCTGGGCTTCGCCGGCAGTGATCGTGTCGCGGAGCTCGGCGACCTGGGCATCCTTGGCGGTGAGCGTCACCTGCGCGCGGTCGCGACGCAGGAGGGCTTCCGACTTCGAGTTCTCGATCTCGGCGAGCTGTCGCTCTTCGCGGGCGATGCGGTCATCGGCGGCGGTGAGCGTCTGACGGGCGGAGCGCTCGTCGGCCTGGGCGACAGAAAGTTCCTGGGCGGCGAACTGCGTGGCGTCGCGGGCGGACGAGACGTCGAGTTCGTTGGCGTCCATCGCGGACTGGATGCCGAGGGCCTTCTCGTTGAGCGTCGTGAGCTGGTCGTTCTCGGACTCGAGGCTGGTACGGACGGAACGGATCTCGCTTTCGCGGGAGAAGACGCCCGAGCCGGCGCTGGCGGAGGCCTTGCGGGGCTTACCGGCGTGGACGAGTCCGCGGCGATCGACGAGGTCTCCGTCGGTCGTCGCGACGAGGAAGAATTCGAAGTTCGGGTTGGCTCGCCACCAGCTGATGAAGTCGCCGAGGGACGGGCAAACGTAGCAGCCGTCGAAGAGGTTAGCGACCAAGCGGGCATGCTCGGGAGACTTGGACTGGACGGCGGACGTCGCCGGACGGAGCCAGCCGGGGGCGGCGGAGCCGGAACGGGCGGCGGGCGGAGCCTCGACCTGGAAGACCGCGCGACCCAGCTGACGTTCGCCCATCTTGGCGACGATGCCCGGAAGGAACTCGGCGGAGTCAAGGGCGACGGCTTCGGAGGCGGTTCCGAGGATGTTCTCGAGCGCGGCGGCGGCGGAGATGTCGATGACCGTGACGAGGTCGGCGAGGGCCGAAGCCTTGCCGGTGCGGAGCTCTTCGGAGAACTCGCCGCGCAGGACGGCCTTGGCGGCTTCGGAGAAGCCTTCGAGGCGGGACTGCATCTGTTCGAGCAGGCCGAGCTGGGCGGACAGCTTGGCGACCTTGCGATCCTGTTCGGAGATCGTCTGCTGCAGCGCGCGGAAATCGTTGAGGAGATCGCGCCCCTTCTCCGTCGTCTCCTGTTCCGCGGTGCGGGCGGCCTGCAGCTCGCCGTGGCGGTTCGTGACGACGGCGCCGCATTCGGTGACGCGACGCTCGAGGGCTTCGCGCTCTTGCTTGGCCTGACTCAGGGAAGCGGAAAGGTCGACGTGGCGCGACTGATAGCCACGGAGGTCGACTTCGAGATTGGTGACGTCGCCGCGGGCGCGGGTCATCTCGCCTTCGGCAATGAGGATGTCCTGCCTGGAGCGGCGGAGGAGATTCTCGGCTTCGACGACCTGGCGGGCGACTTCCTCGACCTGCGCGGTCTTCTCGCGATAAGCGGCGTCGGTGGCGGAGACGGAGCCGGCGGCGGTCGACTTGGCGTCGGAGCTGCCGCGCAGGCGCATCTCGAACTCGGCGATCGAAAGTTCGGCTTCATGGGCTTCGCGGCGGATTTCACCGAGACGGGAGGAAAGGTCGTCCGAACGCAGCTCGGAGGTGCGAGCCTCGTTCTCGGCGTTCTCGCGGGCGGTGCGGAGGTCGAAAAGAGCCTGCTGGGCCTGCTGGACCTGCTCGGCCAGCTCCGCACGGCGGGCGCGCATCTGGAGCAGCGCGGCCTCGCGATCGCGGAGGCCGTCCGTGAGGCCCGAGACTTCGGCGCGACAGGCGGCGGCGTCCGTCTCGAGCGTGGCGACCTGGGCGCGGCGATCGCCGAACTGCTTGGCGTGCCAGGCGAGGTCGAGGTGGGTGAAGCGATGGCGGAGGCGACGGAAGCGAAGGGCCTTCGCGGCCTGACGGCGCAGCGTGGCGATATGGCGGCCGACTTCGCTCACCACGTCGGTGATGCGGGCGAGATTGGCGTCGACGCCGCTGAGTTTGTTGAGGGCTTCGCGACGCTGGGCCTTGTAGCGCGTGATGCCGGCGGCTTCTTCGAAAAGGTAACGGCGCTCGGCGGGGTTGGCGGAAAGGATCTGGTCGATCTGGCCCTGCACCATGAACGAATAGGACATGCGGCCGATACCAGTGTCCATGAACAGGCGCTGGATGTCCTTAAGGCGGGAAGGCTTGCCGTTGATGAAGTAGTCGCTGGCGCCCTCGCGATGCAGGCGGCGCATGACTGAGACTTCGGCGAAGGCCGTGCCCAGTTCCTTTTCGCAGTCGGCGAAGATCAGCTCCACCTCGCACTGCGGGAGGGGTTTGCGGCGGTCGGTGCCGGCGAAGATGACGTCCTGCATCGCGGGGGCGCGGAGGGACTTGGCCGACTGTTCGCCCAGCACCCAGCGGATGGCGTCGACGATGTTGGACTTGCCGCAGCCATTGGGTCCGACGACGGCCGTGACCCCGGGACGGAGCTCGATGCGGGTCCGGTCGGCGAAGCTTTTGAATCCGTTGGCGACGATTTCCTTGAGGTACATCGAGGGGTGAACCGCACGATTGGCCTGCCCTACCCCCGCCGCAAGCGTCTAGTGCCCTCCGGGAGGCCCACTTATTCACGGCTTTAAATACCCTTGGATTCGGGGTTGACGAAAGGCCTCCCCCCTTGTTCTTTCGACCCTCCAAACGCTCACATGTCCGTAGAAATCAAGATTCGCAAAGGCGAGACCGTCGACAAGGCTCTCCGCCGCCTCAAGAAGAAGATCGACCGCGAGGGCATCATCAAGGACGCCCGCGCCAAGCGAGGCTTCGAGAAGCCGGCCGAACGCCGTCGTCGCAAGAAGAAGGTCAAGAACTTCAGCGCCTACCTGCGCAAGAAGTGGGATAACGCCTAAGCGTCAGCCCTGACCCAAGCCCGAAGGCCCGTCATCTCGACGGGCCTTCTGCTTTGGTGGGGTCGCCGGAGGGATCGGCCAACAAAAAGGGCCGAACCCGGAGGTTCGGCCCTTGGTCTCGGCAAAGCCGGTGAGGCTTAGCGGAGGAACAGCAGCTCCTGGTAGGACGGCAGCGGCCAGTATTCGTCGGCGACGATCTCTTCGAGGGCGTCGGCGGCGGCACGGACTTTGAGCATGGCCGGGAGGACCTTGTCGCAGGAGTGCTTGGCCTGGGCGTGCGTGTCGGACTTGCTGACTTCGCGGGCGGCATCGAGGGCGTCGATGGCCGAGGCGAGTTCGTCGGCGAGGCCGATGACTTCCTTGCGGAGCTTGCCACCGGACTTGGTCTTCTCGACCGGGGTCAGGTCAGCGGCGAACTTGAGGGCGGCCGGGAGGAGCAGGGTCTTGGCGATGTCGGAGACGAGCTTCGACTCGGTGTTGACCGTCAGCACGTAGGAGTGCGTGTAGATCTCTTCGCGGGACTCGAGTTCGGCCTTGGACAGGACGCCCTGGCGCTCAAAGACCTCGACGGACGACTTGGAGACGATCTCGGGGAGCGCGTCGGGGGTCGTGCGAAGGTTCTTGAGGCCACGCTTGGCCGCTTCCTTGTGCCACTCTTCGGAGTAACCGTTGCCGTTGAACACGACGCGGCCGTGCTTGGTAAGGATGTCCTTGAGTACGCCCTGGAGCGCGGAGTTGAAGTCGGAGTTCTTCTTGAGGGCGGCGGCGAGATCGTCGGCGAGCTTGTCGAGCGAGTCGGCCATGATCGTGTTGAGCACGGTCAGGGGACCGGCGACCGAGAAGGCGGAGCCCACGGCGCGGAACTCGAACTTGTTGCCGGTGAAGGCGAACGGACTCGTGCGGTTACGGTCACCGGCGTCCTTCGGGAGGACGGGCAGCGTATCGACGCCGAGGGTCATGTGACCGCCCTTGCGGGAGGTCGAAGCAGAACCGCTCTTCTTCACCTGCTCGATGACTTCGTTGAGCATGTCTCCGAGGTAGATCGAGATGATGGCGGGAGGCGCTTCGTTGGCGCCGAGGCGGTGGTCGTTGCCGGGCGAGGCGACGGAAGCGCGGAGAAGACCCTGGTGGAGGTCGACGGCGCGGATCACGGCGGAGCAGAAGGTCAGGAACTGGGCGTTCTCGTGCGGGCTGTGGCCGGGCTCGAGGAGGTTACCGACGCCGGAACCGCCGATGGACCAGTTGACGTGCTTGCCGGAGCCGTTGACGCCCGCGAAGGGCTTTTCGGCGAGGAGGCAGACGAAGCCATGCTTGGTAGCGACGCGCTTGAGGAGCGTCATCGTGAGCATCTGGTGATCGTGGGCGACGTTGGCGGATTCGTAGATCGGAGCCACTTCGTACTGGGCCGGAGCGACTTCGTTGTGGCGGGTCTTGATCGGGATACCGAGCTTGAAGCACTCGCGCTCGGTTTCCATCATGCAGGCGAGCACGCGATCAGGGATGGTGCCGAAGTACTGGTCTTCGAACTCCTGGCCCTTGGCCGGCTTGGCGCCGAAGAGGGAACGACCGCAGGTGTAGAGGTCGGGACGGAGGTGGAAGAGGCGGGCGTCGATCAGGAAGTACTCCTGCTCAGGGCCGCAAGAGGCGGAGATGTAGCCGTGCTTCTTGCCGAAGAGCGCGAGGACGCGGGAGGCAGCCTTGTTGACGGCAGCCATCGAGCGAAGGAGCGGGGTCTTCTTGTCGAGGGCCTCGCCCTTCCACGACACGAAGGCGGTCGGGATGCAGAGCGTGGAGCCGTTTTCAGTGTCGAAGATGTAGGCCGGGGAGGTGACGTCCCAGGCGGTGTAACCACGGGCTTCGAAGGTGGAGCGAAGGCCGCCGTTCGGGAAGGAGGAGGCGTCAGGTTCGGCCTGGATCAGGGCCTTGCCGGAGAACTGGGCGAGGGTGCCGTTGCCGTTGGGCTCGAAGAAGGTGTCATGCTTCTCGGCGGTGAAACCGGTGAGCGGGTAGAACACGTGGGCGTAGTGCGTGGCGCCACGCTCGAGAGCCCAATCCTTGATGGCGGCGGCGACGACGTCGGCGGCGGCGGCATCGAGCTTGATACCGGCCTCGATGCTGGACTTCAGGGACTTGAAGACGTCCTTCGGGAGGCGCTTCTCCATCTTATCGAGGGAGAAGACATTCTGGCCGTAGATCAGATCGATCTTCTCGTTGCGGAAGTCGAAGCTGCCCTGAAGGCGAGGCTGAGAAGCAATCGCCTCGATGGCGTTGCGGCGGGCTGGGTTGGTGCTCATGGATTGGGGGGATTGGAAAGGTGTTTAATTACAGACAATGGTTGAGCAGAGGCTGTGCCACGGCTCAACAGATAACCATCCACAGGGGTATTTGTCCCTTTTTAACCAAACTCAAGTAAAACTGCCTATTTTTAGTCAAAAAAACCTGCTTACTTCCACACATACGTCGTTCGAAGGAAATAGGAGGTATCCGTCTTCACCTGCGTGGATAGGGGCTTGGATCGATAATCGTTGGAAACCCCTACCCGGAGCGAAAGCGGGCCCGCGTTTCGTAGGATATTAAAGCTGGTCTCATGGCGGACGTAGAAATCGCCGGCGACCTGGAACGAAGGGACGTAGCTCAAGGAGGAATCCCACGCGGCCCAACCGAGCTCGCGGGTGAATTGCAGCCCGATGTCCGCCGAAGGCGCCGCCAGGCTGCCTTGGGTCGAAATGGCATATTTTTCGTAACGATGCGCCAGGCCAACACGGGTATCGAGCTTGCCCTTGGCGTCCGTCAGCAGACGAAAGCCCCAGCCGGCGGCGTTGACCGAGAAGAAGTCTATCGAGCGCGCATTGTCATACCCGGTATCGCTGCGCACATACCAGAAGACGACGTCGGTCGGATTGGTCTCATACGAAGCCGTCGCATGCAGGTCGTCGGCGGAAGTCTGATTGCCGGACTCGGCACGCACGAGACGGACGCCCGCCGTGACCGTATTCGCCTTGGTCACGCCCTTGGCCGAGAAGCCGGCGCTGAAACCGGAGCCCATGACGACCCCGTTGCGCCCCGAGACATCCACATCGGCTTGGGTGGTCCACTGACGATTACCTGCCGTCTCGGCGGGCCTCAACGACGGGTCCCTCCAAAGCTCAAGCGTAGCATCCAACGGGCTGGTCTCAGCCCCGCCTTTCGAAGCGACGCGGCCGCCGGCGGCGTTCGCCGGCCCGCGTGACACGACACCACCGGAACTCATGAGGACGGCATCGTCGGTGACGAAGGATTCGACCTGCGCGAGCTTGAGCCGCTGCAAGTTGGACTCCCCGAGCACGGGCACGCGCATCTCCAGCACGCCGTCGGCGATGCGCTCGATGTGTCCCTTGAGGAACGTGCCATCCTTCGTGGTCACGCTATCCGCGAGGCACGTGACGGTCAGGAGCAGAAGATACAAGGCCCTCATGGCCGTTATGACAGCCGCAAGGACGCAGGGTTGCCAATCCTATCGTGGCCGTCCGATAATGCGGCATGGTGCTCGACGCGGTCATATTGGGAGCTGGACCGGCCGGATTGGCCGTCGCCAACGCCATGGTCCGCGCCGGCGCCAAGGTTAAGGTCATCGAGCCGTCCTCCCGGGTCGGCGGCTCCATCCGGACGATCCGCGAAGACGGGTGGGTGGTGGAGACCGGCCCGAACACCTTGCAGCTTGAAGGCGAAGGCGACGTGGCTCTGCTGGGCGCGTACGGACTGGGCGAAGTCACGCTGGAGGCTGACCTACGGGCCGCGAAACGTTACATCTACGCCCACGGCAAGCTGAACGGACTGGGCTCGAACCCGCTCGGCCTCCTCGGTTCGGATTTGCTGAGCTGGGCCGGCAAGTTCCGCCTCCTGACGGAAATCTTCCGCGCCAAAGGCGGGCATGTCGGCGAGACGGTGGAGCAGTTCGCGACGCGACGCTTCGGGGCCGAAGCGGCCGCGATGCTCATGGACCCGGTCGTATCAGGGGTGCATGCCGGCGATCCGGCCAAGCTCGTGATGGCCGACTGCTTCCCGCGCATCGACGCGCTGGAGAAGGAATTCGGCTCCGTGCTGAAAGGTCTCAGCCGTTCGACGAAAGTCTCGCGCAAGGTCGTAGGCTTCCCCCGCGGCATGCAGCAACTCGCCGATGCGATGGCCACCCCGATCGCCGCCGCGGACCTCCATCTTCGCAGCGTGATCACCCTGATCCGGCGCGACAGCCGCGGCTGGAACGTGGCTTGGCGCAACGCCGACGGCACGGAAGGCGGCGCCTGCGCCAAGCACCTGGTCGTGACCGCTCCCCATTGGCATTGGGCCTCCCTGCCCTTCGAGGAAAACATCACCCGCACGCTGAGGGCTTGGGATGACGCCTCCGTGCCAGCCGTGACCGTCGTCGCCCGCGGCTATGCCGTCGCCGACGTACCGCAACCGCTCGACGGCTTCGGCTACCTTACGCCCGGAGCCGAGAAACGCGACGTCCTAGGCTGCCTTTTCCCGACGTCGGTCCTGCCGGGACGGGCACCTGAGGGACACGCCCTGCTCTGCTGTTTCATCGGCGGCGCCCGACGACCCGAACTCGCCCGGCTTCCCGACGAAGCGTTGCGCAAACTGGTCGACGATGAACTTTCGGCCACGCTCGGCATCAAGACCGGCCCTCGCAAGGAATGGATTCAGCGATGGGATCGAGCGATCCCGCAGTATGACGCCGGTCAGCGGCGGCGCGAAGGGTCGCTATCTCAGGCGGAAAGCGAGAATCCTGGCCTGAGGTTCCATGGGGCGTTCCGCGGCGGCATCTCCCTGATGCACGTCATCCGCAACGGTGACAGCTTAGGCCGCGAACTCGCGAAAGGCTAGGCCTTGGCGCGTTCGGATTCCGGCTCGGGGAGTCCGCGGACCACCCAGATCGCCGGCAGCATCAGCAAGGCGCCGCCGATATAGACCCAGAAATGTGAACCGAAGTGGAAGTAGAGCAGCGCCGCGGTAACCGGGCCGATCACGCGCGCCAGCGAGCCGGCGGAACGGAGGACGCCAAGGTTGCGCCCCTGCTCGGAAGCATCGGAATACAGCGAAACCAGCGCCGACACGCTCGGCAGGATCAGTCCGGTGGCGAAGGAGATGAGGCCGAGGCCTAAGTAGAAGGTGGTCTCCGCGCCATCTCCCTTGGCGGCCATCATGGGCGGGATCATCGCGACCACGACGAACGCGGCGGCGGCGATGGTCATGCCAAGGATGATGACCTTCCGCTGGCCCATCCGCTTCACCAGCTGGCGGGCGAGGCCTTGGGCGAAGATCATGCAGGCGCCGTTGAAAAGGAAGAGCCAGGCGTTGTCGCGCGGGCTGTAGGAAAAGAGCGCCAGCGTGAGGAAGACGATGGTGTTCTCCATGCCGGTGAAGGCCACCTGGTAGACGAGGTTGGCGAAAGAAGTCCGTCGTACCGCCGCAGAGCGGACGGTAGCGAGATCGAAGACCGACGGACGCTTCGCATCCGCGCCCGCCCGGCGTTCGGGAGCGAGCGTCTCCGGGAAGAACTTCACGACCAGGATGAAGTTCAGCATCGCGAGGGAAGCAGCGATGGCCGCGGGGACCGAGAAGGGATTCAATCCGAAGGAGCCGGCCGCCGGGCCATGGGCAAAATGCACGGACGAGGCCAGCCCGCCGATGACAGGGCCGAAGACGAAGCCCAGCCCGATCGCGATGCCGACGACGGCCATGCCCTTGGTGCGATCTTTCTCGTCGGTCACGTCGGCGGCCGCGGCGCTGGCGACGGCGATGTTGCCGGCCATCATGCCCGAGACGAGACGCGTGAGGACGACGACCCAGAATTGGGCCGCGAAGATCCAGAGGAGGTAGGAGAGCGCATTGCCGGCCAGGGTGATCGTCAGGATCTGCCGACGGCCGATGCGGTCGGACAAGGCGCCCCAGATGGGCGAGAAGATGAACTGCAGCAACGAATAGAGGGTGCTCAGCAAGCCTCCGAAAAGAACGGTCTTCTTGAAGACCGTGTCTCCCCCCATCCATTCGGCGGCGGAGCTGAGCGATCCAATCAAGGTGCCGACGGCGCCTTCGCTCTCGATGTAATGCTTAAGGAGATGAGGGAAAAGCGGGATGATGATGCTGAAGCCCACGATATCCATGAAGACCGTCAGGAAGATGAGACCAAGGATGCGACGTTGCGGCTGGACGGCGGGGGCGGACATGGGGCCCACGATGGGGCACTTGCGGACCTTCGCAAACAAAACAGCGGCTTGCGAAAACGGCGCGCGGGGCGAAGAATCAGGTCATGCGGACTCTCGCCATCATCGCCCTGTCGCTCGGCCTCGCCGGCGCCCATGCGGCCACCGACCCCAAGCTGCTGCTCATCGAGCAGAAGCTTGGCGGCTTCGAGGACAAGGATTACGCCCCGGCGGTCGAGAAGACTCTCGTCGAGTTCGAAGCTCGCACGGGCGTGAACCTGCGCCCGGGAGACCTGCGGCGCTGCGGACTCAAGCTCTCCTCCGAAGGGGGCGCCGGCCTCGCGACGCCCAAGCCGCTCGTCCGCGCGATCGCCGCCGCGCTCATCCGCCGCGGCTTCGCCCAGAACGCGATCACGCTCTGCGATACCAAACCGGAAAGCCTCAGGCAGGCCGGATTCCTTCCGGCACTGTCCAGCCAGAGCCAGAGCTTCGAAGGCTTCCCCGTGGTGGCGTGGGATACCTTCGCGTCCGTGTGGGCCAAGGAAAGCCAGTTGCGCTATGAGAACCAGGTCCTCCCCCGTCCCGGCAGCCAGAACGTGGCCTGGGGCGACGCACGCGTCAGCGTCCTCCCCAAGACGCTCATCGATGAGGTAGACTTCTGGATCAACCTCCCGGTCCTCAGCGACAGCAAGTCCCTCGGCGTGCACGGGGCCCTGGCGGCCGCCTCGCTCGGCAACATGGCTAACGCGGAACGCTTCCTCGACAATCCGTTCAACGCGTCGAAGGCCGCGGTCGAAGTCTGCGCCATCCCGAAGCTGGCGAAGCGCAACGTGCTCACGGTTCTTTCGCTCGAACGCTACCAGGTCCTCGGCGGACCTGGCTTCGACGCCAGCTGGTGCCGGTCGGAGAAGACCCTCCTGAGCAGCGCCAACCCGGTCATCATCGACTTCATCGGCTTGCAGAAGATCAACGCCGGACGCGCCGCCAGCGGCGTCGAGACGATCCATCCGGAG
>Ga0214206_1000446_pt1 | contig 11338 bp, 17 predicted proteins | sample TroBogEpilimnion_26_FD_153044 | JGI IMG/M metagenome (GOLD analysis project Ga0214206, IMG submission 153044) | Freshwater microbial communities from Trout Bog Lake, WI - 07JUL2009 epilimnion | ecosystem: Environmental > Aquatic > Freshwater > Lake > Epilimnion/Euphotic zone | place: Trout Bog...
GGGTTTGTACCATAATCCATTTTAGGATCACGGCGACCATACTTTGCCGCTGCGTTCTGAGAAGCAGCTCTTGAGAACATACCACGCTCACCTGAACGTGATTTGTAAAGGGCAATCCACTCACTCAAGAATGTATCCATGTCAGGCTTTTGCTCATAAACTGCACTATTGTTTGCCAAAGCTCGCTGTCCGTCAGCCAACCACCAGCTACCTGACTTAGCATTGCGAATGTGATCATCGTTAAGATCGGAAAGGGAAATAAGAGCAGAGCGACGAACACCGCCACACACCACGATATCAGCGATTTTACATACGATGTCATGACACTCCAGTGTGGTCAACTTGCGACCATGCGCTTTGTGAAAAATATTAAGGGTGAATTTGAGAAGATCGATAAGTGGCTCAGGACCAGAGGCACGACCACCAAATGACTTTAATCTTTGACCTGCTGGACGAACTTTTGATACATCCCATTTAGCGATATTTCCAGAATACAAAAGAGAAATAAACTCTCTATAACCTGACGCCCAACCCAACTTGCTATCTTTAAATACAATTGTCGTTTCTGTATCATGAAGCTCATCTGGCACCTCTGGGAGTTTATTAGTATAACGAGACTCTACGGAAAATCCTACACCAGTCCCACACATAAGAATGTACATGATTTCGTCAAAGGCTTTTTGATTATCAATCGCGATATAAGAGCAATTATAACCCGCAACCTGATCCTTATCTAATGCAGGACCAGCAGTCATCAAGCAACGCATTGATGGCATTACTTCTAAATTTAAGATAGCTGAGCGCAGTTCATCCCAAGGAACTTTTTTATTGTTATTTGTGCGGTTTTTAAAATAGTTTATGTATCTGTCAACCGTTTCTTCGAATGTTTCTCTCCTTCCCCTATCATCAAGAAAACGAGCATATCGACTGATTGCAATATATTCTTGGTATACGGTTGGTAAATACTTTTTTGTCATTACTTCATTCCTCTTTTGTAACCTTCTGGTATTGGTTGTTTACTATCGTGAAATTTACGTTCTTTGCCATTTGTAATCCAAAATTTACCTTTGTGGTTGGGTGGTATACCACCCTTTGGATTGTTTATATATCCCATCCTGGATTTTCCCATTTTCTTTCGGGTTTCTTCTGATGGATTTTTTCCAGGATTTTTATCAGTAGAGAAAATGCTTTTTTCTGCTATTTTCTTTTTTGTTTCTTCTGATAATTTTGTTCCTTTTTTTGCCATTCTCAATTTTTCTCTTACATCTAATCTTTTTGTTGGGTTATTTTCACCAGTATTTGCTAGTCTTTGTGCTTCTCTTATTGCTTCTTCTCTTCCAATTCTTTCTGAAAGAGCTAACCAAGCAATCTTATCTTGCCACCTTCCATATTCTTCATAAAGTTTTTTATGCGCTTCCGCGTGTTCTTCAGTAGAAAGTTCAACAAGATTACTTGGGTCGTCTGTTCCTCCAGCATGCTTAGGTATAATGTGATGTTTGTGTTTCATAGAAGTCTCCTTAATTGTCACTTCTATTTATACAGTTTCATCCCACGTTTTATTTAAAAATCTCAGGAGCCATTGGGAATATGTTAGCGATAACCTTTGCACATTCACGAGCAATTTCCATATGTTCTTTTTGAGTTCCATTTTCTGATCTTAACTGACAGTAGTGGATCCATGATCTTAGAGTTCCAGCCATGTACATTCTTGATACGGTTAATCCTTCTGGAAGAACTGCGCGAGCCTGTTCTTTGGCAATACCACTTTCAATAGCCCAAGTATATGCATCTTTAGCTGCTCGAATAACTTTCTTTTGTTTTTCGACCCACATGTTATTAAGATTACGATCATCTGGACTTGTTAGATCAAGTTCAGTTGAATTCTGCCTGTTCTTTTTGTCCTGTAATCGAGTTTCCTTGAATTCAAACCCCATCTGAGTTGGATCAGCATAACGCTGAGAGAACTCTTGGAAGGAGAATGATCGGTGGCGTAGAATTTGTCTAGCGATATCCCTAGTCGTTTCAATTTCTAGAGTTACATGACACATTTCTAAAGGTGACCAATGCTGGTGTTCAATTAAATATTTGATTAGTTTTTCAGAAGTTTCTGAATTATATTGGTTAGTTGGATTTGATACTCTTGCACAAAAGGCAATCAGATCAGTTGGGGTTTGTAATTCGTCAATTACTGGTTTAGAGTATGATATCAATTTAACTTTCATAATTATCTCTCAATGTATATTTTCGTCAGCGTCGTTGTCTTGTTGTTTAGGATCAGTACTATCTCCAGTGCTAAGTTCATTATCATCACATATAATAGAATTAGGACCAGTGTAAGTCCACCAAACATTTTGAGTAGAAGTAGAAGCTTCCTCTGTATGATATTCAGCCCAACCTAAGTCTCTCAAATCACCAAAATTATACCCAGTATGTGAAAGTGCAACTGGAAGAATAATTGGCTTATTTCCTGCTCGTATATTATTGCTGAGTTCTTGTAGGTACTCTTGTCTACCAAGATTAATGTGTGCCATTTTATCCTTCAATACATTTCCCACTTATTTTAAAACCATTAAACTTTAACTTATATGTTACGGTCGATAACACTTGTTCACAAACTTGTCGATCTTCGAACCTTAACTCTATTTTTCCTGGCTGGTCGTTTGGATTGCTTAGGCTTACTGCTATTAGTACCATTAACCACATCTGGCTTCTCCTTATTCCATTTGATGATTTCCCATCTACCATCATAATGTTCAACAAGAGCCGTACAACTCTCCACCCAATCGCCATCATTCATGTAAACAATTCCGTTGATTTGTTCTATTGCGGCATGATGTATATGTCCACATATCACACCATCAGCTTTTTTCTTAGCACAATATTCTGTAATCAGTTCCTGAAAATCTGACATAAAAGCAACAGCTTCTTTAGTCTTGCCTTTTAAATATCCGCTCAAACTCCAATAAGGTAATTTAAAGATATTCCTGACCCAAGTTATTACATGATTTAATTCCAACAGAATATCGTATATAGCATCACCTAAATGATAAAGAAACTTTAACTTATTTCTGATAGCAGTGTCGAATAAATCTCCATGAAGAATTAAATATGTTTTACCATCTATTGCATTATATCTATATGTGTTTTCTAATTTAATGTCCCCAAAAGTGATTCTAAAGGGTAATATTTTTCTCAGTACTTCATCGTGATTGCCAATAATATAGACTACATTAGTCCCACGCTTCGCTGCGGTTAGAATTCTACGGATGACGTTTGAATGTGACTGTGGCCAATAGAATTTACGTTCTAGTCTCCAGCCATCAATTATATCGCCTACAAGAAAAAGATTATCGGAAATATTATGTTTTAAAAAGTCACATAATATTTCTGCTTTACAACCTTTAGTTCCTAAGTGTATATCCGATATGAAAATTGATTTATATTTTTTCTCTAACATTTTTTCCATTGAATGAACCTTAATTTTGCTTCTAAACCTTGGAATGTATTATCATCTATAGTACTCTTTAGTTCTTCAACATTCATCCCATTCAATATCATTTCATTAATATCTTTACCATGGATATTATCTGGGAATAAACAAACAAAATATTCTTTATTAATAGAACGCTCTATTTGTTTTACTATCTCAGGGTTTCTCGGTTCATTGTCATAAACTAATGTTACACTATCAGTTTTCAAATATTCTGCAACACTACCCAAATTACTATCGCCGCTGGCAACGCAATTCGGAATAAAAAACGAATCAAATTGTCCTTCGACAACATAGACTCTTTCATCAATTTGCGACCTGTGTAATCCAAAGATCTTTTTTTCCTCTCCGACCTTAACTGTGCAATATCGAATCCTATTTTGACCCAGAGCTCTTCCAGTGACATTTGTTATTTCTCCTTTTTCGTTCGTATAGAACAATACTATACGTTGATCATTAGGAACATTTTCATTACCATGATCAGGAAATGTTTTATCTAAGAAATCTTTGTATGTCTCAGTATAGAATATTTCATTCCAAAATTGTTTTGGTATCTTTCTTTTTTCAATATAAAGTTTAGCATCGTGGTCGTCAGCCAAAATATTTATGCTAGAAATATTATTTTTTATATTATTGATAGTTATTTTTTTATTGTTAAAGACACTAGAAGCTTTTGGTCCTTGCAGATTAAACGTTGGCTTCTTGTAATTAGAATTTGAGTTTTCGCCATTAGTATAGCGTTCTAGCACATATTGTCTATGCGATTCTGCGTCGACTTCTTTTAGAAATTTAGAGAAAGTTGTACTTGTAGTACAATTATGACAAATATAGAAATAGTCATTATTCTTTCTATAAACATATCCTCTGGCTTTTAGTTTATTTTTTTGTGAGTCTCCACAGACTGGGCACGAAAAATTAAACAGATCATCTTTCTTCTGTTTAAAATTTCTAAGTCTGGAGGATACTAGGAGGAGATATTTTCGATCAATGAAAACTGACATAATGACTCATAATAACGACACTTGAGTAATATTATACTTTATCGCATTGTAAATAACAAACTATTTCAATATTTAAATCCCATTCCCAATAAAGTAATAACTCTAGAAATTATCCAGCCAACAACAGCTGAACCACCAAGAACTAACCAACGCCACTTATCAAGATCTTGAATCTTCTTGGCTTCTATTTCATGCTGACGCTGCATTTCTTCTTTCAAAGAAACAATTTCACTCATAATTTTATCTTCAGTATCTGCAATTTTTTTGTAGACTTCACGAAGATCATCATTGGTGTCGCTTCTTCTGTCTTCCATCATTTTTTCGAACTTCTCCAGAGTGCTGTCGAACTTATCGTAAATAACACTGAAGAAAGAGACTTTCTCTCTAAGCATACCAACTTCTATTTGTAATTGATTAACCCTATGTTCTAATTCCATAATATCATCCCGTGTTGTTGTTATTATTAGATAATATAATGGCACATCCCTCAATCCATGCACTTATTTATTTATTTCTTGATCTGTGTTTTTGAAATATATTTTTGAAGGGATATTAATTGTTCTGCATTTTGTCTGCAGATTGCATAGTTTTCGACAATGGTTTCGAGGGCAATATTGTCTTTAATTCCTGAGGAGGAACCATCAGAACTGAAGGAGGAGTTGGCATCACCACCTGTGGCTGCAACGTCGTGCAAGTACACCCAACCATTAGACAAGTTAAACTCAGCAGGAACAGAGGTATTCGCGAGATAAACATATTCTTTTTCCTTCTTTACAATCGTTTTAATTTTATCTTTATACTCAGTTACAACCTGAATTTTAACGTTTTCTTCTTCTTTTTTGATTTTATCTTGTAAACTATTGATCTTTTCTCTATACGCATCTATAGCCATGTCACTCTTAGATGTTCCAACCTCTAAACCATAGTCATACATAAATTTAAGAGAACCAAGAAAAAGAATTAATGAAAGCGATAGAGAAGCTTTATTAAACCAATTCATTTAATGACAATTCCATCTTCTCAATGACATTGCTTTACGAGTTGGACGACCCTTATCATCTTTCATTGGTCCTCTCATTCCACTCATGCGTGCACAAAAAGACTTACGACGCTTTGCTGCTTTTCCGTTTGGATCTAATTTGCTTGGTGGGGTTGTTACTGCGGTTTTGATTCCCATAGCCTTCGCACCTTTGCGAGTTAAACCTGCGCCAGATTCCGTTGAACGCTTATATCCTTTTGAATCTTCGCCGCGCTCATCTAGCTGCTCAACTTCTTCTGGTAGACGCATTGATACACCTTTCATATCAGTAGCATTTTTTGTTCCATGCTTAAGATGAATTCTATCGCCAATAACACCAATTGCATGAATGCGTCTATCATTGCCGAATGTTTTTTGTACTTGCTTTTTTGCATGCTCATATTCAGCATCTGTTGGTCTGCGAGCTTCTTCTTCTTCAATCTGCTCGACTTCTTCATTCTTTGGTTTCTTTCCAGCTTTTTTCATAGCAATAGCAATGGCTGCTTGTTGTGCAGCGTTGGCAGCTTCTTTAACAGGAACACAGTTTGGCACCATTCTGCCATTTTTCATTTTGCCGCCAACTTGCTTATAACCTTTCCAGCAAGCTTCGTTTACTTCTTCTCTTAATTGTTTAAATGTTTTCATGTTTTTACCTTAGAAATTAGTTGCTGGTTTTGCTAATACCTTAATTCCAAAAACTGGATTAAGAACCACATCTTCTCCATAGATAGTTAGATCAGATGGAACGTTGTAAACACCGCAGTTATATGTCATACTGAACCAGTTATCATCAGATAAACAGTCGCCTAAATCGTTATCATCCCACGCCCATGGTAACCAACCTATATTATTTAATTCTACCGCAGTAATTATTTCATCAGGGGTAGTCATTGTTGGGCTTGGTCCAATATTACGACCAGGTCCAAATTCACCTATAATATAAACGGCACCAGTCTTTTTTGCCAAGGCTGCTAGACGATTAGCTTTTAAATGATAATTACTCCAATAATCAACAATAATAGCACTGCCCGTATAAGCTGTCCAGTTGGTACTATCCACATTTAATGTCACAGTCCATGCTCCTGGGTTACCACCAACATTTTGTGGAGCAGGTTGCGTTCCATTAAGATTCGTCATACTAAGAGAATCCGTTATTTGATAAGCAGTAATACCAGAATAAGAATTGCTCCCATACCCAGTGAACGAAGGTGCAAATGGATGTGTTGGGGAATCGCTGTTCAAAGTGATAACAGTGGGATTGCCTCGTTGTACACTTTTAATTGTAAAAGAATAATCGTTGGTATTTCCATACATATGTAAAGCAAACATAACATTACGGCGCGGATCGCTATTGAAAACTGCCGCTGAATATTTCAATAAATTTTGTTCATCTTGCCCACACCCACCTGAATCAATTAAAAGTGGTCCTGTGTATCCCGCAGCTCTTAATTTGGCTATAGCACTGATATAAGCATCTCTCCATACTGTACTGTTAGACGGTCCCCATTCATTAGCAATGTTGACAATTAAATATTTGTTTAGTTTAGTCCAACCTGATGCTTGAGAAACCCAAGTTGAAACGATAGCGTTAAATGATGCAGTATCTGATTTGCAAGTAGCGTTCCAATTTCCAATGATTGGAATTTGTTTGTTGTTAATGGAACTTGTTTGAATTAAAGAGACATTATTCAAAACTGGTTGTGTAAAATCAATATCCCAACGAACAGTATTAGCACCACTGTTTGTAATTCCAAGAGTAGAATTGTTATCCCAATGCAAATGATTCACGCCACGAATTCTAAACTCTTTTCCATTACTATCATAAAGTATGCCGTTATGTACGAACATCCCCTTTTGAATATTGAGTTTAGACCACGAAACTTCGCAAGCACAAATTGCTAAAACTAACAACAAACAAGTAATTATTTTTTTCATTTTGTGCTTTCTTCTTGTAGAAAATACTTAAATGTTTTCATTTTTGTCCTTTCTTCTTGCGACATTTAACTAAAGCACCGCTGGCATATGCGCTTGGCCAAACTTTATAACGACTCTTTACCTGATAATAACAAGCGTCTTTCTTCTCATTAATGTGTTCTTCATTCTTTTTGGTAGCAACATTAATTGCTTTTCCACTACGTTCTGGATTAGGATCTTCCCTGCGTTTTCTTGCTGCTGCACTAGCACGACCTTTCTTACCAAGAGCATGTGCCTTTGCTTGCGGCAAACATTTCGGCTTACCTTCGCTTTCGCTTCCTCTAGCACAGGCACCACGGATTTTTCCATCTGGTCCAAAACGAACCCATTTTTCTCTAAACCACTTATGAAGATCTTCTTTCATTACCCATGTGTCTGGAATCTGTTTGTATTTCTTTACCCACATATCGTGTAATTTTTGACCGCTTAATCCATGAGAATTGGCGATTCTTGTCATAATTTTATCAATAATACCATAGACTTCTTTTTCACTGGAATTATTAATCTTTTCTTTATTAGCCAATAGAGCAGCATGAAGTTCAGGAACAGCCTGAGAATCTTTATCATGATCCATGTTTTCAGCTATAAATCTTTTAAATGTTTTCATCTGTAAATCCCATCCCAGTCTTCTGGAATTTCGCCTTTCATTCTCTGTAACATTAGGTCATAGTATTTATCCATTTCTCCATTCCAGTCTGCCTTCAATCCACCCCAACGTCCTATACCATTAATGTAAAATCTAGCAGCTTTCCAATTACCTTTTTTATAGGCATATAAAAACTTCTGGTGCGTTCGACTTGCTGATGCATTGTCAATTGGAGCAATTGTATAGATCTTGATTGGCTCAAATTTGTTCTCAATTTCAACTAAATCAAGTTCAATTATTCGATATTGTTCTGATACTTGCTCTGCGATGATTGGTCCGAGAATTAATTCTACACCATACAGATCTTTAAATATTACAGAGAGTTCGCGCGACTCGTCATCAGGTAGTAAAAGTTCAGGAATATTTTCTATATTCTGTTTCTCAATAGGGCTGACGGGTTTGAATTGTTTTTGCAATAATTTTAATATACACTCTATTCCAAATGAATGGAGGAAGACTAATAAAATTACAATGAGAACAGATAGGATGTTCATTTTCTGACTTTTGCGTCATATTAATGACAGTAAATGAATAGCTTGTATGATGTACTTCATTGCTATTGCTTTATTGGCGAAATCTAATCCTTTATATGCGTCATGTAGTTCTGACAAAAGAGTTGCTCCATCTTCTGCACTCATCGTTTGTGATGCAACCTGAGCTTTGATATCTTCAACCTGGGAATTAATTTCTTCTGCTATTGACATTATCTGCTCCCCCATGCTTTGTTAAGAATTTCTAAACGAATTTTTACAACCTTTAAATAATTATCACAAATTTCTGGTTTTTCAATAGCTGATACTAAATTTTTTTCTACTGAAAATGCATTATCAGCCTGTGGGTCTTTTCTAAATAAAGAATAAGCAGCTAACCTCTTAGCATCAAACTGTGCGATCTTCCATTGGTCTGGAATATAATCTTTACAGCTCAATCCATCAACATCAATCTTAACACCAACATACATGCTACCAAGCATTGGATCGTATGTTCTTGGTAGTAATTTTAAAATTGAAAATACAGAAGAACAGCCACTTAATAAAATCGCTGTTGATAATATGATTAATAATTTCTTCATTTTCAATTTTAAAATTAAGATGTATTGGATCGTCCAATCGGGGTGCCGCAGTGAGCCAGTATCAGACTCCTTACCACTGAGGCGGATATTGCCTTAGATATGCGGAGTTATTATTGTTCTCCTCCAGCTTCCTCTCAGCTACTCCGTGCGCATCACGGCAGACATCATATTTTATTTATAGTCTCCTAATAATCAACCTCAATCGCAGTATCGCACTGGCCACAGCATTCAGGTGTTCCACACTTCGTATGCTCTTCATTTGCCTTTTCTTTGGCGCGTCTCTTAAAGTAGTCATTTACACTAGGAATTTTCTTACGAGCTGGCTTCTTACCACTAATAATATCTTCTTCACGCTTACGGCGTCTAGAATAATCAGAAGATTCTTTCATACTATTGAGATGTTCAACAGCTTTCTCATGATGTTGTTCTGCTTTTTCGGCATGTTTGTCTGCAATATTATGACGACCCTTTCTCTCATGCCATTGAACTAGAGCATTATGGTGATCTGCCATATGAAAATGGAAGTCTGATTTACTACCTTTGGCTTCGGCAGCTTTTGCTTTCTTTAGATGTTCTTCAGCCTCATTCCAATGATCACTAGAAGATTCACCCATGTGCTTAAAATACTGAACCTGACGTTCGCGCTTTTCAGCACCAGCTTTAGTTGGGTATGTTCCTAAATTCTTTCCAGTCTTTTTAGAAACTAGACGATACTTATTACCAGTTTTGATAATATGTTCTTTAAATGTTTTCATTATTTCTTCTGCTTTTTATTATCTGCCGTCTTTGGGACAGGAAGTGGTGTATGTAAACTTTGGTGTTGAGCCGTTCTTTGAAGAATTATGTCATTTCTTTGGTCTGCTGTTGCAAAATTTACCGAAACATAATTACTTGACTCTCCATCAGCAGCACCTGTGACGCTACCTAGTCCACGAATGCCACCATCCGAGCAAACTGTTTCTGAAATAAAATCTTTAAATCTTATCATGGTCAACCTCTACACAGAAAGAACGTGTTTTGCTTTTTCAAATAAAACATTACGATCATCTAAGCCAATAGTTCCACCATTAACTCTCTTAGTGATCGTTAAATTATCATTAGCGTCAGCTAGTGGGCTTAGATTATGTGAGTTCCAGAACCAAACAGCTGATTCTAATGCACCTTCTAGAGTTATTAGATAATCTGGATTAGCAATTAGATCCTTGCCGATGGCATGTCCAAACTTTAAATAGTTGTCATGGCCAGTTAACTGAATAAAACCACGACCACGGAACTTCCAACCATCGCCTGATGCTTCATCGCGATTACCCATGCGACTGGAATAAACTTTATTCGCAATCTTTTCTGGATTATGAGCATATGGGGTTGCATGATCTAAATCTGGAAAATACTTATGGAAAGTCTTTACAAGACCATAAGCGGAGTAATTTAGATTCTCTGAAACTGCACAAAAGTTTCCTGATTCATGAGCGCACTGAGCAATAAATGCTGCTTTGCGATTGACTGTTGAAAAGCCATTAGCCTCATTGTCAAATACAGCATTTAAAGAAGAACATAAATCGTTAAGATTTAATTTGCTGTGACTCGCTTCAGGAGCAATACTTAATATTTGTTGTTGAGTTATCATTTATATTCTTAAATCTTTGGTTTCTTTCTTCTGAATAAGTCATTAATTTTGTTTTTCATTCTGTATCTTTGCATAGAATAATTAGCTGTTGGGTCTGTAATTGATGGCACATTTCCAGCACCAACACTATTAGGGGCAGCAGCAACAGCTGCCGCGCCATCTTCTCTCACAACATGATCCCAAAGACCTGATGGTCTTGTTGTGTGTGGCGAAGATACTTTTGGACGAGGTGCTAGTGTTCTTTCAGAACTTTTAGGATCTCCTGGTCTCGGAGCAGCAACAGAATTATCAGATGCTTTAGTCATCTGAGGTAGAGGCTTTGCTGCCGCTTTATCCACAGTTGTGACTGCGCTGCGTTTTCCCGCAGCTGCTTCTCTCATCATCCTAATTGTCTTAGACATTTAATTGCGCCTTCGTCAAGTTTTATATCGCTCGTTAGTATATCTTTTCCTTTTATACCTTTAATCATTTCAGGTAAAAAGTTCAAAAATACCAAAAATGGTTTCAATA
>Ga0214206_1000447_pt1 | contig 11324 bp, 11 predicted proteins | sample TroBogEpilimnion_26_FD_153044 | JGI IMG/M metagenome (GOLD analysis project Ga0214206, IMG submission 153044) | Freshwater microbial communities from Trout Bog Lake, WI - 07JUL2009 epilimnion | ecosystem: Environmental > Aquatic > Freshwater > Lake > Epilimnion/Euphotic zone | place: Trout Bog...
GCTTGTATAAATTTCTTTATAAGATTTAAAACCAATTTTAAGGTCGGCTATAATTTCTATATTATTTTTATTTTTTAAACTAATTACCTTTGAATCTAAGCACCATGGTAAAAAATTCTTATATTCATCAATATTAAGTACTAAATTAATTAAATCTTTATTAGAATAATTAAAAATCTTAGTAATTTTTTTTTGAGGCAATTTAAATTAATTTATTTAGTCTTTTATTTTTTAACAAACTAAAATCTTCTGATGCATGATAGGAAGATCTAGTTAAAGGACTTGATGACACCATCAAAAAACCTTTTGACTCCGCTATGGCTTTGTATGTTTCAAATTCTTCCGGATCAATATAGTCTTTAAGTGGATAGTGCTTACTAGTTGGCTGTAAATATTGTCCTATTGTCAAAAAGTCTACATCAGCAACTCTAAGATCATCCATAACTTGCATAATTTCATCCCTATTTTCTCCTAAACCAACCATTAGTCCGGACTTTGTAAAAATTTGATCATTACGATTTTTAATTTTTTTTAACAAATCCAAAGACTGAAAATATCTGGAACCTGGTCTTACTTTTAAATAAAGTCTTGGTACAGTTTCTAAATTATGATTAAAAACATCAGGTCCAGCATCTGCTATTATTTTATAAACATCGCCTTTTCTATAAAAATCAGGAGTTAACACTTCTACAGTGGTTTTAGGGTTAATTTTTTTTATTTCACCAATTACCTCTGCAAAATGTCGAGCTCCTCCATCACTCAAATCATCTCTATCAACAGAGGTTATTACAACATGCTTTAAATTTAATTCTTTTACACTTTTTGCAATTTTAATAGGTTCATTTTTGTCAAGTGATAAAGGTATACCCGTTTTTACATTGCAAAATGCACACGCTCTTGTACATGTGTCGCCCATAATCATAAAGGTTGCATGTTTTTTTGACCAACATTCTGAAATATTCGGACAAGAGGCTTCTTCACAAACTGTAAAAAGATGATTCTTTTTTAAAATATCTTTAGTAATTAAATAATTTTCTGAATTTATAACTTTAACTTTAATCCAAGAAGGTTTTTTTTTAAGAGGCACATCTACATTACGAACTTTTTCTGGATGCCTAATAGTCATTTGGTATTTAATAGATAAATTTTTTCACCCTTTTTTCCTAAAACAAAATAATCTCTATAAACTTGATCTAAATAATCTGTGTTTATATTCGTAGATAAAAACTCATTTTTTTTTTGATATAAATGAATTTCTTTTTTTAACATTATATTTTTTTCTTTAAAGTTAATTAACAATTTTTTTTTTTTAAAAAATTCAATTAACCCTCTATCACCACCAAAAAAATTAAAAACGATATACAGAACTAAAAAAAAAGTTATCAAATAAAATTTTTTTTCTTTAATTAAATAGTTAATATCACTCATCGTAATTTTGCCATTTTAGCTTTTTTTCCTATTTCTTCTTCGATTTTTAATAATCTATTATATTTTGCAACTCTTTCCGATCTTGCTAATGATCCAGTTTTAATTTGCGAAGATCTTGTGGCAACTGCTAGGTCAGATATAAAAGTGTCTTCACTATCACCTGATCTATGCGAAATAATGGTCTGAAAATTATTTTTTTTAGCATAATTAATAACATTCAAAGTTTCTGTCAGAGTTCCAATTTGATTAGGTTTTATTAAAATTGCATTAGCAGATTTCAAAATTATTCCTTTTTTTAAACGATTGATATTTGTAACAAAAAGATCATCACCTACTATTTGAACTTTTTTACCTATATTATTTGTTAATTTTGCCCATACGTTCCAGTCATCTTCGATTACTGGATCTTCTATAGATACTATTGGATATTTTTTACATAAGTCTTCATAGTATTTTATTAAGTTATTTGAGTTTATTTTTTTATTTTTTTTAATTTCATAAAAACCATTTGAAAATATTTCGTTTGAAGCAACATCTAGGCAAATATTTATGTCTTTACCTATTTTTAAACCAGATTTTTTTACTGCTTTTATAATAAATTCAATTGCTTGCTCATCATTATTAAATGAAGGAGCGAACCCACCCTCATCTCCTAAATTTGTATTATAACTTTTATTTTTAAGTTCTTTTTTTAAATTTTGAATAACAAGAAAAGCCATTCTTAAACAATCTTTAAACGACTTTGCGCCATCAGGTCTAATCATAAATTCTTGTATCTGCAGAGAATTATTTGCATGTGCTCCACCATTTATTATATTTAATAATGGAAAAGGAAGCTCCGTTAAATTTTTTCCGCCTAAATATTCATAAAGATTTTTTTTTAACGAACAAGCAGCCGCTTTAGCAATCGATATAGATACTGCTAAAATTGCATTTGCTCCTAAATTATTCTTATTTTCAGTGCCATCAAACTTTATTAATTTTAAATCGATTTCTTCTTGTTCAAAAACGGATGAGTTTTTTATTAAATTATATATTTTTTTATTTATGTTACTGACAGCTTTAGAAACTCCTTTTTTCAAATATTGGTTGCTATTATCTCTTAATTCGTGGGCCTCATAAGATCCGGTAGAAGCGCCGGAAGGTACAATTGAACTTCCTATTGATCCGTCTTTTAATATTACTTCTGCCTGAACAGTAGGAAATCCTCTGCTATCAAATACTTGACGAGCATGAATAGTTTTAATTCGTGACATTATTTTTTAAATTTAACAATTTTATCTATTGAAATTAATTGAGTTAATAAATGTTTTAAATCTTTTAAAGGCAACATATTAGGTCCGTCAGATGGCGCTTTGTCGGGATTATTATGAACTTCTATAAAAACAGTTGAAATTCCTGAAGCAACTGCTGCTCTAGATAAATAGCTTATATACTTTCTTTCTCCGTCTGAACTTTCTCCTTTTCCACCTGGCTGTTGAACAGAATGAGTGGCATCAAAAACTACTGGATATCCATATTCTGAAAGAATTGGCAATGAACGAATGTCTGTAATCAATGTATTATAACCAAAACAAACTCCTCTTTCGGTTACTAATATTTTTTTGTTACCCGTCTCTTCTATTTTTTTAATTACATTTTTTATATCCCAAGGAGCTAAAAATTGTCCTTTCTTAACATTAATTATTTTCTGAGTTCTTGCAGCAGCTATTAATAAATCTGTTTGTCTACATAAAAAAGCTGGGATTTGAATAATGTCTACAACTTCTGAAACAATAGAACATTGTTCTTCATTATGAACGTCTGTTAAAATAGGAAGATTTAATTTTTTTGATATTTCATCAAAAATTAACAGTGATTTTTCTAAGCCTATTCCTCTTTTAGATTTTAAACTAGTTCGATTAGCTTTATCAAAAGAGCTTTTGAAAATAAAACCAATTTTAAGTTTATCTGTAATTTTTTTAATCTCTGAGGCCATCATCATCGCATGTTCTTTACTTTCAATTTGACATGGTCCTGCTATCAAAGTTAACGGCAAATTATTTCCTAGGACAACTTTTTTAATTTTAATAACTTTATTCGTCATTTATTTTTTTTATTTTTAATTGCAGCTTCGATGAATGATGTAAATAAATTATGAGGACTAAAAGGCCTAGATTTTAGCTCAGGATGGAACTGTACACCAACAAACCAAGGATGATTTCTAATCTCAATTGCTTCTGGCAATCTTCCGTCAGGGGAATTTGCAGAAAAAATAACACCTTTTTTTTCTAACATTTCTTTATATTTAATATTTACTTCATATCTATGTCTATGTCTTTCATGAATTAATTCTGAACCTTTGTAAATTTTAGAAAGTAAAGTATTTTTAGTAATTTTTGCCGGATAAGATCCAAGTCTCATAGAGCCTCCGATTTTAAATCTTTCACCTTTGATAATTTTTTTGTCTTTTTCCCATTCTTCTAATAAGCAAACAACAGGGTTTTTTGTAAACCTTGATATTTCTGTTGAACTGGCATTTTTAAGATGAAGTAAATTTCTACAAAGTTCTATAATTGAAATTTGCATTCCAAAACATATACCAAAAAATGGAATTTTTTTTACGCGTGCATAGTTTATAGATAAAATTTTACCCTCCACCCCCCTTTTTCCAAAACCCCCAGGTATTAGTATTCCATCTGTGTTTTTTAACTTAAAACGTAGATCTTTTAAATTTTTAATCTCAGAAGACTCAATCCAGTTAATCTTTAATTTAGTATTATTATAAACTGACGCATGTACCAAGGCTTCTGTTAAAGACTTGTAAGCATCTTGCAAATGAGTATATTTTCCAACAACAGATATAGTTACTTCTTTTTTATTATCTTTATTTAATTTTTTATTAAAATTTTTCCAAAAAGTTAAATTTGCTTTTTTCTTGGATGAAATGTTAAAAAAATTTAAAATTTTCGTATCGAGACCTTCTAAGGAATATTTTAATGGTACTTCATAAATTGATTTGACGTCTATTGATTGGAAAACATTAGATTTTTCTACGTTACAAAATAAAGCTATTTTAGCTTTTTCATCATCAGGTATTAAAGTCTCTGATCTACATAAAATCATGTCAGGCTGTATACCAATACTTCGCAACTCTTTAACCGAGTGTTGCGTTGGTTTAGTTTTTAATTCTGCAGCACTTTTAATATAAGGAACAAGAGTTAGGTGAATAAATAAACAGTTATTATTTTTAATTTCATTAGAGAACTGTCTTATTGCCTCTAAAAAAGGTAAACTCTCAATATCTCCAACAGTTCCGCCAATTTCACAAATTACAAAATCCTCTTTTTTTAAATCACTTGAGATAAATTTTTTAATTTCATCAGTAACATGAGGAATTACCTGTACAGTTCCCCCTTTGTAATAACCGTTGCGCTCTTTAGTGATTATATTTTGATAAATTCTTCCAGTTGTTATATTGTCAGATTTCTTAGTATTAATACCAGTAAATCTTTCATAATGTCCAAGATCTAGATCAGTTTCCGCGCCATCTTCCGTAACGTATACTTCTCCATGCTGATATGGGTTCATGGTACCAGGGTCTATATTTAAATAAGGGTCTAATTTTCTGATTCTGACTTTAAAGCCTCGAGATTGTAGCAAAGTTGCTATAGAAGCAGAAGCGATACCTTTCCCTAAAGAAGAGACCACCCCGCCAGTGACAAAAATAAAACGGGCCATGGAAGATCACTATAGATTATTTATCAATAATCTTCAAAGCAAATCTGTTGACTAACTTACTTGGAAGCTGGAATTTTAGGTAAAGAACTTTTATTTTTATCTGTTTGCTCAATTTTATCAAGAATTGATCTTTGAGATAACTCTTTTTTATGAATTAAAGTTAAAGAGATACTAGTAAAAATAAATAATAAAGCCATAAAAGCAGTGAACTTTGTCAGAAAATTGCCTGCTGTTCTTGATGACATTAAATTATCTGAGCTATTTCCAATACCAAGAGCACCACCATCAGATTTTTGAAGTAGCACAGACAGGATAAGTAACAAAGCAAATAATATATGAAAAAAAATTAAAAAACTTTCCATTTTAATTAAAATAGTTTTTTATAATATTTTTAAAACTTTTTCCATTTAAGGATGCTCCACCAATTAAAAATCCAGACAAAAAATTTACATTTTTAAAACTCGTAATATTCTTAGAGTCTACTGATCCGCCATATAACATTTTGGGTGAATTGAACTTATATTTTTTTTTAAAAAAAACATTTAATTTATTATAAATAAAATTTAAATAATCTACACTCGGAACCATCCCGGTACCTATAGACCATATTGGCTCATAAGCAATTAAAATATTATTTAAATTCATTTTAGAATCTAGAGATTTGGAAATCTGATTAACTAAAAATTTATAAGACATACCTTTTTTTTTAATTGAAAGATTTTCTCCAATACAAAAAATTACTTTTAAATTATGATTTAAAGCATTAGTTATTTTATTCTTAATTACTAAGTAATTTTCATCAATTAGTCTTTTTTCAGAATGTCCTATTATTACATATTCAATTCGACAATCATTTTTAAGCATATTAGCACTAATTTGTCCTGTAAAAGCACCTTCTTTTTTTGAAATAAAGCTAACATCTTGTGAAGCAAAACTTAAAATAGAAGAATTGATTTTATTTCTAAAGTGATAAAGCAAATGTAAAGGTGGTGCAAAAATAACTTTTTTAAGTTTTTTAGTAAAATTTATTTTAAGAAATTTATAAACATACATAATTTCTTTGAAGGACTTAGTATTTCCGTTCATTTTCCAATTAGCGATGAAATATATAGTTTTATTCATAAATCAGTTATATCTAAACCAATTAGTAACTATTTAAAATAACAAATGTTATCTTCATTAAGAGCTTTTTCTAATACTTTAATTGCAAAATTATTAATAAGTTTGCTGTCTCTTAGTTTTGCGTTCTGGGGAATTAGTGGATTTTTTAGGTCAAATTATGGAAACAATGTCGCAGAAATTAATGGAAAGAAAATTTCTAGTAATGAATTTATCAATGAAATTAATAAAATTACTAAAATAACAAATAAAAAATTGAATAAAGAAATTGCAGAAGTTTCTTTATCTAACATTATTTCTAAAAATTTAATAAATTTATATTCTAAAGAAATAGGAGTAATCATAAATGATCAATCAATAATTACCGAATTAAAAAATATACCTGAATTTCAGAATAATAAAATTTTTTCAAGAGTAAAATATGAAAAATTTTTATTAGAGAAAAATATAAATTCTCAAATTGTTGAAAATCAAATCAGCGAAGATTTAAAGAAAAGAATAATTCAAGACTCAATAATCAAGTATATTCCGATTAATAAATTTATTTTATATGAATTTAATAATTACAATAATGAAAGCTTGAATGTAGAATATATTAATCTTCAAAATTTTAAAATACAAAATGAAATAAATGAAAAAGATATACAAAAATTTTATGATGAAAATAAAAATTATTTTGTAACGGAAGAGTTTAGATCATTTAAATACACTGAATTAACACCTGAAAACCTAATCGGTCAAAAAGATATTTCAAATAAATTTTATGAAATAATTGATAAAATTGAAAATGACATTTCTAAAGATTTTAAATATGAAAATTTAATTAAAAATTATAAAATAAATACTATCAAAACAAATTTGTTGAATAAGAATGGAATTGACAAAAATAAACAAAAAATAAATCTAGATCCAGCTTTAATAAAAAAAATTTTCCAATTATCAAAAAATCAAATTAAAATTATAGAAATTGATAATAAATATTATCTAATCTACTTTGATAATATTGAACCTAGTATACAAAAAATTTTAGATGAAGATGTAAAAATTAATATTAAAAATATTTTACTTCAACAAAATAAAAAAAAACAAATTGCAAAATCATATTCTGATTTAAAAAAAAAAGATTATCAGGAGTTTTATAATTTTGCTAAAAAAAATAATTTACAGATTGAACATAAATATTTAAAAAATAGAACTGATTTAACGTTGGTACCTGGAATTAAAGCTGAAGAACTTTACAATAATAAAATTCATTATGTTTATTTTATAGAAACTAATAATAATTCTTACTTTTTTTTTAATAAAGACTTTATAATAAATTCTAAAAGTGGCAAAAATCCTAAGGAATCTGAGCAAGAAATATCAAATAAAATTGATGCTTTATACAACAATTATTTAAATCAATTTTATAAAATTAAAATAAATGAAAAAATAATTAACAGTTACTTAAAAAATTTTTCTTAATGATCTTCTCGACTTTTGATCAATTCAAAAAAGATATAAAAAGTAAAAATATTATTCAAATATTTGCGATAGAAAAAAATCCAGACATTAAAATTATTACTAACTTAATCAATTATATCTCAAAATTCAAAAATAGTTTTATTTTTGAGTCTGTAGAAAAAGAAAAAATTAGAGGTCGTTACACAATATTTGGTTATCAGCCTGATTACGAAATCAATATCAACAATTCAGAAATCAATATAATTAAAAATGGAAAAAAAAGTTATATTAAAAAAGATGTTTATAATTTTTTGGACACAATTATTAAAAATTTTAAATTTCATACTAATAAAAAACTCCCTATAATGTCAGCAATGCTAGTTGGTTATTTTGGTTATGATGTTATAAGATTTAAAGAAAAAATTCCGAATAAAACAAAAAAAGATTTAAATATACCTGACGTAAAACTAATTAGACCAGAAATACTTATTATTCACGATAATTTAAAAAATAAGATTTTTTATATCAAAAATATATACAAAACTATAAACTATAAAAAACACACTTATTTAAATGAGATTTTTTTAATAAAAAAAATAATTAACGAAGTTAAAAATAGTTACGAGATCATTGAAAATAATAAATCTAAATTAATAAAAATTATTTCTAATACTTCTAAAAGTAAATTTTTATCATCTGTAAACAAAGCAAAAAAATATATAAAAAATGGGGATATTTTTCAAGTAGTTCTAAGTCAAAGATTTGAAACGCAATTAAACAAAAAACCAATAAGTTTTTATAAGAAATTAAGAACTCTAAACCCTTCACCATTTATGTATTTTTTTAATTTTTCAAATTTTCAGATTGCTGGCAGTAGTCCTGAAATTTTGGTTAGATTAAGAGATAATAATGTAACAATCAGACCTATAGCAGGAACAAGACCCAGGGGAAAAAATCACAAAGAAGATTTGAGACTTACGAAAGATTTACTGGGTGATAAAAAAGAACTTTCAGAGCATTTAATGCTATTAGACCTTGGAAGAAATGATGTAGGAAAAATTTCTAAAGTGGGTACTGTTAATGTTACTCAAAGATTTAAGATCGAAAAATACTCTCATGTAATGCATATAGTATCGAATGTTGTTGGTAAATTTGATACAAAAAATTCTTTATTAGACGTTCTGTTTGCGGGATTTCCTGCCGGAACAGTATCAGGTGCTCCTAAAATTAGAGCAATGGAAATTATTGATCAACTAGAAACCTCTAAAAGAAAACTTTATGCAGGTGGTATTGGTTATTTCACTCCCAATAATGAAATGGATACGTGTATTGCCCTTAGAACAGCCCTAATACTTAATAAAAAAATTTATGTACAATCTGGCGCAGGAATTGTCGCTGATAGCATTCCAATAAATGAATATAAAGAAACAATAAATAAAGCTAAAGCCTTATTTGAGGCCGCAAAATAAATGAAAAAAATTTTATTAATAGATAACTATGATAGCTTTACATATAATGTTTTTCACGCACTTTCAAATTTAGGCCAAAAAGTCGATGTTTATCGAAATGACAAAATTTCAATTGCCCAAGTTAAAAATAATAAATATTCTAAAATTGTAATTTCTCCTGGTCCAGGACATCCAAGATCATCGGGTATTTGCGTTGAACTTGTCAAGAAATTTTATAAAAAAATACCAATACTAGGAATATGTTTAGGTCATCAAATTATTGGTTACGCCTTTAATGCAAAAATAATTAAAGCCGCAAAATTAATGCATGGAAAAATGAGCTTGATTATACATAATAAAAAAAAATTATTTAAAAATATACCTAATAGATTCTACGCAACTAGATATCATAGTTTAATTATTGATAACAAAACATTAAGTGATGAATTTGAAATTTCCGCAATAACTAGAGATAAAATAATTATGGGCATAAATCATAAGAAATATAATTTATTTGGAATTCAATTTCATCCTGAAAGCATTAATACTAATTATGGAAATATTATTTTTAAAAACTTTATAAATACATAATGAGTATTAAAAAAATTATTCATAAATTACTTGAAAAAAAAAATATGACAAATATAGAATTAGATTTTATTTTTAATAAAATTATTAATGGATCTTTTAATAGCTCTATAATTTCTGAAATACTTACTCTTATTAATATAAATGGTCTCAATTACAGTAGTATTTTCTCTATAACTAAAATCCTAAGAAAAAAAATGATAAAAATAAAAGTACCTAAAAATTCATTAGATACTTGCGGCACAGGTGGAGATGGAAAGCTTTCGTTAAATATTTCAACTGCAGTAGCAATTTTATTAGCTTCTATGAAAATAAATGTTGCTAAACATGGCAACAAATCTATTACTTCAAAATGCGGGTCAGCTGACGTTCTCGAGCAATTAGGATTAAATATTAACGAAAAAAAAAATATTCTAGAAAAAAAAATTATAAAAAATAATTTTATCTTTTTGTTTGCTCCTAACTTCCATGCATCAATGAAAAATGTTGCTGTTATTAGAAAAAAATTAGCTTTTAAAACAATTTTTAATATAATCGGACCGTTATTAAATCCAGGGTCATTAAAAAGACAAATAATTGGCCTGTCTGACAAAACTCTTTTGGTCCCTTATATTACAGTACTAAAAAAATTAAAATATAAAAAAGCTTGGGTTTACTGTAGTGAAGATGGTTTTGATGAAATATCTATTTTTAACAAAACAAAAATATACGAACTAAACAATAATAAAATTAGGAGTTTTTACATTAACCCTAGAAATTTTATTAAAAACAAACATTTAGCAAACTCGATAATCGGTAAAAATAAAAAATATAATGCAAATAAAATTATTGAAATATTTAAAGGTAAAAATAATGCATTTTCCGATATGGTGGCTCTAAATGCAGCAGCTGGTTTAATAGTAGCGGATAGGGAAAAAAATATTAACAGTGCATTCCAAACAGCTAAATTGCATTTATTATCCGGTAATACTTATAATAAATTAAAAGAATTAAGAAAATAATGAGTATACTTAAAAAAATAATAAATAATAAAAAAATAGAAATTATAAAAAATAAAAAAAAATTCTCGATTAATAAATTAGTTAAAAAAAATTATTCAAAGTCATTATTTAAAAGAAAAATTAAATATTTTATTAAAAATAATAAAATTGCTTTAATTACTGAAATTAAAAAAGCTAGCCCCTCTAAAGGAATAATTAAAAAAAAATTTAATCCTTTAAAGTTAGCAATAAGTCTTAATAATAGCGGCGCTTGTTGTTTATCTGTACTTACTGACAAAAAATTTTTTAAAGGAAATATTAATTATATAAAAACTATTAAAAAAAAAATTAATATTCCAATTTTAGCTAAAGATTTTTTTGTAGATCCTTATCAAGTATATCAGGCAAAATATTATGGCGCTGATTGTATTTTAATTTTATTAAATTCAGTCACCTATTCTATAGCAAAAGATCTTTACAACACAGCAATGAAATGTGGTCTTGATGTAATAACAGAAGTTCATAATGAAGATGAAATGAAAATAGCGCTAAAATTTAAAAATAATATAATTGGAATAAATAATAGAAACTTAAATAA
>Ga0214206_1000454_pt1 | contig 11220 bp, 9 predicted proteins | sample TroBogEpilimnion_26_FD_153044 | JGI IMG/M metagenome (GOLD analysis project Ga0214206, IMG submission 153044) | Freshwater microbial communities from Trout Bog Lake, WI - 07JUL2009 epilimnion | ecosystem: Environmental > Aquatic > Freshwater > Lake > Epilimnion/Euphotic zone | place: Trout Bog...
GGATCGCGGCCGCAGTTGGAATCAATGGTGATGTCACAGCGAAAGCAAAGTTCTTAATCGAGGCTGGCGCAGATGTATTGGTCGTTGATACTGCACATGGCCATCAGGTCAAGATGATCGAAGCGATCAAATCTATCCGCGCACTCTCTCCTCGGGTACCAATCGTTGCAGGTAACGTTGTAACAGCTGCTGGTACGCGTGATCTCATCGAAGCCGGCGCTGACATTATTAAGGTTGGTGTTGGGCCAGGTGCGATGTGTACAACACGTATGCAGACCGGTGTGGGTCGTCCGCAATTCTCTGCAGTACTGGAGTGCGCCGCCGAAGCAGCGAAATTCGGTAAGCATGTCTGGGCAGATGGTGGAGTCCGCCACCCACGCGATGTCGCGCTAGCCCTTGCTGCTGGTGCTTCTCAGGTGATGATCGGATCGTGGTTTGCTGGGACGCTTGAATCACCGAGCGATCTCAACCGCGATTCACATGGTCGTCTCTACAAAGAATCCTTTGGCATGGCATCGGCTCGCGCAGTTGCGGCACGTACATCGAGTGAAGGTGCCTTCGATCGCGCACGTAAGGCGCTCTTTGAAGAGGGCATCTCCTCATCACGGATGTACATCAATCCAGCCAGACCTGGCGTTGAAGATTTAGTCGATGAGATCATCTCTGGCGTGCGATCCAGTTGCACATATGCCGGCGCGAAGTCGATTCCAGATTTCTTCGAGAAGGCGATCGTTGGGATTCAATCATCATCGGGCTATGCCGAAGGTAAGCCACTTAACCAATCCTGGTAAGGGCCTTACTCGATCTCGCGCTTCGGATCGTTTGAGTCGTCGTACATCTCTTGAGGTTGTGAGAGCTTCCAGTACATATAGATAATGAATACTGCGAAGAAGGGCCATTCGGCAACGTAGACCCAGCTTCGATGATTGCCACCGAGCGCGCGATCTAATTCAAAGAAGGCCATGAGAACGCAGAGCGGTACTCCCCATAAGACCCACTTGCGATGTGGATCGGGTTGCGGATCCGGCTCAGTGCTCATCTTCTGCCTCCGCTAATAATCGCTCGTTCTCGAACCAATCTCGTGCGGCTAAGACTATCCACATTGAATCGATCAACATTCCCATCGCCCACATAATCGCACCACCAGTATGTTGATCGGTGAGCCCCATCGACATTGAACGCGAATCTGGCAAGGCGTGTAAGACCCGATTCCCGGAATAGAGGAAGAACCCGGTCATCGTCTCGGGCAACATCATCGCAAAGAGTGAGATGACGCGCTTTGAGTAGGAGACCGGGAAGGGTTGAGGGTTACCTTCCATCACTGGGTAGTAATAAATAAGTCCGCCGAGTAAGAAGATGATCAATTCAAGGCAGTGAATATTGGGGTTACGCATTCCGGCATTAGCCAGCGGCGAGAAGTGGGTCAGAATCAAAACGGTGAGAAAGATGCCGAAGCCGACTTCAGCTTTAAAGAGTTGGCGGATAAGCCTGTTCTGAGAGACCTTGCGCGCAATGCCTCCCAGGGGGCTGTTGGCTTCGAGGGCTAATTTAAAGGGTGAACCGAGAACGATCATTGGGGAGATCAGCATCATGATCGAGATGTGCTGAATCATGTGGACCCAGAAGATAGTGACTGCCTTGTGGGGAACTGGACCGACGAGCATGAGTGCTAGCACTCCCATGCCAGAATAAAAAAGCATCTGCCGGACCTTGCTCACGCTTCTTTGTGCCTGATTAGCGCGGTAGTACCAGAAGGCAACAGTGGCGAGGGTGACCCCAAAAGCAATATCCCATATTGGGTTTAGCTTCATGGTGCTCCTCTCTGTTGACTCTATACATTCTCACAGAAATATTTTTATATTTTTAGCAGAAGTGCTACACCTCAGCCAGAGATGAGCGTACCCTCACTACAAGTAATTTCTCACGGATAGTTCACCCAACTTTGAGTGATCCTGGCCGTGACCAGAATGCACGAGAAAGAAGGAATGGTGGAGACCGCCACACACGATGAAGTGTCGAGGGGTAAGCCCCTCGTTAGTGCAATTGCATTTCTACTCTTTGGAGTAGCTGTAGTTGCTGGAGTTGGATTTACGCTCCATTCGGTTTCAAAGGATTCGCAGAAGAAGATGTATGCGACAGTAAACGGGACAGCGACAGTTGATGGGAAAGTTCTTCCACATGCCTTCATTAATGAGAGCGTTTGGCCGGACGATCAGACCGCCCGAGACAATGGCGTGAACCGAACAAATACTCATCCGTGGCCCTTCTACACCGAAGAACATCTGGTGCTACCAGCTCACTCACTTGTGACAATGACATTGAAGGTCTACGACAGTGGTGAGCACCTCAATACCAATTACTTTGCAAAGGTTGTGGGCACTGTCGGTGGCGCAATGACTGTGGATGGCCAACCGGTCTCCTCGCTTCTACCCACCGAAGTCCAACACACATTTACACTCCATGGCCTTCCAACATCATCTCAAGACCCACTCTTCGTGAATGTTCCACTCCCTCGCGTCCAAGCTGACGACAAAGGAAATAACATCCCAACACATGACCCAGGGACAAAGAACATGGGACATACCGTTGTCTTCTCCTTTGTCACCGGCAGCGCTGGTGAATATGTCTGGAACTGCGAGTACCCATGTGGTGATGGCACATATGCCAAGTTCGGTGCTGTTATGGGACAGAACGGATATATGTCAGGAAAGGTGAGTGTCGTAAATGGCTGATCACAGCAACGAAGTTCTCGCCCCTACACCTGGTGAGCGACTAACGAATTTCTTTAAGCGTAAGGATGTCTCTCGGACAACCGTGCTCTTCTTCCTCTGGACCATCCTATTTATCCTCTTGGGACTCTTCTTCTACCCAAAGTGGATGCCAACGATCATGTCGAAAGAGATGAAGTCAGCTGAATCGATCATGATCTGGTTCACCGTTATTTCAGCGCCAATTGCCGGCATTGTGCTCGCTATTGCGACTAACTCCTTTATGAATATGCATCGCGGCGATACTCCTCCTGAGGATGGTCCGGCGATTCGTACTCACGGTCCGATCGTTGCGATTTGGACAATTGGTTCATTGGTCTTTGCGCTCGTCGCGATCGCATGGGGATTGATCGAGATCAATTCACAAGCTGTAGCTGCGGCATCCGATGCAAAGAGCGCGATAACTGTTGAAGTTACGGGGTCACAATGGCTCTGGACCTTTAACTATCCAGCACAAGGAATTGAGACACATGATCTCAATCTCCCTGTCGGAGTTCCAGTTATCTTCGATGTGAAGTCAGCCGATGTCAATCACTCATTCTGGCCAGTCCAGTTGGGCGTCAAAGTTGATGCGAACGCGCAGGTTACAACTGTTATTCATACAACGCCTACAAAGATCGGTGCGATTGATGTGAAGTGCGCAGAACTCTGCGGCCTCTATCACGCATATATGGAGACAAATGGCGAGGTGATGTCACCAGCTGACTTCAATGCCTGGGTCGTTGCACAAGGAGGACACACAGCATGAGCACTCTCGATAAGGTCCACTCAAGTTCACGACCAGTACCAAATCCAAAGCGGAGTTTGATCACTCGCTTACATATGGGAACTGGAGTTGTTGTCGGAGTTCTCTTCGCAGCGATTGCTTATTATCTTCTAAAGAATTCAGTGCTGACCTACACCGATAAGGTGGCAGATCCACTCTCACCTCACGATAACAACATTGTTCTTCTTGGCACTATGTTCGCGTGGTCCATTGGTTTCATGGTCGGCATAGGTGCATTCATTGGCCCATGGCGTTGGTTGATCGGTAAAGATCTCACCGATGAAGAGATTCTTTATATGGCTGGCGATGGCCAGGGAATCAAGCGTTACTTCAAATACTGCACCGACCATAAAGTCGTTGGAATTCAGTATTTAGTGGGCGTTATGACCCTCCTGGGCGTTGGCGGCACAATGGCGATGATGATCCGTACTAACTTGGCTCGCCCAGGTGGACACTTCGTCACAGCTACCGTCTACAACTCATTAGTCGGCCTCCACGGCATCACCATGATCATTGCAATGATCATCGTTGCTACCGGTCCATTTGGTAACTACATCATGCCAATCATGATCGGTGCCTATGACATGGCCTTCCCTCGCCTCAACGCACTCTCTTGGTGGGTTCTCTTCACTGCGATCCCTGTGCTCTGTAGCGCATGGTTCCTCGGTGGAATCCCAACTGGTTGGACCGCTTACGCACCACTGAGTGTTCAAGCAGGAGCTGGCATGAATGCCTTCCTTGCAACCATCATCATCTTCGCAGTATCGACTGCTGTCGCTGGTATGAATATCACGACAACTGTTGTTGCGATGCGTACCAAGGGTATGAAGTGGAACCGAGTTCCGATCTTCGTTATTGGATCAACGATCTCCGTTGCACTCGCTATTCCTGCCTTCCCAACCTTTATGGTTGCGATGATCATGACCTCACTTGATCGCACATTTAATACCGGCTTCTTCGATGCCAACATGGGCGGAAGCGGATGGCTCTATGCCAACCTCTTCTGGATCATGGGCCATCCAGAGGTTTATGTTATTTTGATTCCAGGTGTTGCTGCGCTGATGGAGATCGCACCGGTCTTCGTAAGAAAGCCGCTCTTCTCGTATAACGCAGCGATCATGGGCTTTGCCGGAATCGCAGGTCTCTCTATTCTCGTCTGGGCTCACCATATGTATATGGCTGGTTGGGCACCATCGCTTAACGGCGCATTTATGGTGACGACCGAGATGATCTCGATCCCTACGGGATTGCTCTTCTTGGTCTTGATCGGAACGTTGTGGCGCGGAAAGCCGTGGATGAAACTTCCAATGCTCTCTGTCTTCGCATTTATCTGGGACTTCCTGATCGGCGGTATCACCGGTATCTACCTCTCAGATGTCCCTGCCGATGGCTATCTTCACGGATCAATGTTCGTGACCGCGCACTTCCACTTCACTCTGATGGGCGCAGCGCTCACTGGTGCGATTGGTGGACTTGCTTACTGGTATCCAAAGATGACCGGAAGAATGCTGAACGAGCGCGCTGGTTACATCTCCTTCTGGTTAGTCCAGATCGGATTTAACGTCCTCTTCTTCGGAATGTTCATGGCGGGTGCTGAAGGTCAACCACGGCGCGTGATGGATTATGCAGCTCTCTATAAGACCTCGAATCTCATCTCGACGATGGGTGCATATAGCGTCGGTATCGGAATGATCATTCTGCTCTGGGCTGTAATTCATTCATGGCGTCACGGCAAGGTCGCTCCTATGAATCCATGGGGAGCAAAGACGCTTGAATGGACGGTTCCTTATCCAGTTCCACTCACCAACTTTGATGAACTTCCAATCATCACAAGTGATCCATATGGCTACGGAAAGGGTAAGTAACTCATGAGCCACGACACAGAGTTCCACGTACACCACGATTCAGATTCAGCTGTTGGTCGTCGTGAACGACTTGGAGTACGTCTATTAATCGTCGCAGATGGGGCCTTCCTCTTCTCGATGATCTTCTCGTACTTCTATCTCCGCAATCTCAATACCGGCGGAAACTGGCTACCAAAGGGCGTTAAGCACTTCTCCGTTGGATCAGCCTGGTCAGTTGCTATCCCATTTGTGATCGCGGCAATCGCACATCGGCTTGGTCAAGAGGATAAGCAGCGTCGTAACCTCACATCACTAGTGACACTCGCTGTCTTGCTTGTGGGTGGATACATACAATGGCATCAGATGGCCCATATGCCGTTCTTGGTGACAGATGACGCTGGTGTTGTGAGCTTTAACGGCGCATATGCATCGAACTGGGTCTTGATGGCCGGTACTGGAATCTTCCATTACTTCCTCGGTGCCTTCATTGCGCTCGGAATTTTGATCCGCAATCGCACTACCAATCTCCCTCATGAGCTCGATCTCTGGCGCCAGCGCACCGCACAATCATGGTTCACATGGTGTGCCGTCGCGGCTTGCTTGACCGCGCTTACCTTGTCAGTCATCTAAAAGCGGTATTATTCGAACTAGTAGATTATTGAGAAAGGATTACGGATATGGCTAACAAAGAGCAGAAGAGCAACGCGAACACCAAGAAGGAGCCAAAGCTCTCTCTTAAAGAGAAGCGCGCTGCAAAGCAGGAGAAGAAGTCTTCAAAGGGTTAATTAACTCTCGATAAAGGTCAAAATCGCCGCTCCCAACTCGGGGGCGGCGATTTTTCTATTGCGCTAGGTGCTACTTTTGGGAGATGAGCAACGGATTACGGTGGGGCTTTTTAAGTGCGGGCGGCATCGCTGCGGCAGTCGCCGAAGATTTCCTGATTGCTGGATTAACGATTCAGGCAGTTGGAGCTAGAGATCTCGCTAAAGCCAACGAATTCGCAGATCGCTTCAAGATTCCCACTCGCCACCAGGGCTATGAAGCGCTGGTGAATGATCCTGAAGTTGATGTCATCTATATATCAACCATTCATCCATTCCATAAGCGCGATGCGCTCTTGGCTCTTAACGCCGGTAAGCACCTTCTCGTTGAGAAGCCTTTCACGATCAACGCAGGTGAGGCAGAGGAAGTGCGTGCTCTTGCTCAAGCAAAGGGCCTCTTTGTTATGGAAGCGATGTGGACACGCTTCTTGCCATCCATGGATGCGATCTTTGAGGTTATTAATTCAGGAGCACTCGGAGAGATTGAACTCTTCACCGCTGACCATAGTCAGGCACTGACGCATGTACCGCGTCTCTTACAGCGCGACTTAGGTGGCGGAGCACTTCTCGATCTTGGGATCTATCCGGTCTCAATGGCGCATCGCCTCTTTGGAAAACCAGCAGCGATTACGGCAACGGCACGGCTCAATAACGAGAAGGTTGATGCAACCACCTCGATGATCTTCGAGTACGAAGGCGGCAAGCAGGCAACGATGACGACGTCTTTCTTGGGTGCGGGGCCAGTTACTGCCTCAATTGTTGGATCACTCGCCCGAATCGATATTGATGGCTCGTTCTACGCTCAAACGTCTTTCCGAGTCATCAATCATTCCGGTGAGATTGTGAAGAGCTACAACGAGAAGATCGAGGGTCAAGGCCGTCAGTACCAGGCAATGCATGTCGAGAAGTGCATCAACGAAGGCTTGGTCGAAAGCCCGGTAATGCCTTTACGTGAGAGCGTTGAAATTATGAAGGTGATGGATGACGTCCGTAGCAAGATTGGTGTCACCTACCCGACCGAGTAACAAAAAGGTTATCGGGATTGCAGGCCTTTCACTATAAGTAGCGAGTGGGGCTCAGTAATCTGAAACCATGAGAAACCTTCTGAATCGCAAAGTCCAGGCGCTCTTAGTACTTCTACTCGCTAGCGCCATGACTAATACCTTCTTAGCGCCAGTACGAGCCGCACTGCCTGACACAGTCCACCTCACCATTCACTACCAACGCACTGCCGCTGATTACACCGATTGGAACGTCTATCTCTGGCGAGACTTACCTGGGACTGCAAACGATAAAGAGGTGAGCGCTGCTGGCTTCCCATTCCAAAGCGAAGATGCCTTCGGTAAGGTCGCAAAGATTGATGTGACAGGAACAGCGGCATTTGATCAGATCGGCATCATCATTCGACGTGGCGCTTGGCTTGAAAAAGAGGGTTCGCTTGATCGATTCATTACTACCTTTGATAGTGCAGGTAATGCAGAAGTCTGGATCCGCCAGGGTGACGTGACAATCTATCCCGCACTGCCAACAACTGCGATTCCAACTAATCCTGCAGTTGAGCAGGCCCGAGTTTTTGACTCTCCAGAATTTGCTGCGAAGTACACGTACACAGGCAATGACTTGGGTAATACCTACTCATTGAAAGAGACCAAGTTTCGCGTCTGGGCTCCAACTGCTAGCAAGGTCTCACTGCTTACCTTTGCAACCCTTAACTCCAATGATGCCACAGAGAAACCTATGACTTCTGATGTTAATGGCACATGGGTCACGACGATGCCAGGTGACCTTAATGGAGTCGCTTACCAATACCGAGTCACGGTTGATGGAAATACTAATGATGCAGTCGATCCTTATGTTCGCGCCACCACAGTAAATGGCACAAAGGGTGTTGTGGTCGATCTCTCTAAGACCAATCCTGCTGGTTGGAATAACACCAAGCCGAAGTTCTCAGGTAACCCAACGGACGCCTCTGTCTATGAACTCCATGTTCGCGATCTCTCTATCGATCCCTCAAGTGGTGTTCCTGCTGCCCATCAAGGCAAGTACTTGGCATTCACGGATACAAAGACCTCCTATAAGGGCACCGCGACTGGAATTGCCCATATCAAGAGCCTGGGAGTAACCCATGTAGAACTATTGCCAATCTTTGACTTCCAATCAGTCAATGAGCTCCGGCCATCCTTTAACTGGGGCTATGACCCACAAAACTTTAACGTCCCCGAGGGCTCCTACTCATCTGATCCGATGAAACCAACAGCTCGTATCATTGAACTCAAGAGTGCGATTCAGTCCATGCACAACCTTGGCCTTCGCGTCATCATGGATGTCGTCTATCACCATGTTTACGATGTTAGCTCCTATAGCGAGAACCTGATCGTGCCTGGCTACTTCTTCCGGACAGATTCCAGTGGAAACCTCACCAACGGCAGTGGTTGCGGAAACGATGTAGCAGATGAGCGCTCTATGGTTTCAAAGTTTGTAACAGATTCCTTTAAATACTGGGCCACTGAATACCATATGGATGGATTCCGCATCGATCAGATGGGTCAGATGAGTATGACTACCATCAATCAAGTGCGTAAAGATATGACAGCGATTGATCCAACTATTCTGATCTTTGGTGAAGGTTGGTATGGGCAGAGCTCACTCTCAAGTTCGAATGCTGCAACCCAGGAGAACATTCAGAAGGTTCCTGGCGTTGGCGCCTTCAATGATCAGATCCGCGATGGCATCAAGGGCTCAGTCTTCAATCTGACTGAGACTGGATTCGTCTCCGGTTCCTTCGGGAGGGCAAGTGATGTTCAATCAGGAATCATTGGACAGACGGCTTACGACAACACCCTTACAAATAATTGGACAACACTAAGCCCAGGGCAGTCGATCAACTATGTGGAGTCACACGATAACCAGACGATCTTCGACAAGCTTGGTTCAAGTGTCTTCAAGACGCCTGCTCCTACCCTTGTGAAGATGGATCAGATGGCGGCTGCAATTGTCTATCTCTCCCAGGGTGTGCCATTCATTCAAGCTGGGCAGGAGTTCTTGCGCTCAAAAAATGGCAATGGCAACAGCTACAACTCAGGTGATGATGTGAACTCCCTTAAGTGGAAGACCTTGCCTACGAATATGGCCACAAATAACTATTACAAAGGGCTAATAGCACTTCGTAACGCTCACCCGGCCTTCCGCATGAGTACTGCGGCTGCCATTAAATCCAACCTCTCATTCTTGCCAACTCTGCGAGGAGAGATTGCCTTCTCACTCGATGGTTCAAAGAGTGGTGATTCTTGGAATACGATCGTGGTTGCCTTCAATGCGACAGCGAAGAGTCAGTCGCTTGCACTTCCTTCATCAGGGAAGTGGAACGTGGTCGTCAGCGGTGGAGTTGCAGGCACCAAGACGTTATCTGTTGTTAATGGTGGCAAGGTCTCTCTTCCACCTCAGACAACGGTAGTTCTCGAGAAGTAATGAGTAGTGCGACCACTCACATGATCGAGTGGTCGCACTCATCTTCGTTACGTAAAGTCCAATTACCCATTAGGTAGGAGTACTCTCAAGAAGGTAGAGCCAGATTGACTCTATGAACGATTCTTAGAATCGAATGTGCAATCATGAGTACTACTATCGAATTATGGCGACCAAGTACATGCTTAATCTGTCAGCAATCAGAATGTATCTGCGTGAAAGAAGTAAAGTAACGTCATAAGTTAGAAAGGCAAACAATGACCGAACGTCAGAAGTTCAAGGCTCTTAAAGATTTCGACGGCTTCGAGCTTCGAGAGTACGACTCATGTGTGATTGCCGAAATCAGCGTGGCAGATGATTACAACGGAGCGACATCGAAGGCCTTTGGATCTCTCTTCCGATATATCTCTGGTGGAAACCAGAAGTCAGAGAAGATTGCGATGACCGCTCCGGTGATTTCATCTACCCACGAAACAATTGCTTCAAGGCAGTGGAACATCTCCTTTGTGATGCCAGCAGGTACAACTCTCGCTGACCTACCGGTGCCACAGCAGTCACAGGTGACTTTGCGCGCGCTTGCCACGGAGAAGTGTTTAGCGCTCTCCTTCAGAGGCAGGGCCTCCGCCTCAGTCTGTGAGCGAAAAGAGGCTGATTTACGGGCCTTTGCAAGGGGTAAAGGGTACGAGCTGACGAGTGAGACCCGAATTTGCCGCTTTGATCCACCCTTTAAACCTGGATTTCTTCATTACAACGAGATCGTGATTCCTATCGCTTCGTAACTTGGATGGCGATGAAACGATCAGGGACTTGCGCGTATTGACCAGTGTGGAAGGCGATTTCCTCTTTGACGATCGCCCAGTCATAACCAGTATCGAGTAGGGCGTTGAGGAATACCTTCGCTTCAATCTCTGCAAGATGATTGCCGAGGCAGGTATGAGGCCCGAAGCCAAAACTTAAGTGGGGGTTGCGCTCTCGCTTAAACGAAATTTCGAATGGGTCTTCAAAGACTATCTCATCGAAGTTACCTGATATAAAACTAACCCCAACGTATCGATCTTCGGGGAGGTTCGTTGCACCAGTTTCGGGGACAATAGTTCGCGCCATCTCTGGCAGTGGAGTGAAGAAGCGCAAGAACTCTTGCACCGCAGCATCAATGAGTGAGCGATCATTTCTCATTTTTTCAAGCTCTGGCGCATGAGTACCTAGGTACCAGACCATGCCCGTAATCAATTTAATGACGGTGTCACGGCCACCGGCAAGTAAGACGCCGGCGATCCCCTTGAACTCGGTCGCCGAGATAACTTTTCCATCGATCTCTAATCGGGCAACATGGTGCCAAACATCGTCGATATTCGATGTAAGCGCTTCGGCATAGACCCGATCAATATAGGCATGAAGAGTCGTGCCATCGCGTTCTTCACCTGTCGCTGTCCAGACATCAGGACCCCATTCGATCCACTCAGCGACATCTTGTGGGCGGTTATAGAGGACTCCAAGGTTCTGCATGACGACTGGAAGAGCAAGATCTGAAATGACATCTTGGCCAGAATGCGCGA
>Ga0214206_1000455_pt1 | contig 11217 bp, 10 predicted proteins | sample TroBogEpilimnion_26_FD_153044 | JGI IMG/M metagenome (GOLD analysis project Ga0214206, IMG submission 153044) | Freshwater microbial communities from Trout Bog Lake, WI - 07JUL2009 epilimnion | ecosystem: Environmental > Aquatic > Freshwater > Lake > Epilimnion/Euphotic zone | place: Trout Bog...
TGTATTTATAAAACAAAAAAAGGGAATCTTGCGATTCCCTTTTGAATTGTCACTCTTTTTGGTGACTTTACTATATTTTTACATATAGTTTTAAACCATCACATTAGGTTTTTAACTGCGAACAGTCTATAGTACACGTTAGATTGTGCATCTAGACGTCCGTTACCTGCTGTTAGGCCTTCTGCAAATGGGTTTGCAACCATGCCGTAACGAGTCTTGAAACCAATTTTTGGTTGGAATGTGAACTGGTCAACTGCACGAACCATTTGTAGAGGAACGTATGGGCAGTAGAATAGACCAGCGTCATAAGGAGAAGAACCCTTATAACCAACAGTAACCAATTCTTGGTTAGATGTGTAACCGCCATAATATGGATCGATGTACACTTTGATACGACCGTGCAACATACCAGCAAATGTATTGCCTGTATCGTCAACTTGTAGGTCAGCTTGTAGAGATGGAGTGTAAGACAACACACCAGCCATAGCCATAGCAGAAGCAACGTCTGAAGAAACGATCAGAACGTTACCTTTACCTCTACGAGTTTGTTTTGCAATAACGTTAGCATCACGTTCGATTTGGAAAATCAAACCTTTGAAACGTTCAACAGACCAACGACCGTTAGAGTCTGTATCCAAGTCGAAGTAACCAGCGGTAGTAGTACCGTACTGAGCACCGATCTTAGCAGTTGTATAAACTGTACGGATAACTTCTCGGTTGATTTCAGCAAGAATTTCTGTAGACAGAATGTTAGACAATTCTGTTTCAGCGTCAAGACCGTGGATTGCCTTCAAGTCTTGTGCTAGTTCTAGAGAATACTCAGCTTTCAATGCACGGCTAGAAGCAGTAACAGTAACTTTCTCGATAGAGAATGCCATTTGTTGGAACACTGCATTAGAATCAGAACCCAAGAATTCAGCGATGCTTGTAGGCATTGCAGTACCGGTTGTGATTGTGTTAGCGTTAGCAGCTGGAGTTGCATAGTTGGTGTTAGTGTTAACGTCACTTACGCCACCGGAATCACCACGATATGCTTGTTGACCACCGTAAGCACCAGAAGCACCGTAGTTGTTATAAGAAGTATTACCAGAGAAAATGGTATTAGCTTCGTTATAGAATGCTTCAGAACCGTTTTGTGCACTGTAACGAGCACGCATTGCGAAGATAAGGCCTGTAGGACCAGTCATTGGCTGAACGCCAGCGATGTCATAAGCGATCAAGTTAGGCAATGAACGGCGAACCAAACTAATCAAGATTGGGTCGAAGTTGCTGATACCAGAACCAGTAACGTTTGTTGGACCACCGTCAGTGGTTTCGTTCAACATACGGCGGTCTTGTGCCATAGCTTGTGATTGGTTTTCCAATACCAAAGCAGTTACGCTTCTTTTGTATGGATCTTTAATGGCTTCTAGTTCTGGATGCTCCAAAACTGGTGCCCATTTCTTTTGTAGTTCTTCTGTCATGAACATGTGAATGTCTCCTATTTTTGTGAAACTGTTATGTATTTATAATTTACATTCTTTTATTAAGAATGCCAACGACTTGTTCCATCAAAGGATCAACAGACTTGGTAGTTTGTTTCTCTTCTTCAATGTGGACTTCATCATCTAAAGCAGAATTGTCTGCAATTTTTACGTCAGCTTTTGTGAAATATGATTCCACTAGAGTTGACAACTTTGCCGCAAATTCTTCTTCAGTAGTAAATTCCACACCCTCTGCGAGTGATTTTAATTTTTCTACTTGAGTTTGCGATAGGCCTTCACACACTGCGTAGATTGCCTCAACTTTTTTGTGTTCGTTCAATTCTTTAGACAACTCAACACCGCGGTTGATTTGTTCGTTTAGTTGTGATTCCAAATCGGAAACTTTTTCTGCCATTTCGGCAACAACGTCAACTTTGTCTTCAGGAATATCAATGTAGTGTTCGATGAATAGATTGCGTAGACCACCGATGAAGTCTTCAGCGATTTCTGCCTTTAGACCGGTAGTAACTGCCAATTCGTTCTCTTTCATCCACTCTTCTGCCATGTAGTTTAGATAGTCATCAACTTTGGATGCCAAATCTTCTTTAACTTGCTCAACAGCAGAATCAAATTGCTCAACCAACTGAGATTCAACTTCTTCAGCGATTGCTTGTACACGAGCAGCAACAGCAGCTTCAAAGATTGTAGTTGCTTTAGCTGCAAATTCTTCTGATAGGTTTTCGCCTGCCAACAATGCACGAACGTCATCAGACATGTCCAATGATTCCATGTTAACATGTTGTGCTTGGTTACCTGCGGTATGTGTACCATCAAAATGTTGGAATGTAGCACCCTTGTTCATACCAAATGTGTTTGCTGGCAACTTGCCTGCAATACGGTCACGGATTTGGTCGATGTGGTTAGCTGTATGTGTTGTTGGGTGCATAATGTCTTTACGACCCATGGTTTCTTGTGGTTGCCCTTGTGGTTTAGAAGCACCAACACCTGCTTTTTCTGCACCAACTGGTGGTGTTGCGCCTGGAGGAGTTGCACTTGGAGTACCTTTTAGGTAATCAGGCAATTCTTCATCGTTAACTTCTGGTGAGTGACCAACAACGCCAGCATCTTTTTCGCCGTAAGCAACTGATGCTTGTAGTTTATCGTCACCAACTACACCACCTTTGTGGTGATCTTGACCACGTTGGCCACGCTTTGCAGCAATGTTTGCGTCAAAGGTTTCTTTAGAACCTTCACCCAAAATTGCTTTAGCGGCTTCTGACAGATTGAATCTTTTTGACATTTAAAAATCTCCTTGATTTTATTTGAATATTTATAGGTTATAGTTTTTTCATGAAGTTTTCAAATATGCGAAGACTTACTGCTTCGATGTCCGCACTTGATGCAGATTTGATTTCTCTAATCGCCTGTGCGTGTTCTACTTCAGTCCAAACACCATTTACCAACATCCATTCTTTTCCTTCCATGATGCCCTGCACGAATGCTCCAGGCGCAGAAGGGTCTGCTACAATATCCGCCGCTGTGGCTAGATAAAAGTCGGGTTGAACAACGTTAACGCCGTTAACATTTTTCAATGATCCCATACCTCTTGAAGAAACTCCTAGTTGTGCACCACCTTCAATCAATTGGCGGGCAATTTGTCCCATTGGAGTTTCTAGAATTTTTGCTTTACCGATCCATTGTGTTCCGTCTTCACGTAGACCAACGATCATGTGTGATACACGGTCAAGATTGATTGTTGGAGAATCAGGATGACCTAATTCACCAAACGCACGATGCTTGTTGATGTATTCTTCTGTGTAACGATGAACTTCTTTTTTCATCGTGTTGAATTCGTATAGGCGACCATTCTTGTTTTTCTTTTCAGCAACTAAGAATGGACCCTCGATGAACAGTTCTTTTTTACCATCTGCACCCTCGGTCAGATAGTTGACTGTTTCATTAATCTCTTTGATTAATTTCATGGAGTTACTCCGTATGGTTTATAGTTGAATGCAGCAGGATCGTTGAACTGGCCACGTTGATACATTGCATTATCTTTACGTAACTCAATGAATAGTGTATATGCACAGTTTGCTACAAGACCAAATGTCTGAACACCAATATCACCTGTTTTACCTGGCGCATTGTTGTATATAGAAACCATACCTTGGTCTTCAGAATATTGTCCACACAAATCCATGTTCATGATTGGTGTGTTGTTACCTGTAGAACTGTACCAAAACAATTCAACATAACCTTTTTGTTGTGATGCTACGTTGTAACCAATTCTAGAAATTGACAGACCGTAATAAGAAAGTGGTGTGTTACTTACACTCAATGCTGTGTAAAGTGGAACACCGTTAGCATCTAGTGCACCATAAAGTGTGTTGGCCTGAATTCTAAAACCATTTGCCTCTTGTCCGCTACCATCAAAATTTGCAGTTAGTTTTATAACTGTCTTTTGGGTGGTATCTTTTAAAATTTCGGATGTATAAATGTTTGCCATGTTTAATCCTAAACTTACGGTGTAACGCCGTAAGGTTTGTAGTTGAATGCTGCTGGGTCGTTGAATTGACCACGTTGGTACATAGCATTGTTTTTACGCAAAGAAACAATCAATGTGTAAGAGCAGTTTGCAGCTGCACCTTGTGTATAAACACCAATATCTCCGTTTCCTACGTTAGCAGAAACAATATAACCGTTAGCTAAAGCGCCAGAATTGTTTGTGATAGAAGGCAACTGTTCGCCTAAACCAAATTCACCTGACGAATTTAAGTGGAAAATTGATGCTGAATTGGCATATTGTGCTGCTGCTGTTGCGCCTGCGCCGTTCCAAAAGATTTCAACAGAACCTTGAGAGTTCGCACTTGTACTTGTAAACGGCATATTAACATAGTATTTTAAGCCAGTTAATTGCAAATCATAGTAAGATAAGGGAGTATTTGCAGAACCGCCTTGAGTATTTGCAACAAGATAACCATTGGTTGCCAAAGCATTCGAAAGTGAATTAGCTTGAATGCGTGTATTGTTTATTTCCTGACCGGAACCATCAAACACACCTGTTAATTTAATAACGGCGTCTGTTTGTGTATCTCTCAATACTTGATAAGTAAATTTATTGGACATGGTTATCTATTCTTAAAATATTATATATTTATGACTCTTTATTCGTGGTCACCATGTTTTGGTTTTTCTTCTTCTTTTTTCATGTGCCATTTTTCTTCTTCTTTTTTCAATGGCTTTTTAGTTTCTTCTTGGTTCAACAAACCTTGAGCAATCTCATGTTTCTTTGCTTCAATGTGTGCTGTAACTCTGTCGTGAATTGCTGCGTACATTTGTGCTCTAAAATTAACAGCATCATCTTGCGCTGCATAGTCGATTAATTCTCTTGCGTTCATAACTGTCTCCTTAAATTATTTGTTTAATTAAACTTAAAGTTGGTTTGTAACTTTCGTCCACTTTTGCTGGATTCTTTTCCTTACTTTGGTTCAACTTCATGTCTAGTTTATTTTGGTGAACCGCAGAATCTTTATCTAGGCTATCCTGATGTTCATTTTGGTCCATTTGGATTTGTGACAACATTTGTTGTTGTGCAACATCATTTGTAACACCAACTGGCAAACCAATACCTGCTTCTTTTTCTTCTTCAATCTCACCTTGCATAATCTTGATTTCATCATCGTTCAAGCGCAATACGTTACGTTGAATCCATGCTTGTGAGAAGTAACGACCAGTATAAGGATCAACAGATGCCAACAATTGCAATCTTTGTGTCATTAGTTCTGCTTCTTTAAGTTCAGTAAAGTTATTGTCTTTAATGAAATTATAGTGTACATGTTCTTTAAATTGTTCCCATTCGTCAGCAGTACAGATGCCTTTAAGTACCAATTGAACTCTTAGTGCTTGATGGAACAAGTCAGAAAACTTGTTACGCATACGTGCAACAAACTTAGCAAACTTCAACTCATCACGAGTAATTTCACCCACACGACCTAAAGAGAACCCAGATTGATTAGGATCGAGTCTGGACACAGGAACGTTTAATGATTTATACAGTTTCTTCTCAAAGTATTTAACGTCTTCCAACTCGCCTAGGTTCTGTCCACCTGGTAGTGTAGTAATCTCAGTACCTTTGCCGCCTTCTCTACGTGGTAACCAGAAGTCTTCCATCATAGACAGGAACTTACGGTCATCACGGACTTCACCTGTGTTGGCATCATACACCAACTTGTTCTTATACTTGACCATAATGTCACGTAGGTATTGTTCTGCCTTCAATTTAGGCAAGTTACCAACGTCAATATAGAAAATTCTACGTTCTGGTGCACGAGAGATACGATAGATAACTGTTGCATCTTCAATCATACGCAACTGGTTCAAAGGCTTAATTGCTTTGTGGAGGTAAGATAGTACAACCGCACGGCGACTGTCCATAAGTCCAGACACCACAGAAACAACAGAGTCGGTAGTAATTCTGGTACCAACTGGTCCATAATTAGTTGAAGAACCTGTAGTGACCTTATCATTGTATATGTAATATTCATTGACAACATTCATTACCTCTACGCCGGTGCGTTCGTCTTTTTGTTTTTTGATTTCACGAATCTTACGCATCTTACGTGGGTCAACGTAACGCAACTCTTTAATACCTGCTGCTGGGTTTTCTTTGTCTACAATGATGTGGTAATATAATTTACCATCAATATAATATCTACGGAAAATATCTTGTGCCATGTTGGTGTAATTCAACATACGCAAAATCTGGTGAAACTCTGCCTTAATTGCTTTTTTAATCTTATCTGGAACTTCTAAATCGTCCAGAATAATTTGAATGTTCTTGCCATCATCGTCTTGGCAGATAGCTTCGTTAACTATGTCATCAATGGCAGACTCAATTTCTGGTTGCATTGCCATTTCACGATAACGGGATATAAGTTCTACTTCATTCTTTGCGGTACCGTCTAGGTCAACATATGTTCCATAATATGCAGCTGAAGTAATCGTTAACGCACCATCATCGCTCGGTGGTGGACTGAACGATTGTTGCGTTGCTTTGTTTTCTTCTTCCTCTTGGCGAGAAATCGTAAAACCAAATAGACTAAACTTTTGTGCCATGTTTTTCCTGGTTACATTTCAAATAAATCATAAAAGAGAGGGTCTAAGCCCTCTCTTATGTATCCAACAAGAATTAACTTGTTGTGTTGCTTGTCCAGTATTGATATGCGAAGGTTACAGTAAATTCTTCAATCGAATCGTTTGTCCCCCAATCCAAATCAATAGGTGATAAGTCAACTGGGAACATACCAACAAAACCGTAAGACTTGATGATGCCGTTAGTACCTGCTGTTGCAGTTTTGCTGTACTGGTTAACTGTTGCATTGATAGCATATGGTTGACCACCAGAACCACCACCAGTAACGTTTGCAGGTAATCTTACGTTACCTGCATTACTGTTGATTGTGTTCATCCATGCTTCAATGGAGTTACGAACGCTGAAGTTTTCATCGTTAATAACTGTTACTGTCCAGTCTGCAAATGTTCTGTTGCCTGCAAACTTTGTTTCACGACCAAAGTAGTACAATGGAACTGTACCAATTGTTGAACCTGGCAACTGAGCCGCTTTACACAAGAATGAGAAAGGTTGGCCAGATTGACCAACACCACCTGGTAAACCAGTCATTTGAACCTGGAACAAATTTGGACGTGCGCCGTCATTTTGCAACGCACTTGTAAATTCGCTAATTTGAAAAGCCATTTTATTCTCCTATTTGTTCTTATTTATTACGCTGTGGTAGTAGTTACTGTAGAGAAACTAACACCTGTACCAACTGCAACAAAGTTCAACTGGATAAAGTTGATAGAACGAGCAGGTTGAATGTAGATATCACCAACAAACTGGTTGTTATTAACAACTGATGGAGTATTGTTAGTTGAATCACATACAACTTGAAACGACTGGATACCACGTTGTGCTTGAACTGATGTCAAAAATGGAGTTACAAGAGCAATAAATTGTGCTTGTGTAAACGCATCATTGAATTCAAACAATGAGTATTTTGCCGCAGTAGAGATTGCCTGTTCTAGGACAATAAACAATCTACGAACGTTGATTCTGTCAAATGCAGAAGGTTGTGTTTGTAGAGTCTTGTCGCCAAACAGAACTGTTCCGTTACCTGGTAGAGAAACAACTGGGTTAACCGCAGCCTGATACAATGCGTCACGAGCTGCTTGGATTGGATTCCATGCCAACTTGATAACGTTCTTGATAACACCACGATTCAAACCAGCAGGAGACCACCATGGATTGTTTTGAGAGTCTGTGTATACACATAGACCAGCAATATCACCATTCAATGGAACCCAACGATATGTGTTGTTGTAACGGTCGAACAAGTATTTCCAACCAGAATCTGCAAAACCGTAAGAACCTTGAGTACCACCGGTTACTGAAGATAGGTTGCCAACCCAAGACAATACGATAGCTTGTTCACCACCTTGGTTGTTAACAACTGCACTTTGTGGTGGAGAAACGAATGCAACACAGTCTTTACGTGTAGCAGCAATGTTGATAGCGTTCAACTGAACAACAGAACTTGTGAAAGGACCAGTCATCAACAATGAGATTGCCACTTGAGAAGGATCAGCAAAACTTGCTTGAGCAGTTGTTACATCTCCGTCCAACAACGCAGCATCTGTACCGCCAGACATTGCAACTGTTTGTACAGAGTTCAATGTTTGGAAAGAAACGTTTGCGGTTGGTTTACCCCATGCGCCAGAACCAGTTGAAGTTGTGGAATAAGAAACTGGATCAACAGCATAGATGAACTTAGAGTTATTGAAAATTGCTTGTTTGTAGTAGTTGGATTGACCGTTTGCGTCAACACCATCTGATGCCTTAGACAAATAAGAGAAAGTTTCTAGAACAGTACCTTTTTGACCAGTAAACAAACCGCCTGCGTCAATAACTGCAACGTGGATTTGGTCGTTTGCTGCACCAACTGTGTTTGCCTTGTATGATGTTCCTGGTAGACCAGAGAAATAACCACCGATTGCAACTGTAGTTGAAGTGCCTGAAGCGTTTGGAATTGTGTATGTCCAACCAGTGTTCATTGCGTTGGTGTTAGCAAAACCAGAACCTGCATCAATAACAGAAACAACCAAAGAGTTACCCAAAGCACCTGGATAACGTGCCATAAAAGGACCGTAGGTGTTTGCAGCACCTGCTGTCAAGTATGTGTATTGGAATTTGTCTTCGTTTTGAACTTGTGTAACGTTAGATGTGTTAGAACTTGCGTTATATGTGCCATTGTTTGCTGCACGAACGATTTGCAAGTTATTACCATAAGCCAAGAAAGATGCCGCAGTAAAGAACGAAGCATAAGTGTTGCTATCTGGAGCACCAAAAGTATTAACAAGTATTTTTTCTGATGCGATTGCAGTAAGTTTGTTTACTGGACCCCATGTAAAGTTACCTGCATATGCACCGGCTGTAGTCAAAACTGAAGGTACAACTGTTGTTAAGTTGGTTTCGGTAGTAATTACGCCTGGAGATAATTGAGCGATTTGAGCCATTTTTTTCTTCTCCTTAATTATTCTGTTTTTGGTAGTTTATACCATTTGAATATTTATGAAACGTTATTTTTATAGATTTCTCATCATGTCTCGAATGAAAGTACCATATGTGTCGCCTCCTGACGTTGAATCCCATAAATCTCCATCCATCAACTCAAGTCCATGATTTAAACCATCTTCAATGATTGGTTCTGGTAGAGTTTCATCATCAATTTGATTCATATGTTCCACTTGGAACTGTTTACGAATGTCGTGACTGACGATTTCTTTGAAGTATTTCTGTGTTGTTGCCCATGCAAATGTTACCAAACACATTACCAAATCATCATTTGAACCTTCTTCCGCAGCAAAACTGTTCTTATCTTGTACAAATGTGGTCAATTCTGAGATGACATCAAAGTCATTAATGACCATCTTGTCACCCTCAACCAACATCTTCAAGTTAGAGCAACCTATACGTTTCACTTGTGGTGACATTTTTAAACCTAACTGTACACCTCTTGCAAAACCGGCAGACAGTTGTTGTGGTTTCTTGTTGCCTGTAAACACCTTCCATAAGTTTTCATACTCTAGTTCACTATGTAGAATATCTGCAACCTGTGGTGTGTTATTAATTTCAACCAACACATATGCATCATTGAACAACCTTGCAGTATTGTAGATTACGGTTGGGAACAATACAGGATGAATTGACGAACTATGGTATGTTGCAACCATTTTATATGGCATTGCTGAGATATCCATGACCACAAATGCCGATGAATCCATGTTCTTGCCCTCTGAAACGTCAACACAGATGGCATATAGGTGGTCTGTTTTGTGTGTTTCACCATCTTCTTTGATGGGCATTTCATATACATTGACCTTATCATGTTTAGCAATAGGATCCATATAGGCCATTTGTGCAAGTTTTTGGCCAGAGATAAGTGTGTTTGTAGAACCTAAGAATTCACACTCAAACTCTTGTCTGAATTGTTCTTCTGAGGTGTTGCGAATTGTTTCTTCTTTCCATGCCTCATCACGACCTGGTACCATAGACCAGTGAATCTCAAATGACTGATAATCACTTTTCTTACCAATTGCATCCATCCACATCTTGTAAAATAGATTCATACCGTTTGGTGTAGACACAATAATAATCTTGGTCGTTTTACCTGATGAAATTACAGGGTAAACAGAGTTAAAGAATTCATGTGCAATGTTTGGTGGAACGAAAGCAAACTCGTCCAAGAATACACAGTTAAAAGAACCACCTCGAATGGCCGCAGAAGATGTGGAGTCTGCACGAATCTTAGAACCATTTTCTAGTTCCACGTTACCTTTGTTCCAGATTACAACACCCTGTTGCAACCACATTGGTAAGTTTTCATATGCCAACTGGTACTTGGCCAGAATATCACGTGCGAGAGAACCCTTGTTGGCCAGGACGGCCACGTTTTGTGTGTCGTTGAACAGTGTCAACCACAAAAGATACGCCACGGAGGTGGTGGTTTTACCAACCTGGCGAGGACATTTGGTGATGGCAAAACGATTCTTGTGGAACAGACGAATCATGTCCTTCTGAAAGTCCCACATCTCAAATGGCATCAAACCACGGTCAACGTTAACAATCTTAATGTAGTGTTCTGCAAAATAAACCGGATCCTTTGCACACCTTACATACTCTTGAGCTTGTTCTTGTGTGTACTTTACTTGTACACCAACTTTTTTGAGTAACGGATTGTCACGGTAACTGTCTTTATTATCACTCATTGTTACCTTTTAATAACTTATTGAATTCTGCGGTTGTGCCCACAAATATGGCTTTATCGATTGTTGTGCTACCTGATGCTGCCTGTTTCTTGTCCATAGTTCGCATTTGTTTTTGAACTGCTAGAAGTTCTTTGTTGGCATCTACCACGTTCTTTAGTAGAGTGCCATACACTTCAAATGCTCTTGGGTGTTGACCATCTTTTGCAATCTGTAGTATCTCAGACATTGCATCTTTGCCTTGTTCAATCAGGTCTTGTAAGTTTTCTTTGGTCTGTTCATATGCATCAACCAAATCTTCTTCAAGGTTTTCTTCCGATACAGCAATCGGCAATTGTTGTTTTTTTACAACAGGCACTGGTGGTGTTGGAGTGGAAGAAACATTAAATATTTCTTCCATATTCTTTTCAAAGTTAGCCATTGTTATATTCAG
>Ga0214206_1000456_pt1 | contig 11217 bp, 11 predicted proteins | sample TroBogEpilimnion_26_FD_153044 | JGI IMG/M metagenome (GOLD analysis project Ga0214206, IMG submission 153044) | Freshwater microbial communities from Trout Bog Lake, WI - 07JUL2009 epilimnion | ecosystem: Environmental > Aquatic > Freshwater > Lake > Epilimnion/Euphotic zone | place: Trout Bog...
TCCGCCTCAAATTTGCCAATCCTGATCACGTCCTCTCAAGTCACTGGATTGGCGCCGTCCGCCACCATTGACACGACGAATGCTTCCAACATCACGACGGGCGTTCTGTCGGCGACGCGCTACACCACTACGCTGTCGGCGGCTCTGGACTCATCCGCAGGCAACACTATTGGCAGCATTCTCTATCGAAATGCGTCTGGTTGGACGCAACTTGGTCCGGGAACGTCTGGTCAGGTTCTTCAAACCCAAGGCGCTGGCGCAAATCCAACTTGGGCGGCGGCTGCGGGTGCAGGTACTGTCACTTCTGTGGCAACAGGCACCGGCCTGACGGGCGGGCCAATTACGTCTTCCGGCACAATCAGCATCGCTAGTACGGCCGTTTCTGCGGGCTCCTACGGATCATCGTCCTCTGTTGGAACCTTTACCGTTAATGCTCAGGGGCAGCTTACTGCTGCATCTAGCACCACAATCAATGCCGTTACGCTGACAACCGGCTCGATCACAACTACCCCGTCAAATTCAAATGACATCGCCAACAAGGCCTATGTGGACGCCGCCGTCAGCAATGTGAATTATCACGCCGCCTGTAATTATGCGACAACAGCAGACCTTGGCGCCGTCACCTACAACAATGGATCTTCGGGCGTCGGCGCAACAATCACTAAGACAACGCCTTTTGCCACGCTTGCGATTGACGGCGGAAGCCCGACGGTTAACCAGCGCATTCTCGTCAAGAACGAGAGCAATGGCGCGTACAACGGCATTTACACCGTCACCAGCGTCGGCTCTGGCTCCGTCGGCTGGGTGCTGACGCGCGCCACGGACTACGATCAGGTTGGCACTGGGGCTAATGAAATTGCTCCCGGCGACACCACATACATCATTTCCGGCACCCAGAATGCTGGAACGCAATGGGTGCAGACAACAGACTCGCCAATTACTATTGGCACAACCGCCATCAACTTTGCACAGATTGCGGGGCCGGGCGCCTACACTGCCGGAACTGGCCTGACGCTTACCGGCACCCAGTTTAGCATCACCAACACCGCCGTCACTGCTAACTCTTACGGCTCCGCATCGGCGGTTGGCACTTTCACAGTCAATGCGCAGGGCCAGCTTACGGCGGCCGCCACGACCAGCATCGCAATCGCGGCCTCGCAAGTGACCTCTGGGCAGCTTGCGGTGGCGCAGGGCGGCACTGGCGCCGCGACGCTGACCGGCTATGTCTATGGCAACGGCACGTCCGCCATGACGGCCTCGACGACCATCCCGAACACCGCCATCACCGGGCTGGGCACCATGTCCACCCAGAACGCCAATGCTGTGGCGATTACGGGCGGAACGATCAATGGCACAGCGATTGGCGGCACAACGCCTTCTTCTGGCGCGTTTACTACGCTTGGCGCCACTGGCAATGCCACCCTAGCTACCATCACCGCTGGTACATGGAATGGTAGCACTATCGCGGTCGCCTACGGCGGAACGGGCCAGTCCACTGCGCTGACCCAGTATGGCATCGTCTATGGCGCGTCCACCACTGCGATGGGCATTACAGCGGCGGGAACCACTGGGCAAGTGCTGGTTGCTACGACAGGCGCAGCGCCTTCTTGGGCGACACTTGGCAGCGTTGCTGCTACCTCAATTAGTTTTGGCACAACTGGACTGACACCCGCTACAGCGACGACTGGCGCTGTAGTTGTGGCTGGGACGCTTGTGGCTGCAAATGGTGGTACGGGCCAGTCCAGTTATACGGTAGGCGATCTGCTCTACGCTTCTGGAACCACTGCCCTTTCTAAGTTGGCAGATGTTGCTACTGGCAGCGTTTTAGTGTCCGGTGGCGTTGGTGTTGCGCCAGCATATTCTGCTACCCCAACCCTGACATCTTTGACGGCTCCAACGGTATATGGCGGCACAGGCGCAGCATCATCGTTGACCCTGCAATCCACTTCTGGGGCGGGCACCACTGATAGCATTGTCATGAAGGTGGGCAATGCTGGCGCAACGACGGCGGTGAGCATCGCCACAACTGGTATCGTATCATTTCCAACTACTGGCGCTATCGTTGTCCCAGTGGGCACGACGGCGCAGGAGCCGGGGACGCCAGCAACAGGCATGTTGCGGTTTAACTCAACCACGACATCCTTTGAGGGCTACAACGGCACTGCGTGGGCGGCTGTGGGTGGCGGCGCGACGGGTGGCGGCACTGATCAAATCTTCTATCTCAATGGGCAGACCGTGAACAACAATTACACTATTGCATCAACAAACAATGCTGGCACGTTTGGCCCAATAACGATTGCAGCAGGTGTGACGGTTACGGTATCTTCTGGTGCAACTTGGAGCGTGGTGTAACATGGGTAATCTTGTCCTGAACGGCTCGACATCTGGCGGCATCACTATCTCGCCTCCTGCGGTGGCTGGGTCGAACACCATTTCGTTGCCTGCTAACACTGGCACGGTCGCGTTGACCGCCAATCCCACGTTTACTGGCGTCACAACCGAATCCACCATCACCAGCCCCGCTGCTACGAACTTGACGCTCCAGTCCGCTGGCACGACTGCGATAACGATTGATACGTCGCAGCGCGTTGGGATTGGAACGACTTCGCCGGGCCAAAAATTGTCTGTCGCATCAAGTTCAAACATTGCATATTTCAATTCGTCAACTTCTGACGGATATATCCGTGTTGATGAAACCGGCGGCACAAATAATATATTTGGCGGGTTGAATGGCGTTGGATTTGTTGGAACTTCCAGTAATTATCCATTTACCATCCGTACTAATAACGTCGAACAGATGCGCATCGGCCCAAATGGCGAGGTGATGATTAACACCACGAACACTTATGGCAGACTTTTTGTCAGCCAAACTGTCAATAACACATGCGCTTTTTTTTCCCTTGAAAGCACAACAAGCGCAGCCAACGTAGTAATTCGATCTTCAACCTTTTATACGACTCAGTATAATATGTCGGTTGAATATCAAGGCGTTCAAAAGGGTTCAATCACGACCAATGGATCAAATGCCGCTTTCAATACGTCTTCGGACTACCGCTTGAAAGAGAATGTACAGCCGCTCGCCAATGCGCTTACGAATATTGCTAAACTGCGCCCCGTTTCTTATGGTTGGATTGGGACTGCCAACACTGGTGAGGGTTTCTTAGCCCATGAACTTGCAGAAGTGATTCCAAATGCGGTGCATGGCGAAAAAGATGCTATCAATGATGACGGCTCTATCAAGCCGCAACAGGTGGATTACAGCAAGATCGTCGTCCATCTAGTTGCCGCTATCCAAGAACTCTCTGCCAAAAACGACGCCCTTACCGCCCGCATCGCTGCGTTGGAGGCTAAATAATGTCCGGCACTATCAAAGTCACCACGCTTCAAGACGGCGGCTCTGCGACCGCCAACCTTGTATTTGACACGAGCGGGAACGCGACTGTGGGGAACAACCTCACAGTCACTGGCACGGCTGCAATGGCTTCCAGTTTCAAGCGCAACTACATCATCAATGGCAATATGATGATTGCCCAGCGCGGAACTTCATTTACGGGACTATCAAATTCTGCCGCTGCGGCAACTTATGGAATTGACCGCTTCTCTTATAATCGCGGAAATGGGACTACCGGCGTTGTTACAATGTCGCAAGTATCGGACGCGCCTCCCGGGTTTGCGTATTCGCTCAAGATACAGCCCACTACGTCAGAATCCAGCATTGCCGCTACTGAGTACAACTCAATTAAATATCTTTTTGAAGGTTTGAGTGTTCAAAGTTTGGCGTATGGCACTTCATCGGCAAGCGCAACTACGCTGTCATTTTGGATAAAATCTAGCGTCACCGGAAATTTTCCGGGTGTTCTTTTTCAAACGCAATCTTCCACTGGCCGGACATGGCCCTTCTATTATACAGTTTCTGCTGCGAATACTTGGCAGTATGTAACCGTTAATATTGCAGCGGACCCATCTGGCTCTATTCCAAACACAAACACAGGTGCGCTTGAAATAGATTTTTATTTTGGTCTTGGTTCTAGCTATACAAATGGTACGGCTGGCTCATGGAACACAAATGTCAGTTCAAATAGTTTTGCACCCACGGGCGTTAGCTATGTCAATTTATTGGCATCTACCTCCAACACGTTTCAAATAACGGGTGTTCAATTTGAACTTGGCACCAAAGCCACTCCCTATGAGATGCAGATATATAGCGATCAGTTGGCGCAGTGCCAAAGGTATTATGTGCAACTGTCCTCTAGCGGCGCGTTGTACGCTTCTCTCGGCACTGGCATTTGCAATTCAAGCAGTTCCGGGCAGGGGTTTGTGGTGCGGCTTCCCGTAACAATGCGCACGCAGCCCACGGCATCCTTCAATGCGATGCGCGTTTATGATGGAGCATCGGCGGCTACAATTTTGTCGTTTTCTAGTGTAAGTTCTTGTTCTAGCGCAAATGCGTTGGGGTTTGACGCATCATGTTCTGGGACAGTTTTAACAACTGGACGCCCATTGACCATTCAAGGCAACTATGACGCCACTGCATACATCGCTGCAAGTGCGGAGTTATAAGATGAACTATCAACTGCAATTTGACCCTTACACCGGAACAGTAAATTCTGTAACGGTTGTGGGCGAAAATATCTTCATTCCGTTCAACCCGGAAAATGCAGATTATCAAGCCTATCTAAAGTGGGTTGAAGAAGGTAACGCGCCACTTCCTCCTGAAGCACCGGCTGGAGCGTAACATGGCAATCACTCTTAACGGTTCCACCGGCTTAACCCAACCAGCAGACAATTTGGCTGGGTCTTCTTCAGGCACAGTCACCATTAAAGGCGCAGCAAACGCCGGTACATGGACAATGACATTGCCGACGACCGCTGGCTTATCTGGGCAGTCTCTGCAAACAGATGGAACTGGCGTCACTACATGGGCGACACCTGCTGGCGGCGGAAACGTCTCCAATAGCGGCACACCTACTTCCAGCCAGATTGCTGTTTGGGTCAACTCAACCGCTATTCAAGGCGTCACCAATCTGCCGGTGACAAACCTGAATAACGGAACTGGCGCGTCTTCCACTACCTTCTGGCGCGGTGATGGCACATGGGCGACGCCTGCTGGCGGTGGGGGTGGTGGGTTGTCTTGGCAGTCCGTCCAGACAGCTAACTTCACAGCTACGAGCGGTAACGGTTATCCAATTAACACCACTTCTGGTGCGGTGACAGTCACCCTCCCCGCGAGTCCGTCTGCTGGCAACTATGTGCAGTTTACGGACTATGCAGGAACGTGGGCGACGAACTATGTGACGATTGCGCCGAATGGTAGCAAGATCAACGGGGGTTCTGGATCGTTCTCTGCCGTCACTAACCGCGAGTCGATTGCGTTTGTTTATATTGACGCAACGCAAGGTTGGTTGCCGTATTCTGGAATTAGCGCCAGTTCATTTAGCCAGTACACCGCATCCTACCTTGTTGTTGCCGGTGGAGGTGGCGGCGGATATAGAACTGGCGGTGGGGGCGGCGCAGGCGGCCTCTTGTCGGGTACATCTACCGTAACTTCGGGGACTACTTACACTGTCGTAGTTGGTTCTGGAGGCGCTGGAGGTGTCACTGGCGTAGCAACGGGAACATCTGGCGTAGCATCATCTGTTTTTAGTGCAAGCGCCGTTGGTGGCGGTGGCGGCGGAACTTACACTACGGGACCAAATGCTGGTCTTTCTGGGGGTTCTGGCGGCGGCGGGTCGCAGAATGGTGCGGGGGCAGCAGGAACCAGCGGTCAGGGGTTTGCTGGATCAAGCGGTATATCTGCGAACCCGTATTCTGGTGGCGGTGGAGGTGGTGCAAGTGCAGCCGCTAGTGCACCATCTGGCAGCGTTGCGGGCAATGGCGGCGCTGGAGCAGCCTCATCTATTACTGGGTCTTCAGTAACATATGCTGGCGGCGGCGGCGGTGGAACATATGCGGGCGGCGCTGGTGGCGCCGCTGGTACACCCGGATCTGGTGGTGCTGGTGGCGGCGCTACCGGTTCTAATTCCAGTATTACCCCTTCAAACGCAACTGCAAACACGGGTGGCGGCGGCGGGGGCGGTGGTGGTACGGACTCCGGTAACGGCAATGGATCAAATGGCGGCTCCGGCGTAGTTATTCTTTCCGTACCAACTACCTTCTACTCTGGCACAACGACTGGTTCGCCAACTGTGACGACATCTGGCTCCAACACCATCATCAAGTTCACTGCTTCGGGGAGTTACACGGCATGAGCCATTTTGCAAAAGTGCTGGACGGCAAAGTCATCAACGTCATCGTCGCGGAACCGGAGTTCTTCGAGACGTTCGTTGATAGTTCGCCGGGACAGTGGATACAGACTAGCTACAACACCCGTGGCGGCGTTCATTACGGGCAAGACGGCCAGCCGGATGGCGGCGTGGCGTTGCGCGGCAATTATGCGGGCATCGGCTACACGTACGATGTCGCGCATGACGTGTTCTACGCGTCGCAGCCATATCCGTCATGGGTGTTGAACCAAATTACATGGCTGTGGGAAGCGCCAGTTGCTTATCCAACTGATGGTCAGTTATATGTTTGGGATGAACCCACATTGGCGTGGGTTCTGGCTCCAAAGGGGGAATAAATGGACCAGACTAATGTAAACATCGCCATGACCGTGGCGAACTGGAATGTCGTAATGGCGGCCCTTGGCAACATGCCGTTCAAGGACGTTGCCGACATCATTATGGCTATCAAGACGCAGGCCGAGGCGCAGTTGGCTCCCAAGCCCGCTGAAGAGACTGCGCAGGCCTAATAAGGAGTGGCGGCGCTATGGACCAAGGAACCATCAATCTGGCCTTTAGCGCCGTTCTCTGCACCATAGGCTGGTTTGCCCGGCAACTATGGGAAGCGGTGAAGTCATTAAAAGATGATCTTCATCGCATAGAAGCGGACATGCCAAAGTCATACGTCCTCAAGGATGATCTGGACAAGCGAATGGATCATATTGAGGACATGTTCAAGCGCATCTATGACAAACTCGATGCCAAACAGGACAAGTAATGGACCCGCTTACAATCCTCGCACTTGCCAAGGGCAGTTATGAAGCCATCAAGGCTGGCATATCTGTTGGCAAGGAAATGCAGGGGATGTTCAGCGATGTAATGTCGCTGCTGGATAGCGCCAATCAACTTACCAAGATCGCCACGAAGCCGCCAAGGCCGGGCCTATTTGGCGAAAAGTCAGCAGAGCAGATAGCCATCGAAGCTTTCACCGCCAAGGCCGAAGTCGAGCATATGATGATGGAGGTGAAGAACACCTTCATCTCGGAATATGGTATTCTGGCATGGGACGAAATCCTCAAGGAGACGACCCGCATACGGAAGGAACAGGCTGCTGCTCGTCTTAAGGCTCGCAAGGAGCAGGAGGAACTTATGCAAAACGTCATGGTCTATGGCTCTGCTTTCCTGCTTCTGTTTGTTTTCATCATCTGCGGCCTGCTCGCAGCCGTCTCTCTCGCGCATTAGGAGTGTCGCCATGCAAATGAGCCAAGAGGGTATCGACGCCCTTCTCAAGAAGTACGAAGGCTGCAAACTGAAAGCCTACCGCTGCCCGGCCAACGTCTGCACCATCGGTTATGGCCACACTTCGGCGGCTGGCGCTCCGGCGGTTAAAGACGGCATGACGATTACCCAGAAGCAGGCCGACGACATCCTGCGCCGGGATCTGGTCAAGTATGAGACTGCTGTCTTCAACATGGTCAAGCAGCCGCTGACCCAGCACCAGTTCGATGTCCTCGTGGACTTTGCCTACAACGCTGGGGTGGGGAACCTGCAATCGTCCACACTCCTCAAGAAGGTGAATGCCGCTCAGTTTGACGCCGTGCCCGCCGAGTTGATGAAGTGGACTAAGGGCGGCGGAAAGGTTCTTACCGGTCTCGTGAAGCGCCGACAAGCCGAGAGTGCGTGGTGGATGTCTCATGAGATTACGGCCATCACACCTTTGGTGGGGCCTTCTGCACCTACGGAAGATCCCACGGATGATGAGCATGAGCAGCGCACCGAGCCACAGCCTGTCCCGGTGCCCTCAATGGCGGATAGCAAGCAGGGCAACGCTGCGGTCATTACGGCGGGCCTTGGAGGGCTTGGAGCGGCTAAGCAGATCGCCGCCAACGCGCAGGATGCGTCCGACACGGCAGACCAGATTATGGGCCTACTCCACAATACCAACTTCATCATCATGTTGGCGATCATTGGGCTGGGCGCCGCAATCTGGTACTTCCGCAAGCAGCACATGGAGGAGCACGGTGTTTAGTCTTCTCTTTACCCCCGTGGGCCGCTACCTCGCTGCGGCAGTGGCCATTGTCGTCGTCCTCGGCGGCGTATACTTCAAGATCCGGGCCGACGCCATCGCAGAAGTCGAGGCGGCGGCCGTCGCCGACGTTTTAAGGAGGACTGAAAATGCGGTTAAGGCTGGTGACGCTGTTGATGTTTCCGCTGACGGGGTGCGCAAGCCCGACGCTAACCGTCGCAACGAATGAGAGCGTCTGCACCGTCTGGAAGGACGTATCTTGGTCCGAGAAGGACACCACCGGCACAATCATCGAGGTTAAGCAGAACAATGCTCGCCGCGAGGGTTGGTGCAACGGCGCGAAATAGGTGGTATAAAGCTGGCAACGCGGGGCTACCATGACCACAGGCCTGACTTATTCCACCTATGTCACGCAGATCGCCACGATGGCTGTCGTCGATCAGACTGATGGCGCCTTTCAGACGATCTTGCCCCAGATGATCACCTACGCCGAAAACCGGATGTATCGTGACATCGACTTTATGTTTACCTCGACATCATTGCATGGCGTCAGCTTTGTCTTGACGCCCGGCAATAGGAACCTGTCTTTTAACATTAACTTGGCATCAAATAGCGACCCGCAGGCTGGCACATTTGTTGTCAGCGAGCAGATCAACCTTTTGACTGACGCCAGCGGCAATGCGGCCAGCACAACGAACCCGGACGCCTGCGTCAGGGTTCCCCTGCTGCCCACGACGAAAGAGTTTCTTGACGCGGTGTATGGGTCATCTTTGACGGCCAATCTTGGCCAACCAAAATATTTCGTCCCGTTCAATGAGACCCTGTTCTTCGTTGGCCCCGTCCCCGATCAGGCGTATCCGGTCGAGGTTGTCGGAACCTACCGCCCAAACAGCCTCTCGGCCACAAACACGACGACCTTCATCAGCCTCTATCTGCCCGACGTCTTCATCATGGCCTCGATGATCTACATCAGCGCCTACCAGCGCAACTTTGGCCGCGCCAATGACGACCCGCAGATGGCCATTACCTACGAGAGCCAATATCAGGCCCTTCTCAAGAGCGCAATTGTCGAGGAAGCGCGCAAGAAATTTGACTCCTCCGGCTGGTCTTCTCAGTCGCCCGCCACAGTCGCCTCGCCGTCGAGGGGGTAATCTATGCCCCATCAATCGCTCAAACTTATTCCGGGAATTGACCAAAACAGGACGCTGGCCCTCAATGAGGCCGCGCTTTCCTATTCTAATCTCGTCCGCTTTGTGCCTGACCGGCAGGGCCTCGGCCTCGTTCAGAAGCTTGGGGGCTGGACACAATTTTACACCAGCCCCATCAATTCCATCGTCCGCACCCTGCTGGCTTGGGAGGACTTAAACTCCAACGCCCGCCTTGGCGTGGGCGCCGAGGCCTCCTTGGGCGTCATAACGGGGTCTGGCTCTAATCGCGGATACAATAATATCACGCCCCAAACGACCACGGCTGATTACACGGTCTCATTTACAACGACGGCCACGCCCACTCCAAGCCCATATGTCGTCGTAAACGCCACGGGCAGTTCGCTGACGTCGTATGATGTCGTTGATATTCGCACGCAAGTCAGCGTTGGCGGATTAATTTTGTTTGGCCTGTACCCGACCATCCCAGTCAATGCCAACCAGTTCGAGATCAAGGCCGTCGATATTTATGGCAATTCGCTATATCCCACGTCCAATGTGACTGCGGGCGGCGCCGTCCCCTCATTTGCGCTGACGTCTGGCAGTCAGAGCGTGACGGTTACGCTCGCCAATCACGGCCTCCAGCCGGGCGATACCTTCCCCATTTTGGTCTCCACGACACTTGGCGGCGTCACGCTTTACGGAAATTATACGGTGCAAAGCCTGTCTCTGGCCACGCCCAATGACGCATTCTTGATCAATGCCGCCAACTCGGCCTCCTCAACGCCAACGCTGTCGGCATCGGGCACGGGATCGACGGCCACGCTCACCTACGCCTCGTCCTATAAAATACCTGTGGGCAGCACGATTGTTGTTTCGGGCGTCACGCCCGCCGGATATAACGGCACGTTTACGGTGACTGCGTCATCTGCTGGCAGCGTCTCATACGCCAATGCGACAACTGGCGCGCAGACAGTGTCTGGAACAATTTTTGTCAGCTCTGGCGCCGAAAATGGCGGCAAGGTTGAATTTGTTTACTACATCGGCATTGGCCCACCGGCGGCCAACGCAGGCTATGGCGTTGGCGGGTACGGAACTGGTGGCTATGGTTCAGGCGTCGTGCCGACCGCCGCCACAGGCACGCCCATCACAACAGCAGATTGGACGCTTGATAATTGGGGAGAGATATTTCTTTCCTGCCCGCTCAATGGGGCCATTTATCAGTGGTCGCCATCAAGCAACAATCTCATTTCAACAATTATCCCAACGGCGCCTCAAGTTAACAGCGGCATGTTTGTCGCCATGCCCCAGAGGCAGATCATCGCGTGGGGATCTACATCAAACGGCATTCAAGATCCGCTCCTGATTAAGTGGTGCGACATTGAAAATTACAATGTTTGGACGCCTCAAATAACCAATCAGGCGGGATCGTACCGCATCCCCAAGGGGTCGCGCATTATCCAGTGCATTCAGGGACCGCAGCAGGGCCTGATTTGGACCGACCTTGGTCTGTGGGCCATGCAGTATGTTGGCCAGCCCTACGTCTACCAATTTAACGAAGTGGGAACTGGATGTGGCCTCATTGGCCGCAAGGCGGCGGCGTCAATGGGCGGCGTGGTCTATTGGATGGGGCAGAGCCAATTTTACATGCTATCGGGCGGCGGCGTTCAACCCATTCCGTGCCCAGTGTGGGACGTTATTTTCCAAGATCTGGACACGACCAATCTCGACAAAATCCGCGTGGCGCCCAATTCTCGATTTAGCGAGATTTCTTGGTATTACCCAA
>Ga0214206_1000459_pt1 | contig 11196 bp, 7 predicted proteins | sample TroBogEpilimnion_26_FD_153044 | JGI IMG/M metagenome (GOLD analysis project Ga0214206, IMG submission 153044) | Freshwater microbial communities from Trout Bog Lake, WI - 07JUL2009 epilimnion | ecosystem: Environmental > Aquatic > Freshwater > Lake > Epilimnion/Euphotic zone | place: Trout Bog...
CAATTGACAACATACTAAAAGAGCTTGGGATGGAGACACCCGACATCCCTCCCATTAACAAGAAGGAAGCAATAGAGATGGGTCTTGTCCAGGGGCATGAGAAGCCAAAGAAATGTGAATGCGGTAAGTCTGCTTTCACTTCCGAGGCTAAATGTGATGCCGCTATCAAGCACAGGCTGAAACAAGGATTCGGAGGGACAGGATTCCTACGAGCATACGAATGTGACATTGAACCAGGAAACTGGCATATGTCATCGGTCAACCACAAAAGAAAACTATGAACCAATTACAATCAATCCTATTTGCAGGAGCATTATACACCACTCCTGTCCAGCCAATAGCTCCACAGACCTACTATGTGGCAAATCTGTCCAGTACGGATGGAGCAAATGCAGGAGATTACTACAGCGTCACTCCCATGCCTATAGTACAGCCTGTTATTGAACCTATCGAACCAGTTGGAATCGTTCACCTTTACCCTGTAGAGGGTGAGAATGAGGGAGAATAAGATGATCATCACATCACAGCCATTCTTAAACGAGGTAGAACGCCTCTTAATCAAGTTTGAAACCCTAAAGGGAGTGGTTGATCTCCATGTTGTCGCGGAGTCTCCTGTGACCTTTACAGGGCTTAATAAGCCCATGTACTTCAAGCTCAACCATCATCTCTTTAAAGACTACCCTGTTCACTACATTGATCTATCCGATCTACCAGAGAGCAGGGCAATGAAATCCGATCCTTGGGCAATGGAGGAAGCCCAAAGACAAGCAATTCTAAAAGAGATAAAGAAGATTGATCCAGAGATTGTTCTGTTCGGAGATGCTGATGAGACACCAACTCCAGATGTGGTTGAGCGATTCCGAAATCTGAATTGCCATACAGCAAACCTAGAGATGGATATGTTGCTGTTCTACTTCAATAGGATTGATCCTACCCCTTGGAGATACCAGCGTATTTGCAAGTTCCAAGACAGGGTATGTGATAGGGGTAACTGGAACCATCCTATGATTACCAATGCTGGCTGGCATTTCCAGTACATGGGAGGAAAGCAGACGCTACTAGAGAAGATCAACTCTTCAAGTCATGCAACGGAAGTGGGAGGAAGGAGCTTTTTCCAATCCTGTAGCAGGGGTGAAAGACCAGGGTTAGAGAGATGCTCCGAGTATCCAGAAGAGAAACTACCAGCGTATGTCCGAGAGAATCGGGAACGCTTTAGCGAATGGTTCGCTTAACAGGATTTTTTACTTGTAGCTACATTATAATTCCTTTATTGTTATTGAATGGTAAGATTAAAAAGAGGAACAATAAGAGAAGATGGGATGGTTTTTTGGCAATATAAACCAGATTGCATAAATGGAGAATACTGGGTGTCTCCAGAAAAGTTTGAAATAAGGAAACAAAAACTCTATGCATCAATTAATAATTGGGTTTCTAATAATCGTGAGAAAGTAAATAAAAGATGTAGAGATTATAGAAATAGAAATATAGAAAAGTGCAGAGAAAGATGTAGGAAATATCATGCTGTCTTGGGAAAAACAGATAAGGAAAAGAAAAGAAAAAGAGACTTTTATTTAGCCAATAAAGAAAGACTTAATGAACTTTCAAGAATAAGATGCCTTAAAAAAAGAAAGAAAGATCCTATTTATAAAATGCAGTTAAATATTAGGTGGCTAGTAAATGACTCTATGCGTAAAAATGGCTATACAAAAAAATCAAGGACTCAAGAAATCCTTGGATGCTCTTGGGAGTTTTTTAAGAACTATATTGAACAACGATGGAAAGAAGGAATGACGTGGGAAAATAGAGGAAAATGGCATTTGGATCATATTGTTCCTATCTCTTCAGCAAATACTGAAAAAGAGATACTTAAATTAAATCATTATACAAATTTCAGACCTCTTTGGGCATTTGACAACATATCAAAATCAAACAAAACTAACAAACAATTAGAACTTATTAGTTCTTCTTGATTTCTTTATTACTTTACCTTCGTAATTTAAGTCGGTCAGTTCTTCCAATGGCATATTTCTATCCATCAACCATTTTCTTGCCAAGGCGCAATTGCGTAGGTTTGATGGATCACTATTGATTGCGTTAGGTTGCTCCCATCCAGATGGATGACGCTCATGGTAAATGAGGTTAATCAGTTCCCTTCCATTAGATTGCTTGAATAGTTCTCGCATGATCCTATCCCATGAATGCCTTCCAAGAACCATATCTGGAAATAGATGATGGTTTCTCCTCCAGTAACCAACCCTCATCACAAACAAATCGCACCCTGCATACTTTATTCCGTATGATATTTCATCATCACCAATTGGTGCTTCCAGCTTCTTAAAGTCATAGCGATAGGCATAGGCTGGCATTTGTCCTGCAAGCCTTTCAATGATATTGGATGCCACACAAGTATCAGAATTGGTCAGTACAATCACATCCTTATCCTCACGACCTATACAAGCCATGCGGATCATATCCTTAATCATGGGGATGTTTTTCTTTTCTTCTGGAATGACATTGGAAGCATTACGGACAAAGCAATTATCATCCAAGCCTAGATCAACCCATCCAATGTTTTTCCATGTTTTGGATGCCACGGCATTCCTTCGCTTCTCTTCTCCAGTAGCCCAAGGAGTACGCTGGTAAACATGAACGATATTGGGATGCCTGGGCTTTGCATGAGGGTTCCTAATCAGTTCCAAGATCCTTATCACATCCCTTGGGAAATTCTTATAGCGTGTATAGGAGGCATAGAATGGTCGCCACGCTGCACCATGCCACATGGTAGGTGCATCTGCCACAAGAGCATGAACAGGCTTTTTAGTGGCGTAGGAGAGGTGAAGATTTCCGCTATCCGTTAGGATCATTGCTTCTGTATTTGGATGATCCATGATGCCAAGCAAATCAAACATTCTCTCTGCTTTCACTTTGGATAGATCAATGATGCAATGGTTGGGAAAGGAATGATTCAGTATTTCCCAAAGCAAATCATTCCAAGGAAAGGGTGATGAATTTCCTCCTGTGCTGACTACAATCCAAGGCTTCAAGGTTGGAAGATGCTTTAGCAGTTTTTTCTCCCTTTTCTTATCACGCTTATCAAACACCAAAGGAGGTTGGAGAGGCCACAAATCTAGCTTTCCAGCCAGCTTCCAAGCATCTTTCTGAAAGCTGTCACATACAATCTTTGGTGCATATGAGTTGCCATAGACTTGGCTTACCACAACATCTGGTATTCCTACAACTTGGCTTGTCTTTACATCATCAGTAAATGTTTTGGCAAATGCCACCCCTCCAGCAATGTCTTCAAAAGCCCCATCAAATACCAATGGCTCAACATAGGATACCCCTTCAAGGATGTCAGCATAATCCTTGGAAACGACAAGACGGGGCTTTACCCCCGTCTCTTTGTATTCGTTTAGCAGAACAGGAAGGAAAGAGATAATGTCTCCATACCTTCCAAGGTTTACATGGACGCTAGGCATTTACCTTACGATAAGCATTGTGGAAGTTTTTTGCCAAATAAGCAGCATGAGTAGCAAGAACCTTAATCCGTTCTGGGCCGTTCTTCTCCTGCAATTTCTCTGGAGATAGTTCGCCAGATGCGGCGAGTCCTTGAACAATTGCCACCCAAGTCTCCTCTAATGACGAATCAGCTTTGATCGTCATCGGAATAGGACTTGGTGAATCGCTTGCGAGGCTCTTCGTCGGCTGGCTTTGGAAGGGCTTTGAGAGTGACTTCTCCTTCTGGATAGACTTCCTCTTCGTGTACTTCCGCTTCTGCTTTAATTCCCTCGGATTCGGGGGAATTGATGGTTGCGTTGTCGTTTCCATTATCTTCTTGGGGTAGTTGTCCGTACTGCTTGGCATATCGTAGCGTCTCTACGACAAAGTAGTTCCTCTGCTCTAGCAGGGCGATAACGATAGCTTGGTAGAAGCTGACCTCTGGGAGCTTGTTCTTTTCTCCCTGCTCACGGATTTCACGGAGGTTGAGATCGCCAGGGAACTCTGATTGCTCAAATGGATATTTAAGGGACGGCGGTAGAATGTACTTTTTCATGTGGTTGCTGAAGGTTGAACTATCTGGAATTTCCAGAAAGTTGGCAAGAGTTATTATTGAAGCAAATCAGTTGATCGAGAAGATCGACCTCCACCACCAAGGATGTTTTGGGAAGAGGATCTTCTTGTTCTGCCTCTTGATTGCATGGACTTCTTATATTCTTCAAGGTCTTGTGGAGTCTCAATTCTATCTCCTCGCAGAATTGCTGTTCCTGATTTGATAACAGCGGGAAGTAATTCTTTTTGCGTTGATGCTTCAGAAATAGGAATAGGAGTAAATTGTTGGGCAAGAATCTCTCCCCATGTTAATTGCTTGCGACCTCTATCGGGTTGCTCTTTGCTCCAAGGAACCGTGTTACCAACATAATCCTTTCCAGTAACAGCAACGGCAATATCACGGGTCAAGGGACTTAATCCACTTTTTAGATAGCGAACAAAGTCATCAGCGGCAAGAGTCATACGATCACCTTTTGATTTCTCAAAATTAGTAAGGTTTCCAAAAGCATCGTGGATTTCTTGGAACAACAACCTTGCAAGTCGGGTCATGGCTCCAACGGTCTGAAGTTGATAGCCATATCCCTTGTATGCAAGCCAATCGTATTTTTTTGGATCGGTGAAATTAATGCTCTGATTGCTTCCAGATAACTTTAACAATGCTTGGTTAACTCCAAGGGCAAATGTTAAACCAGCAAGGAACTTTGCTTTGTTCCAAAACTCATAACTAGCACCCATTCTTTCTGCCATCGTTGTTTTCTGTCCAGTTGCCATCTTTGCAAAGGTTCCAAGCATCTTTGCGGGATCGGCAAATAACCATTGGAATCTGCTATAGACAAGTTTGGGAGCAAAAAGCATAGCTCTTGCCAATGGGCTTTGAACGATTCCACCCATGATTCTTCCACCCTTGTTATATCCAGTAGCATTGTTGATTCTTTCTGCAAGTATCTTGGCGTACTCTGGAGTCCTTTGGGTAATGCTCAAATCAGCCCACTTTTTATCAAACATATCTTGACGCAAGTGATACAGGGCATCGAATCCACGACCTCCAGTAATTGTATCTAAAGCACGACCAAAGATATTTTGACTATTCTCCTTTACAGGAGCCTCATTATCGTGAGCAAAAGGATTGTTTTCCAATCCTGCTTCTCTGGCAACACGCCATGTTGGACGATAAATCAAATCCTTGTTGTCTTGGAAATTCTTAATACGACCATCTTTTCCTTTGAAGGAATAAGCAAATCCTTTAAGCCAGTTTTTTGCTGATAGAATCGGATGTGAGTAGCGAACGGAAGGAGCATGAGTTCCCATGAATGCAGTACCGTGACCCAAAATGGACAAGCGGAATGTTCTTTCCGCAATAGCACCATACAGCTTTCCAATCACTCCAGCCTTCTCATTGTCCAACCAGCGTCGAGCTTTATTCAATGCCGCCCTCCTATTGATTTGAGCACGATACATTTCATCGGTTGCTTTCTTTGCACCCTTGGGAGATGCCAATCCTTCCCTGACTTGTTTTGGAGTAAGTCCGAAATCTGATGACAAATCATTGACCATCTTATCCCAATCGTTCTCGCCCTTATCTATGTAGAATTTCTTTGCAGATTCCCATAGGGTCTTTACTTGTTCGGGATTTAACTTTTCTCCAATCTTATCTTTTGCAAAGAGATCAGCTTGCTTTGCCTTCATCCTAGCATCTGCAAGTTCTTGCTTCTTTTGCTCGTACTCTTTTTCAAGCCTTTGAATTTCTTCATTGGTAACATCATCTATCTCTTTAGGAGTGGAAACCTTCCCACTATTGATGTCATCAATCTTCTTTTGAGCTTGCTCAATACGCTTACGTAGATTGTTCGCCTTCTTTTCCTCTGGCGACATTTTTGATTCTGCCTTTGCTTTCGGCTTCTTTGCTTCAGTAGCAGTCTTGGTAGTTTTTTCAGCACCAGGTTCTCCCTTTATCAACTGCTCCGCTTTTTTCCATGCCGCTTCAAAATGAGGTCGAATCTTTTCACCAAATCGTTCAATTGCTCTAGTTAGTGCTTCAGCTTTGGTAACACCAAATTCACCAATCCATGCCCTGATCATCTTGGCAAGAGGAACAACAATCGTTGGATCTGGCGATGAACCCAATTGAGCCAGCTTCTTGCTCAATTCTTTTTCTGCTTCAACTGCTTCTGCTTTCCATCTATCTACAATCTTTTTGGCTTGTTCAAATACTTCTTTTCCGTACTTGGGTGATTGTTGACTTTCCAAGTCTTTAATCTTTGCCTCGTAATAGGCTTTTAGCTCATCGGCACTTTGTCCCTTGGATTGCTTTATCTCTTCAAGGTCTTTTCTGGTTTGTTCAAGTTCAGAGTTTAGACGATCAATCTCTGCTTTTTGTTTTACTCCTTGAGCATCAGATAAATCTCCAATTTGCTGACGACCTTCTTCAACGGATTCTGGTGTTTTTACTTCAACATCAGAGAGTGCCTCATCAAGAGCATCCTTTGCTTGTGTAGTTGCGACATCAGCTTGCTTGGTTGTTTTATCAACATTATCGGAAAGTTCAGCAATCTTCTGATGCTGTGAAAGTGTAGGTTCTTCTCCAGTATCTTTAGTGAACTCTGTGGCTATATCAGCGGCATCAGAAAGATCAGTTTCTCCCCTAAATACACTTAATGCCGTGGAAGCTGTTGTTCCTGCTTCTCGCAACCTTTCGTAGTAATCCTGTGCTTTTTGTGAAATGGATTTATACTCTGGTGAATTTGGCCCTTTTGTTTTTAGTATTTCACTCTTTTGTTTTTGAAGTGCCTTATAGTACGCCTTGGCAGTAAACAAAGATTCAAGATCACCAGATTTTGCTTTGTCTAAAGCCGAATAAGGATCTGCACCATTGGCAAGATTTTGTTGTCCACGTTCCTCTATTTCTGTCAAAGACATTCCTTCTCCAGCAGGGACAACTGAAGTCAAGATACCTCGACGAACTTGATCTTCTTGATCTTTAGTACGGATGGAAATCTTTTCTGGTGTTTCAGCAGTTGTTTCAGCACCTCCAGCGTATGGAGTAGGAGGCTTTGGCTTTCCAGATGCGGTATCATACAAGTCGGAAGCATTGCGTGATGTAATGCCAGGGAACTTCCTAGAGAGGATGCTCTGCATCTCTTCTGGAGTAGGAGGCTTTCCTCTCTGTTTTACAGAAGTATCGTAAACCTTTTTGGCAAATGTTTCCTGTTCTGTTGGGGGTTTAGGTGCGTATTTTTCAGTTTCTTGTTCTTCCGCTTGTTTTTTTGAAAATCTGACAGATTCATTTTCAGAACCACCATAACCTAAAGCAGTTGTTCTTTGCTTTTCTGGCAGTTCTCCAGAAGTTAATTTGTTGTATATTTTATTAGCAATATTTGCAGAAAATACATTCTTAATTGTTTCAAGTATGGATGTATATATCTTCTTTGCAAACCCCATGATATTCCTTACAGCAGGCTCCATATCATAATATTTATCCATTGATTTATCAGACATGGTTTCAGCAAACCATTCATCAATATCCTTAAACCTATAGTTTTCGTTATTAAACTTTATCTCATATTGTTTTTTACCTTTTTCCAAAATTGGTTTGCCATTATTATCAACAATTAGCCTTGTATTTTTATCAGCAGTTTCTTGATCAACAAACTTTCTCCAATCATTATATTGGTCTTCTGTTAGTTTATCTTTTCCAATCAAAGCCTTGAACCACGGGTTCTTTTCTACATATACAGATTGTTCTTTAAGATATTGTTTACTAACTTTTGCTAAATCTTCTGGAGAAATAAACCTAGAAAGAGAATGCCAAAGCTCATGTAGAAATGTTTTGTCAAAACCATACTGTCCTTTTTCTATTTCATTCCTAACAAGCGTTACTATTCCATTGCCAAAATCATAGAAACCTTGACCTCCTATTTTCGACTTTTCTCTAATAGATAATGCTACATCTGATAGATAATCATCATGTAGCATATTTACGAAATCACGCATAGCACCTGCTTCATGCGTACTAATTTTTGCAAATGCTTCTTCGGCAGATATTCTCTTTAGCAGATTTTCTTTACCTCTACTTGCTCTAATCTTTTCTTCTTGTGGAACAAACTTTTTCTTTTGAAGTGAAGAAATGCTTTGTTCTAATTCAGAAATTCTTTGTTTAGTATCTTCTATTTCTTTTGCTATATCTTCGTTTGATTTATTTTGGTATCTAATTTGATCAGATGGAGCTACTTTTTCTTGGGGCTTTTCACCTTCTTGGGTAACTTCTTCTGGTTTGTTTTGTTCGCCCACTCCTTCGCCCACGGCTGGTGCGTTGCGAACGCCCACTTCTCTTGCGCCTTGCTCTTGAACGGCATTTGTTGGTTCCTCGGTTGGTGCTTCAGCTACAGGAGCTTCAGCGGGTTTCTGTAAAGCATCAATCTGTGCTTGGATAGCATTCCACTCTGGAGATCCCTCTTCGTGATTCCATTGCTGATTGAATAGATCATCAATCTTGGCTTGTGCAGGAGTTACTGGAGCTTCAGCGGCGGCAGGGGTTGGTGCAGGAGTCTCAACTGCTGGAGTTTGTGGTGCAAATTGAGCATCAGCAGAAGCATTAATAGCGGCTTCTTTATCATTAACAACAGGGTTTGCAGATGGAGCTACCTTTGGTGCAGGGCCACCAACTGCTTTTTCAGCTTCAATTTGCTGACGTAACTTTTCTTGTGCTTCAACGCCAGTTGTAACCCCGTGGAAAAGACCAAATGCAATATCCTGGGTAAGAGATTCTGGCGTAGGCATCACGCTCTCACCCATCATTTTTCTGATGGTTGAACCAGCGGCGGTATTGGCAACACTACCTGCAATGGCTCCAGCAACCCCTTGGATTAATGGAGTCTGGGTAGATAGAAGTTTGGATACTCCAGCAGATGCTAGTTTACCTCCGACAAGATATGCGGCAAGGGAAGGAGCGGTTTTTACTGCGGCTTGTGTGGCGGCTTTTTGTGCTTGGTCGTCAATTACAGATTGATCGGTAAAGCCTTTGTTTTGCAAGTCTTGAACCGTGTTCTGATAAGTATCTTCGTATGCCTGTGAAGCACCCTGCAATGCTCCTAGTGCCATTCCAGCAGGGCCAGTTGCCATGCTAGGAATCATTGATGTCACTCCACCCAATCCTCGACCAATCTGTGCAGAAACAGATTTATCCTGTGGATTTACACCATATGCCGTTGGATATTCGCTTGATAATTCAGCAAGGGAATTAGCTGCTTGCTTTGTTGATCCAAGCTGACTTTGAAGATTGTCGATGCGTCCTTGGATTTCAGAAAGATCATCATCAGATGCTCCACTTGCCTTGGCTTGTGCAAGTTCATTTTGAGCCATCTGCAAGTCTTTCTGCTGTGCTCCACCAAAGTAACGGACTGCTCCACCGATTGAATTTAGGGTAGATGTTGCCGCTGTATTGGCAAAGTTTCTCAATGCATTCTCAATCGGATTGTAAGAAGGTGTAGTTGGTTGAGTAGTAGTTTGCGGATTCAATCCTCCCGTTGGTGGAAGGTTGTATGTTCCAGGTGCAAATGAAATTCCTCCAGTTTGCGGAGTAGGCGTAGGCTGTGCCTGTGCATTTGGCAAGTCGGCGAAAGGATCTCCTTGCGTAGAACTTTGAGAAGTAGCATTCGGAAGATCAGCAAATGGATCTTGAGGTTGATTTGCTCCAGAACTTGTATGCAATACAGGGGCATTACTTCCCCTTCCCGTCAGCTTATTGTAGAAGTTTCCTACACTTCCCGTCCAATCAGCATTCAAATGATAAGGATCATTTGCGGCTCCAACAGGAGAATAAATGCTACCTACTTCTTGTATTGTTGAAGCACCTTTATACGGCCCTGTAGGTCTAGCCAAGGTTGCCGCTTGTCGGTCAATAGAATCAGCAACAGAGTTGAATCCATAGATAGGGCCAGATGCATTGGAAATTCCCATTGCATTGTTTCCTTGCCTAAATGCCCTGGATGTTCCTCCACCAGTTTCATTCCAAGCAATAGCCGCTAGGAAATTTGGATCTATGCCATACTTGTTACCAGCTTTTTCAAATGCTGGAGCGTAAGGTTTTAATGGTTCTGGAAGAGCATCTATATTAACACCACCTTGATTTTCAGAAGGTGTTACAGAATTTGCAGATGGTTGTGCATCTGGTAGATCATCGAATGGGCCAGCCATATCATGTTATGCTACCATTGTGGTTTCTTCTTCGGAAGGAGTTTCTTCTGATCCACCAGATACTGCTTCAGTCTCATCTTGAGCTTCTGGCCCAGATTGAGCAACCTCTTGTCCTCCTGATGTATCTATTGAAGTTTGAGGGCCACCTTGAGTAGCACCTTGCTGTTGTTGAATCTGTTGCCTGTAAGCGTTTGGATCAAATCCAAGATCCTTCAGTTTTTGGAATACAGCATTAGGGTCTTTTCCGTTTTTAATAGCCTGTTGAGCTTGTTGATACAGACCAACATGATCAATTCCAGAAGATTGTCCTGCTCTTGCCGCTGGCAGTCCACCAAGACCTTGAAGTTGTTGAATGCCAGTTTGCATTTCACCAACTGTTTTTGGATTGGTTGCACCAAGCGATGGTATTCCCAAACCTAAAAATCCAGAACCTTTTCCTTGTTCTGTTTTAATCATTTTATTCAATGCAGGAATCTGACTTTGAACTTGCTTATAAGCCGCTTCAATTTCTGGACTTGCAACAGCTTGATTACCATAAGCACTTTGTGCTTGTTTGTAAGCAGATACCTTGGAAGCAAATGACCTTACATCAGCAGGGTCTGGAGCAGAACCACCAGCTACTGCATCTTGGATTTTCTGGGCAAGAGAACCAATTCCCTCACTTTTATCAGTTCCACTATACAAAGAGTTATAGCTATTGATTTGGTTTACTTGTGCTTGCCTATTTGCCTTATCAACTTCAGCTTGCTGATAAGGAGTCATCTGCTTTGCTGGAGATTGATAATTTGGATTAACTGCTCCAGTATTTGGATCAATAAATCCAGGATATTTAGCCGCTAGCCCAAGGTTTTTACCATACAGATAAGCCTGAGTCCTAGCCATGTGCTGTGCATTGATATTAGCAGATTGTGCTGTGGTAATGGCACTATGAGCCATAGGAGCAAGCAAAGGATT
>Ga0214206_1000461_pt1 | contig 11125 bp, 16 predicted proteins | sample TroBogEpilimnion_26_FD_153044 | JGI IMG/M metagenome (GOLD analysis project Ga0214206, IMG submission 153044) | Freshwater microbial communities from Trout Bog Lake, WI - 07JUL2009 epilimnion | ecosystem: Environmental > Aquatic > Freshwater > Lake > Epilimnion/Euphotic zone | place: Trout Bog...
CTGGTGTTATGTCAGTTGATGCAAGCAACATTACTTGGCACTTAATTAACGCAGTAAAAGAATTATCTGCACAAGTTACCGATTTACAAGCAAAACTTAAATCTGCTGGCGTAGCTGGCTTCTAACCAAAAGGAAATAAAATGGCAACAGTAACAACTTGGACTTGGACAATTAATTCCATGTACACACTACCTAACGTACCGAATCAACCAAACTATGTAGTTAATACATTGTGGACTTTAACTGGTACAGACGGAACACAAACCGCATCTATTGGTGGCAACACACAGTTTACGGTAGAGCAATCCGACCCGAACTTTGTACCTTATGCTAACTTAACGCAGGCTATTGTAATTGGTTGGGTACAAACAGCATTAGGCGAGCAAGGCATTGCAAACTACGAAGCGTGTGTACAAGGACAAGTGAATAGTTTGGAAAATCCACCGATATCTCCATCTTCACAGCCTTTACCTTGGACTGCGTAATGTTTTACGTTTATCAACATATTCGTAATGATACGTTGATGCCATTTTACGTTGGTAAAGGTAAAGGCAAAAGAGCCAATGTATCAATTAACCGAACAGCGTATTGGCAAAATGTTGTAAACAAATCTGGTGGATATCAAATAAAGTATTTAGCTAAAAATACTGATGAAGAATTTGCTTTTTTGTTAGAAATTGAAACTATTGATATATGCCGTAAGCGTGGCATAAAACTTGTTAATTTAACAAACGGTGGCGAAGGAACGTCTGGCTATAAATATTTTTCAGAAACTGTTAAGAAAATTGCGGAAAAGAACACGGGATTAAAACGTTCTGATGAAGCTAAAGAAAAAATGGCTGTCGCAAAACGAGGCAGAAAATTATCAGAAGAAACCAAAGCTAAAATGTCTGTCGCAAGAAAAGGCAAACCGCCAAACAATATGGGTAAGGTTTACAAAATGAAAAACCCTTTTACTGCAGAACACATTAGAAAAATGTCAGAAAGTAGGAAGGGTAGAAAAATGTCTGTTGAATCAAGTATCAAAAAAAGTTTAGCCACTAAAGGCAAACCTAAATCTGAGGAAACAAAGATGAAAATGAAATTAGTACAAAGTAATCCTGAAAGAAGAAAGTTACAATCTGAAAGTATGAAATTAATTCGGGAAAAACAACGTATGGAAAAAATGCTAAACCCACCAGTATCTCCATCAAATACACCATTACCTTGGTCTAATTAAGGGTAAGCCATCAACCCTTTTTGATGGCAATTTTTTAGGATATTAAAAAATGGAAAAACTTTCATTAACAACTGATTTAATTAACGGCATTCTTCAGTATCTAGGTTCTAGACCTTTTGTTGAAGTTGCAGGGTTAATTAATGAAATTCAAAAACAAGCAAGCGAACAAGGCGCAATGCCTGTACAGCAAGAAATATTAGATACAAATCCTCCAACAACAACTCAATAAGGAAAAATAATGGACTTACTTGAAAAAATTGAAGAAGCTGCCGAAAAAGTAATCAATGAAGTTAAATCGGCGCTTGGTTACAATACCGACCACGGTGATATTATCCGTGTAAAAGTTGATGATACACCTGCGATAGTAGCACCGCCAACCGTTGAAAACATACCTGTAGAGGCTACAAATCAACCAATTGGGACGGATGCCCCAGCTTCAATTATGCCAGCACAGTAATGGATATGGATGCAATTATCGCCGATACAGATAAGCGATTATCAGTACATGAAGCCGTTTGTGAAGAACGGTATAACGCTATTTTGGAATCTTTTGAAAAAGGTACAAAACGCATGGAACGTATTGAATATCTGTTGTATGCGGTAATTGCTTCTGTTTTCTTTGGTAAAGATTTTTTAGTTGAATTTGTAAAGAACTTAATCAAATGAAATGCCTGATATTAACCCAATTGCTGAAGGAGCAAAATCTTTAAGCGAAGGATTAAATAGTGCAAGGCAAGCTGGAAAAAGCCTTACAAAAAGTATTGAAGATATACAGCATGATGGTTTAGAAGTTGCAAAGGAGCAACTACACAACAAGAAAATTAAAGATTCGCAAGAAGAATCTTATAGTAATTCAATCATATTTAGAGCAATAAATGAATATGAAACGCAACGTGAAATAATTGATGCCGAAAATAAGGCAGAAGCTAATTTTAAAAAGAAGTATGGTGCAAAAGAATGGGCTAAAGTAGTTGAATTAAAAGCTGTTGTAGAACGTGAACATAAAGAAAACAAAAAATATTATGGGCATAAGTTAAGTGATGTAAGGCGTGTGCAATTTTGGTGTTTTTTCGTAGCTTTCATTATTACAACATTGCTGTTTTATTTTAGGCTTGTATGAATTGGGCAAAATATTGGTTGTGTGTATTTTTAATTGAATTAGTTTTATGGTCGTATATTGTTTATTTATGGTATGAAATTCACTTGTTAAAACCAAAACCTAAACGGTTTGTAATAACAAGAACGATTATGGAAGAAAGAACAAAAAAGGATATTGTTCGTGGATGATAATATATTCAAATGGTGGACGATATTTGCACTTGTTTGTATGATGTTAATTATTTTGTTAAAGGACTAATATGGCACTTGACCCGATATCAGCAGCATTAGATTTAGGTAACACGTTAATCACTAGGATTTTCCCTGACCCAGCGCAAGCTGCGAATGCAAAGCTCGAATTATTAAAACTTCAACAGTCTGGTGATTTAGCAACCATGACTGCGCAAACTGATATCAACAAGGAGGAAGCCAAAAGTGGGTCATTATTTGTATCAGGATGGAGACCTGCGATTGGTTGGGTTTGTGCGTTGGCATTGTTCTACCAATATTTATTAAAGCCCTTGGCAATCGGTTTGTTACCTTCTTTTGGTTTTATCGCACCCCCACTTCCTGGATTAGATGATAATCTATGGCAGTTAATGATGGGTATGCTAGGGATGGGTGGTTTAAGAACATTTGAAAAAGTACAAGGAGTGGCTTCTAAATGAATACAAAAGAACACGTTCTCATTATTACAACTTGGGCATTAGTTGCTGTAATTATCGCTATGCTTTTGATGTTTATTTACGCTATACTCGATCCAACAGTTGATGATGGAAAAGTTTTTGAAATTATTGGTCCAGCATTTCAAACAGTTGTTGGTGGTTTTATTGGTTTAATTACAGGTATAAAAATTGGGAGTGATGATGATAAGTGAGCAATTAGTTAAACTAGGTATTGATACAAAATGGTTACAACCATTGAATGATACTTTCGAAAAGTTCGAAATAAATACCCCTGCAAGACAGGCTTCATTTATCGGTCAATGTATGGTTGAATCTGGTAATTTTAATCATTTAGAAGAAAATTTAAACTATTCTGCTGTAAGAATTACGCAGGTGTGGCCAAGAATAGCCATAACTACCGCACAAGCAGCAGTCGCAAAAGGTAAAGCAGCGATTGCAGAACTGATTTATGGGCACCGTGCAGAACTAGGAAATACAAAAGATGGTGATGGAGGTTTATTTTTTGGTCGTGGGTTAATACAATTAACTGGTCGTGCTAACTATACCGCATTTGCTACCGCTATCGGTAAGCCAGAAATTATTGAACATCCTGAATTGGTAGCATCTCCAGAATATGCTTGTTTATCTGCTGGTTGGTTTTGGAGCACAAGAAAACTTAATGACTTAGCAGACAAGGCAGATTATGACACTATGACTAAGCGTATTAATGGCGGTGTCTTGGGTTTAGCTGAACGCAAGGCTCATATACAAAAAGCATTAGAAGTATTGGCATAAAAGCAGAAAAAAGGTTTAAAATAACGAAAATCGTTTGGGATAAACGGTTGGCATAACTAAGGAAAATTATGGCAGCTCAAACCACACCCTCAAACACCAGTGCGTCAGCAATGACGTATAATTCGTTGATTTTAGACGTTCAGCAATACCTTGAACGCAATGATAGCGCTGTAACAAATCAAATACCTGAATTCATTATGTTGGCGGAATTTGAAATTGCCCAACAAATTAAAACACTAGGGCAAATGCAGGTAGCTGAATCTACGATGACCGCATCTAACCCTGTAATTCCAAAGCCCGCACGTTGGCGTAAAACGGTTAGTATGAATTTAACCAATAGTGGGCAAATACAACCCGTTTTCTTGCGTAAATATGAATATTTAAGGCAATATAGTCCAAGTTCTACAACTACAGGCACACCCCTATATTATGCCGATTACAACTATGATAATTGGATTGTTGCCCCAACACCCGACCAAAATTATACATTTGAAGTATTGTATTACGAACGATTAGCACCGCTATCTAATGATAATCAAACTAATTGGATAACGATTAATGCCCCAAATGCGATGCTATTTGGAACTTTGTTGCAAGCTATCTTATTTGTTAAAAACGACCAACGTCAAATATTTCAACAAAAATATCAAGAAGCGATGCAAACCCTTAAACAAGAAGACCAATTACGCCTTGCCGATAGACAAGCGATGGCTATTGAAAGTTAATTATGACAACATCTAATCCTACTTATACATCGCCATTTACTGGGCAAACAGTTTCCCCTAGCCCAGTATCATATGAATCAATTACGTTAAGCGCCAATACAACGCTTCAATGGTCAATCAACGGTAATAATCAAAACCAAGTTACCGCTAATATTATTGAAGTATCGGCAACAACGGGTGGATTAACCCTTTATATGCCACCCGCTACCCAAGTATCAACAGGGCAGGCAATGATTATCCGTAATACGGGTTCAAATACATTTACGGTTGCATCAAATAATAGCGTTACATCGCCACCAAGCACAACGATTGTATCCGCTACTGCGGGGGTGGCTTATTACATTTATGTAATCGATAACACAACAATTCCTGGAACATGGAATACGGTTACGTTTGGTGCAGGAACATCGGCTGCAAATGCAGCAACCCTTGCTGGATATGGTTTAACGGCAATTGGCGCTACCCTTAACCAACAAACAACCGTACAAACATATAGTGCTACAGCAACGATTCCATCATCAAATCGTGCGCAAATTAATGTTTGGACGGGTGGTGCTGGAACATTAAACCTACCATCCGCATCAAGCGTAGGTATGGGTTGGTTTACTATCTTTAAAAACGATGGTACGGGAATATTAACCTTAGCACCGAATGGTGCAGATACAATTGATGGTAATGCTAATCAACAATTGCAACTTACCGAATCGATTGTATTAATTTCATTTGGTTCGGGTGGGTGGTATTCGTATGCATATGGGCGTTCAAATCAATTTGCTTATACGGAATTAGCTCTATCGGTAACGGGTGGTACATTAACCCTATCTAGCGCACAAGCTGCAAATACTATACAAATTTATACGGGAACATTAACTAGCAATCAAATTGTTGTTGTGCCATCAACCGTACAACTATACGCAATTACAAATAATACAACGGGTTCATATACCTTTACGGTAAAAACAGCTGTTGGTGGCGGTGCTACTGTAACAATATCGCAAAACACATCGTTAATTTTAATTTGCGATGGTACAAACGTATATAACGCAGCATCGGGTTCATCATCAAGTATTACGTCCCTAACACTTGGTAATGGTTCAACATCCGTACCATCTTTAAAGTTTGTTGGTGATGCGAATACTGGATTATATTTACCCGCATCGGGGCAATTAGGCGTAGTAGTAGGTAATACCGAAGTAGCTTATTTTTCATCAACCTATTTCTATGCTTTAGGTGGAATAGCAGGGGGTGGATTTTGACAGCTAAGGTTATATCCCTAACTATTCAGGCAGGCATTCAACGTGATGGTACACAATTTTCATCCCTAAAATATGTGGATGGATTATGGGTACGTTTTCAACGTGGTTTGCCCCGTAAGATTGGTGGATATAACGGATTATTCCAAAATGCTACAGGGATAAGCCGTGGCATGATTATGCAATCCCAGAACGGTATTAATTATGTGTATTCTGGGCAAAGCGATGGCGTGTATGTATGGCAAACAAACAATACCAATGGCGTAGGTTCAGGTCCAACAACGGTAACAATGTCTAGTGCTTTTAATTCTAATGCAAACAACTTATGGCAATGGGATGTTGTTTATGATAGCGGTGGAAGTGGCGCATTAACGGTACTAGGGCATCCAGGGCAAAACCTAAACGATATTAGTAGTACCGTTAATACACCCGTAATGGTTGGGCAATTCCCTTATGGCGGTATGACTAAACTTGGTATATTTACCGCATCTACCGTATTAAATAGCACAACAACCGCTACGGTTACACCAGCTAACTTATTAATTGCAACGGGGCAATCGATTAGTGGTACGGGAATACCCGCTAATACAACGATTACGGCGGTATCAACGGCAGGTGGTACAACTACTATAACGCTTTCACAAGCAGCTACTTCTACATCTACACAAACCCTAACCTATGATAATAATATTAGCGTATCGGGTGGTGTGGTTGTTTTGTATCCATATACCTTTGTTTATGGTAATAATGGATTAATTCAAAATAACAGTGCTGGGAATCTTAATAATTGGGTAGGGGCTGATTCCAACGCAAATAATGTATCGGGTACAAAAGTTATAAAGGGTATGCCGTTACGGGGTGGTACAACATCGCCCGCTGGTTTGTTTTGGAGTACCGACCAACTTACCCGTGTTACTTATGCGCCACAAACGGTAGGTACATCAACAATTTATTGGCGCTACGATATTATAAGTACACAAACATCGATAATGTCATCGCAATGTGTAATTGAATATGATGGAATTTTCTATTGGTGCGGTGTAGATAGATTCTTAATGTACAACGGTGTTGTGCAAGAAATACCAAATGATACTAATCAAAACTATTTCTTTGATAATTTAAATTATGCACAACGCCAAAAAGTATGGGTAACAAAAGTTCCTCGCTTTGGGGAAATTTGGTGGTTTTATCCATCGGGAAATTCAACCGAATGTAATAATGCCATTATTTATAATGTGCGTGAAAAAACTTGGTATGATGCGGGATTTGCTATTGGTGCAAACCGTAGTGCTGGAGTGTTTTCCGAAGTGTTTCGATACCCTATTTGGGCGGATAATACTCCGAATACAAGTGGTACATATACTCTTTGGCAACATGAAATTGGCGTTGACCAAGTATATTTAACCAATGTTGATGCAATTCAATCATATTTTGAAACAAATTCGTTAGGTTGGGTAGGCGGTGGACCTGGAAATCCCCAGTTGCAAGGGGACAATGTATGGATTCGTGTTGAACGGGTTGAACCTGATTTTATTCAAAATGGAGATATGAATTTATATATTAAGGGTAAGGGTTATGCTGATGACCAAGATGTTACTAGCCAGTTATCACCTTATACGTTTAGCCCAACAACTTTAAAGATTGATATGAAGGAACAATACCGTGAATTACGGATGCGGTTTGAAAGCAATACATATAACGGCACATATCAAATGGGTAGAATATTAATAAGTGCGGATATTGGTGATGTTCGTGGAACGGGCAACCCATGATAACTTACGACCCCCGCAACATGAATTGGGATTATTGGTGCAGCCTTATGGCTGAATTGTTTGCTAGTAATCAATTAGGAACAATTACCGAAGATAAATGGCGTGATTGGGTAGATGGTATGAATGGTATTGGATACTTTGTACAAAACGGGGTTGCCGACCATCGTGGGTTTGAAACATGGCAAGATTGGGCATCGCACTTAGTAGGCACGATGAATGTTATTAGCGGGAATGCGAATTATTAATATGAAACCAAGTGAAATTATAAAACAAGACGCAATAAAAAATGGCTGGAATCCAAAGGTTGCATTGCTAACCGTAAATCATGTAATACAAAATAAAATGGGTTTTATTTTAACTTCTGGAGATACCGTTTTATTGTTAATTGCACTAAGACCGCATGTATATGAAGTACATTTAGCATCGCTTGATAACCCTTTAACATTAGCAAAATCTATGTTGAAAATTTTTAGTAAAATTAAAAAACTTAAAATTCAAGCCATTTATGGTGCAGCTAGTAATCCACAAATTATTACTTTATTAAAAAATTTAGCTAAACATGAAGGTGAAAATTTTGTTCATCCCGATATGCCAGACTACAATTGGATGATTAGATTATGAAACACTACTATTCTAGGCGTGAACTTTATGCATTAGGCGAGCCTTTAGGTGATTCAGCCACTCGTAAAAAAGACGGCGGTTTTGGTTATATTTACGGAGGCGGAGGGGGTGGCGGTGTTATGGGGGTTCTTGCAGCAGCAGCCACTGCAGTTGCTGCTGTGATGACAGGTGGTGCTTCCTTAGCTGTTGAAGCGGGCATAGATGGCGCTGCTGCGGCAACGGATGCAGCTATTACTACTGGTGAAGTAGCTTCCGCTGCTGATGCTACGGCAGCTGCTTCCGATGCTGCAGCTACAATACCAGAAGCTGTTGATGCAGCTGCTACTACCGCATCTGCTGCGGATACTGCGGTTGCTGCCGATGCTACTACGGCATCGATAACTGGAAACGCAGCAGCTGATGCAGCATTAACTTCAGCTGGAAAAGGCGCACTAACTACGGTTGCTAAAGATGTAATTACAGGGCAACCGATTACTCCAGAAGGCGTGCTAACAGGTGCTTTAGCTGGTGGCGTAGGCGGGGCAGCTGGAAATCTTGCAAGTGATTTAGGTTCTGTAGGATCTGGAATAGTATCGGGCGCAGCTGGTGCGGGAACTGGTGCTGCTTTAACGGGTGGAAATGTTTTAAATGCAATTGGAACAGGGGCATTAACTGGCGGTGTTTCAGCTGAAACTGGGAAATTAATGAATGGACAAGACCCATCATTAACCGCAGCTGCTAAAAGCGTTACTGGCGCATTAACTAATTCCGCCATTACAGGTGCGCCTATTAACGCATCTAATTTAGCTACTGGCGCATTAGCAAGTGGGGCATTAACTGCAGGGGCTAATGCTATTACAAACCCTTCAACACCATCAAACAATGATATAAATAATGCATTAGTTACTGCTATGCAAAATCCCGCTGATACAAGCGGAAATACAACCTATGAACCGATAGCTAGTAATGATGGAACACCGTTAGTACCAAGTGGCTCGGTAACAATGGGTTCACCTAACGATAATCCAACCACATCGCCAATATCACCTGATTTAACACCAAAAGAACAATATGATAGATTAATGCAAACACCTGGGATGGATTCGGCAACTGCAAGCGAAATATCTGGTTACGACCCATCTACTGATTCAACCGATGTGGGAAATATTGTAGTTGATGCAAACGCACCACCAACCGCACCAAGCGATGTGGTTGTAACACCAACGGGTAATTTACCAACAACACCAAATAATACCGCTTCAACAAATGGTAATTTACCAGCCAATCCAACCGATGTTGGAACAATTAATGTCGATGCGCCTAAACCAACCGATGCTGGTACGATTGTAGTTGATGCAAATGCACCAACATCACCAAGCAATACTCCTGTTGGAACACCTACAACAACTACAACCAACGCCCCTGTTATTACTGTTGGTGCTAAGCCATCAACTACCCCAACTACTCCATCAACTCCTTCTAATACTAGTAGTGGTGCTTTATCTAGTGCTAATACTTCAACCCCTGCGGTAATACCGTATGCAACCCCACAAGCAACTTCTTTAGCAGGTATACCTATGGTTCAAACGAATACTCAATTGCTTCAGCAATTAAAACAACTTTACCCACAGCTATCTCAGCTAGACCCAAAATTAAAAGCGCAGTTAGGTATTCCCCAAGAAGAATCACCACTGATTCAAACATCAAATTCCAATGCCCCATATAACCCTGCAATGTATGAAACAACTTTTGATTCAACAGCAATACCCACTTTAAAGACGGGTGGTTCTGTTCATACCCCTGAATTTATCACAGGTCATACGGGGCATTACGCTGATGGTAAAGGCGATGGGCAATCTGATGATATTAAAGCCCTCCTAAATGATGGAGATTACGTCATAGATGCGGAAGCAGTTGCTCAGCTAGGTAATGGTTCAAGCAAGGCAGGAAAAGAAGTTTTAGAGCATTTTAGGAACTCAATTTCACATAAACAGCATCATTCAGAAGGTGGAAAAATCCCTGCGATGATCGCTGACGGAGAATACGTCCTTCCTGCGAGTTTTGTATCCGCCTTAGGTAAGGGTAACAGCGATAAAGGAGCATCCGTTTTAGATAAGATGCGCCTTGCTCTTAGGGAGCATAAGCGTTCAGCCCCTATAAGTAAAATTCCCCCAAAATCTAAATCTCCGTTGGAGTATTTAAGAGATGGGATTAAAATGAAAGAAAAGAGGTAAATTATGGCAGGATTAATAGCTGGAACACCTAGTCAAATAGGAAATACTTTATACGCACCTACGCCATCAACATCAAGCCCAACTGGTTTTGTTGATTCGCAAGGTACACCAGTAACGGAAAGTGGCTATGCATACAATCCAAATGCACAACCAGTAGACCCTGGATACATGTTGCCAATGCAAGGAGCTACATCGCCTGGAGCTTCTACTATGCCCACACCAACACCACTGGCTTCAGGAATGCCTACACCTACGGTAAATAACCCGCTCTCACAATATGCATCTAACGTAACACCAACCTCAAATTATACAAATGCGCCGAATACGGGGGTGACTCCAGGAAGTTCGTCTAGCGGATCATTCGCACAAGGCTCTGTGTTGCCAAATGTTTCAACGGTATCAACAGCTCAAACAGCTGCGCCTTCATTTTATACTGATTACTTAAACAACCTAGCGCAACAAGGTCAACAAGCTGCGCAAGGTTCACAATTTGCTGGGGCTACTGATTTACAAAATCAAGCATTTCAAGATGTTTCACAAAACGTAGGTAATTATCAACCTACATTAAATAGTGCTATTAACTTAGCGCAAAGTGTAGGCGGTTCAAATTTAGCACAAGCAATTGGCGACTTTGGTCAGTCAAACATAGCTAACTATTTAGCGCCACAAGCTACGGCTGGTTTAGTAGGTAGCGGGCAATTTGGTTCATCAAGGGGTTCGCAAGCATTAGGTTCAACAATTGCAAATGCTGAATTAGGGATTAT
>Ga0214206_1000462_pt1 | contig 11124 bp, 5 predicted proteins | sample TroBogEpilimnion_26_FD_153044 | JGI IMG/M metagenome (GOLD analysis project Ga0214206, IMG submission 153044) | Freshwater microbial communities from Trout Bog Lake, WI - 07JUL2009 epilimnion | ecosystem: Environmental > Aquatic > Freshwater > Lake > Epilimnion/Euphotic zone | place: Trout Bog...
CTCGCAGGCGGGCCACGTGGTAGGAAAGCAGCTGCAACGCGACGGCCGCGGGAATCGTGGCGACCAAAGGATCGCAGTCGGGGATCCGGATGACCTCGTCGGCAATCGCCGCTTCGGGGCCGCCCTCGGTGACGACGGCGATGATGCGCGCGCCGCGGGCCTTGCACTCCTCGGCGTTGCCCAAGGTCTTGTCGACGACCGGGGATCGGTTCGCGAGGACGACCACCGGCATGCCCGGCGTCAGCAAGGCGATGGGGCCATGCTTAAGTTCAGCGGCATGGTATCCCTCGGCGTGGATGTAGGAGATCTCCTTGAGCTTGAGCGCGCCTTCGAGTGCCACGGGATACATCGGGCCGCGCCCGAGGAAGAAGGCATGCTCGTGCTTGACCATGCTTTCGGCGACCTTGGCGATGGCGGCGTCCTGCTTCAGGACGGCTTCGATGAGTTCAGGCAAGCGGGCGATCTCGGAAGCCAAGGCAAGGCCACGCTCGCGGGATAGGCGGCGTCCTCGGCCCAGTTTCAACGCCATCAGCAAGAGCACGGCGACCTGGCCGGTGAAGGCCTTGGTCGAGGCGACGGAGATCTCGGGGCCGGCATGAAGGTAGACGCCACGGCCGGCCTCGCGGGCGATGGTCGAACCGACGACGTTGACAAGCCCCATGACCATGGCGCCCTTCTCCTTGGCCTCGCGTACCGCGGCCAAGGTGTCGGCGGTCTCGCCAGATTGGGAGATGGCGACGACGAGGTCGCGACCGTCGACCAAAGGATTACGGTAACGGAACTCGGCCGCCTGCTGGACTTCGGCCTGGATGGCCGCCAGGTCCTCGAAGGCGAAGTCGCCGACCATGCCGGCATGGAGCGACGTCCCGCAGCCGACCATGACGATACGCTGGAGGTCGCTGAGTTCACGGGCGGTGGCGCCCATGCCGGAAAGGACCGCGGTGCCGTTGAGGAGGTCGAGCCGTCCGCGCAGGGCGTTGCGCACGGATTCTGGCTGCTCATGGATCTCCTTGAGCATGAAATGCTCGAAGCCGCCCTTCTCGACGGCCCCTGCCTCGAATTCCAGTTCGGCGACATCACGGTCCATCGGGGCGTGGTTGAGGTCGGTGATGTCGACGGTGTCGGCGGTGACCAGCGCGACGTCGCCATCGTCGAGGTAGATGACACGTCGGGTATGCGAGATCAGCGCCGAGGGGTCGGAAGCCACGAGGCACTCCCCTTCGCCGACGCCGATCACGAGCGGGCTGCCTTTGCGGGCCACGACGATGCGTCCGGGTTCGTCGGCGGAGATGACGGCGATGCCGTAGGCGCCCTCGACCTGACGGAGCGCGCTGATGACGGCCTTGCGGAGATCCCCTTTGTAATATTCACCGACCAGCCGGGCGACCGCTTCGGTGTCGGTCTCGGAGGAAAAGACATGTCCCTTGGCCTCGAGCTTGGCGCGGATGACGCGGTAGTTCTCGATGATCCCGTTATGAACCAGGCGGATCTTGCCGCTGGCATCCGCATGGGGATGGGCATTGGCTTCGGTGGGCGCGCCGTGGGTCGCCCAACGCGTGTGGGCGATGCCGACGGTGCAACGGGCCTGAAGGGACTCGGGCCAATCGGCGCGGACCTTGTCGGCCAGACGGGCGACCTTGCCGACCGCGCGCAAGGTCAGGAGACCTTTGCCATCCTGGACCGAGAGGCCGGCGGAATCATATCCGCGATACTCCAGACGTCGAAGTCCGCCGAGGAGGACGGGAGTGGCCGCGGAGCGACCGACATAACCGATGATGCCGCACATGGTCAGGAAAGGATGTCCTTGTCGACGATGGCGCCTGGCAAGGTGATGGCCTTGGGCCAGAGCTTACGGCCGGGATAGAGGGACGTATGGATGCCGGTGTGGACCCCGTCGCCGACGATGGCACCGAGCTTGCGGCGACCGGTGTCGACCATGCGGCCTTCGACGGGGCTACGATGCGTCCCGCCGTCGTGGCGCAGGTTAGAGGTGATCGTGCCTGCGCCGAAGTTGACCTTCTCCCCGAGGATCGAGTCGCCGAGGTAAGAGAGGTGCCCGACGTTCGTCCCTGAAAGGAGGATCGAATTCTTGATCTCGACGGCCTGGCCGACATGGCACTTGTCACCGATCGCGGTCGAGCCGCGGATATAGCAGTTAGGGCCCACCTTGCAGTTATCGCCGATGATGACGTCCCCTTCGATGACGACGCCCGGCAGGATCTTGGTTCCCTTGCCGACCTGCAGTCGACCGTCGACGTACAACGAGGCGTGAGCCCCGGAATCCATGGCGTACGTTTTACGGGCGGTCATGGCCTCGGCGTTGGCGCGGAGGAGATCCCAGCTATAGGCGATGGCGTAAGATTGCGTCACGCGTAGCTCGCGTGAGCCTACCTGGCGACGGAGAAGCACCGTGCCATCCTCCTGCACCATCGAGGCGTAGGATGAGTCCGCCACGAATGTGGCGAGCTCGGCCGGCGCGAACCAAGCGGCTGGATTGACCTGCAGGTCCGCCGCAGGGCCAGGGACCTCGGACAAACCCGCGGCGATGAGCGCCGCCTGCTGATGCCGGCGCAGGGTTACGTTACCCAGAGGGAAGTCGGCCAATGAGCGCGTGACGGTCAGCGGATGACACCCGGGAGCATCGCCCGCGTCAGGAAGGTGGAAGGTCGCCATCTTAGAGGTTCTCGAAATCGGCCTCGACCGCCTGGCGGAACACCAGGGACCAACGGTCGACTTCGGCCTGATCCTGATGCTCGACGAGGATGCGAAGTTTGTTCTCGGTGCCCGAATAACGGATGAGATGACGTCCCGCGTTGCCGAAGCTGACGTCAGCCTTGCGAATCGATTCCTGCAGGGTGTTGAGCTGCACGAGCGGCACCCGCGCCTTCACCTTGAGGTTGACCAAAGCCTGAGGGTACTCGCGCATGCCGGCCGCAAGGTCGGCGAGCGTGGCGCCCTTCTTCCGCATGAAACGCAGGACCTGGAGCGCGCTGAGGATGCCGTCCCCGGTGGAGGCGTAGTCGGCGAAGATGAGGTGGCCGGAGTTTTCGCCGCCGAAGGAATAGCCGCCCTTGCGGAGGGCTTCGATGACATGACGGTCGCTCACGGCGGTGGTCACGACGCCGATGCCGGCTTTGCGCATGGCCTCATGGAGGCCGAGATTGGACATCACCGTGCAGACCATCGTGTTGCCCGAAAGTTTGCCCTCCTCCTTCAGCGCCTGAGCTGACATCGCGAGGATGCGGTCGCCCGAGACGGTCGCGCCGCTGGCATCCGAGAAGATCACGCGATCGGCGTCTCCGTCCAGCGAGATGCCGACATCAGCGCCCTGCTCCTTGACGACCTTGCCGGCGAATTCGGGGTAGAGCGCGCCGACTCCTGCGTTGATGTTGATGCCATCCGGTTCGACGCCCAGCTTGACGACCTTGGCGCCGAGCTCCTTGAAGATGAGCGGAGCCAGCAGGTAGCCCGCGCCATGGCCGCAATCGACGACGATCTTCATGCCGTCGAGGTGCGCGTTGCCCAGGCTCTGCTTCACGAACTCGATGTATCGTCCGCGGGCATCGTCGATGCGATAGGCCTTGCCGATCTTGTCGCCGGTGACGCCGTTGGCTTTCACGTCGTACAAGACTTCCTGCTCGACGAGGGCTTCGAGGTCGTCCGAAAGCTTATAGCCGTCCGGACCGAAGATTTTCAGGCCGTTGTCTTCGTAAGGATTATGCGAAGCCGTCAGCATGATGCCAGCTCCGCAGCCCATCGATTTGGTGAGATGCGCGACAGCCGGAGTGGGCATCGGGCCGACCAGGAAGACATCCATCCCGCTCGACACGAGTCCGCTGGTCAAGGCGGTCTCGAGCATGTATCCCGAGATCCGGGTATCCTTGCCGATAATGACGCGGTTATGATTGGCTCCGCTGGAACGCAGGACTCGGGAAATCGCCTGTCCGATGCGCAAAGCGATCTCAGGAGTGATCGGGTATTCGTTCGCCTTGCCACGGATGCCGTCCGTACCGAATAGCTTCGTCGTCATGGGGTTATTGGGTCTTTCCGGAATGTTTTGGCAAGGTCAAATGAGCGAAATCCTTCTTTTATGATAGATATGATTAAATTGGTCATTAAAAGGAGTGGGGCAAAGAATAACGTAAAGTTACCAGCCCAGTCTCGCCGGAGATACGACCGAAAGGGTTCGAGCGAGCAAATCAAGTTAAGTCAAAAAGGTGTAAAAGACGGGAAATGAGATGAGGGAAGGCACTCATCCTGGATTCGCCGTTCGACAGGAACCCTCCGCGGAAGTTGAGTGTCACTTCCCCATGCGTGTCCGCGCACTCCCCTTCTTGGTCATCCTGGCCGCAACGCGTGCGTGGGCAGATGATGCGAGCGTGGACTTCAATCGAGAGGTGCGTCCGATCCTTTCAGATCGGTGTTACGGGTGCCATGGGCCGGATGCGAACAAAGGCCGAAAGGCCGGACTGAGACTGGATGAGTTGGCCGGCGCCACGAAGAAGCTGAAGAGCGGAGACATCGCGATCGTCCCTGGTGACCTCGAGAAAAGCGCGATGGCGAAGCGTATCGCCTCACAGGACCCCGAAGAAATCATGCCGCCGCCCGAGTTGCATCGCCCCCTCTCGGCCGCGGAAAAAGATGTCCTCAATCGTTGGATCAAGCAGGGAGCCAAATATGATCCGCACTGGGCGTTCGTCCCCCCTCGCGCCTATCCGTCGCCCGCCATCGCCGACACCGCGTGGGCGAAGGACCCGCTGGATACCTTCATCTACGCCAAGGCCGCCCAAGCTGGGCTCAAGCCTTCCGCCGAAGCCGACCGCACCACCCTGCTCCGTCGTGCGTCGTTTGCCCTGACCGGCCTGCCGCCGACCAATGCCGAGGTCGACGCGTTCCTCGCCGACAAGTCCGCGGATGCTTATGAGAAGCGCGTCGACGCGATGCTCGGCTCGCCACGTTACGGTGAGCATCTGGCCGTCGGGTGGATGGACCTTTCCCGTTATGCCGACACCTGGGGCTACACGGGGGACAAGCCGATGTTCGCCTGGCCCTGGCGCGACTGGGTGCTGAAGGCGTTCAACGAGAACAAGCCCTACGACCAGTTCCTGACCGAGCAGCTGGCCGGCGACTTGCTGCCGAATCCGACCCAGGACCAGCGGGTGGCGACGGCTTATAACCGACTTCATCGCATGACTTTCGAGGGGGGGTCGATCGCCGAGGAATTCCGCCAAGACGGCATCAATGACCGGGTCATCACCGCCAGTTACGGCTTCATGGGAATTACCATGGAGTGCTCTCGCTGCCATGACCATAAGTACGATCCGATCTCGCAGCGCGACTACTACTCGATGGCGGCGATGTTCGGCGACCAGAACGAAAACGGCCTCCTGTCCTATCATGGCGAAGTCCCCCCGCCTTTTGTTCGTCTTTATAAGTCCGAAGCCGACCGACAGACGGAGTCGTCCCTGCGAAGCGCCGTCACGGCCGCGGAAAAAGCTTTGGCCGACGTCACGCCCAGCGGGCCGCCCGCATCCGTCACGGTGCCTGCCCCGGTCGCCCATTTCCCGTTGGAGGCGTTCACCAAGTCAGGCGTCGATAACTCGGTCGCCGGCGGCAAGCCGGCCAAATTCGAACGCCGTGGTTCTCCGGAAGACCTCCAACTCGTGCCTGGCGTGAAGGGCAACGCGGTGAAGTTCGACGGCGATGCGGGCTTCATCCTCCCGGAATTCAAGCAGCTCGGACGTTTCGATGCGTTCACCTTCTCCGCCTTCCTCCGCCTAGGCGAGAAGAACGCCCGCGCCACGGTCATCCATTCCACCGGATTCTACACCGGCGACGGCGATGCCACGGGAGTCGAGTTGCTCGTCGACCACGGTAAACTCCGCTGGAGCATGATCCATCTCTGGCCGAACAGCGCCGCGTCCATCGAGACCCGGGACGAACTGCCCGTCGGTGCGTGGCAGCGTGTGACCGTCACCTACGACGGCTCATCGCAGGCCGCAGGCCTGCACGTTTACGTCGACGGGCGCGAAGCGAAGACGACCGTCGTCCGGGACACGCTCAACGCGAAGCCGCGGGACAACTCGCTCGAAATCGGCTCCCGCTCCCGTGATGCCGGCTTCCGCAACGGCTCCATCGATGAGATCCAGCTCTGGAGGACGGCCCTCACGGCCGCCGAAGTGGCGACGCTGCACGGCATCGACTTCGCGACCCTCCCCGCAGGCGTCTTAGCCGAACATTCGCGTCTTCGCGCCGACCCAGTCTACGCGCAGGCTTGGTCGCGCCTGCAGGATTCCCGGCGAGCCCTGGCCGCCCATCAGGAATCCGCTCCGGCGTTCTTCGCGATGGAGCATTCCGACCTGGCTCCGAAGAGCTTCGTGCTTACCCGGGGCGAATACGACAAGCCGGACCTGACCAAGCCGTGCGAACCCGGAGTCCCGACGCGCATCCACCCTTGGGATGAGTCCCTGCCGAAGAACCGCTTGGGACTTGCCAGATGGCTCACCGACCCGAAACACCCGCTCACCTCGCGCGTGATCGTCAACCGACTCTGGGCTCAGGTCTTTGGCGCGGGGCTCGTCGCGACCAGCGAGAACCTCGGCATGCAGGGAGACCTGCCTTCCCACCCCGAGCTGCTCGACACGCTCGCGGTCGATTTCGTCAAAAGCAGCTGGAACACCAAGGCGTTGCTCCGGCGTTTCGTCCTGAGTTCGACGTTCCGACAGTCTTCGACGCCTTCGGCCGAAGCACGCGAGAAGGATCCTTCGAACAAGTTGCTCGCACGCGGTCCGGTCCTGCGGCTCACGGCCGAGATGGTCCGTGACCAGGCTTTGCTCGCCGCGGGCACGTTGGTCGAGAAAGTCGGCGGCGAGAGCGTCCAGGAATCCGCGAACCGTCGCAGCCTATATACCTATCGGAAGCGGACGGCCCCGCCGGATAACATGCTGATCTTCGATGCCGGCTCGCGCGAAGTCTGCCAGCCCAAGCGCCTGAACACCAACACGCCCCTCCAGGCGTTGGTGCTTTTGAACAACCCCGGCTTCGTCGAAGCCGCCAAAAACCTCGCGATCAAGGCAAGCAAAGCCTCGTCCGACCCTTCGACCCAGATCGTCGCCGCCTTCCGTCATGTGTGCACCCGCGAGCCGCGTCCGTCCGAGCTCTCCGCCCTGAAGGAACTCTACGCGAACCAGAAGGCCGAACCTCCGCAGTTCACCCCGCCGACACCAAAGCCGGATTCAAAGCCTGAGGCCAAGGCCAAGAGGAAGCCTGCCGTCGAAGCAACTTCGGTGCTTCCCGGGATGCCAGACGACCCTTCCCTCGCCGCGCTCACCCTCGTCTGCTCGACGATCCTGGCGAGCGACGCCGCCGTCACCTCCCGCTGAACATGGAACCTGCCAAGCCCAGTTACGACAGCCTGATGCGCCACACGCGCCGTCACTTCCTCGGCACCTCCGCCCTTGGTCTCGGCGCTTTGGCCATGCGCGGAATCGTCGGCGACGCCCACGCCGCGCCGCTGCCCAAGGGTACGCACTTCCCCGCAAAGGCGAAGCGCGTCATCTATCTCTTCCAGGCCGGCGGACCTTCGCAGTTCGAGACCCTCGACCCGAAACCGCTGCTCCGGGAAAAGCATACGCAACCGTTGCCCGATTCCGTCCGCCAAGGCCAGCGTCTCACCGGCATGAGCGGCTATCAGGCGACTCTTCCGCTGGCGGGTTCTTTCGCCGACTTCAAGAAGTATGGTCAGAGCGGAGTCGAATACAGCGAATTGCTGAGCCACACCGGTGAAGTCGCCGATGACCTGTGCGTGATCCGCACGATGCACACCGAGGCGATCAACCACGATCCGGCCATCACCTTCTTCTGCTCGGGCAACCAGGTGGCCGGCCGCCCCTCGATGGGCGCCTGGGCTTCTTACGGTCTCGGCAGCATGAACGAAAACCTGCCGGCGTTCATCGTGCTCGTCTCGCAGGATGCGACAAAGGATCAGCCGCTTTACTCCCGACTCTGGGGGGCTGGCTTCCTGCCATCCGAACACCAGGGCGTGCAATTCAAGGCCGGCAAGGAGCCGGTGCTCTTCCTGACCAACCCTGAAGGAGTCTCGCCGCACGCCCGACGCGGCATGCTTGACGCGCTGGGCAAGCTCAACGCCGACCAGCGAGCGGCGGAACTCGACCCGGAGGTCGATGCCCGCCTTGCCCAGGCGGAGATGGCTTATCGTATGCAGACGAGCGTGCCGGAGGTCGCCGACCTCTCGAACGAATCTCCCGCGACGCTCGCGATGTACGGCGACAGCGTGAAGACGCCCGGCTCCTTCGCCGCCAATTGCCTCCAGGCCCGCCGCCTCATCGAGAAGGGCGTGCGCTTCGTCCAGCTCTTCCACCAGGGTTGGGACCAGCATGGCGGCCTGCCCGGCGGCATCCGGCGCCAGTGCAAGCAGACCGACCAGGCCTCGGCAGCGCTCATCAAGGACCTCAAGCAACGCGGACTACTCGAAGACACGCTCGTGATCTGGGGCGGCGAATTCGGCCGCACCGCCTACAGCCAAGGCAAGATCACCAAGGACAGCTATGGCCGCGACCATCATCCCCGCTGCTTCAGCCTCTGGATGGCCGGCGGCGGAGTCAGAGGCGGCCACGTCCACGGCCAGACCGACGAGTTCGGCTACAACATCGTGAAAGACCCCGTGCATGTGCATGACCTGCATGCGACGATGCAGCATCTGCTCGGCGTGGACCACGAAAGGCAGACCTTCAAGTTCCAGGGGCGTTATTACCGCCTGACGGATGTCGCCGGTAACGTAGTCAAAGCGGTGATTGCCTAGGAGCCGGGCCTAGGTCACTGGTGGCAACGATGTCCACCGCCACGCAGGCACCCGCTTCCGCCGTCGCTTCACGGTCTTTCCGCTTCTACCTGTCTGCGATCGTCCTGGGTACGCTGGCCATCCAGATCCAGAACGTCGCCGTCGCCTGGCAGGTCTTCCGACTGACCAAGGACGAGGGTGCCAACGCCGCCTTGGCACTGGGAGCCATCGGCCTCGCCGAGGTCATTCCCTTCGTCGCCGCAGTCCTGTTCGCCGGCCATGTCGCCGACACGAACAACCGCCGCCGCATCGCCATCGGCGCGCTCATGGCGATGATGACCCTGGGGCTCTTCCTCTTCCTGCCGGAGTTCCTGTCCGCCCGCTGGGCGCAGCTTTCCGTCATCTACGGCGTGATCATCCTCGGCGGCCTTGCCCGCAGCTTCCTCACCACCGCCCGGCAGGCTCTCATCGCCGAAATCCTTCCGCGCGAACTCATCCCCGGCGGCGTCCGCTGGCGGAACACGCTGTTCGAACTCGCGTGCGTCATCGGTCCGGGGCTGGCCGGCCTGATGGTCTGGCTCGGCGAGAAGAACGGGCTGAAGCACGCCGAGAACGTCGCCTACGCCGCCACCGCGCTGTGCTTCGCCTCGTCCTTGGCTCTGACCTTCGCCCTCCGTACGACCCAGACGCTGCAGTCGCGTCGGCCTGAGCCGATCTTCACGAGCCTCCGGCATGGCATCGATTTCATGCTGAGCCAGTGCATCATGCTTGGCGCGTTCACGATGGACCTGTTCGCGGTCCTCCTCGGCGGCGCGGTGGCGTTGTTGCCGATCTTCGCCGACATGCTCCACGTCGGCGCCTTCGGCTTCGGCATGCTCCGAGCCGCCTCCTCCGTCGGAGCCGTGCTGATGTCGCTCTATCTGATCATCCGTCCCCCGCTCCAAAACGCCGGACGTTCTCTGTACGGCTCCTTCGCGGTCTTCGGACTCAGCACCATCGGCTTCGCGCTCTCGATGGCCATGGCCTCCGTCTTCGGTCTCGGGCTGCAGGCGGCCTTTGTCCTGTCGTTCTGCTTCCTCCTGGTCGCCGGAGCGGCCGACGCTGTGAACGTGATCATCCGTCAGACGATCCTGCAGACCAGCGTCCCTCCCGAGATGATGGGGCGCGTCTCGGCGGTCACGGCCGTCTTCATCGGTTGCTCCAACGAGCTCGGCATGGCCGAATCCGGCCTGGCGGCCCGGTTGATGGGCACGGTGAACTCCGTCGTCTTCGGCGGGGTCGCGACCTTCGGGGTGATGGCCCTGACGCACTGGAAGTTCCCCGAGATCTGGAAGCTGAAGAAAGTCGGCCAAGAGCCCACCCCTTGACCCGCTTGGGCTTGTGTCAGCCCCCGGGGATGTCTCTTATCAGGACACCCCTATGAAGCTCCTCCGCCTCCTCCCCTGCCTGCTGGTCGTCAGCCTGCTGGGCGCCGAACCCAAGAAGCCCGACTACGACTCCCAGTACGTCCTCGGCCCTGATTCCCAGGAAAAGGAAGGCGTGCCGAAGGGTACGGTGACCGAATACGAGATGGCCGACTCGAAGGCCTTCCCGGGCTTCGGCCGTAAGTGGGCGCTCTACGTCCCCAAGCAATATGACCCGAGCAAGGAAGCCTGCCTGATGATCTTCCAGGATGGGCTCGGCTACTCCGCCGCCAAGGGCCAGTGGCGCGTGCCGACGGTCTTCGATAACCTCATCGCCCAAGGCAAGATGCCCGTGACGATCGCTCTCTTCATCAATCCCGGCTTCATCCCGGACCCCAAGAACCCGAACGGCAAGGACAAGAAGGGCAAGCCTCTCGGCAAATCCAACCGCTCGTTCGAATACGACAGCGTGACCGACCTCTATCCGCAGTTCCTCGTCGAAGAGATGATCCCGCTCGCCGAATCGAAAGGCGTCAAGATCTCCAAGGACCCGCTGCGCCGCGGTATCGCCGGTTCCTCCTCGGGAGGCATCTGCGCCTTCAACGCCGCCTGGCAGCGTCCGGAATCGTTCAGCAAGGTCTTCACGACCATCGGTAGTTTCACCAACATCCGCGGCGTGATCAGCAAGGGCGCCGAAAAAGGCGGCAACCTCTACCCGCAGATGATCATGGATTCCCCCAAGAAGAATATCCGCATCTTCTCGCAGGACGGCTCGCATGACCTGACCAACGAATTCGGCGTCTGGCCGGAAGCCAACAAGGCGATGGCCGAAGCCTGGAAAGCCAAGGGCTACGATTACCAGTTCATTCTCGGCGAAGGCACGCATAACGGACGCCACGGCGCCCAGCTGCTTCCGGAAGC
>Ga0214206_1000464_pt1 | contig 11070 bp, 12 predicted proteins | sample TroBogEpilimnion_26_FD_153044 | JGI IMG/M metagenome (GOLD analysis project Ga0214206, IMG submission 153044) | Freshwater microbial communities from Trout Bog Lake, WI - 07JUL2009 epilimnion | ecosystem: Environmental > Aquatic > Freshwater > Lake > Epilimnion/Euphotic zone | place: Trout Bog...
GTGTCCATCCTGGATTTTTTTGGATCCTGGTTCGTCGTTAATGGTGTAATCTACCATCAAGTACTTGACTTTCTGTGGGTTCGGATCTGGAATACCCATAGAGCCGGCACTTACTGTCAGATTAATTGACCCATCGTTCAAATAAGTTCGGACAGCGCTTGTGACATCGGTATAATTCTTGTCATAACCATACCGTGCTTTCTTGATTTGTAATCCTGAAGCCAGACGAGAAGGAGGAGCGTCAATATCCATGGATTCACCGTCTACAGCAGTAGACGTATTACTTGCGCCTCCGTTAATAGAGTACGTTACCGTCAGAGTTTTCAATTGACCTGGTGCGGGATCATCAACATTTAGCGCTGATGGCGTAACCACGAAATTCAGACGTCCGTCTTTTAACTGAGCCGAAACAGCTTTTGTAACATCTACAGTAGATGTACCTACTCCGTACTTTGCCGACTGAATTTTGACTCCGGTCGCCATTCTCTTACTTATTATACAACAAGGACTTACGAGGTGAAAACAACGTTGGCAAGTCCTCCCATCACACGAAGATAGTTGTATGATTCAACATAAGCTGTTACAGTATAATTGTACTGCAGAGTTTTAACTGCATTTGTGACCTGGGTACTTGGAACAATTGAAATCACGTCCTGTGGCGAGTACAGTAATTGTCCATTAGGACCAGTAGCTCCTGGATTGACGACCGTTGGATTTGGGAGATTCAGGGTTGATTTGAGAACACATACTGGTACAGGTGGAGTATTATTGTTTGGATCCGTAGATGATGTGACTAATGGTGGCTGGACAAATGTGTTACGCAGTAAAGTCTTATTGAACATTGAGCCGTTAATATGTCCGCTCGGCTGGGTGCTGTACGGTTCAAGCGAGAACGAGTACGTATACACACCCGGTATATCTGTGGACGTCCGACCTTTCTGATGACGGTAATTTTCCAGTTGGGAGAAAAAGTAAGTTTGTTTGTAAGAAAACCGTTCCTTCCCGTCCAGAATAATTGATGATTCAAGAAGAATGTCGCGCTGAGATACGGCTGTACTCAAACTGTTTCCAGTAGTGTAGGACAAAGCCATACCTGTTAATCCCGATGTGTCAATTGGAGGTCTGTAAGGGTTTGCCCAGTTGGTGTAATTGTCCATATCGTTTACAAGAATACGATCTGATCGCTGAGCAACCCATACGACTTGGGTACACAGATTCTTCATGAGTAATGCTAAGTCATTACTGGCTCCATACTGTCCATTCGCAGATACGGTATCAATTTGTTTGATGAGGAATGAATGCTCAGTCCTATTGATATGTGCTAACTCAGCATCATTCAGGAAAATGTAGTTTGCTTCAATGAACGGATTGAGTTTCCAGTACATAAGAGTAGGATTTAAAGGTTGGGAGGGAGTGGCGTAGGTTGGTGGGGACAAGAAATTGTTCATGGTCATGAGTGAAACACTTGAATCGGGAGCAATACGTTGACCGAAATTAGGGTTTACTTGAGTACCAAGTGTCTCACGAATATCGCGAATCGTAAATAGTTCGTACATGTTTCTGAGTTCAACCACAATTTCAACAATTGAGTTTTGTAAGGCTCCGAGAGGCAGAGCAGCACCTACATTCTCACAAAACCAAAAATGGAGAGGAATGTTCAAAACACGTCCGTAAATTGACGGCTCGGCGAGTTGACCCACGGATGAAATCGCATGAGGGTACTGGTTCAAACGATCATACGCGTTAGCAGGATCGTACATTTCGGGCAAATTACCTACCATCTGATTCACCATCGCCTTCTTGTTTGCATCAAAGTTCAGGTCAGCATACAACTTCATCCATTCGCCAGTATGACGAACGATTTCCTGACCGTTAATTAGGATTGAGGCATGCTTGATGATATTGTACCCGATATTTCGGATCCATTGGAACTCGTATCCGATAGCTTGGGAATTAGGGTTCACATTAGAATGCGTACCTGGTGTAATCGGATAAACCGGTGAATAAATGTTCGGAAGTGTCATAACGACATAACAGTCATTAACTAATTGAGCCAATGGATCAACTGTAGCTCGGAGAGTCAATGATCCGGAAGGAGGAATTCTTAAATTTGTGGTTTTGAACACTAACTCAAACTGTTCCATCGCAAATTCTGTGTGGCGCTTATACACCGACCTAAAATGCGTGAACGATGGGTTCCCACATACTAGTTGATCTTGTGCGCCTTTATTGACGAGCTGAATTAAACCTCCAGACATCCTTACTTATTTACTGAATAGTTTTATGTCTATATACTCCGCATTTCGTGCATCCTGTACGATCTGCATTTATACTTACGGTCGTGCAGTTACATAGACGTGTTAGTTGCAAGTTCTTGGCATTCGTGTTGGCAATATTTGATTTGGAATAAATAAAGTCCGCAGTCTGTGAAGCCTTGTAATCTAACCATTGACCGTTTGTGCGCCGAATACGGCTTTCTCCAGTATGCCGAGGAATCAGCATTGGTACGGCATGTACCGCTTGTAACGGTGTAGGGGAGTTAATGTCGGTATTGTTCGCAATCACAGTAGCATAAGCCTTGGCTCCATTCAGACGTTTCAGACGCGTCCAGTCAGCCGCAGATAATCCGCGAGTTCCAGTCTGATTGTTTCCTATAGTCCTAGGATGGGCGACTGTCGCCATTTATACAACATGCGGGAAAAAGCTTATAGCGTTCGGTCCATTACGTGATCCTATTTGAAACAAACGCTGGTTATCTTGGAACGCAGAGTAATCAAAGATCTCGTTCGTTTTGGGGTCCAGGATCATGACCATTCCCTTAACTTTAATGATCTGGAGTTTACGTCTCTTTGGCATTAAGTTGCGCTTGTACAGCGTATCCTTTTCATCCGTAAGGTACGATGGACGATACGCCAAATCTTCAGCTGTTACCGACGTGTCAAAACGCATACACTGAATCACCGGTTGCTCTTTGGAATGTAGTTTACGATGAATCTCGCAATCTACTGCTGCCTGTTTCAGGATCGTGGAAATGCTTTTGATGATCCGACCTTTCTTGTATGCCGTTTCATACAGTACTTCATCAGAACTCAAAAAAGCTTCAGTTGGCTCTCCACCTTCGTACCGTTTTGTGATGGTATCATTGCGTCGTATTAGAGTAATATTAGGTCCTTCCTGATCTTTCAGCTGCTTCTCAGAGAATACAGACATGTATAGTTTGACAGTGACATTACGCTGGTCTTCAGGCAAAGTTGAATGTGAGTTCACGCGAATTGCGCGTCCAATCACCTGTTCAATACGGGCAGGGTTCCAATACGGTTCCATAATGTACACGTTCCGCACATTCTTTAAGGTAATACCTTCTGAGGCAGCCTTGGTTCCCATAAAAATACACAACTTCCGCTCTTTCAGAGAATCTTTTAGTGAGGAAGGTAACTTTTCAGTTTCTCCATTAAACACTAGACGCGCCATCTCACGTTCGTCTTCGTCTTCGTCTCCCGTATACGAAGCGTATGCAGGTACTCCCTTTTTCATTTCTTCTTCCCGCCACTGCCCTCCTTCCTTCTTTAACTTGTAAGGCTGGAACCCATTATGATTCAAAATGATCTTAAAGAGACCAAGACCTTCTAAAGATTTGTATTCGGAATACACAAACTGATTATTGAATTCACCATCTTTACCTACGGTAGACTTCAAATCTTTCAGCATCTGAGCCATTTTAGGCGAAAAGTTTGAAAGTACTTTGGGAGTCAAGAAACGTTCAGGTTCTGAATCTATCTTTTTCAAAATTTCCAACTTGTCTTCAGGAATAGGTTTGCCACGCAAAGAATACTCTGTTTCACCTTCTTCTGTCATCTTGTACTTGAACTCGGGAGGCACTGCAAAGTTACATACTAGACGCGAGGTCATACGGAACGAACCAAGTTCATCGTTTAAGGACGGATTACGATTCTTTCTAGTTTCACGATCAATTTCAATTTTACGAGCTTCCAAGTACCTCAAATACTGTTCGTCTGACATCTCAATTTTCTGAAGAGTCTTGTCTTCATCTAGACGTTTAGGAAGCACTTTCTCGTCGGCGCCTTTGTAGTACGATACCAAACCCTGAATACGACGTCCAAGCAACAAAGCGTTTTTGATATTCAGTCCTTCCACAAAAGTTTTCACAAACTCTTCGTATTCTGTCGGCAAACACTCCAAATTCTCTACAGCCATCTTGTCTTCGCCCAGCAACTCTACACCAGCAAACTTATTTTCAAACTCTGTTTTCCATTCCGCTGCCCATTTCTTGATATCCGGTTCCTGCTTGAAGTCCTTGGAATACTTTACGGCAATCCGATCACCTTTCTCGTTATACACGCTCTCAAAATAAGGAGGATTACGTGTCAGTTTCAGTTCATGTTTCACGGAATTGTATTCTACCGTATCCACATCTTTTTGTTGCCGGAAAAAAGCGGTCATCAAAGCTTCGTCCCACGTCATAGCAGATTTGGTCGGAACTGTGACTCGTTCAATAGGTCCACGCAGAAGATTCATTAAGAAAGCAATTTCTTGGGGACGATTGATAGTGGGAGTACCTGACAAAGCAACTACTTTACAGCTCTGGGCTTTATATATCATATCGTACATCCGGCGCTTCAGTTCACTTTCATTAATTACGGCGCTAATTAAGTTATGAGCTTCTTCTACGATCACAACCGAGTCATCAAACATATGAGGAGAATGAAGAATACGCTCTACATTAGAATCCAAAATGCCGTTATAGTTAATGAATGTGAATCGTGAATTTATTAGATCGTCAATTTGAGCATCAATACCTTTCTGTTGGTCTAGTGACAGCGTCCGGAAATTCGGAGCTGCTCCTTGAACGGTCATAAAGTACCGCCCCTGCTTATCCAAATATTCGTCGGAAATGCCCATAGATTTTGCAGTATCGCGATCCTCTTCGGTCCTAACCTTCTTCTCTTCCCAGTGGCTGTCTTTCTTGTACACTGGATCACCACACGTTCTGATCTCGCCAAGAAAGTTAGCCTTGAGTGATGCCGGAAGAAGGACAAATACTTTCTTATTGGTCATCAAAGATTCAGCGACCGCGATAGCTGAACATGTCTTTCCTGATCCAAGACCGTGGTATACAAGTAGACCGCGATACGGAGTTTCAATAAGAAGGTAGTCCCTGACGAGTTTCTGGTAAGGGTACAGTTCGCCGGGCTTACCGTCTGTTCCTTCCATATCCTTCTGACGGTACTTCAGGAAAATTCGGGTTATGGAATCCACGAATGCCTTTCTGTTGGGCAAAACGTAGGACATTCTCACTTAATTTTACAACCGAAATGATAATGGAAGAGGTTGTCCGCAAGAATCCTAAATTATGGACTGTCGCAATATACCTTTTTTACGTTGCTGGGTTTCTCTATCTAAAACCAGCTGTGGCTTTTGATAGACAAGGAAATATCCGTCCCTTTGGTGTTGGAAAAAAGGAGTCTACAGTGTTTCCAGTCTGGTTGTGGATCATGGGTCTGGCAATGGCTGCATACTTGACCGTGGTATATATTTTGGACTTTGACTTTTGAAACTACATTTCGTAAAAGAATGTTTCGGGATTGTACCGTACTTTCTCCATGAATTTTATCAAAGCCGGCTCATCTGCTAATTTGTACTCTCCTATCTTTTGGTAATTGTTCTCCAAAACATCGCCCTCATGAACGATCACATCCTTCTGAGGCCGCTGAGATAATGGATGAAGTACAAGTTCCGGAACAGATTTGGTTCCAGAAGCATCTGAAGCTAAATGCATATACTTACGATTACGACGAGTCTTATTGCGATTCAAAGCTCTAGCATCATTGATTGAAATTTCCACCATTCCGACAATTTCAGGATACTTTTTGATGACTGTGGAACTCAAACACGCATCGTAATCATTCCGAGCTTTGGGCAAACAACCTTTGGGAACTTTAGAGCAAGGTTTCAAGAAATTTTTTTGTGTATTCTTTGCCAGTCTGGTGTTTTTGGAGGGAGAAAGTAACCACAAAACCTTGACGTCGCGAACAAGTTTGTAAGCTACTATCGTCTTAAGATCACTAAACCATTTTGTTAGAGCAATTTTTCCCGTGAATGGATCTGGGTAGAAAAACACGTTCTGGTTTGGAGTTATACACCGAGTACCATCAGGAAGCAGAACTCCTCTCAAATCATCTTCCGGTTGCTTTACCAGACGGAACAGTAGTGTCCCTTTTGGTATAGTTTTTACTTCCAGTTTTTTACGACGATACAGAATCGTCTCCATTACTTATTATTCGCAAATAAACACACAATGTAGAATCCTCGGATCTTGAGTTTTTCTACCTTGTATCCCAAAACATCTAGGCGATGAAAATTGTAGTTCCCAGGAACTTTTAAGAAAATATACTTGGAATCTTCCAGTAATACCGGAATAAGCTCGTCTATCCGCTTCTTACCTAAAAACAAATCTAGTTCTTTCTTGTCTTTGTACTCTGGACCTCCCCACGGAGCATCAATGTAAACAACATCCGTCATAATATCCGGAATAGCTTTGGTGGAATCTCCGTGGTACAGATCTACATTTTTCAAACCAAACACTTCCACATTATTTTCTAAAACCTTAAAGTTCTCCTTTTTAAGTTCGTATGAATCCACGTTCTTGAAATTCAGACCAAAAAGGATCGTATCACCTCCAACATTTCCAGTCATGTCGGTTATAGTCTTGGCTTTCAAATTCTTGACTTTTTCTTTCATGAACTGAATAAGCTTTTCTCCGTCCCGCCGCTTTGTGATAGAATACTCTCCTTCTTCTGTCATTTGGAGTTTATCGTAATCTACTCCCTTCTTTTGGGGAAACAAGATCTCATTACGACTCCGGCCTTTTTCTCGTATAACGCGACGAGTAAGTCCCATTATTTATTACGCAGGTTTCGTTGTAGATGCATTCTTAGCATCCTTGTTCTGCTTCTCACTGAGTTTGGCCATAAGTTTAGTCTTGAAACTTGCCATTTCGTCTACGGACGCAACACACGCTTTCGTGGATGCGTCATGGAATGCCCAGATGATCATAGGCCACAAGAAAATAAGAAGAATGTGACCCAGTGCTACGCGAGTATTCATAGGTTCTTCTAGCCCAAAACCCGTATAAAAGTCAACGAACGGACGGCGCAAAAACTCAAAATACGAAGCTAAAAAGAATGCTAGAGATGGAACTGCAGCAGCAATCGCTCCGTCCTTAAACGAAACGGCAGTATCCGTCTTTTGGCATGTAGCATACGTACTCGCCATAAGAATCCCAGCAGTTCCTACTGTAAATGCGCCAAACACTCCAGCCGCTGAAATAACGGTGTTCATTGTTATTACTATGGCATACTTTGATGTGTGGCAATTAGACGTTCAACTTGTCCCATAAGAGCCAAGCGTTCCGTATAATGTGGTCTAATAACTGCCTTGCATTCATTCAGTGATTTCCAGTCAACTTCGGAAATTTCTTTGCTCTGCATGAATGTGAGTTTCTGTTTCAGGTTCACGATCTTGGAATCTTTCAGCATCGCCACAAAGTAGATGTGGCGGTACATAATGTTATTGGTACCTTTAAAAGTTTCGGTGAACTTCAGGGTTTCATGAAGTGTATAAGCTTCAGGGGGAATATTGGTTTCTTCAAAGAATTCACGGACAGCACACACGGAATCAGATTCGCCTCTCGCCCTCCTGCCTTTAGGAAATCCCCATTCTGGTTCAGAGTACTTTGAACAATTACGTTTACAAATATCGGTACGGTCAAGTTGGTAATACTTGGATTTGGAAATTTCGTACTCTGTGGAATGCGTATCTCGTCCCTGTCCCCACAGTTTGGTCCACAAGGTATCAAACTCTTCAGACACAATAAGTTTCTGTTCGGGCAAGGTCATATTTCCAATAAGGCGATCAATGTATGCCGGATCTCCCAAATCGTACTTTCCTCGGATAAATTCCATATACGCCATTGAATCTTTGCGTTTCACCATCAGAACTCCTACTGTTCTGGGATCTGTTGGTAGTTTTAGGGGATCGTAAGCTCCTCGCAAGAGCAGGATTCCGCACGATATGATTGGATCTTTACATGTTCGGAACACGTGACCTTTTTCACCACAATTGTTGCAGTACATTTCCTTCACCGACATTTCACTGTCATATCGTCCGTTTTTACTTCCGGCTTTCTAACAAATGGGTGGAAGCTCAAGTAAACCAGCACCGACAGCTCCTCTGCTCGCTAGACCGGACCTTTCCCAAGCCCAGAGCGTCACCTATTCGCCAGGTTACCTAGAAAGCCTGACAAAACAGAATGAGGCGGCAATTAAGGCGGCTTCTGATGCGGCTGCGGAAGCGGCTCGTAAAGCTGCGTACTGGGCTTCTTGGTTGTTTGCCGGTAAAGCTTTTGGAATAATTATCCTGCTGGTAGGATTTGTTCTTATAATTATCGGAATCCATGACGCCATTATTCGTAATACTGGCGGACAAACTTGGTTGTTTCCCGGCGTTGCCCACTTCACCAACTTTACTGAAGGATTTGGTATGACAACTGGATCTGCACCTTATGCTTCCTCCCAGGTGCCTTCCACTTCGTCAAATATTCCAGGCCCCACTGGTGCTACTGGTGCTACTGGACCTACCGGCCCAGCTGGATCAGGAACTGGAGGAAGTGTTCCTGGATCAACTGGCGCTGCTCCTCCGCCGCCGCTACTGTACCAATGGTATTACGGAACTGGAAACATGCCTGATGCCGTAGATGCCCAAAAAGGAACTAATGTTACAGCTGCTGGCGCTCCTTTGTCGGCTGGGAACCAAGGAGCGTATGGTATGCAGTGGTGGATGTACATTAAGGACTGGAATTACGGGTACGGACATGAGAAACCTGTCCTCATTCGTCCAGATGCGACAAATCCTGCTATCATGAACCCTAAAATCACACTTCATCCAACTGACAATGTTCTGCGAATTAGTGTATCAGTGTTTCCTACTGATCATACTGGCGGAGTATCTGAACCTGCTCCCGCTAACGCTCCTGAAACAGCGGACGATGTATTCACGTGCGAAGTCCCGAATATTCCTCTCCAATCATGGTTTTCAGTGTCTCTAACTGTATTTGAGCGCAATTTGGACGTTTATCTCAACGGTATGCTTGTCAAGTCCTGCTTCTTGTCGGGAGTACCAAAACCCGCAGTCGGAGATATCCAAATCACTCCTAATGGCGGATTCTCGGGTCAAGTGTGTGGTCTCCAAACATCTTCTAAGGTCATCAACCCTTCCGATGCTCTAGCGTTCTACTCCACCAGCAATTCGTGCGTCACCACAAATCCAAATTCTGAAAGTGCTATTGCTATGGCAAATACCTCAGGCTACTCTGTAAAGTTCGGACTCTTTGATGCTGTTGGAAAACAACTTCGGGAATATACATTCTAATCTAAAACTCTACTAATAATAACAATGAGTTACGTCGTGACGATACTCGCAGTCATAGTGACTCTAATCACTATTTATGTCGTTTATTCTTTTGTGACTGCAGCACCAGTATCTAATGGTGTGATTTCTATTGTCGGTCCAATTGCCGATGGCCGCAAACAGTTTGATAGTTCGGTCCAAATCCCTAAATCGTTCAACCAGACTCAGGGCCTAACGTTCTCGTACGCTTGCTGGGTCAAGATCAACGATTTCTCATACCGTTATGGCGCTCCTAAAGTTATTTTTACAAAGGGACCCATTGATTTGTCAGTGATGTGTCCCGCTCTTTTTTTGGACGCTTCGTCCAATTCTCTGATTGTAAAGATTGATACGTTTGGTGGAACTGAAGTGATTCCTATCGGAAATATCCCTGCCCAGAAATGGATACATGTAGCTATTGCCGTATCCCAGGAATCCGTGGACATTTACGTAGATGGAAACCTCTACATCCACCACTCACTGTCTCAAATCCCCAAACAGAATTCCGAGACAGTTCACACAACAATTGCCGGCGGTTTTGACGGATCAATTGCTGGGTTAACACATTATAATTACCTCCTGACTCCCGAGTCTATTGCTCCAATTATGGCTTCGGCTCCTGTAGCGTCTCAGGATACTACCGTTGTACCTCCTTACCATGACCAATCGTTCTGGCTCACCCACTTAACTGGTGGACATTAAGTCATAGCTTGTAAACTTGCCTGGGCAGCTTCAGCTTGAGCTGTTTGATCTTTCGCCTGTTTCTTCATAGTATCTACATCCTGTTGCAACGTTGTCAATTTTGACGCCAACGCTGCTACATCACTCAAATCTCCCAGAATACTTTGGCAGTAATCAGGAACCTTTCCCTGATTTACTACTGATTGATATATAGCTTGCTGCAATGGATTCGTACTATCTTTAGCTGTTTTCAAATCGCCACACAGTTTCTGTTGTTCGGGACTTAGTGTTTCTGGAATCGCCGCCCCAACCTTTTTTGCAGCGGGGGTAACATCGGCTGGCGCTGGACCTTTTTTGGAATCCATTGGTCCAGATGTAGCTTCCAAATGCTCAAGAATCAGAGTGTCGCGATTCGCGGCGACATACCATATCACTAAGATCAAAAGGATTAGAAGTACCCAGTACATTTGTTATTTCGGGACTTTAGTTTTCAAGTCAGCTACTGCAGTTTCCAAGGCTGTAAGACGTTCGTACATGAGTGTTAGTTCTTTGTTCTCAGGCACTGTGGAAGGAAGAGACGAAAGTTCAGGTTTGTCCCAGTTCTTTGAATTATCTTTGTTCATGGACATATGTTCGCGCTTACCGAACGTTACGAACAACACCACAAGAACTACAACTCCAAGAAGAATCAGTTGGCTCGTCTTGAACATCTTTGTCTTCTTAGATACAAATGAGTTCACAGGGACCTGCAGGATACACTGGGTACAACTATGGTCCTACTCGCGACTCAAGTGACTGGACGCGCCAATTAAAAGAGAAGCGCGAGTACTATTCGTACAGTACCAAGAATTCTGGAAATACCGATACTAACCCACCATGGATAAAGTTCGGTAACGATTTCAAGTTAATATATGATCATGGTAA
>Ga0214206_1000467_pt1 | contig 11046 bp, 9 predicted proteins | sample TroBogEpilimnion_26_FD_153044 | JGI IMG/M metagenome (GOLD analysis project Ga0214206, IMG submission 153044) | Freshwater microbial communities from Trout Bog Lake, WI - 07JUL2009 epilimnion | ecosystem: Environmental > Aquatic > Freshwater > Lake > Epilimnion/Euphotic zone | place: Trout Bog...
CCGGCGTGCGCGCCGGCTGACTCAGAGCCCGCAGCCTTGCTGCGTCTCGCGCGTCGGTCGCGCGATCAGCCCGCGGTGCGGTTCGTCAGGGTAGGCTTCGCCGGCTCGCGCCCCGAGCAGGTGCGCATCGCAACACTTCAGGAGGTCCGGCAGGTTGTCGGTCCGGCGCATGTCGTGCAGGAACTTGCCTTCGGTATCCACGGCGAGGCCGATGAAGTTGAGGAATTTCTTGAGACGTCCGGCCTGCTTGTCGGTGGCCTTGGCGGCGTCGCAGCACTCGTCGGCGAGCTCCTGGACGTAGGTGCGCACGTCGGCCAGCGTCGGCATGAACGGCGTCCGGCCCTGCTGGACTTCGCGCCACTGGCGGAAGATCCACGGGTTCCGGATGGCATGGCGTCCCATCATCATGCCATGGGCCTTCGTCTCGGCCGTCAGGCGCTGGGCCTTGGCGGCGGAGGTGACATCGCCGTTGGCGATGACGGGGCAGGGGACGGACGCCACCGCCTTGGCGATGGCGGCGTAGTCGACTTCGGACCAATAGAGGCCTTTGACGGTGCGGCCGTGGACGGTGAGCAGGTCGACCTGATGCTTGGCGACGATCGCGAGAATCTCGTCGAAGCGCTCCTGGCCGTCGAAGCCGATGCGCATCTTGACGGTGAAAAGGCCGGGGATCTCCTGGCGCATCGCGCCGATGAGTTCGTCGATCTTGGCGGGGTCGCGCAGGAGGCCGCCGCCGACGTTCTTGCGGTAAACCTTGGGCGCCGGGCAGCCCATGTTGAGGTCGATGCCGGCGACGGGGAATTTGCGCAGCTCGCGGATGGTCCGCAGCATGTGCGGCGTATCTTCGCCGATCAGCTGCGCGAAGACGGGGCGGCCGGTGCCGTGGTTCACGACGGAGTCGACGATGTGCTTCTCGGGCGTCGAGCTCTCGTGGACGCGGAAATACTCGGTTACGAACCAGTCGGGCGCGCCGCGGCGACCGATGACGCGCATGAAGCCGGTGGTGGTCACGTCCTGCATCGGCGCGAGCACCGAGGGGCGCGTGCCGGGGACGACGGAGACTGGCAGCGGGCCGCTCACGCCTGCTTGCGCAGTCGCGCGAGCATTTCCGTCATGTCGTCGCAGGCGTCCAGCACGCCCTTGGCGATGAACACCGGGCGCTTGGCCTTGACGGCGAGCACGAGCGCGTCGCTGGGGCGGGCGTCGACTTCGGCGATCTTGCGGGCGACGGGGCCTTCCTGGCCGAGCAGGATGCGGGCGAAGAAGACGCCGTCCTTGACGTCGACGATGGCGACATGCACCACGCCGGCGTCCAGACCGAGCAGGAGATGGAGCATGAGGTCATGGGATTGCGGGCGGTCGGGTACGCGGCCGTCCAAGGCGCCCTGCAAGGCCTCGCCGACGGCGGGGTCGACCTGGATGACCATCGTCTTCGCGGCGGTTACGAGGAACACGGCGGTACCTCCCTTGACGGGGATGACCTCGATGCCGGTGACGGGCACTGCCTCCAACTTGCTCATGCCTCAAAGTGTGCCCGCCCGGCCCATCCCGCAAGCCCTCGCTGCGGCGGGCGCAGGGTTGCCTTGAAATCGTGGCCTGTTCCCGCAAGGTGGTGGTGTGCACCCTTTTCTTGCCGACGAGTTCCTTTTTGACTGGAGCAGCCTGAAGCCCGAACACGTCGAGCCGGACATCCGCGAGGCCCTGCGCCGCGCCCGCGCCAACGTCGACGCGTTCAAGCAGACGAAGGGCGCCGACCTGACCTACGCCAAGGTGCTCCTCGGCTTCGAGGCCACGACCAAGGATCTCTCGCGTGCCTGGGGTCTGGTCTCGCACCTCGACTCGGTCCTGAACTCCCCGGAACTCCGCAAGGCCTATAACGCGATGATGCCTGAGGTCACGGCGTTCTTCACGTCGCTGACGCTCGACCCGGAACTGTGGGCGGTATTCAAGGCTTATGCCGCCACCGCCGACGCCAAGGCCCTCACGGGCGTCCGCCGCCGTTTTCTGGAGGAGACGATGGCCGATTTCGAGGAGAACGGCGCCGACCTTCCCGCGGATGGCAAGGCCCGCCTCGCCACGCTCAACGCGCAGCTCGCGGAGAAGACGCAGAAGTATTCCGAGAACGTCCTCGATTCGACCAACGCCTGGGAGCTCTTCATCGACGACGAGACGCGTCTCGCCGGACTGCCCGCCAGCGCGCTCGCCGCGGCCAAGCAGTCCGCGACCGCCAAGGGCAAGCCCGAGGCCTGGCGCTTTACGCTCCATTCCCCCTCGGTATTCCCGGTGCTTCAGTATGCCGAGGACGAAGACCTCCGCCGTCAGTGCTGGGAAGGCCTCGGCCAGGTCGGCTTGAAGGACGCGTGGGACAACACCGCCCTCGTCGGCGAGATCCTCGCCCTGCGCCATGAGAAAGCCCGCCTGCTCGGCAAGCAGCACTTCGCCGACTTCACCACCGCCCGCCGCATGGCGCGTACCGGCGAGGCCGCGTTGAAGTTCATCGAGGACATCGGCAAGCGCATCCGCCCGAAGTTCCAGGCCGAAGGCGGCGAGCTCGAGCAATACCGCGCCGCGAAGGTCGGCGACGCGCTCCGTTCGCTGCATCCGTGGGAGTTTGGCTACTGGTCCGAGAAGATGCGCCGCGAGAGGTATGACTTCGATGACGAGGCGCTCCGCCCATGGTTCCCGGTCGACGGCGTGATCGCCGGCATGTTCCGCCTCTTCGGCGGGCTCTTCGGCATCCAGGTCGTCGCCCGCGACACCTATCACGTCGATCCGGCCACCGGCGCGAAGACCGTCGTCCGCGCCGCCGAACCGCGTGTCGATGGCGCGCCGATCTGCGTCTGGCACCCCGAAGTCCGCTTCTATGAAGTGCGCGACGGAGGCCGCCTGCTGGGCTCTTTCTACACCGACTGGTTCCCGCGCGAGTCGAAAAGGGGAGGGGCTTGGATGAATTTCTTCCGCACCGGCGGGCCGCGTCCCGACGGCTCGTTCGCCCCGCACCTCGGCCTGATGTGCGGCAACTTCACGCCGCCGGTCGCCGGCAAGCAGGCGCTGCTCAATCACGACGAAGTCACCACGGTCTTCCACGAATTCGGACACCTGCTCCATCACCTCCTCAGCGAGGTCGAGGTCGAATCCCTCTCCGGCGTCCGTGTCGCCTGGGACTTCGTCGAGCTACCTTCGCAGATCCTGGAGAATTGGTGCTGGGAGGAGGAGTCCCTCGCCGTCTTCGCCCGCCACCACGAGACCGGAGCCCCGCTGCCTTCGGACCTCCTCGCCAAGCTTGACGCCGCGGCCAACTTCCGCTCCGCCTCGACCTGCATGCGCCAGCTCGCCTTCTCGAAGCTCGACCTCGACCTGCATATCCGGGCCGAAGAACTCCGCGGCCGCGACCTGGACGCCCATTGGAACGAGGACTTCGCCGACTGGCAGGCCCGCACGAGCCGCCGGGGGCCGGCCATGGCCCGCCGGTTCAATCACCTCTTCTCGGAGGCCACGGGCTATGCCGCCGGGTATTATTCTTACAAGTGGGCCGAAGCCCTCGAGGCCGACGCCTTCACCCGTTTCCTCAAGGAGGGGGTCCTGAACCCCCGGGTCGGCCGCGAGCTCCGGACCAAGGTCCTCGCCAAGGGCAACTCCGAGCCGGCTGAGAAACTCTTCCGCGATTTCATGGGCCGGGACCTCGATCCGGAGGCCCTTTTGGAGCGGGACGGGCTGGCCTGAGCCTGCCACCCCCCGTCGGGTGCCCTGAATCCCGCAATAATTGGGCAACGGAGGCTTATTCCCCTTGCACAAGGGCCTGTTTTCCTATGCGTAAGGCCTTTACAGATGAATCTCCGTAACATCGCAGTCATTGCCCACGTCGACCATGGCAAAACGACCCTGACCGACCGACTTCTCTACCAGTCCGGCATGTTCCGTGCCGAGGACCTCGACAAGCTCGCCGGCGGCCAGCACGGCCTGATCATGGACTCGGGCGACCTCGAGCGCGAACGCGGCATCACGATCACCGCCAAGAACTGCGCGATCAAGTGGACCGACCCTCGCGACCAGAAGGAATATAAGATCAATCTGATCGACACCCCGGGCCACGCCGACTTCGGCGGCGAAGTCGAACGCGTGCTCAACATGGCCGACGGTTGCCTCCTCGTCGTCGACTCCTTCGAAGGCCCGATGCCCCAGACGCGCTTCGTGCTCTCCAAGGCGCTCGCGCTCGGCCTCAAGCCCATCGTCGTCATCAACAAGATCGACAAGGCTTCCGCTCGTCCGGACGCCGTCGTCGACGAAGTCTTCGACTTGCTCGTCGCCCTCGACGCGCCGGAGTCCGCCCTTGATTTTCCGATCGTCTACGCTTCCGGCCGCGAAGGCTGGGGTACCCTCGACCGCGCCAAGACCGTGGAAGGCCATCGCCCGAAGGACCTGATGGACCTCTTCTATACCATCGTCGACAAGATCCCTGAGCCCTACGCCGAGGGTTCCTCCCGCGGCGCCGCCGCCGGCTTCAAGTCCCGCGCCGAGGCCCTCGCCAATCCTCTCCAGATCATGGTGACCGCCATGCTTTACTCCGACTACGTCGGTCGTATCGCCGTCGGCCGCGTCACGGCTGGCAAGATCGCTCCCGGCATGCCTGTCATGATGGTCACCCGCGCCGGTGAGCAGTCCAAGCAGCGCGTGCTCGAGGTCGAGGTCTTCGAGGCCCTCGGCCGCGTCAAGGCCCAGGAAGTCGCCGCCGGCGACATCTGCGCCGTCATCGGCCTCGACCACGTTGAGATCGGTGCGACCATCACCGACATAGAGGACCCCCGTCCGATGCCGCCCGTCAGCGTCGACGAGCCCACCGTCACCATGGCTTTCCGCGTCAACGATTCGCCTTTCGCCGGACGAGACGGCAAGTTCGTCACCGGCCGCCAGGTCGGCGAGCGCCTCATCAAGGAACTCGAGAAGAACGTCGCCCTCCGCGTCGATCGCGAAGTCGGTGCCGACTCCTGGAAGGTCTCTGGCCGCGGCCTGATGCATCTCGGCGTGCTCATCGAGACGATGCGCCGCGAAGGTTACGAACTCTCCGTGGGCAAGCCCACCGTGATCATGAAGCAGATCGATGGCGTCGAGTGCGAGCCTGTCGAAACCCTCGCGGTCGATTGCCCGGAAGCTTCCCAGAGCGACGTGATGTCCCTCGTCCTAGGCCGTCGTGGCGAGCTCCGCTCGATGGACGCCAAGGCCGGCACCAGCGGCTGGATCCACATGGAATTCAAGGTCCCGTCCCGCGCCCTCTTTGGTCTGCGCACCCTGATGCTCACCACCACCCGTGGCGAAGCCGTCATGTACCACAATCTCCTTGGTTATGAGCCGGTCCGCGGCGAAGCCCCTCACCGCGCCGCCGGCGTGATGATCGGTGGAGAAGGAGGCGCCGTGACCGCCTACTCCCTCGACCGCCTGTACGACCGCGGCGACTTCTTCGTGAAGCCGACCGACGAGATCTACCAGGGCCAGATCGTGGGCGAGCATTGCAAGGACAACGACCTCGAGATCAACCTCGTCATCAACAAGAAGCTCTCGAACGTGCGCGCTTCCGGCTCCGACGACGCGGCCAAGATCAAGCCGATGCGCCAGATGTCCCTCGAGGCCTGCCTCGAATACATCGAGTCCGACGAGATGGTCGAGATCACCCCGAACTTCATCCGCATGCGCAAGCGTTACCTCACGGAAAACGAGCGCAAGCGCTTCGACAAGTAAGCTAGCCCGCGAGGGTCAGTTGAAACCGATGATCGCCATCCGCCAGGATGGCGGTTTTCATTAGCCACCTTGCCGAGGGGAGGCGCGTCGCGACTTTCTCCGGCCATTCCACGACCACGTTCCAAGGCGACTTCGCCAGGTCCCAGATCAGCAGGTCGTCGAAGGCCTCCGGGCGCGTGAGCCGATAGGCGTCGACGTGGAAGACCTGTCGTTTGCCCTCGTAGACGTTGAGCAGGGCGAAGGACGGGCTGGTGATGTCGCCCGTGACGCCCAGGCCGCGGACCAAGCCTCGGACGAAGGTGGTCTTGCCGGCGCCGAGGTCGCCTTCGAGCGCCAGCACGGTGTCCGCGGGTAGCAGGGCGGCGAACGCCTCGGCGGCCCGCTCGGTCTCTTCGCCCGAACGGGTGACGAGACCGGCGGTCCAGGTCGCGAGTGCGGCGGGAGAGCCCATGCGCGCAGTCTTTGTCGCGGCGTATCGTCAGGCAACCCGCAAACAAAAGACCCGGCCGATCGGCCGGGTCTGGCTTGGCCCTGCTGCGGCGCTTATGAGACGATGCCGAGCGGCTTGATGGACTTCCAGCCGCCGCGGGTGAAGTCGGGGCACTGGATCGGCATGCTGCCCTCCTTCACCGAGCGGGTAGAGAGCTCGAGGATCGAGGACCAGTCGGCCGCGTCGTAGACGGTCATGTCAGGGGTGATGCCGAGGCGCAGGCAGTCGAGCATGCGGTAGTTCATCACGAAATCCATGCCGCCGTGGCCGCCGATCTTCTTGCCGAGCTCACCGACCTTCTTGATGAGGGGGTGCTGGTTGGCCTTCATGAAGGCCTCGAGCTTCTTGTCCTCGTACGTCCATTCGTGGCTGTTGCGTTTCTCCTTCGGGTCGAGGATCGGGTGCTTGTTGTCGGCGTCGACAGCGAGGCGTCCGGGGTAGCCGAAGAAGGTGGCCTGGGTGCCGCACAGGGCGTTGATGCGTGAGTACGGGCGAGGGCTCACGACATCGTGCTGGATCATGATCGTACGGCCGAGCTGCGTCTTGATGATCGAGGTGTTCATGTCCCCGCAGACGAACTTCTCGTCCTTGTGCTTGCCGCCGTTGGGCTGGTGCTTGTCGCGGAACTGGGTGAGGTTGAACTCGGGCGACGAGACGGACACGACGAACTTGAACGCGTCGCCGCGGCCGATGTTCAGGTACTGCGCCACCGGGCCGAGGCCGTGCGTGGGGTACAGGTTGCCGTCCATGAAGCGGTGGTAGTCGCGGCGCCAGTCGCCTTCGCTGCCGAGCGCCCAGAGGACGCCGCCGCCGAGGTTATGGATGTAGGCGCACTCGGCGTGCTTGAGGTCCCCGAAGAAGCCCTGGCGGGCGAGGTTGAGGACGAACAGCTCTTCTTCGCCGTAGCAGCAGTTCTCGATGATGGAACAGTGGCGCTGGGTCTTCTCGGCCATGTCCACGAGCTGCCAGCACTGGTCGACGGTGACCGCGGGCGAGACTTCGATGAAGGCGTGCTTGCCCTTTTCCATGGCCTTGAGGGCCATCGGCACGTGCCATTCCCAAGGGGTGGCCACGTAGACGACGTCGATGTCGTCGCGCTCGAGCATCTTCTCCCAGGCGTTCTCGTCGCCGAAATACATGGCGGGTTCCTTGCCGGTGATCTTCTTGACGTTGGCGGCGGCGCTCTTGGCACGCTGTTCGACGATATCGCAGACGGCGACGACTTCGGCGAACGGGATGTTCGCGGCGGAGTTCACGTGACCGCGGCCGCGGTTGAGGCCGATGACGGCGACGCGCACCTTTTCGGTCGGCTTGGTGGTGAGGTCCCAGACGGGCTTGTTGCCAGCCGGACGCGGGCGCGTGGCGGAGATGTCATGCGCGTCGAGGAGCTTGAGGTCGCGCGGGTCCGGCTTGGCTTCGGCGGACGGCACGGCGGTGAGGCCGAGGCCGAGGCCGGCGAGGGCGCCGAGTTTGAGGAAGTCGCGACGGTTGGAGTTTTCGGGGAGGTTCATGGCGGTAGAGGGATGGCGGGGCGTCAGGAGATGATGGGGAGGGGCTTGAGGGTCTTCCAGCCGCCGCGGGTGAAGTCGGGATAGGCGACGGGGATGCTGCCGTCACGGACGGAGCGGTCGGAGAGGTCGATCAGGGCGGACCAAGACGCGGCATCGTAGACGGTGAGGTCGGGCGTGATGCCTTGGCGGACGCAGTCGAGGAAGCGGTGGCTCATCACATGGTCCATGCCGCCGTGGCCGCCGACCTTCTTGGCTTCGGCCATCAGTTTCTTCAGCAGCGGGTGCATGTTCGCGGCCATGAACTTCTTCAGCCGGTCGCCTTCGTAGGTCCAGGCGTGGCTGTTCCGCTTCTCCTTCGGATCGAGCAGGGGGCTCGCGTTGTCGGCGTCGATCGCCAGGCGGTTCGGATAGCCGGCGAAGGTGGCGAGCGAGCCGCTGAGCAGGTTGCCGCGGGTGTAGGGACGCGGACTGCAGTTGTCGTGCTGGACGACGATCGTGCGGCCGAGCTCGGTCTTGATGATCGAGGTGTTCATGTCGCCGCAGACGAATTTCTGATCCTTGGAGCGGTCGCGGTCCGGCTTCACGCGGTCGCGCAGCTGCGAGAGCCCGAACTCGGGCGAAGACACCGAAACGGCGTACTTGAAGGCGTCCCCGCGTCCGATGCCCATGTATTGGGCGATCGTACCGAGGCCGTGCGTCGGGTAGACGTTGCCCTGCAGCAGAGTGGCGTAGTTGCGGCGCCATTCGCGCTGGGCGTCCATGAAGGTGTAGCCCTTCGGGCCCGTGCCGCTGACGCGCTGGTCGTGGATGTAGCCGCATTCGCCGTGCTTGAGTTCGCCGAAGAAGCCTTGGCGGGCGAGGTTGAGCACGAAGAGCTCCTCCTCGCCGTAGCAGCAGTTCTCGAGGATCGGGCAGTGGCGCTGGTATTTTTCCGAGGCGTCGACGATGTCCCAGCATTCGTCGATCGTCAGGCCGCAGTTCACTTCGACGAAGGCGTGCTTGCCGAGCTCCATGGAGCGGACCGCCATCGGCTTGTGCCATTCCCAGGGGGTGGCCACGTAGACGACGTCGAGGTCGTCCCGCGCGACCATCTGCTCCCAGACTTTCTCGTCGCCGCTGTAGACCGCCGGCGACTTGCCGGTCTTCTTGCGTACGGCCTCTGCCTGCGCCTTGGCGCGGTCGTCGAGGATGTCGCAGACCGCGACGACCTCGGCGAACGCGGTGGCGGCGACGGAGGCGACGTGTGCGGAGCCACGGTTGAGGCCGATGATGCCCACGCGGACTTTCTCCGCGGGCTTCGTCGTCAGGTCCCAGACGGGCTTATTGCCGGCGGGGCGAGGGCGAGTCGCGCCCATGTCGGCGGCGGCGCGATGTTTGAGCTGTGCTGGGTCCGGTTTGGCTTCGGCCGAAGGGATGGCGCCCAGCCCCAAGCCGAGACCCGCAAGCGTACCGAGCTTCAGGAAATCACGACGGTTACCGTGTGGGAGGGGTTCCATGTGGCGGCTTCAAGACAGCAAAGCCCGCGTGCGGTTGCAACGGATTTGGCCGTCGGCCCACCCGTAATTATCAGCTTACGAAGCCTTGGGCCCATTTAATCCCGAAGACCGCCAGATTACGAACGATATGGGCCGTAAAACAAGGGAGCAGCGAGCGGTCCGGATTCAAAGGATTGAAGCGCACGACGTAGAGCCAGAGCGAGGTGGCGAAGGCGAAGAGCGCGTTCACCCGGCCCTCGGGCTCGCTGAGGTCGAAGTTGTGGATCAGCGCGAAGATGAGCGAACCGACGATCATCAGCGCGAGCAGCTTGCGGCCGACGAGTTCGCCCGGCGCGACGAAGCCGCGGAAGAGCATCTCCTCGACGACGGAGGCGCCGAGGAGTTGGAAGATGAAGATGGCCGGCAGGTGGTCCTGCAGTTCGGTGAGACCGGCGCGTTTCTCGACGGCGGCTTCGGCGATGGTGATCAGGATGGCGCCGGCGGCGGCGACGTAATAGGCGGCCGAAGGCGCGTACGTCGTGCCGGGCCAGAATTTCTCCGGCTCGCCGGAAGTCGTCCGCTTGCGGCGTTCGCGCGCCCAGGCGATGAGCACGAAGAGCCCGAGGGCGCAGTACAGCAGGGCTTTGGCGGCGGTCAGGTCCATGGAATCAACGCACGCCGAGCACCCAGGCGCGATAGGCCGGCGATGCGTGGTCGGCGGCGAAGGCGAGCCATTGCGGGACGGCGTAAGGGTGACGTGCGTGCACCCAGGATTCGAGGTCGGCGCCTTTCGTCGCGGCGTACTTGAACGTCACGCGGAACTCCTCCTCGCACTCGACCTTGCCTTCCCAGGTGTAGTGGGAGCGGAGCGGCCCGTCGACCTGCGCGCAGGCGGCGAGTCCGGCGGCCACCGCGTCGGCGGCGAGGCGGTCCGCTTCGTCGCGCGAGGGCAGGGTGGTCAGGGCGATGCCAATGGCTTCAGTCATTCGATTCGCCGTCGGGCTTCAGGTAGCGCTCGGTGATGATCTCGATCAGCATGTCGCGGGCTTCCTTGACGGAGTCGACATGCACGTAGAGATCGCGGTCTTCCGGGGACACCATGCCCCATTCCTGGAAGGCTTCGAAGTTGACGGCGCTCTTCCAGAAGGCGGAACCGAAGAGCAGTACCGGGAACTGCTTCTTGGTCTTCTTCGTCTGGATCAGCGTGAGCATCTCGAACAGCTCGTCCATCGTCCCGAAGCCGCCGGGGAAGGCCACGAGGGCCTTGGCGAGGTAGAGGAACCAATACTTGCGGACGAAGAAGTAATGGAATTCCAGGTCGAGCTCGGGCGTGATGTAAGGATTGTGTTCCTGCTCGAAGGGCAGGGCGATGCCGAGGCCTACAGAACGCCCGTCCGCTTGGTGGGCACCGAGGTTAGCGGCTTCCATGATGCCTGGGCCACCGCCCGAGCAGACTAAGAAGCGTTGGTACTCGGGGAGCGACATCGACCACTTTGTCATTTCATACGAAAGTTCCCGACAGGCATTATAGTAGAAAGAACTCCGCATGTTCATTTCCGCGACCCGCAGGCGGAGGGCACATTCGGCACCAGAGCACTCCGCCCGATCGGGCAGGGCCTTCGCTTCGGCTAATTCTTTGGCGGCACGCTCGGGGGACATCGTACGGGCCGAACCAAACATCACGACCGTGTTGCGGACCCCATGTTTCTTAAAGCGACCGTAGGGTTCTTGCATTTCGGCCATCACGCGGAGAATCCGGGCTTGGGGGCTGGTCATGAACTCATCGTTCAGGTAGGCCTTAGGCGGGACCGGTCGGCGGGGGCGCTTGGCTTCGCTC
>Ga0214206_1000471_pt1 | contig 10981 bp, 5 predicted proteins | sample TroBogEpilimnion_26_FD_153044 | JGI IMG/M metagenome (GOLD analysis project Ga0214206, IMG submission 153044) | Freshwater microbial communities from Trout Bog Lake, WI - 07JUL2009 epilimnion | ecosystem: Environmental > Aquatic > Freshwater > Lake > Epilimnion/Euphotic zone | place: Trout Bog...
ATGGAAAAATCGCTCTCAATATGATAATTTAGTGGGTACTGTGGATTATGTACAAAAAGGCCGCCAGAGAGCCCTGTTTGGTTCCCCATTCGAAAAGGACCAGGGTTTGGCGCAGCCTAAACAAAATATTTCAGAATAAAAGATTGAATACAACCTAGTCAAGTTCGAAATTCTTGATCCAAGACGAAGTCCATGCACCGAAATGTTTCAACATAACCCAAGCACTGAATCTAAATAAATAACTGTGTGGTGAAGTGTCTTTAAATATTTTTTCTAAATATTATATTATTTGATATTCCATACGTAATACTACCACTTAATAGGCCTAATAATACTACCATACTGCATTTGACGTTCGGTGTATCAGAATACAAGTGTTGGACAGTCGCAAACGATTCAATAATTTCTTAAAAAGCTCGCATCAAATTCGCCGACGCGTTGATGTATCTGTACATTCTGACAATAGTAAAGTATTCAATTCCGCACAAATGATGCGCCCTCAGGCGAGTTTTATGAAACTTGAAGTAACGGGCAACGGTGGGTGTCACGAATAGATATATTTTAAATATTCGGACCAATTAAGAGGTCTTTGATTTGGACCTTACGCTTTAAACTTAACAACGGGAAAGGGAAATGAATTAGAAAAGGTTGCGGAACGGGACGAACGTCTTTATTGGACGAGTACGATTTTCTAACTAACTTCAAATACAAGAACATAAATCAAATTTCAAAGGCCAACGGCCTGGGTCTTCTACGTCGATGACGCCTGACCCGCCGCCTTGCGGCACATGCAACTGGCGCCGAAATAGCTCAGTTGGGAGAGCGTTAGACTGAAGATCTAAAGGTCCTTAGTTCGTTCCCGAAATTCGGCAATACGTCCAGCTGTGTAAAAAGTATTGCAAAATATTATTTCATGTCTTGAAGCATATTGTACATTTATTCATGTCACAGGCTGCTTTCATAAATTGCGTTGGGAAAGGCCATCCATTCAACAGGTCACAAGTCTGGAAGGTTTAGTGATGGAAGCAGAAGTAATGATCGTCATCAGCAGCTTGATGAAATAGAAAAATCCTGGCATTGATGGGATACCTAACGTGTTCTATTAGGTATTCGCTTCATTCCTAATTACTGATTTGACGGGGCTTTTCCAATACATAATTAAAAATGGTACGTTGGTTAAAAGACCAGTCTGATCACACACCCCCAAGGGTGATCAAAATAAAAAGGATGGTGATCAGACAAACATAAAGAACTGGAGAACAAATAGGCTACCCGTTCTCTTTACAAGATACTGTTGAAATTTTAGAGAAGAGTATAATTAGCAGGGAACAGACAGGCAGTTTGCCCGGACGTCAGATGGCAGACAGTTTAGTTGGCGATCGGAATTTGCTCTTGCAAATTGCATCTGAAACGCAGTCGCCCAAGGCGGTACCATACCGGGCCGCCATAATCGGTCTTGATGTTGCGGGAGCTTACGATCGTGTCGACAGAGCGTCCCTGTACAAAGCAATGGTTGCTTTTTGCTTTACCCAAGTAACCATACGTTGGATGCAAACGTTATACGAAACTTCGGAGGCCCGCGTTATAATTAACAGTACGTTTAGCAAGCCCGTAGTTTTCGAAAAAGGAATAAAACAGGGATGCCCCTGATCTATTTGTACATTATCTCTGGGCTAGTAACTATAACCTTTAAAATGATGTTGATAATTTCACGGAACGTTTTTAGAAGGGGAATTAAACAGGGGTGCCCTCTGATGATGCTTTTGTACATAATCTACATCGAGCATTTGCTTCTCCGATTCAAAAAGGAATTGTTAGGCGTGTTATCCACTGAAGGTGGGGGGCCATGTAGATTCCCAGTTCTTGTTTGTTGAAAAGGACGATGACATCAGGCGGATGTGGGTATTTGTTGAATCGTTCGAAGACTGCACCAAGCTCTCTGATTGATCGTCAAAAGACCGGACTACTTGGCCTATGGATTTGGAAGGTTGTAAGCAATGACATTTCGAATGGTAAACTTCCTCTCGAAACATTAAAATCCTAGGTGTTGTCTTTTGTCCCAAAGTCAAAGAGACAATAGCAATGAACTTGAACCAATTACAAACAAAGGTGAAGCGAAATTTGTGGGGAGCTTCAAATCGGAGACTAACAGTTCTGCAAAAGGCACAATTCATTACCAAGATAATTGTCATCCACCTGGCAAAGATTTTCCTTCTGCCAAAGAGACAGCTAAATTACATGCAAATAGCATGCAGCAGATTGTTTTTGAGAAACCGCTAGGAGCGATTCGCCCTTGAGCAGTCGTATCCAAAGTTATCAGAGGGGGAACTCGGTCTTGTAATTCTGGAGCACAAATGCAGAGCTCTCTTCTCTGCGACTCTGATAAAGCAGTTTATATAAGGAATCCAGCGGAAGAAGTTCTTTGAAAAACTGGATAGGAAAAGCTTTAACAAGAATAAAGCTGAATTTCGTGGGACTCCAGGCGCGTGAAACCCATGTTTTATTTAGTAATGCTGTCAGCAAAATACTGTACCTACTTAACACTAACCCAAATACCCCGTGGCCCAACATGGCTACCGAAGCATTTACTGTACTGGATTAATAAGCCCAGAAAACCTAAAGATCAGCCAAAAACCCGAAATATTTTTACTGATAACATAATACCTAATCCAAAAGTTTCCTTATCCTACCTATTTAGCTCTATTATTTCCCCACCTACAAGAGAGCACCCTTTTTCACCCTTCACAAAATTCTTTTAACCAGAGTAAGAAAGAAAAGGTTGAAGATTGACACTTAATGGAAGCGAAGGAAAATTAATTGAATTGAACCAGAAATTACCCAAGAAAATCACTACTCGGTTTTTACATTAAATTTTAATATTTCAGATCCTAAGAGAAAATTTTCTGTGATAAGGCTAGTAACAAATTTTAGCAGCGCCATCTGGTGTCAACGACTTGAACCCAGTGATAATATCATCGGAAAAGTTTTGGCGGAAACCGAAAATCATCCCAAGAAAACCCAGCTATATTTAAATCGTTTTTATCCATTTTAGCCATCATATATGTTTTTTTATATGTTTTTCTAAGAAACATTGGCAAAAATTGATATACGTTGTTCGAGTTGTTAAACTCTGCCATTGCTATCCCTCATTATATGTAATTTACTGTGATAATTGTAGTAACTGTATGTATAAGAGTCATGTCTAAATAAAGTGTTAAACCCAATCAATATTGTCCAGAAGAAGTACTGCTCTCGCTCATAATAAATTTGTTTGGCACATTTCATATTTTCTTACTTGTATCACGAAACAGTTCCATATTTAAATAATTAGGGGGATAGCAATGGCTGAGTTAGTCTTGAATTAGCGCCAGTTTTTAACCAATAGAAATAGATTTAGTGTCGTATCCAGGATTCGAACCTGGGTTACTACGGCCACAACGTAGGGTCCTAACCACTAGACGATTACGGCTAATTTATATGGTATAACAGCTAAAATCAATCAAGATCTACTGATAATCGAACTGATTATCTTGATGAAATCTATTCAGTATTTACACACATGTATATTTCTGCTTTAGAAACGAATGAATGAAGCTATCTTTGTGCAGGCGCAATATATGACGTTTACTGAGATGCGATTTTTGCTAGTTGAAAACTTTAACCAATATTAACCAAAATATTCAGCCTATTTCATGAGCGATACAAAGCACTCAATAAAAGAAGAGAAGCATTTATAAATTAAAAGGGGATAGCAGTGGCTTTACTCATTACACTTGGTTTACTCATTTGTTTTCAGGAGCTCGTCTTGAACCCACCCCCTCAATACCACCCCCAGACCCACCGAAAAATAATATGCGTTAGTGTCTGGTATTATAAATACCGTCAAATTGTTCCACGAACAGTTAGCGGTGCAGTAGATGCATCGGGGTATCGATCCCGATGCTGTAATCGTGCGTTATCCCTGAATGTCTCCATTGTAGGTGGGGTACCGAGTTCTCTCGTATGTGGAGGTTAATGTCGCAATCAAATACGACGCACGAAATTTGTTAGCCATGGAATAATTAATGTGGGAAACACGATTATTTCACTTCAGTCATTCCACGTGCTTCGTTGACGTTATTTATTTGTTTATAGACTCGACTCACAATTAGCAAATTGGTGCAGCGGAAGCCTGGGCCCATAACCCAGAGGTCCGTGGATCAAAACCACGATCTACTATGTATCAGGGATCCATAAGATACCGGTAAGAAAATATCGGTATTTTGTTATAATGCTATTTCCCAGCTCGGAATACCCTTGACCTTTGGGTCTTTCCTATTACCATTATTTCCAATGCATCGTGTAGTCTCGATTTCAATAAATACCAATTTTCGCCCGCGGATTGGATGGGAGTTTTGAAGAATACCGGTAAATGTCAGTATTCAAATTGGTAATTATATGTTTCTTTCTTCCAAGTGTGCAATCCCTCTTTCACTTTATTTTGGTTCATTGTTGTGTGCAGAATGTCTGCAAAGACCTTACACCCATTTCGTAAGAAAGGGTTGAAGGGCAATCATTCGAACAATCTTTTAAAGCATATTGCGAGTTTTCATAAGACTCAACACAGCAATTTTAGCAGAGCTCAATTAAGTCAACGAGGAAAAAAAACGGAAACATAACGAGCGTGACGATGCAGATACAAGCCGATAAAAAATGCCGATTTGATTTTTTTCCATCGAACTTGCAAGAGGGCTGTGTCGAGTTAGTCACAATTAATGGAAGACTACTTAGTTTGATGGATAACCCTCAGGCTTCCAGAGGGTTATTAGTCCTTTTATCAACGGTCTTGGGAATACACTGGCAATTAATTCAACAAATATTCGAAACCGCATCCCAGAAGGCGCAGAAAAACTTCGAAGACAGCTGAAACGTGAGTTTCAAGGAAGATTAGTTTCATTAAAAGTTGACAGCGCGAAAAGATTGGGACGATCTATTCTTGGTTAGTAAAATTTATATATGTTTCAAGTTTTTCTTACTTCTGACTGGCGATGTTATTTTTGCATAATTGTATAAAGACGGAAAAATAATCCTACGAACAATTGGGATGCAAGAAATTCATGGCAAACAGACTGGTGTATACATCAAATCTCTAGTTTTAGCCGATGCCGCACTGTGTGGAATTTCTCAAGAAAAAATGTACACCGTAACTACGGATGGAGAGTCTAACCAGGTCAAATTCTGCAACATGCTTTTCGACGAACAGGAAAGAGAAACGGACGATCCTTATGACTATGATGAATTGATCGAAAGCGTTGCAACCGGAGAAGATTCCGACCGTTTTCTTATTGAATCTCTAGAATCAATCGAGTTCAATTCTTTGGACGACAACCCTGCTGTCCCAGTGAACACTGAGTTGTTGGCCCAATATTGGGCCAATGTTGGCGAGCCGAGAATATAGATGTCGGCCAGCCAATATTAGCCCACGATTCGTTTGCCCCATTCTACATCGACACGCCGACAACTGACACGAAATGTAGATATCGGCCCAATAATGGCCCGATATTGGGCCGATAAATGTGTGTTTATATTTAATGTAGGGCCAGTATCGGCCCAGTGCTGGCCGTCATTTGCTGAAAACCATCCATTTGTCAGCCAGTATTGGGCGAATATTTGCTCAATCTATATTCCCGGCTCGCCAACATTGGCCCAATATTGGACCAACAACTCAGTGTTCACTCGGTACAGTATACCATATATAATTCTTCACAAATTAAACTTAAAATTCTGTTCTCTAACTAATCATTATAATTATTCTTGATTTTCTTTTTTAGTTGGGGATGCCATCCACACAAAAGCTTTTTGATTTGGGCTCTGCATTTGTGCTCCAGAATTACAAGACCGAGTTCCCCCTCCGTTAACTTTGGATGCGACTGCTCTAGGGCAATCCGCTCCAAGCGGTTTTTTCCAAATAAATTTGCTGCATGCCTTTTGCATGTCAATTAGCTTTTTCTTTGGCAGAGGGAAGACCTTTGCCAGGTGGATGAATTTAGGCAGAATGAACTTGTTAAAGAATTGTGCCCTTTGCAGAACTGTCAGTCTCCGATTTGAAGCTGCCCACAAACTTCTCCTCACCTTTATTTGCAACTGGCTCAGGTTCATTGATATAGTCTCTTTAGCTGTGGGACTAAAGACAATACTTAGGACCTCTATGCTTGGAGAGGTAGTTAACCATTCAAAAGGCCATCGCTTCCTATCCCTCCAAATCCCAAGGCCTGTTTTAAATCCAATTTTTTTTTGCTATTGACTTTAGTCTATTTTTATTTATTCATTTTTATTTTTTAAATATTTGATTCTTCACTTATACATGGAACAATACAAAATGCAATGTACAAATTAGCTATTCGCCATATCACAAAGCTATCATGCATATGATTGCCCTCGCGATATCACAGAATAAAGCATTGGTTCTTCTAGACATAAGGCCCTGAAGATCAGGTTTTACTCTTCTCAAAGCAGCTCCTCTCCAGTAGTTCAAGAAACTTGTTCCGCTGGATTCCCATAGTAACTGCTTGACCAGAGTCGCAGAGAAAAGGGCTGTGCATTTTTGCTCCAAAATCACAAGACCAAGTACCCCTCCGCGATTGCTCCAGCCTTAATGTATGATATGGGAGAATCGCAGCCGGTAGGATTCAAACGTACGCTTCAACTTGAAATCTGATTTCGAGTGAGACGCCTTAACCACTCGGCCACGAATGCTTGTGTATCGACAATACTGTAGAGCGCGGAAGCGCGCTGCCCTAATGTAGGTCGTCAGAAGAGAAGCGGCATTCGCCGGGGACAAGACGAACACCAATCCAACGTCCGTTGCATCAGGTGTCAGCGTCAGCGACTGACGTTGGACGGCGGCGATCACCCGAACGACGCGGCCCAACGACCGCGTCGCACCGCCCTCTCTCAACCCCCCTCGGTGTTGCACCGAGTTAGAGCAGTCAAGGTAGTTAAATACAGGTTGTGTACCAGAGTAGTGCGTGGAATTACTCTTACGCGCGGTTGCTCCCCGACCACGTCGGACAGCCGCGCGTGACAATACATTTAAATTTATAGTCTCTTTTTACGAGAGCAATTTATCGGGTCTAGCTATAGACCAATGTTGACAAAAGCATTCCGTGCTGGGTAGTGAAAGCGTGACATGTAAAATGCCTGAGACACAATTTCACTTTCTAGTTATTATTTCGAATGTGATTAATTCGTTGCTGTTGATGATGTAATATTTGCCCCATTTATGCTTCACTAAAGGTGGTTTTCATATATTTTCTTGCGACACACAGTTGACCCTAGTCGACGTGGAACTGTTTTTATGACTTGATATACGCAATAAAACTGTATTGCTAAGGTTCTTTGGATAACCAATATATCGTTTCCGTGGTGTAGCAGTTATCACGTCAGTCTAACACACTGAAGGTCCCCGGTTCGATCCCGGGCGGAAACACGAATAAAATTTTGGTGTTTGGTTTTAATTCATTATAATTATAATTATAATGATGTATTGTACTTGGTATTTTCTGCGCGTGCCTTTTCCAATAATTTATCTAAGGTTTTAGTTGCTCCGACAAATCATACAAGGCAAATTCGATTACGATTATGCAATTCTGAAAAAGTTTTTTTTGAAATTGGATAGGTATTTATGGAAGGAGAAGGTGTTAGAAGAGGTAGGAAAGGAGTTCAAAAGGAAAGGAGTTGTATATCTTGGGCATAACTATGGAGAAAGGGCAGTCGCCATAGTTTTTGTTTAGGTGGGGTTACAAGAAGAAGAAGAACGGCATTAGAAGAAAGGAAATATATAGGGACCAGATCAATCGGATGGAAAGGGGTGATGCCAATCCAACAATAAAAAACCAGCGCAGCGATCTTTAAGTCCTTAGTGTATCGTAAAATACTCTTTCCCTTATTGTCTTCATTTAAAACAACGATAGGTCATGTTTTCGCTCGTTGAATGGCTTCAGAGTTTTCTGTCCTGGTTTTCAGCTAAGATGGTTTACATGAAGGTAGCGTGGCCGAGTGGTCTAAGGCGCTGGTTTAAGGCACCAGTCTCTATAGAGGCGTCGGTTCGAATCCCACCGCTGCCATTTTATCCCAAATAAATCACATTTATCCAATCGATTTATAGATATGGTCGTTTGTTATAAACAATCGCTTTGATGAAACAAATCTTTAAAAAGGGTAAACCCGAATTTCGTGAGACTCCTGGCAAGTGAAATTACTTTTTTATTTCGTAAATCTGTCAGCGAAATATTGTACGTACGTTAGTTACATGAACACTTGATTCATGGAAATTAATTACAAAGGATAGTAGGAGCTTATTTTATAGGTCAGTTTATTTTACAAGCGATACAAAGCACTCAATACAACAAGGAAATGATAAATAAAACATTAACTTTTTTCAAGTGTCAAGTACGTACAATATGTCGCTGGCAGCACTACTAAATAAAACATGGGTTTCACGCGCCTGGAGTCACAGGAAATTCAACTTTACTCTGTTCAAAGAATTTCCTATGCAGTAGTCCAAGAAGCTTGTTCCACTGGATTCCCTAGAAACTGCTGGATCAGGGTCGCAGAGAAGAGAACATTGCATTTGATCTCCGGGACCGCCCGATATGCCCGATATGGGACTTGAACCCATTCCCTTAGGATTACTCACGCTCTACTATATAAGCTTACCGGGCGGTTACATCATCATCTAAACACTAGCAATTATTAACAGCAATCGCTTATTGTATAATTTGATGGGTTTCTTAATCTTGTACTTTGTTCATTGTACAACATAAAAGGAGCCATGGCATGATATGATATTTCTTACAAATCAGCAAGAAAGATGAGCAAGGGGTATGATTTTCATTGGTGCAAATCCCGTTCGAGCCCATTCTTCATTTTATTTAGAAGAGTACTTTGCATTTACTCAAACATCGAACATGTTCAGCAAAACAATTGTATCGATTTTCCGACCTCTTGGTATTCAACCTTCAACCATTCCAATCTGACATTCAAAGATTGGTACTATTACCACCGCCTAAGGCTCGGTCTACTGCCAGATCCCCCTTGTCCTGGAACGAAACCTCCACAGAAGCATTGCAGACTACGGTGGGAGAAAAGACGAAACATCACAACACCTGGCCTGGTTTCTGTTTTAATATGAAAACCAGATTATTTAACTTGTTTTTTAATTCAAAGAGATTTCGGAGCTTGCTCTGGTTCCTCTACGGGGTAACCCGGTGTTGCATTACCTGGACCATCTTCATAAAAGACAATTTATTTAAACAATATTAAGCGCAATTTATTCATTTCAAATCTATAATACCATATACGGCGAATTTCAAATAAGACGTAGCGTATATCATATTTTCGGATAAATGTAATGTAAGGTTTTCTCAAGATATCATATTTTCGGATAAATTTCTGCAAAAACTCATGGATTCATGTTATCACCGGGTTCAATCCTCGATTGCCAGATGGCGCTAATAAAAAAATGCTAAAATTTAAGGTAAAAATTGAGAAATAGTTTCCTTTGGTAATTGATGGGTCAATGGCTTCGATTTCCCTCCGCATCCACTTGACCCCTGGCTTGCGTGCAGTACAGTAAAATATGTCGGGCGCTTGTTTGCAGTGTGAGCAATTGTCGTCAGTGTCAATGTTCAACCTTTTCTTTCTTACCATGGTTAAAAGAATTATGTGAGAGGTAAAAAACAGATGCTTTCTGGTAGTTGAGTAAAGGATAGGGCTGACAGGAACCTTTGCTTTTTACATCATTAACAAACAAATACAATTGTCAATTTAACTAAAGGGATAAAAAAACAAAGAGTACATCCACATCAACCCTCATGAACATCCCATGCTACAGAAAGATATCCTATTCTATTTTGGTATAGATTACGAAAACATTCTTTAGCAACGTTTACGTAAAAAAAATAGAAGAAATAGAAAGAACAGAAAGATATCCTATTCTATTTTGGTATAGATTACGAAAACTTTCTTTTGCAACGTTTACGTAAAAAAAACTAGAAGAAATATCATAGCCGCCAGAATTCGACCCTGTGCTCAAAAATGGAATCTAATTTTTAAAAAGTTTACAATGGAAATTGATTTAACATAAAAGTAGCGCAAGTGCAATTAATCAGTTGAGTTTAACAATATTTAATACCTCTTAAAAATTTACTTCTAACTTCATAATGAGGTCCATGCACTGAAATGTTTCAACATAACCCAAGCATTAAATTTACATAAACAGTTGAGTGCGCTGATGCGTGTATATATATTTCAAAAGCACATTGCATTACCCTATTCAATACTGTATACATATACTAAAATTGGGAAGAAAACAGAATATTAGCATGGGACCTCGAATTAATTGGTCAGCCAAGCCAAGTCAAGTCTCACAAAATTACATTGTGATTACTTTCCTCGGTGATTACCTTCCTCGGTGAAAACCTGACTATCGATCTCTCAAGTTTAAAATCGTTCCGATAAAAAGAGTCCTTAATAGACCGATTTTCATTCTTGGTAGAGCAGCTAGCCGTAAGATACATGGGAATCGTAATAGTCTTTTTTTCTAAGCTTTAAGGTACATTATGAGGTAGTGGTTATGAAGATTCGTTTCGGGACGAGATTATTTTTCCGAGAGACAACGATAAACCAGCTACCTGTTACAACATGGCTGGCAGCAGGCAATTTTCAAGGAAACTTATAAAAAAACATTACATTACCAAGAGACTGGAAAATCAATGTTTTGCCAGAAAACGTTCGATGTGTGAGTAAATACAAATTACTCTTCTAGTTGAAATTAACAAAACAAAGGGCTTGAACGGGATTTGAACCAGGGAGAACCATATCCCTTCATCATCGTTCTTGCCCATTTGTAAGAAATGTAACATTACTTTTGTTTGGAGATGCGGGGTATCGATCCCTGTACCTCTCACATGCTAAGCGAGCGCTCTACCATTTGAGCTAC
>Ga0214206_1000472_pt1 | contig 10980 bp, 17 predicted proteins | sample TroBogEpilimnion_26_FD_153044 | JGI IMG/M metagenome (GOLD analysis project Ga0214206, IMG submission 153044) | Freshwater microbial communities from Trout Bog Lake, WI - 07JUL2009 epilimnion | ecosystem: Environmental > Aquatic > Freshwater > Lake > Epilimnion/Euphotic zone | place: Trout Bog...
CCTATACTGTAAAGCACTGAGTCACTCCAGGGGATAAGCTCAGATGCAGGCAGCTTAGCCGCACGCTTTTGCATCTTAGAGACTTCTTTATCATGCTTCTTCTTAAATATCATGTTCTGCCCCAAATCTAATATGATCCCAGTCTACTTCATCCTGGGACATTGCCCGGCCCTTAATTGCATGCGTTAATGCATTCCGCTCCTCGTATGAGCGCACCCACTTACCTACAACTAGCGATAGTCGTGTAAATGGAAGTCTAATAGAAACACCAGAACCAAAACGGTAGTTACCGTCTATCTCTTGTGTTTCTGCTCGTTCTGCTAGTACAGGAGGTTTTACCGGGTACACCATAAAGTGCCAGTAGACCTTCCCGATGCTGCGTGGGTTAGCCATTTTACTCCTAACAAATATGATTTGGGATTTCGTGCTCAAGCACCAGTTCATCGCAGTCCCTACATTTAAATACCTTTGGTGGGCTAAAATTATTTTGCGCTGTGCCACCAGCAGGAATCTCTTCAATTTCTGGAGCGTACTCAGTTATAACTTCGGCCTGTGCGTATAGCTCAGGTGGGAATGGTCCTTTTGCTGGACCTGCGGTTTTAGGTACAGGATGTCCCTGTTTAGTCTCTATCCGCTGTATGATTCTAGCCATATACTGGTATCGCCCCTCTATATGTGAATAAGTTCACATTTCGTATAATACACCATATTGTACTAGGTTCTGTGTTGCTATAGGGCTGTATTTACTGCTATAGTTATATATAGAGGTTAGCGCCTCTAACACTAGCAACGAAACAAAAGAGTTACAACTGCCTAGGTAGAAAGAGACCTGGCTGCTGAGAACCAAGTGACAGTTGGTTAACAGTTCGGGTTGGCTCTCTAGCCTAGGAGATAGTGTGCTTATAAATGATAAAACTAGTATTTTAAAGGGACTCTTAGTAGCCCTGATTATAATTACAAATATCGTGGTATTCCCTGCCAAAGCAGCAGCGGCCTATATTCCAGTTAAATCGTGCTTAACCCCTCTCGGCCAATTTGCAGCCGCTAAGCACTTGACCCCAAGACAGCTCTATAGTTTGCTAAAGGTTTCTGGGTTTAAGGGTTATAACCTGAAGGTAGCCTGGGCTGTTGTCATGAAAGAAACACATGGCAACCCTCTAGCTCATAACTATAATCCCCATACAGGAGACAATTCCTATGGGATCTTCCAGATTAACCTTTACGGGGCTTTAAAGTACCGTGTGAAGGCTTATGGTCTTAAGTCTGCCCATGAACTAACCAATCCGGTTAGAAACGCTGAGATAGCCTATGAGCTCTCTTCTGGGGGTACTGATTGGTCCCCCTGGCATGCCAATCGGGGAGAGCGTGATCGCTACCTAGTTAACTACTGGTTGAAGCAACTTCCTACCTTAGTGTAGGTTACTTTTCGTTTTCCTTCTTACCTGCCCGGCGCTTGTTCTCCTTGGCAGTATTCTTGCCATGCTTGAGCGGGCGCAGATTGCTGGAGGAATCATTATCGTGGTTATTGTCTTTATGGTCTACATCTGTACCACGAGGTAGCTTGCCGTGCTTCTTTTCGTACTTAGCCTTAGCAGCATTCTTTGAAGTGGTGTGCCACTTACCGTTTGAATCTTTATAGTGCTCAACGATAATTTTGCGGCCGCCATTAGCGGCAGAACCCTTGTACTCTTTACCGCCAGCTACTTCTTTTTTCTTAGTAGTCACTAGCACTCACACTGCCCAGACAATGATGGAAGCGTATTGCAATTACGACATACGCCTGAAGCTTTTGCCCCAGTATCTTTAGGGAGGCTATGTAGCGTAGAGCTCTCTAACTCTGATTTAGGTAGTCGTTTAGCAGTTATGACTGGAACCATCTTATTTACAGTAGGATCCCAACGTACAGATTTAGCCATTTACTTCTTCTTCCCTTTAGATACAGCCATATTGTCAATTAGGTTTGGATAAGGACGCCCAGCAGCTTTAGCACGAGCCTCTTTTTTCTTAGTCGCCATGTACATCTCCTAAACATACTGGACATGGACGAACATCGTTTACATATCCAAACTTATATCCTGATTTACCCGCACCATGTGGTGCATAAGCAGAGTGCACTGTACGAGTTGTAGGAATATCCTCCGGTGTTGGAGTTTGATGGGCTGCGCCCATAGAAAACTCAAAGTTGTTATCCATTAGTTACTTGACTCCCCGCTAGCACCTCTACCTGGCCGATTAGCCATAGCAGTATCATCTCCTGGACCTTTATAACGCTTTCCAGTAAAGTAATCTCTAGCTGCCCCTGCATGGGTGCGTAAAGAGATACCTACCTTCTTAGGCTTAGGCTGATCATTAAAATTAGCATTCCTAGACATTAGCCAGCTTCTTCCGCTTTGTACTTATCCCTTAATGAAGATGCCGTACCTACTTCAATAAACTTACCTTCTGTAAGAGAAGCCCCTACCTTACTCGCAAGGTTCTCTTCTGCTTCTGTCATGCCTCCAGTTTTTGCAGTAGTCTGACCAAGTTGCTTACGAGTAACTTGTCCCCTACCACCTTCAGGGCGTGCCTTAGGTAAGCGAGCATTAACTTCAGCTTCAGTATTTTGATCAATAACAGAGCGAAGAATCTTTCCATGTCCTTCACGAGATTTAGCAGAAGGACCTTTAGTTGCATCACGTTGCATACCTTGTTGCTTCTGATAACGGTACATACTCTTGCCAGATTTCATAGCCTCTTCAGCTACATCTCCAACGTGGATTGCACCTGATGGTACGTCAGTATGGCGGAACACGCGAATACGTTCTCCTGTTACAGGATGTGTTTCTTCAGATGGGTGGTACCCCTGATGCACATTTACTGCGTGATATGGAACTTCTTCTTTATCTGCACCCTTATTAGGAACATATCCATCAAATGGTACAGTGCTGCCTTCAAGGGTTTTATTACCAAGCTTAGAAGCATGTGTGAGCGATGTGCTTCCTTTAGGAACAAAGTAATCCTTTGAAGTAGGCGCCACATCAACATTTCCTCGTTCAGCGCTATACTGAGTGCCTTTACCAGGCTTGCTAGTTTCAGTAAAGCGATTACGGCTTGTTAAATGCTCGTAAAGAGTATTAAGATTATTTTTATGTTCTGAGCCTGAACCTAGGTGCTTATTAAGTAGGCCTTCATCTTCAGGCTTCATACCAGCAAGGGCCATGACAGTTGCCTTAGTATGGTGGTAACCATACTTAAACGACTCATTCTTAATATCAGCATCGGGCACAGCGTCTCTAACCGCCATAGTTTTAGCATGTTGGTAGACTGCTTTAGCGTCATATCCAAGATCACGACTAGGTGCACTAGTACGAGTTGCAGCACGAGACATATCTGCACGTTGTTGAGCTGCAGTTTGCCCAGGTACCTTAACTTGAGCTTCTTCATTTAAGTTAAGTTCATGAGTACCACTTCGTGGACCACGAGATGTCTTAGTATCATTCCAGTCAGTATTAAGTGACTCGATAGGAAATTTTTGACCTGCTCTTGTATCTTTAACTTCTGGCTTAGAGTACTTGGCTGCACGAAGACCGTCCTCAACAACTTCACCACTTGAAAGTTGGCGCATTGTAGTTGTGGACTCCGGGTTATTATCAATATCATTATATTCAGGCTTTAAAGCACCAGTTTTAGTATATGGAGTTACTTTAGTATTCTCCGGTGCAGTACTGGTAGTAGCAGGTTGAGTTTCCAGACTTGCAGCATTAGGCTTCTTTACGTTATTTTCAGTATCCAACCATTGTTGGCCACCAAGACGAATCTTAGTATTGCCTTGAACTTTAGGCCATTCATATGCGCCTGTATCAGAATCATAAGCTTTGCCTTCTTTATTAAGGCGCATTGTAGTTGTTTCAAGATTTGCTTCTTCTTTTACATTTCTTGAAGACTTAGGATCTTCTAAGCCAGCACCGACTCGAGCAGGTCCTGTGGTTTCAGTTTTATTAGAAAATGGCTTCCACTGGTGGCCATGTTCTTCAAGCTTCCACTGTTCCAGATGCCCTGCAGGAAGTTTTCCAATAACCGGCTCTGGTTTAGCAATTTTTACATCTTCTGTATCATATGCTTCGCCGTTATTATCAAGGCGCATAGTAGTAGAGCGAAGATTCTTTTCTAGCTGCTTTCTAACTACAGGCATGCCAGCTGTAATACCTGCCTTAGATTTTGATGCCTTAGCTTCAGCAGCACGAGTTAATGCACCCATCTTTACAGCTTTAGCACCACTTAATGGAATTTCTTTTTCCCCAGCGCCGCCCTGTACAGCATTAGATTCTCTAGAGATAAGCTCGCCCTCTTTGCTTTTCAGCACAGCTTTTTTAGCAGGTACCGCCTTCTTAGGGGCACGAATAGAAGCTGTTGTTACAGTCTTACCTGAGGTAACCTTTACAGGAATTACATTGTCAAATTGTCCCATGGTTACTTACTCTCCAAATTATTTAGGTTAGTGTTTACTTTATTGATGTGTGTTTCTGAAGATCCCTTATACCCAGGGTTCTGTTCCTTGTATTTAGTATAACCAGTATTAAACTTAGGGCTAATTTCAGCAGCATCTTCTGGAGTAATTAGATTGGATTTGACTGCAGATATGGTATCGTTAAAGCTTGCATTACGGCCCTTACGAGCATCGCCACCAGAAGAAGGTTCTCTAACAGTCTTTTGTTTAACTGGTCGTGCATTAACTTTTAGAGTTCGGGTAATACCTGCAACTGGTCCAGTACTCCATTGTCCCTTTGAATCAACGGTGAGTCCAGCTAGCTGTGTATGCTCTGCAAGATGTGGACGGATATAATCCCCTGCTTTAGCCTTACCAGCAATTACATCAGGGTGTTCTGGAGTAAACTTCTCTTGAGTTGCATCATGAGCTGCCTTTAAAGCTTCGATACCGTTTAGGCTCATTTCATGTTGGCCACGTACTTTTTCATTTACATCATGAGTAGTACGTGCCATACGAAGTTGATGGTCTTGAAGGATCTGTTGGTTGGATGCAAAGGTGCCAAGCAACTTTTGAAATATTCCGCCACCTGCTGAACTACTGCCTGCAGCTACAATATTCTGGCCGTTAAGATTCATTAGGATCCAACCTATTCTGTAGATATGCCCAAAAGTTTAGCAACTCCGCCTTGTTCTGTAAGTGCTTGAGCACTTTTATTGTAATGATGGCCACAGAAGGCCAATTCTCCATAGGAAAGGGTTACTACATAGATAGCTCTGGCGCTACAGCCATCACATTGGACCCGCTGCCCCACCCGTAGCTCCTGCTCCGGTAGATTCTCCAGTAGCTCCTGCGTCATTATCTGTCCCTTGGCTAGAAGTTTGATCCATATCGCCATTGGCATAGCTGCCAATACCGGTAGATCCTACACCATAAAGATCTTGATACCAATCTGCCCCTGGAACAGGGAAGCCCCCACCAAGACGGCCAACAGTGGCTGCATCCTGTTTTGGCACCTTAAATTGACGATGCTCTTTCTTTAAATGAGTCATAGGAGTATCCTCTCACTAAAGCAAAAAGCCGGGAGCGTTAACTCCCGGCTAATTGTATTTAGGCTATTATGCCCAAGGTGTGATTGTGATTGCTGAACCAGCGGCGATTGAAGCTGCACCAGCTGCAATGCTCTGAGACTTGACAGTTCCAGATACTGCAACAACTGAACCTGTAAGGCCTGTAAGAGCCAATACGGTTGTAGCTGTGGTGTTAACAACAAATGTGTTTGTAGCTGCTGAAACAACTGTATATGTTCCGTTAACTGAAGTATCGACAGATGTGATTGTAACCTTGTTACCAGCTACATAACCGTGTGAAGCGGCTGTGATTGTGGTAGCGGCTGAACCAGCTGTACGAGAAGCTGCGGTTACAGTAACAGCAGAGTTTGTAGCTCCTCCGGCTGTTGTAACAACGAATTCATCGTTAGCTGTGAGAAGTGACGCTGCAGTAGCTGCAACAAGTCCAAGAACGTTAGGCACTACTGCGTAAGCAACTCCTGCAACAAAGCCACCATCAGCAGCTGTTAGAGCGTCTGAACGCTGAACAATACCGTTGTTCATATTGATGTACGAACCTACTGTTGAATTTGTTACTGTAAACCAATCAGCAGTAGCTGCTGCAATAGTAGCTCCTGATAGGTTAAATGTGTTGCAACCTGTGATGTCTACGACATCGCCTGCATTGAATCCATTTTGGCATTCATAACGAACAGTTGTTCCATCACCAGCTACCTGTGTGATGTTGAACTTACCTGTTGCTGCGAAGTATGATGGGTATGAAGCCCAGCCTGCTTCAATGATAGCGTGGCTATCTTTTGTGAAGTCTAGTTGTGCTGAAGCTACTGTTGAAGTAGTTGTCCAACCTACGTTCTGTGCACCGTTAACAACTACAGTTGCTGTTGGTGTACCGGCTGAACGAGCATCGTTTGGCTGTGGGGCAAAATTTCCCCACACGTAGTCAACTGCAACGTTTCCGGCAGAGTCTACGTTATGGCCATAAATATTTGTGGTCATATATATATGTTTCCTATCTAGAGAGGGTAAAGTCCCGTGCGCTTATGGGACGCATATATAATGTCAGAGATTAGGCTTCTTGTACGTATGTATGAATCTCTCCGCCGGAGTAAATGTCGTGCTTGATGGCAATCTCGATAGCTTTTTTAAGGATCTTCTCTGCAGCTTCGGGGGTTTTAGCTTTTTCATAGTTCAGGGCCTCTAGAGCACCAAGTGCAAGGTCTCCACCACTACCCGAGTAATATACGTTCCGGGTTTCTCTGTCCCAGCTGTAGTCGTTGAATATCGGGTAGATTACTCCACGAACAGATACTATTAATTGTGAGTCATGCTCGGCGGCAGACCCATCTTCCTTACCTTCATAACCAGATTTAATAAATGCTTCTCGTAGGGAAGGAATGAACCTATTTGTCATAAATTGATCTAGATCTTCATTAGTACGAGGTTTTGGAGGTTTCCAACCAAATTGTGCAATGTTTCCACCACGAGAGGCTCCAGAGACAGCAATAAGCACTCCGTTGTTATCTACGATCTTATGAGTAGCAAGATCCATGTAACGCCCGCCCTCATCTGATGCGCGGGAATCACAGCCTATAACAGACCAGCCCTCACCCTGTATCGCAGCAAGTGTTGTCATGAGTCCCTCTCAGGTAGATAGTTAAGGGTACCAGACTATTCGTCGAACCCCAGCTCAAAGTGTTGGCCCCGAGTTCGGGGGAGGTTCCCATAGTTAACTACCTGCCAGGGCCAGGCAATTAGGTAATCATTTATATAATCATTGGTAGAAGAGGCCATAACCAGGGATTCCCACATATGGGCATCAACTTTGTCATATTGTATCCAGGTGTAACGATCCCGCATAATAATGACCAAAGTCTGGGTATTGTAGTTATATCCGGCCTTCAAAGCCCGGGGACGCTCTCCACCACTAGTAGGTGCGTAGATCTCCTGATAACCAGGACCAAAGACCCTGCTACGTTCTGCATCTTTATCAATAGCCGCAATAGTGGCAGCATACTCATCATAGCTCGTAGGCTTGTAGCGTCTGCTTCTATATCTGTCCATACAGGTAGTCTATCTTACTTACCGCCCCAACCGCCGCCTCTAAATATAGCAGGTGTGGCATTCCAAACGCGGGACATGGTTGAGTTACACCCAGTACATATAGGCTCAGAGTCTTGATCAAATGAGCGTTCTATTTCAACTTGGGAATTACAGATATTGCATTTGTAATCGTATTGGGGCATTAACGGCACCGCATACACTTAGTATCAACACGCACTTCTCCGTGACTTACCCAACTCATCTCACCACAATGCTGACAACGAACGTGGACTACTCCTCGTTCTTTGTTTTCTTTGCGTGCAGCGGGAGAACCTTGAGTCATCCATATCCACATTACAAACATTCCTGTGAATAGACCAAAGTATGCTAATGCCATTTTAAGCCTTCTTTCGCGCCGGACCTGGTGTATTACCTAGTCGTGTATCTGCTCTTCCCAGTAGATATCTGGGTCTTCGTCTTTTACTTCCTTAACAATACCTTTGACAAGTTCGGGGTTATCTTCAATCCACCTATCTAGATCTTCTGAGGTGACTTCTTTGTTCATCTTACTTCCTTAAAGATTAAAAGGCCCCAGTAAGTCCAATGCGCCTTAGAGTGCTACGACGTTAGAGAGCTTTCACTCAATCATCAGCTTTTACTAGATTGCGGTGCTTACTGGGGTCTGGGTAGAGGATCTTACCCTCTATATACTATTATAACATACTTTTACTTGATTTTGATTACCTTCGGCTGCAACTCTTCGGGGAGCTCCTGCTCTAGGGTAATTCGTAGCAATCCGTCCTTAAGCTCCGCACCTTTGACGACTACATACTCTGCTAGGACGAAGTCCTGAGTAAAATCTCTGGTAGCGATTCCCTTATGGATCGGCTTCTTCTCAGATGCCTCTAAACGGCCTTCTACGGTCAACTGAAGCTCTTTTACCGTAATGGTGAGGTCATCCTTACCAAATCCTGCTACAGCCAGTTCTAGGACATATGTGTCCTCATCCTTATAGATATTATAGGGAGGGTAGCCTGCAGTTTTAGATAGTTGACTTACTTGCTTGAAGGTATCTAGAAGAGGATCAAATCCAATAGCCCAGCGATTGAATTGAGGCCAAAGGCTATTGATTGTGATCTCTGGAATAGTTGGTGATGTAGAGTAGTTTTTAGGCTTCTCCCATGGATCTGGGTATCTTTCTTGATGTGGGTCGCCCTTTGGGTAACCGGACATGTGTGTAGCCATAATATATCTCCTTAGACGATATAAGTTAATTAGAGGACCATTTGGCTCCTCTACTTACTATTATAGCAGATTTAGGCAGATAGTATAGATTCTACTACTGTTTGTAGTCCAGCCTTGTTATTGCTAGGAACATCTGAGTATGCATAGCCATCCATATCAGATCTTAGCCAGTCTCCTGTAGATCTAGCACCTTTCAGACTCTCCCAGGTATCCTGGTCCACATTTGGATACATAATCCATGGCTCAGGCTTTCCCGCATCTTTGTACCACTTCTTATCTCTCCAGTAGCCTGGACCTCTAAAGATTATGACTAGTAGCTCAGCTCCGGCATGGTAGCCACAGTAGTAGGCTCTAGGTGGCTTATCTGATCCTTCTTTGCTAGGAGCTACTATCTCTTCAAAGCCATCCCCGAATATTGCTGAAGTTTGAGAACTTACCCCTAGATCAGCCTTAGTCTGAATAGGATCTTCCTCCATACGCTGTATGAGAGATTTCCTCTTAGCTTTATAGAGTTTCCCGTTTTTACCTAGATAATACCCATCAGGTACGTTCGTCGACATGTCTACCCTCGCAATCTCTAGCTAATGATGGAACTACGTACAATTTACCACACTCTTTGCACTGATACCTGTCCATGTGCCCATTCTAGTGGCCACTGCCTTGAAAGTCTGAGAGTGCCCCGAAATTTTTGCTCCAACAGCTCTATGATCATAGAGAGAGCTTTCCCGCCTCCCAACTTCCCAAAACTCTCAGCCAATTGTTATAACTGTGTTATAAGTCACTTTAGGCCACTGCCTACCATAAAAACGAGCTGCTAGTGAGTTTGCTCTGCTGCGATCGTGGGTAGCGAGGGGTTTAAGGGTAGGGAGGGTCAATTCATTTGTTACATAGGTGTAAGCCACGAGGCGCAAGGATTAGAGAGTTAGTATCTCTCCTGCTCCCCACACGATAGGCGTTCGCTATGGTTCGAGTCCATAGGTGGGGGCGGGATACTAGGGAAGTGTAGTACCTAGTCCTAGAAAGATACGACAATGACACTATCAACACTATCACCAGCATCACAGACAGCAGTATCAACTATCTCCAATAAACTCAATAACCGCAAGGATTGGGTATTGTCCGAGATAATTGCTGTCTATAAGTCTGATGCCACAATTACCCCCGAACACCTTATGGTGCGCGTCAAGGGTACATTCAATACAGGCGCGGTCTATGGCGCTTGGTTCAACCATAAGACGGGGATTGACCTCGGCTTGCTCAATCTTGCGTGGATTGGCAAGAATTACCACCTACTTACAGCAGATGAGACACTTGCCTCACAGATTAAGGACATCAAAGATGCCCAGAAGTCTGCGGTCAATGCTCAACGCGACGCGGATATTATGAACGGCACCGCTACCATTGAAGCGTTCACGGGTGTAGTCAATGCGTTCAAGGTGGCTAGTGAGTCCCCTGTATCTGGTGCTAGTGCTATCGCGGGCTTAATCACCGAGATGGAACTATCACTCAACGCGCTCAAGTCTAAGTACGCAACAGCCGTAGCAGTAGGCGCATAGTATCTAGTAGCGTAGTGGAGAGGTCGGGCTTACCCCCGACCTTTCTGCTCTGTCACTAGACAGATGGCAGGAGTACAGATCAACCTGTCGCGTAGGGCTATGGAAGGTGAGCACACCAACCGCTAGCCCACTAGCAGGAGAGATACCCTCTCAACACAAACAATCAGGCCACTACATCGCCAGCAATATGGCTGTACAGCCGTGCAACCAGGCCTACGGCTTGGGCTGGCTACTATTATCAGGTAGTTGGTGGAAGATACATAGGTGTGAGGGCTCTTAAAACCGGCGGTTTAATTCCGTGAGCCAATATACCTACAAGCCTATGTATCTCTCACTCTCTATCTGGAGAGTATTAAGGAGTCTTCCCTATGTCTATTCTAGACCCTATGCAATCCGGCCTACCTATCACTATTCTGTGGCTAGGTCTATCTACCTGTCTATTCCTACTCATAAAGGGCAATAAATGACTAAAACAACCACAATCAAGCACACTAAGGTAGTTACTACTCCTACCTCTATCTCTACTCTCTCTTATACATTAGTAATGAGAGTTATGTATTCCCCCGAAAATTTGCAGAATTTAATACAACCAACACAAACAATC
>Ga0214206_1000473_pt1 | contig 10962 bp, 11 predicted proteins | sample TroBogEpilimnion_26_FD_153044 | JGI IMG/M metagenome (GOLD analysis project Ga0214206, IMG submission 153044) | Freshwater microbial communities from Trout Bog Lake, WI - 07JUL2009 epilimnion | ecosystem: Environmental > Aquatic > Freshwater > Lake > Epilimnion/Euphotic zone | place: Trout Bog...
TCTTTGCGGAATGTTCTACCGCCATAAGACTACATGTTGGTGCCATCATAGTCAAAGATGAACGTATTATCTCTATTGGATACAACGGAACACCGTCTGGATGGGATAATAACTGTGAGGAAGTTGTGAGTGTTAATCCAAGTGATCCAAGGTATGATTACAATCATTTCACTAAAGAATTAAAGACTAAACCTGAGGTGTTACATGCGGAAACTAATGCTATCGCTAAACTGGCGAAATCTAATGAATCTGGAGACAATAGTGTATTGTTTGTCACTCACGCTCCTTGTCTTGATTGTGCCAAGTTGGTATTTCAAGCTGGCATATCTTCTGTTTATTATCGTAATAGTTATCGTGACAGCACTGGAGTGGACTTCCTCACCAAAGCAGGAGTAAAAGTGGAACAAATCTGAAATCCTAAATAAGGCTGGTCATCTCAAGGAGTTCTTATGAAGTTGCGAATTTATAACTGTCCTGATGAAGATTTCAAGCCTTATGTAGAACGGGCTGTCCATTTTTTTGCCAAAGAATTAATCGTTAATAAAAAAATTAGAAATAACTGTTTTGTTAAGATTAAATTTGATGACAAAATAAAAGATTATGGTTCCTGTCTGGTTGAAGAATATAATACAAGAAATCAACCTAGAGAATTTCTGATTGAAGTGCATCCAGGTATTGGTGCCAGAACAATCATAGAAACACTTGCACATGAGATGGTGCATATCAAACAACATATCAATAATGAAACTAATGATGAATTGTCACATTGGCTTGGTAGAAAAATAAACTCAGACGAAATAGACTATTGGATACATCCATGGGAAATAGATGCTCATGGTCGTGAGATTGGATTAGTAACCAAGTTTGCTATATCCGAAAGTTTGTGGGAAATATTTGATGGTTTTAAGAACCCAGCCCAAGCAATTGATAATAAGCCTATAGGTTGGAAGATATAAATATACTAGTTGTAACATAAAAACAAAAATAGACATGAAACTTCCTGCATTTAAAGAATTCGAAAAATCAAAATACGAAAAATACGCTGAGTTCAACGGTAAAATTCTTATCATTGGTTATGGTTCAGTTGGTCAAGCCATTCTTCCTGTAGTTCTTAGACATATTGTTGTTGACCCAAAAAACATAACTGTATTAGAACGTGACAACCACCGAGCAATTTTCTTGAAACGTCATGCTGGTTCTGGTGTCAATTATGTTCGCCAAGAAATCACACATACCAATTACAAAAAAGAATTGAAGAAATACGTTGGTGAAGGTGATATGATTATCAATGCTTCACTTAATATTGATGCCAAATCTTTACTTGAATGGTGTGCTCAGAATGATGTAATGGAAATTGATACATCACTAGAACGTTGGGAACATCATCCAGACGAAACAATTCCTAAACTCTCTGACCGTACATTATTCCACACACATAATGTTATGCGTGAAGCATTAAGTGAGTATCCAAATGCTGCAACTCTATGTGTGACACATGGTGCAAATCCTGGTTATGTTACACATCTAACTAAACGTGCTCTATTGAAATTGGCCAAGAAACGTGGTCGTGATGCAACAGCACCTACAGACCAAGAAGGTTGGGCTCAGTTGATGAAGTCGCTTGGTGTTAAAGTTGTACATATTGCTGAACGTGACCAACAAGTTATTTCTGCACCAAAGACCAAAGATGAATTTGTTAATACATGGTCTTGCGAAGGCTTTTGGGCCGAAGGTCGTGCACCTGCTGAAATGGGATGGGGTACACATGAGAATAAGAAGCCAGAAGGTGGTTCAACACAAGGTTGGGCTGCTTTCTTACACCAGCCAGGTGCTTCTGTATTAATGAAATCTTGGGTGCCTGATGGTGGACAGTTCAATGGTTATTGTATTCAACATTCTGAATCTATTACTATCAGCCAATATTTCCAAACGAAAGATAAATCTTTCCGACCAACTGTACACTATGTGTATCAAGCATGTGATGCAGCAATAGCTTCATTGCATGAAATGCGTGGTAACGAATTAGACTTACAAAAAGAACAACGTATTGCCAAAGATGAAATTGTTGCTGGTATGGATGAACTTGGTGTTCTATTGATTGGTGATGATTTCTGTATGTGGCATGGATCACAATTAGATATTCATGGCGCTCGTAAATTAGTTGAAGGTGAAAACGCCACATCGATGCAAGTTGCCGGTTCTATGTTAGGTGCCATCGTATGGATGATTAATAATCCAAATGAAGGTTATATCGAACCAGAATCATTACCATTTGAAGAAATTATGGAAATTGGTGATATGTATTGGGAACCATTAGTAACTGTTTATTCAGATTGGACTCCTAATCAAGATAAAAATTCATTATTCTATCGTGAGCATGACAGTTCTAATCCATGTTGCTTTGAAAACTTCCGTGTCTGGTCTTAAAAGGAAAATAAAATGACAAGAAAACTTAATCTAACAAAAACTGAGGATCGTGATGCACAAATTGGTGTATCAAAAGCAAGAAGTCCAAAGTGGCCTCATGTTGAGAAACTACACTTGAAATTAGAACCAACATGCGCTGCATGTGGTTCAAGCAAGAATCTGAATGTACACCACAAGAAACCATTTCACCTGTTTCCACAACTTGAATTAGACTTGAACAATCTGATTACACTTTGCATGGACAAAGAATGTCATATCAAAATTGGCCACGGTGGTAACTTCAAAGACTATAATCCAGATGTTGCAGAAGATGCAGCAAAGGTATTGGCCAATCAATCTTTGTTTGAAGAAGTGGTAACAGAGGCAGAAAAGAAAAGATTAATTGCTTAATAGGGCTTGCCGAGGCATAAAAGTTCCTATATAATAATACTATGACAAAATTTAACAACACATTACCGACAACCTCCATCTATCACAATTGTGATGAATCATGGTCGACCAGGTTTTGTGTTAAGGAAAAGTAACTAAAAAGTTCTATCAAACTCTAAACACAAAACCCTAGACCTAAAAAATCTAGGGTTTTTTGTTTGGAAGTGTGGTCGAGTGGTCTATGGCTCTGGTCTTGAAAACCAGCGTATCGAAAGGTACCGTGAGTTCGAATCTCACCGCTTCCGCCAATTTGTTTCTCGCTGGTGTAGTGGTAGCACAAAAGTCTCCAAAACTTTTAGTTGCGGTTCGATTCCGTAGCGGGATGCCAATTGTATAGGTGTGACCCGAAAGGCTAGGGAACGGATTGCAAACCCGTTAAATGCAGGTTCGAGTCCTGTCACCTATTCCAAATATGTTGTATTTTAACAACAGTCTGGTTGACAGGTCTTCCAGTTCTGTTATAATTCATTCATGAATTGAGAAATCGATTCAAAGCCAGAAGGATCGTATCCTCGATGGCGCCAGTTGAAAAATTACTGGCAACTGTTCTTTAAAAATTTTGCATCAAATGCTCGGTTCGTCTATCGGCTAGGACACTGCCCTTTCACGGCAGTAAGGAGGGGTTCGATTCCCCCACCGAGTACCATTTGTTTAGTGTTATCAAGGTATCGTGTATAGACGTATACACTATGCGGGTCCAACTGTGCGAGGAATGGATCCTAATATAACTGCTATTCGCTTGTCAGTGCTAGCTACATTGTTGACAAATAGGCACGATAACACTAAACAAATGGTTCATATAAAAACACACTAACATCTAGCGCTGGATGTCCTTTTGGTGGAGGAAATTTACCTGTATACGGGGAAAAACCATTAGTGTGTTTTTATATGGAGAATGAGAAGCATTGGCGACTTCAGGAGACTGTAAATCTTCCACCTCAGGTATACGGGGTTCGAATCCCTGATTCTCCACCAATCCCGTTACTATTTTTCGTTAAAATAGCGTTTGATTAGCGAGAGAGATCCGGTGGCAGAAAACCGTTAGCGAGAGAAAAACTCAGGCTCTGATAGGCAGAATCCTAACTGCACACAGACAACAGAATAAAATGGATGGACAGGGTAACACCTCATGTAGTGGCGACAACGGAAAGGCGTAGACTACACCTAATTTTGGTCTCATAGTATAATGGTTAGTATAGCGGCTTGTCACGCCGTTGATAGGAGTTCGATTCTCCTTGGGACCGCCAAATTGTTCGGGAATAGTGTAATGGTAACACCACAGACTTTGACTCTGTTATTCTAGGTTCGAGTCCTGGTTCCCGTGCCAAAGTTTTGTGGTAAGGAAAGTAAAAGGAGAATGGGCAAGTTGTTGACTAATCAATGACCAGATACCTCACCTGCCACAATTTTATTATTCCCTGATAGCTCAGTCGGTAGAGCAGCAGACTGTTAATCTGTTGGTCGGTGGTTCGAGCCCACCTTGGGGAGCCAAATTGCCTTTATAGTTAAATGGTATAACATCGGTTTTGTAATCCGAGGTTTGCAGTTCGATTCTGTGTAAAGGCACCATCGGAGTATAGCGCAGTCTGGCTAGCGCATCTGGTTTGGGACCAGAGGGTCGTAGGTTCGAATCCTACTATTCCGACCAATTATTGATTATCTAAAAGTAATTGCCATTCATCTAAACTAAAATGGTAATCTTCTAGTATTTCTAACATATCATCAAAAACTAATAAAGTTCTTTTATGTTGTATTATTTCATTTTCTTTTTGTTTGATTTTTTCTAACGTAAAAGTTTTTAATAAGTTATCACCATCTTTTTTCATTTTGATTTTGCCGGCAATCATATTTAATTTTCTTATTGCCGACTCACAATCTCCTATAGAGTTATTTACATTTTGTTGAGCATGGTAGATATCAACTTTCATTTTTAAAATTAAATCATCAAGTTCAGGATTTATCTGTTGTACATAATGTGTTATCATGTTTAACAGTCTATTAAGGCATTCACTTCTAATACTCATATCTTCTTGGTACTCACCTGTTGAATCATAATGTGCTCTTCTTTTTGGATTGATTAAAGTTTCGTATGCGGATTTAATTCTTTTGAATTTTTCTTCATCACCACCTTTATCTGGATGATGTATTTGTGCCAATGTTCGATATTTTTGTTTGATATCATTATGTGTACAATCTGAAGGTAATTCTAGTTCATCGTATAAGTTCATTTTATGCAGAAGTTAGTTTAGTGGTAAAACCTCGGATTGTGATTCCGATATCAAGAGTTCAATTCTCTTACTTCTGCCCAATACATCTAATACAAATTGTTTTTCTATTTTTTTAAAAGATGGAGTAAATTCTCTCGTTGTGGTAGAGAATCCATGTTCTTTATATGGAAGTTCTTGTGCAACTTTCCATAATTGAGGCTCAGCTGTTTTTTGAATCGTCATCATATACTTATTTATCTGGCGTTAGTATAATGGATAATACAGTAGCCTTCTAAGCTATCAATACAGGTTCGATTCCTGTACGCCGGACCAATTTTTTTATAAGGAGGCAATATGCCAAGTGTATTTCTAGTTAGTGATACGCATTTCGGTCATGCTGGTGTATGCCGATTTATGCGTAATGATGGTGTTACCAAACTGCGTCCATGGGATAACCCCGAAGAAATGGATGAAGAAATGGTAAAGCGTTGGAACGAAACAGTCCGACCAAACGACAAAGTGTATCATCTCGGTGATGTTGTTATCAACCGTAAAGCACTTAGCATTATGCATAGACTTAACGGTGACAAAGTTCTGATTCGTGGTAACCATGATATCTTTCGTGATGAAGAATACAGGCAACACTTCCGTGAAATACGTGCATACCATGTAATGAACGGAATGATTCTGTCACATATTCCAATTCATACTGATAGCATTGGCCGTTTTGGTACAAACATTCATGGTCATCTTCATGCAAATCGTGTGATGTATCAACCAACATGGCGTATCGATGATACAACAATTGATCCGAGATATCATTGTGTTTGTGTTGAACAAACAGATTATAGGCCAATCCTATTTGAAGATGTTATCAAACGAATCAAAGATGAAGGTGGTGAGGTTGGTTTCCGTAATGGAAACGCACCTACTATGTAATGGTATACTTTTAAAATGTGTGTTGCCATGGTACTAAGTATCATATATAATACACACATGCGGAATTAGTTTAATGGTCAAACGAAACCTTGCCAAGGTTTAGTCAACAGTTCGATTCTGTTATTCCGCTCCAGTTAATGCGGTCGTTATTAGAACAGTTTAGGTGTCCAACTTGAACGGTATGTGCGAATCATACAGACCGCTCCAATATTCAAGGATGATTATGAATTATACACCGTTAGCAGATAAAGTTATTATTGAACGTATTGAAGGTGAAAAAACAACCTCTACAGGAATCATTCTTAAGCGAGCAGATGAAGTTGACCGTGCAAAAGTTCTTGCAATTGGTCCTGATGTTGATGAAGTTCAAGTTGGTGATGTGGTTCTATTGAACTGGAACGCAGCCATCAAAGTTGAAGGTGAAATGTATTCCACTAGAGTAGAAAATATCGTATTCATTTACGGAGAGTAATATGTCTGATGGTGGCAAAGGTTCTAGTCCAAGACCATATAGTGTTTCACAAGAAACATTTGGTAACAATTTTGATGCAATCTTTCGTAAGAAAACACCACAAGAAATAGATGATGCTAAGGCTGAAGATGAGGCTTTTGAATATATGAAAGCACTAGCCGATTTAGAGAATAAACAAAAGTAGCGGGATAGTAAAACGGTATTACAGAGGACTCATAATCCTCAGTTCTTGGTTCGATTCCAGGTCCCGCAACCATTAATGGTGTTTGTGCCACCAATGTACAATAAACAATACAATACACATTACGGCCATGTAGATGCCGTTTACTATTAATAAAGCAGTTATTATTCCCTTGCTTAACAACCAATCAAATACATCTTTGAATAGTTCTATCATCTTCCTATGTACCTTTTTGGTAGCGCTTCTAGTCTACGTTCTTGTGGTGTGGATGGAATCCATCTGTCACCGAGATAGGGATACTTTTGAATTCTATCTTCCACAACATAAGCAATCATTAATCCAAAAGTTGACGCTATCATTATAGCTACGAATCCTAGAGCAATTTCCATTTGTAATTTTTTTAATCTTTTCTTTTTTCTTAACTTTGCGGCATACTCTCTTTGCATTTCTTTGGCAATCAACACCTTTTGTTGTTGACCCATTTTTTCCATCATTTCTTCTACTTCAGTATGCAATGCACCAAGTTCAGGTGGACTTTCGTAAACCATAAGTTGTCGTAATTCAGTACCCATGGCTTCTAATTGTTTTTTCATTAGAACACGTTGTAAAGCACGTTTGCCTAAACTAGCATCACCATGATAAACTTCAGTTTCAGCACGGCGTTCTTCTTCTTCAAATACAGCTAAACACTTATAATAATTGTCGTAATATTGACCAAGATAATCACCAATTTCCTGATAGATGCCAGTATGTTCACCGGATTCTGCTTTTTTGTTTAATTCAATTACTTCATTTTTTTGTTTGATATATTGATTTTTTTGTTCAACTGTTGGTGGTTTATCTGGTGGATGTAGTTTAGAAAATTGGTCGTCAAGATCCTTGAGAACGTCTTTTACTTCTCCTGCAGCACCTTTAATATCTTTGTATAACTTACACCCAGCCTTTACCGCAGACACAGCAGCATTGGCCATCGCAAAGAGGGTAATTGGATCCATTTAATTTAGTCGTGGAGTACATGAAAACGTTGACAGACATAACACCAACACAGATACATTGCGTATCCAAACGAAGTCATATATAATATACTATTATTTATAAACTCTTGATAAGGATCAAAATGACAAATTTACTTGTAATAAAATTGAAAAATAATGAAGAAATCATGGGTGAAATTACCGAAACTGGTACAGGATACCAAATTCTCAATCCTATTGGCATTGCAGTTATGCGTGGTTCTGATGGTAAACCAAATATTGGTTTTGCACCATGGCCAGTATATGCAGATACGGAAAAGAAGGACAGGAAGGTTGACATAGACCGTGCTTCTGTGTTATACTCCTACGAACCAGCAGAAGATTTCGTTAACAACTACAATCAAATCTTTGGTGCTGGAATTATTCTACCTCCAACAAAACAACTAATAACAGGCTAAATTGACAGACTTCTATACAAATGTACAATCTCTTGGTGGCAAGATTCTCTATCGTGGCATCATGGGTGGCAAACGTGTCAAACAACGTATTGATTACGAACCATCACTCTATATACCATCTAAAAAGGTAACTCAATATACCACTTTAGATGGTAACTACCTTGACAAAAAGAGATTTGATGGCATTTATGAAGCCAGAGAATACGTAAAACAATTTGATGGTGTTGCTGGTGGTACCAAGATATATGGTCAAACTCGTTTTGAATATGCTTTTATTGCCGACCAACATGAAGAAATGGTTGATTGGGACATAGATAAAATCCTTGTTGGCATCGTTGATATCGAGGTCGGTTCTGAGAATGGTTTCCCTGACCCCTATCAGGCGAATGAACCTATTACTGCTATTGCTATCACCTATCTAAACGGCGCAACCTATGTCTTTGGATGTGGCGATTATGAGGTACAAGGTGATGAACACTATATCAAATGTAAAGATGAGTGGACTCTATGTAAGAAGTTTATTCAACTCTGGCAAGAGAAGTGTCCAGATGTAATTACTGGCTGGAACACCAAGTTCTTTGATATACCATATCTTGTAAATCGTTTTCGTAAAATTCTTGGTGAAGATGAGACCAAGAAGTTGTCTCCATGGAATCACATATCAGAACGTAAGACTGTAATTAATGGCAGACCAATGACTGCATATGGTTTTACTGGTGTTGAATCACTTGACTATATTGAACTCTACAAATGGTATGCTCCCGGTGGAAAGTCACAAGAATCCTATCGTTTGGACAATATTGCTCAGGTAGAACTCGGTGAAGGTAAAATCTCTTATGATGAGTTTGATAACTTACACCAACTCTACAGATTGAATTATCAAAAGTTTATTGAGTATAACATCAAAGACGTTAAGTTGATTCTCAAACTGGAAGATAAGTTGAAGTTAATTGAATTGGCTTTGACTTTGGCCTATGATACGAAATGTAATTACGAAGATGTATTTGCACAAACTCGTATGTGGGATTCAATGACATATTCCTATCTACTGAACAAAGGTATTATTGTACCACCACGTGAAGTACAAGATAAAGATGCCGCTTTCGAAGGCGCATTTGTTAAAGAAGTTCAGGTTGGTAAACATGATTGGGTTGCCTCGTTTGACTTGAACAGTTTGTATCCTCACTTGATGATGCAATACAATATTAGTCCAGAGACTCTAATTGACCCAGTAGATTATACGCCTGAGATGCGTGAAGTTCTTTCATCTGGTGTAAGCGTTGATAAATTATTGCTTAAGTCAGTTAACCTATCAAATTTGAATGGTGTGACTATTACACCAAACGGACAATTCTTCCGTACAGACATACAAGGCTTCTTACCTAAGATGATGGAAGAAATGTATGAAGACCGCAAGAAGTTTAAGAAGATGATGTTACAGGCATCACAGGAGTATGAAAATGAAAAAGACGAACGAAAGAAATATGAAATCGAAAAGCGAGTTGCAAGATTTAACAACCTACAACTTGCAAAGAAGGTTTCTCTCAACTCTGCTTATGGTGCTCTTGGTAGCCAGTATTTCCGCTTTTATGATTTACGAATGGCTCTTGGCGTTACTACTGCTGGCCAGTTGTCTATTCGGTGGATTGAGGCTAAGATTAATGCGTGGATGAACAAACTACTTGGTACAGATAAAGATTATGTTATCGCATCTGATACCGATTCAATCTATCTCCGCATGGGTGAACTCGTTGATAAGTTTATCAAAGACAAGTCCGATAAACAAAAGGTGATTGCTCTCATGGATAAAATCTGTGAAGAAAAGATTCAACCATATATCGACAAGTCGTATCAGGAGTTGGCTGACTATGTTCATGCCTATGAGCAGAAGATGCAGATGAAACGTGAAGGTCTTTCCGACAAAGGTGTATGGACTGCCAAGAAACGATACATTCTAAATGTATATAACAACGAAGGCGTTCAGTATGCCGAACCTCACATGAAAGTCATGGGTCTTGAGATGGTTAAATCATCTACACCATCGGCTATCCGTGAGAAGATGAAAGAAGCAATTAAGTTGATGATGACTGGTACAGAAGATGATGTACAAACATTTATTGCCAAGTTCAAAGAAGATTTCAAAAAGTTACCACCAGAAGAAATATCTTTTCCACGTGGCATGAATGGCTTGGCAACTTATTCAGATTCGGTAACAATGTATAAAAAAGGCACACCAATTCATGTTCGTGGTGCCATCATATACAATCATAATCTAAAACAACTTGACTTGGAGAAGAAGTATCCTCGTATCCAAGAAGGTGAAAAGATTAAATTCACCTATCTTAAAATGCCAAATCATTTCAAATCGGATGTTGTTTCCTATCCTTCTAGGTTACCAAAAGAATTCGAGCTTGACAACTATATTGATTATGATGTACAATTCGACAAAGCTTTCTTGGAACCAATCCGTGTAATTCTGGATTGTATGCAATGGCAAGCAGAAAAGACTAACTCACTTATGGACTTTTTCGGATGATTTTTCTTACATTTCTAACAGCAATGGCCTTATCAGGTGTTGCTGCTTACTATTCTGTTATAGGTTTGGCAGCCATATTTCCTGGCTCTTTTTGGCCAATCATTATTATGGGTTCAACACTTGAGGCTGCCAAACTTGTAACAGTATCTTGGTTGTATCGTAACTGGAAGACTGTACACATTGGTATGAAATCATACCTAACGGCTGCATGTGTTATTCTAATGTTGATTACCAGTATGGGTATTTTTGGTTATTTGTCTAAAGCACACTTAGAACATTCATCTGATACTGCACCACTGGCCAGTAAGGTACAATTAATAGATGAAAAGATTAAAGTAG
>Ga0214206_1000476_pt1 | contig 10902 bp, 12 predicted proteins | sample TroBogEpilimnion_26_FD_153044 | JGI IMG/M metagenome (GOLD analysis project Ga0214206, IMG submission 153044) | Freshwater microbial communities from Trout Bog Lake, WI - 07JUL2009 epilimnion | ecosystem: Environmental > Aquatic > Freshwater > Lake > Epilimnion/Euphotic zone | place: Trout Bog...
GCCATAGATTTGGTAGATGAAACGGGTGATGTACAAAGTACCACCTTGATCGTAGCTAACTGGAGTGCCGTCAGGCATTGCAGGAGCTGCGTTCATACCGAAGAGCATTACTTCTTCATGGTAGTTACGTGGGATACCTTGGATCTGCTCTACAAAGCCTTTCCATTCGTCAGCGCGTTGTTCGTAAACACCGTCAAAGACTTCGTTGATAATCGGTTCGACTACCGCACGAAAGTCTGTACTACGCATTGGGGTTGCCATTGCTTATTCCTTTCGTATTAAACTGCGACAGATGCGGCAGCAAACTGGTTATTGGAGATAACAACCTGAACAATGGTGTAAGCGTCACCCCATTGATTGGTGTTACCGGCTGGGTAAGCAGCTTCGCGGCCGAGACCTACAACACGTACTTGACCTTGAGCGCCAGAAGCAACAGGAGTTGCCAAGAGAGCTGTAGTCGAGAAGCCAGCGCCACCAGTACCGATGATATAACCATCAGTTACAGTAGAGTTAGCAGTTGTGTCGAAGTTGTACTCTGAACCAATAGCGTTTACGTTTGCAGAACCGTTGATTTGGATTTCGTATACAAGAGCTGGGTCTTGGAAAATCCAGAAAACGATCTGAGTAGCAGCAGCTAAAGAAGTTGCAGTAATAGACTTACCAAGTGTACGACGGCCTTCAGCGGTTGTATATTCTACACCGTCGAAAGAACCGTATACTTTGCCGGAGCCGGCAGTTTGGTTAGCGATTGTTAATTGGCCTGTTGAAGTGATTGCCACAGGTGTGTACTGGTAAAACGCTACTTGGCTACCGGTTAGGTAATAAGGAGCTGAGTACGCACCACCAGTTGTGCTGGTGAGGTTATAGTTGTTAGTACCGATGAAAGGTACAGAACGATCTAAACCACTTGGGTGGTAAGCTGGCTTCAGACCAAAGGGTTGAAATGTTGCTGACATAGTGTCAATTTCCTTTGTTTTTGAAGAATGTTAAGAGAAACGAATGTTTTTATTATTCGCTTTTGCGGTCTCTTTTTCCATTTCCAAAAGTCCACCTTCGAGTACTGAACGCCCACCTTTACTTTCACTCGCCGCACCACGCACTTGTGCGGTGATGTTGCGTTGGTGCTCGAGAGGTTCCTCGAGGTGGAGCATGTGCATTACTTCCTGGTAGATATCTTCTGGTAACTTGAAGAGAACCATTTCGTTACAACTAACACAGCCTTCAAACTTGCCCGAGCTCATCTTGCCTAGTCCTTCAAAGCTAACTCCTAATTCACTAGCTTTAACTGGCTCATAACCCAATGCCATACGTTTGTCGATACTGTCGTAAGTATTGGTTGTTGACAACCAACACAAGTGCATTCCAGGGATTGTACCCGCTGGAATCTCGGGCAACGCACTATTTGCCCACTTGTCTCTAAACGCTTCAATGCGTTCCCGACGTGCAATTTCTTCTGGATCCGCCAATGTAGAGCGGTCTTTTACTTCTTGGACTCGATCAGCTAAGCGATCATCTAAGTCACGTTTAATTCTTGTATTTGCCATGATAATTAACCTTTATTTAATCGATCATACTGTGCATAAGCACGGATCATTTTGTTTCGTTTTTCAACATCGTCCCACGCACCAGCGTCTCTAATAGCCTGCACACGCTCAGGGCTTAATCTGATTGTGCCAGGTTTGGCGCTGCTACTTTCAACTCGGCTAGAGGCTGTTGGGCCACTATGCTTTTTAGTTGATGCTCCCTTTGATGTATATCGATGGGGCAAACGTGCTGATAAACGATTATCTAACTCTTCCCAATATTCTGGATCACTTGGATCCCAGCCATCTTGTGCGAGTTCTTGGTCAATTACCTTTGCAATTCTACTATCTGTATCTCGAGCTTGCGGATCATACCAGGAGTTTTTCTTAAGCCATTTTGTGGCGTTTTGTTGAACTTCTGTGCTGATTTCATTAGGCACATTTTGCTTAGGTGCCTTAGCAGTTTCGAGTTGTTGTTTCTTGTAATGCTGAGCCTGTTGCAGACGCTGTTTAGCTTCTGTTAATTGTTCTAAATAATCTACCTGACCGGCTACATCTCCACTTTGAGCCGCCTGCAACATCTTCATCTTTGCATATTCGACTCGAGTGGCTTCATCTTCGATAGCCTTGTCGATCTGTGCAAATTGGTACGATGTTGCGGTATTTTCTACCGCAGCTAAGCGTCGTGCTAACTCTTCGTTATGCCGTTCAAGCTGTTTAATCTTGTTTTGTGCAGTTAAATCGCGTTGTTTCTTTAACTCTTTTTTGAGTCTACGCTCTTCTCTGCGGGCTTCACGGATTTTTTCACGCTCATCTTCCGTTTCGCCATCATTTTCATCGTCTTGCTCATCGCCGTGGTCATCATCTTCTTCATCAGATGAATCTTCGACTTCTTTTTCCTTCTTTTTCTTCTTTTTGCCGTCTTCTTCAGCATCAGCAAGAAGATCTGGTTCTAATTCCAGTGCTACCAGTGCACTACCATCTTCCTGTTCTTTTACAGGGATGTCTTTTTCATTTTCACTCATACTTTTCTTTCAAAAGTTAATTAATTTGGAAGCGTTTTTGCCATATTTTCAACCAACTTTTTAGCAAACTCATAAAGTTCACCGTCTGTTTGGGTGCTTTTAAAAGCATTAATTGCAACACAAACCAACCTTACATTACCATGAACATAACCTTTACTATTGTCAATCCTATCAATTGAAATTGATGTTGGTAGAATTTTTCCTTGATGCCATGTCATTTTTACTCCGCTTAAGGCACAAAGTCCTTCTTGCTTTTCAAAAATATCCATAAGATCTTGGATAGTAATTGTTACTTCAGCTCTATTTTTAGCATGCCTTAAAGTTTGATACATGCTATATCGAGGGCTTTTATCTCTGTTTTTGCGCTGGATTTCTAATCTAGTCATAAAATCAATCGATAAATGCTTTCATTTTCTGCGCATACTCAAAACTGCGGATGCGAGAGATGATTTCACGAGCCTGAAGAGTAATGAACACCACTGGGGCGCCTTCGTCGTCAGGATTAATAACAAAGCGGTCTCCGCCGTATTTGATGGTTCTTACCAAATCACCAACTTGACACCATGGGCCTTCAATCCAAGGCTCTAATGTGTCCGGTGACTTATATGCAAGTGGCCCAATCTGTATTACTTTGGCTACTGTTTCATTAAATCGTAGGGTTTGTTTGGTTTCATCCACAAGGATGATTCCGCCTTTACTGGTTGTCTTTTCGCGTCTTAGTTGGACTAAAACACGGTCACCAGCTACATCAACACCTGGGTCTATGATCGGGAAACATTCTAATTCTGATCGTAAATCCGGTTCGTCTTTTTGGTTTAAATCAAACACTATGCAGTGCTCCTATGACCTCTACAGGTCTTCGTCGTCCTCTGATAAAATAGCATCAATAATCGCCAGGGCATCAGATAAACCCTCGCGCTTACCTACAAGTCTTTGATATCCATCAAAGCTATGTACGTTAACGCCGGAAGCTATTGCCTCCGTCATTTCGTTCTGTGCGGTTTTAATTCTATGCAGAATCTCGCTTAAAAAATCTTTCATACTCATATTAATGCAATTGAGGCGAAAAATCCGCCCCAACGATTAATAAAAGTTACCGCCGCCGATATCTTTTAGATTCTTATCTGGACCAACTTTAGTGCTGTTAGCCATTTTAGCTTGCTTAGCACCAATTTTCCAGTTGTTAGCGCGCTGTGAACCAGAGTTACCAGCATCGATGGTTTTCTCACCAGGGCCGCCGCCTGAGCTCAGATTACCAGTTTGTTTGTATGTGTGGCGAAAGCCTAATTCGTCTGCCATTTTATTGTCCTTCAGTAGGTTGTTGTGGTGGTTGTATGTTTGCCTGTTGTTGCTGTTCCAGGGCTTGTCCATGGTCTTGTTGCGATTGCATTGCCTGGTTTTGTGCCTGGAATGCTTGCTGTTGTACCTGTTGTTCGTGTTGTTGCTGCGCCAACGCTGCATCTTGCTGAGCTTTAGCTGCCTGTGCTACCTGGGCTGCTTGACTTTGGAAATTCTGCTGCTGTACTGCTAAACCATGCTGACGAATGTCCTGATCGGATGCTTTAATTGCTTCCATGGCTGACATGTTCTGCTCGTGGTCAAGCTGCGCCTGCTGCTGATCCATCTGTGCGCCTGCCGTAATGGAGGCAACACGCTCTTTTGCTGCATTGTTGATGTTTGCCATTGCAATATCAGTAGCATTACGCTGGTTGTCGATATTGGTCTGGGTTGAGTACTTAGCCTGCAACTCTGCAACCTTCTGTTGCAACTCGGCAACCTTAAGCTGGTAGTTTTGTTGGGCTTGTTGTAAGTCAGATTGAATCTTAACTTGGAACTCTTGTGTCTTACGCTCTGTCTCAGCCATCGATGTCTTGATAATTGCTGCAGAGGTTGGATCGTTCATTGCTGCCATCTGCATCTGAGCTTGTTGGCCTTGTTGTACCTTCATTGCCAATGCTTGGATCTGCTGTACATAACCCGCTAGATTCATCTTAGCATCTTCGTCAACCATCTGTGAAGCCAGGGCCAATGCCTGTTGTGCTTCGATGTCAAGTGGTTTTTCTGTGTGCAACTCAAGCACATCGTGGCCACCAGAAGCCTGCGCAACATAGGAGCGCATAGACTGCAGGTAGTGTAGTGTTAAGTGCTGCTTAATATGCTCTAAAGCATGAGGAGCAAAAGTAGGCCCAATAACAGGGTTGCCACCATAAGCTGGGTTATTCGCATATTCTAAGTGAACCTTGATGTGAGCAATATGGTCTTGGTCTGGGTATGCTGCTGCAGCACGGCCCATGGTCATAGAAACGTTTTCTAGCGCTGGGTTAGACTCATGCGCGCCCATCGGATTAGGCAATACTTCCTCAATCGCTGGGATCTTCATCTGTTCCATCACACGGCGGTATACTGCGCGGATGTCGAACATGCCAGGGGGTGCGGATGTTGCCATCTGCAACAAGGCTTGGTTCTGGGCAAGACGTTGTGTCTCAGAGAAGATGTTAGGATCGGATACAGGACACACGTCATTGTTAGACGCAAAGTCACGTACCTTAATCTCTTCACCAGACTGATTGTCCATCTCGTCCAAGTACCAGTGATTGATACGGGAGATGATTGCTAATGATTTAGCCTGGCTGCGGTGCAGACGGGCATGAATGCTGGAGAATACTTTGGCGCCTTGCTCGATCAGAGCTTGGGTTGTGCCAACTGGCATGTTGTTGTTTGCTTCGCCAATCTTTTCTTCGGCGGTAGTAACAACACCCTTAGCAGCGTCAGTTAACCAACCTAGTAAGCTAAACAGTACAGAGGATGGTTGATTGAATGGCATTGCCATTGCAATCTTACGGACATCATCAACGCCAGGTGCACCCTCAATCTCAATTACTTGAGTGGGTTCAATTCGGTCACTTTGGCCACCAATTCGTCCACCCTTGAGTTTAAGTAGCGTCTGGCTGTTGTTGATATGAGCAGCATCAAGCAGAGCACGTAGAGCACCAGTAAGAGCAGCAGAGAGACCACCAATAAGATGGGGGAGGCCAATAGCATAAGCACCGCGCCAAGGTATGAATTTAAACTCAACATACCAGTCCATCTTTTCAAGTTTGTCATCGCCAGATTCCCAGTTGCGGTACAGCGCCAGTACCTTGCTTGTTGTCTCATCAATAGTAAGGATGTACGGGGCACGACGACCTTCTGTCTCGGGATCATCATCTAGGCGGATAAAACAAGTAATCTCATAAATACGACGCAGGCCATCAATATTCTTCGATGGCATATCTTTGCCTTCGATTTTATTGTTAGCTTTTTCAGATTGGGTCTGATCGTTTAATGGCGCATCGGATGAGTACTCACTGTCGATGTCGCGGTAGATACCTGCCTCAACACGTTGCAAGAAGACGTCTTCTGTGATGTCTTGTACTTCTGTTACGCGTGATGCTGTGTAAAAATTGGTAGAGGCCCAAGGTAACAAGATGTTATCAATCGGTACCCATTCGCAAGTTGGCCTACGCTGCTCGGAGTCATAGCGCCATTTAAGGAACTGAGAACCGCCGAGTGGTAGTTGGGTCAGCAACTGCTCCATCTCGTCGCGGAACTCAGGAACTTGCTCAGTAAGCTGCCAGTTCATAAAGTTTACTTTACGATCTGCAACTTCTTCTTTTTGTCTGTCTGCTTCACCCTTGATGTTTGACTTAACAATGCCATCGGGTGGTAATAATTCTTTAGATGACGATGCGGCAAAGTCAACGCATGACTCAGCCATCACCGGATGCACAACCTTAGATGCGCCATCAAATGTTGCGCCGCCAGGTGCATCTTTACCTAAACCAGTACGGCGTAGGCCTTCTTCGTATTGCTTATCACGTTGCTCTCTTGACTCGCGGTCAACGTCAATGTAGTCCAGGTATTCAACTGCAAGTGATTGCAAAATACCTTCATCAAATACTTCTGCCAGGTTTGCATAAAACTCTGGGTTTTCTTGTGGGCTTTCTTTGGGTGCAAAGTTTACAACCACGGAGCCATCATCTAGCTCAATAACTTCTTGCTCTACCTCATCGGGGTCTAAGCCCAACAAGTCCTCGTACTCGTCCATCTCCATTTCTTGCTCTTGGGCTTCATGGATATCCTGCTCGCGGTCTAATCCCGGGAGATTACTACCAGCTTGGATCGGTAATTGTGGGTTTTGGGCCATAGATTATTTCAACTTGAGAATAGGGTGACAGCTGGGCTGTCCTATTAATATTAATGCAATAAAGGGGGTAAATCCGCCCTATTGCGCGTATGGGTTGACAAACTTACGTGCATAAGCATCGTCAGCATAACTGTAATCCCGTGCTGGTAAGTAGTCCAGTTGAATCCAACCAGAGTCGCGCAAGACACGCAGCGCTTGTGATAATGAGTCCACGTAGTCATCATGTCCGCCAGCTTCTGGGAACGAACACACCTGACGCAAGAAGCGTTTTGTCCAGTCGGCAAACTCGCCCTTGATCTTTGGATCTTCTGGGATAAACACCTTGCCCTTAGCAATTAGTGGCGCCACGATGTTAAGTCGCTGCACCTTATCCGCTCTGCCAGGGTTATATCCTCGCACCGGCACACCGGAACCTTGGAGTTCTTGGATTAGTGAAATACCGGCAGATTTGTCTTCCATCAGAATAAGGTCAGCCTTCTTGCCTTTACCAAAGTCGTTATCTGCTCCGTACACCACTTCTTTAAAATCATCAATCACCTTGCGGCGTAGTTGTGGGTATGACAAGTGCTCATCCCATGCGTCCAGTAAGATAACCGCAGTGCCAGCGTCTTGTTGTTCAAACACGCCCCACACCGTGCAGGCTGTTGGGTCGTTCATAGTCTTTTCGCTGGTTGCCGGATCGTATGAGGCGATGACGTATTCTAAGACGGGCGTTGGTTTTGATGCTGGCCACATTCTGAACTGCTTACGTTTGATGATACCGGCTTGCTCTGGGTCAAGGATCTCACCATAGATCTCTTGACGGCCAATATCTGTGCCGTCGTAAGTTTCAAGCTGTTTGAAGAAGGTGGCTGATAGGTTTTGTCGGTTGTCGTACGAGCTGGCGTTAACCATGTACACATCACCGCCAACTTTTCCTTCAGCAAGGTCAACAATTAATTCTTTTGGCTTAGGGGTTGTTGTGATAATTTGCTGGACCCTTGGGATGCGCGGGTCTTTAAGACGCAACGTGAACTGGACGCCATCGTATGCTTCGTCAAGGTAGTCGAATGCGCACAGCTCGTCGAACCAGGCCCCGTGGTATTGCTTACCGCGGTAACGCTCTGGCTCTGAGGCTGGGATGCCTTGGATAATGGAGCCGTTGGTGAGAGTGATTTCGAAGAGGGACTTGTTGTAGTCTCGGATGAGGCTGGGTGGGATGATGTTAAGGAGCCCGGAGTCTCCTTCGAAGCAGGTGGCTCGGATGTCGTTGGATGTAGGAGCTGTGACAAGCCAGCGGGTGTCGCTGTAGACCCAAGCCCGAATACCAATCCAGTGACTAGCAGTGTGCGTTTTGCCAGATCCCCGGCCCGCAAGCATAAGGAACGTGTCATATTCTCCATCCTCTGGTTCTTTTTGATGTGGAAGTGCCTGGAGTGACCATTTGATCCTCCAGATAGCTGCGTCTAGCTCCGCTTTGGGCCAGTGGCTGTGTGATTTTGCGAACTTTTCTAACTTAAGTTCTTGTGATGGTGTCAGCATGCTGAAATAAATCCCTCGCCAACCAAAAATGTGTTATTTGCGTCATCTATTTCGATGTGCACACAAGATTGTGGCTTAATTTGTTTAATTTCTGGTATATAACGACGCCCATAGTGAACCTTTAACGGTTTGGGTGTCTGTACATCAATCAATTTGATGCGAGTCTTAAAGTTCATCTTCAGACTCTTGTTGCATTTTAACTCAATCGTAAAAGTTTTGCTGCCAAGAGACTCAATCAAAAAACGAACCTGGCCATGGATGGTCTGGTTCTTAGTTGTAAACGCAAACTCGTCATACTTTTTGTTGTACTGCCTAGGTTTTGCATGAATAATTCCAGATAACAACTCAATTCGCTGGTCGGGCGCGGAATAAAGGTAATTACTTGGAATTTTTCTTGGTACAAACGGCGCTAATTGCGACTCGATGCTGGGATGGCACTTAAATTCACGCTCGCCATTCTCTCTTAACCGGTGCGTTGTGATCTTATAGCCAGCGTCCCTAAATTTTTCGTGGATAAATTCAGAGTAGCCAGTTGGTGGCACCATCGTCTTGTTAGCTCTGCGGTTAATCAACCAAAAACCAAACAAGAATGGTGGGATTGGTAGCGGCTGGTTAGGGAACTGTAATGGTTTTGTGGTGGGAATCGATAGGTTCTCACCAGACTCCGGTATCTCCAGCACGCTATAACGCTTAAGAGGCCTGCGAAACTTTAGAACTCCCTTGTATTCGTCCAGTCTTTTGCGGTACTTGCTGTTCTCTAGCATGAATGCCAGGTGCACATCGCCTTGTATGGTGACGTGGTCATCAAATTCGACCTCATAGCACTCGTCGGCTACATAAGGATGCGTGGATTTTACCTGTACAAGTTTACCATCGCTGTTAAACAGGTAATCGCCAGGTTTAATCTCAGACGCTAACTTCCATAGGTCAAGGGTTAGTACTTTTTGGTTTGCTACTATTGCCATAAAAATTTTCTAGGACCCATCGGTCCAGCCAGCGCCCTAACGGCGCTCGAATGCGGTTTTGAATGGAGTAAGGCAGTTGTGCTATGTTGGGTGGGTTTTTGGTCAGGTTGATGCGAAATTGCAGGTAGCGTGCTGTCTCTTTGTCAATTACCTCGATTGGCACATCAACAGAATCGAAGTTATACAAATCACACAGCAGCACACGCAAGCCCTTGAGTTTGCCCTCAGCGTTTTCCAACGCTCCCTGGATTTGGTACACGTATTTGCCCATACTTATATTAATGCAAAAACGCCAGGGTTTACTGCCGTGTTTTTAAAATACAGTTCGACTCTGTCCCTTCGGGACACAGAAGACACAGAAGACACCCTTGTTTTAACTTTATCCAGGATAATAAATTATTTTTTTAAAATATTTTTAATAAAATAGAATAAAGGGTGTCTTCTATGTCTTCTATGTCCCGAAAACACCTAAGTCCTTGATTGTTGGTCTGCAGATGAGAATGATTCTCAATTAAAATGCCATTTTCGGGACACCCAGGACAGGATGCAGTGCAGCATTTTTATTTGTGATTAGGGTAAACCCTAATATGTTTGTGAATTTTGCAAAAAAAAATTTAGGATTCGCAAAAACTTGAGCTTTGTGGGGTCCCCTGCCCCACCTTGGTGCACGGGACCCAAATCGGGGTATCGCTATATTGCGAACCCCCTAGGGCCCCGCAGCGTAAGTGAGTACTCACTTTGGCCCACTATGCTGCGGTGCAGCACCCCCAGTGAGCGCTTACTTACATCATGCTGCACTGCGTCATAGCCTCGCGCCCCCGCGGCCCAGTACGCGGCTTAGCTAGATGAGAATGATTCTCATTTGCATCGCGCCCAAGCACAGCCTCGATGATAATGATTCTCATTCGCATTTAGGCCAAGCAAGAACCGTGCCAGTGTGGCAGTACAGCAGCGGGCCCGTAGAGCCGCGCAGGCATAGTGGTGAGGGGTGGGTACCAGGCAGCGTGGCTGCGTGCCATGGTGGGGCTGTATGCCAGCGTGGGGGCCATGCGCGCACGAGGGGAGCAGGTTGGGGTGGACCGTATTACCAGGCAGACACTTACCCCACAGCACCCCACACCATCCCACTATCTACCACATAACCCCACAGCGCAGTCAGGTATTAAATAGTACTTGACATCCTGGTCAAAGGTCATTACAGTTATAAGCATCAACACCAGGAGAACAACATGGCATGGACAAAGAAGACAAGCAGCACAACACCACACAATCACCAGCTGGTGTTTGGCCGTCGTGAGGCAGGCTGCCCACGCTGCGCTGAGCTGAGCGCTGGCGCACCAGCAGTACAGTGGCGTGGTAGCCAACGCAAAGAACAAGAGCGTAACCTAGCCCAAGCCATTCGTAACCACAGCTGTGCAGCACGCAAGTGTGGCCCAGTGTGTACAGCGTTTGACTGGTAGACTTACCGCTTTTACCATAGTTATATCAACCACCAAGGAGATAGCATGAGCACAATGTACGAACCAATTGAAATCAATTACAACAACCGCAAACCATCACGCGCTGTCATTATGCGCACGTTGGCTGAGTACCTTAAACAAGGCGCTAAGTCATTCGACATCCGTTGGGGTGAAAACTGGATCGAGATTGATTGGCAACCAAACCAAGAAAAATGGTACGGT
>Ga0214206_1000478_pt1 | contig 10890 bp, 18 predicted proteins | sample TroBogEpilimnion_26_FD_153044 | JGI IMG/M metagenome (GOLD analysis project Ga0214206, IMG submission 153044) | Freshwater microbial communities from Trout Bog Lake, WI - 07JUL2009 epilimnion | ecosystem: Environmental > Aquatic > Freshwater > Lake > Epilimnion/Euphotic zone | place: Trout Bog...
CAATCTTTGGCTTTAGTTACCTATTATATAGAAAGTAATAGTGGGGCTTTGGATATTAAATAAAAATAGGGGGCAACTAAGAATAGTACCCCCGTTTATCTCAAAATGAAAATTAAACCCTTCTCTTTAGTTCGGTTGCGGCGGTTACCAGTTGTTTTATCGTGAATGTTGCCGATTATTGGCTGCGTAGAAATATCTATGTTATGGAATCCTATTCCTACATTATTATTCTCTAATTGGAATCTACATTGGTCATTATTCCATACACAAGTCATTACTCCATTTATGGTTAATACTTTATCCCCTTCGTATAATTCTTTAAAATCATCTTCGGAATGATAACATTTTTGACCTACATATTGCCCTACTGTTTCGGGGATTACTTCATAATAGTCGGGGCTATTCATTCCATCAATAGGGAATATAAAAGTATCCCCATTTACATGGCTTAAATCTCCATATAACCATTCGTTAGTAGTTCCCTTTCTAATTCCCCTGAACTTTATCTCTCTTTGCATATACTTTGTTTTACTTTATTCTAATTATTTTCTATAAAACTTTTTAAGTTGCTAAGTAATTTCTCCTTATAAGCAGCATCAGCAGCAGCAGCATAAGCAGCAACAGCAGCAGCATAAGCAGCAACAGCATCAGCAGTATAAACAGCAGCAGCATCAGCAACAGCAGCAGCATAAGCAGCAACAGCATCAGCAGTATAAACAGCAGCAGCATCAGCAGCTCTTTTTGCCAATAATAATTCATCTAAAGTTATATCTCCTTTTAAATAAGATTTAGCCGCTTCAATAGCTTCTCTCGGTGCTTTGTTATTTTTGTATTTATTTTCATAAATAGGCAAAACTATTTCAGCGCAGGATATAGCAATCAATTGATTTTCTTTAAAAGAAAATACTTTCTTGCAGAAAAACCAATATTTATCTTTTATAGGAATATCACAATCTAAAAAATCCTCATAATTTATTAATTTACGCCCTTTTAAAACAGTTTCTTCCATTTGCTCCCTACTATAACAACCTCTATTAGATTGCATAAAGCTGTCTGTGTATTCTTTTTGCATAAGTTTTAATTTTTAATTTGATACAGCAAAGATAATACTTTATATGATATAAACAAATTATTTTCTAATTATTTTCAAAATAATTTTTACGATACCAGAATTTTGTCATAAAAAAAGCTAAATACCATGTTTCTAAGTGTAGCTAAAACGGCTATATAACCTAAAAGAATTATTGGTGTAATATATATTGACTGTATAGATAAAGATAATCCTATTAATGAGCCAGTTGTTATTGCTGATATATTTGCGCCCTCTCTGGCTATCTTGAAAATATGCTTCGCATCTGATAAAGCATCGGGGTAATTAAATGAGATACCTAATATATTAATTTTCCTATGTCCTAAAGTTGGGTTGTTATCTATGTATTTGTTTTTACAACTTATAGCTGGATTCCAAAAGTACGGGTTATCGTTTTGGAATATACTAACTGAAAAATGGTCTTTTAATGTGTCCATTACTGCATCTAAAGCACCGCTTATACAGTATAATATAATCGGGATTACTAATAATGCTAATGTCCAATAGTTATTTATTGCGTTTACCATCTTGTTTTAATTGAGTAGGTGAAAGAAGATTGTTTGCTATAAGGATTTCGCCCCAATAGATTAGGGATTCTTTTCGGAACTTTCTTCGCTTCCAATTAAATTCCGTTTCACTCTCTAAAAGATGTTTGTAGTTGTTGTACCGATTAACGGCAAAGTGTAGTGTGTGCATAAATCATTTGTTTTAATTTACGCAAAGATATTAGTTTACCTTATATAAACAAATTATTTTTTTTAATACTGTGCAAAATAATACGGAATATTGAGAGTGCTATTCAGTATATTAAGTTGCGAAGTAGATGTAGCGGCTGTTATTTCTGCTGCGGTATTTTCGTAAATTTCAACTCCCGTATCTGTTATATTTGAACCTTCAACTCCTATTTGGCTTATGTGTACGCAAATAACATTATTACCTATTGGCAATGTTATCGGGAATATATGCCAAAATGTTTGTTGTACATGAGTGAATGAACCAGATAAAGCTGTATTTATATTAGTTTGCATTGCACTATCATTTGTACTTAATACTAATGTGCTGTTTGCGTATATATCTACTTTGGGCGTTGTTGTATAATATCGCAGTGTAAATGAAAATGCTACATAGATATTTGCCACCTCGTTTGTTATAGGCAAATAAAGATAACCACCTTTGTCAGATGGAGTTACTACAATTGCAGTTAGTGTTTCCACATTGTTCATCCTACCTTGCGTATACGAAGGTGTGATGTTTTTCCAAAATGTATTACTCGGCAATAGTGTGAATGTACCTACGCCATTTGTACTATATCCAGTATTATATAATAAAGAGCCTCCAGTATTAGAATATATTATAGGGTTATGCTGCGTTGGATATGTTTGATAAGCACCCGTAATACTTGATACGATTGCCGTTGCCGAATAATAACCTATAATATTACCACCTACTACAAAGAAGTTTACTAAGTTTAAGGTATTAAGACTATCGCAAACTTGTTGTGGCGTTGTCAAGTTTGTAGCTGATGTAGAATAAACGGTTGTAAATGTTCCATTGTTTACTGAATACAAAACTACCAAAACCCTTACTGTATCTGTTATTATAATTATAGGTGTAATATCGAATGTGAATAATGTTTGCGGCAAAATAGGGTTATCTACATTATTTGTACTGTCAAATAAAGATACGTTTTGTATCTGATTTGTATTATTATTTAATTGTAATAATATTTTTACTTTTCCGCTATCCATTGTTATTATTTAATTATCTTTAGTAATAAAATTGCGCCACCTACTATTGCTGCTATTCCTATTAATTCGTTATTCTTATTTGAATCTTTTATCTGTAAGTATTTGATACTATTATCTGGATGTAATGCTGGAAAAAATTGTTGTTTTTTTTGGGGGATGACAAAATTGCCATTATTATCTAATTCCCTTGCCATTGCATCCATGTTTGTTATATACTTAGCGAATATAGCTAATTGTACTGTTTCGTTTGGGTTTATTTGGTAGTTTATTTTTGCCATATTATCTATAATAATATCGCTTTTACTTACATCCCAAAATGCTGTCGGCTGTATCTGATTTGGGTCTATATTAACTCCATCAACATCTATTGCTTCATATCCACTTTGGGAATATTTGAAAAAATAAAAGTTTTCGTTAAGCTGTGTTATATTCTGACAATCTATATAAATGGTATTTAGCTTCAATCTATATGCGCCTGATGTTATAGATTGATTAATTTGCGACCATGTTACCGTACTTGTTTGCGAAGTAATGGTAACTGGTGAAACGCTGGGTGTTATGGTAGGAAACACAATCGCCATTTCTATTTAACTATTTTATGTTTGTGTAACCAATAAATATAATACGCTATTCCTATACTAACAACAACGATAATAGCGGTTGAATTTTGATTAACAAATTCAACTACTTTTATCTTATTCAACTTTGAAGATAACCCATTAGCATAGTTATTTATAGAATCCTGTGTTGTTTCTCCTGATTGATTAGTATAATAACCATATCCTTTCAGCATGGTTGCATAAGTGTCGGTGTCGTTTGCATCCTGAATGCTATCATTAAAATCTTGTAATCTCGTACCATCATTATCGTTTGAAGGCAAATGCCACCACCTTGCAAAATAATCACTTGTACAATCGGCTATACTATTATAATGTGCGTATGGGTCACCTTCTGGGCTTATGTTACCTATTTGCGAATACTTACTATTCTTTGAGTATTTAAATCCGAATAGGTTATTATTAACCTTTGTTTGATTACTATTATAGTCACCACTTTCAAAACGTGCTTGTGCTGTTACCATTTTTGCTAACATATCACTTGCACCATTTTGAATAGCTGCATTATATACTTGTTGGTCTATTTCGTAATCGAACATCGTTTATTTATTTTAAGATATTACCGATAAAATTCCAAAACTAAGCGCAAGTTGCGCAAATAATAATAATAAAGGATTTACTGCTTCTTTACCTTCATTATTTGCCTTATTACCTAATATAGAACTAACTAAATTAGCTATATAAAATAAAGCGTACAATACCTTAGTGAATATAGTTGCCGATACTGAAAAATGAATAAATAATGCCATTGCTAACATTCCTAAAACTACTGATACTATTGCCGAAATTGAATATACTTTCATATATTTATTTTTAATTTGTTGGGGTAATTTGTTGTGCAATATTGCCGCCCGTTGATGTTTGATTAAATGGTAGCGGTTCGGCATCTTGTTTACCTTCTAAAATATCCGCACTTTTACAAGCGAATTGAGATACTAAGCATATAGTTGCACCTACCATAGCTATATTACCACCTAAAGAAACAAACCATGTAGGCAAGTTACTTGCTGTTTGCTGTATATGTAATATGCCATAATCAGCGGCTACTAATGCGCCACCTAATAATTGCAGCCTTTTAAAAAAGACTGGCGTTTCTGATTTTAATCTTAACCAAATTTTATTCATTGTGTTACGTTTTTATAAAAACTATGCTGGTATAACCCTAAATAGAGTTTTGCATTTATTGCTGTATAAGTTTGTAAAATTGATTAAACAATAAAAGTAAAGTGCAGCCCTAAATAACTTTAGGGCTGCTGTCTTCACGCCCATTCATCTAAACTAAACTAAATTTTACATCACTATCGGTATTGGCATCTTCTAATGCCAATTTTATTAGATTGCTATAACTAATAGTTTCGGGAAGTTTATCGCCTGAAAGATTAATTACATTTCGAATAGGTGTATTATTGGGATTTTGAACGCCACGACTACCTGCCGCAATTGCGTATCCAAAACTTAAAACATCAGTATTTGGGATGATAGGCATATCGCCATCTAAACGAATATCGACCCTTGTTTTTCCGATGCCCTTTAAGGTACAACTTATACCCACAATGCCTAATGTGTCATAAGTTACTCCTGCTAATTTTACAGGATTGATTGCTACTTGATTTGCTGTTGCCATTTTTTTATTTGTTTATTTTGTTAATAAATATTTATTATAGAGGATGAAGCGCACATGGTATATCCCAAAGTGTTCCTCCTACTGATATTGTTAAAAGATTATCAGGATTATTTGTTCCTGAATTTACATTGCTGAACAATATTGAAGGAGACATTGTTCCCAATCCTGCAACTGCATCTACCGTTTGTAATCCTTCTGAATTAGCGAACAAATAAGTTACATCTCCATTTGTAATATCCTGCCAATAGTTTTGCTGTGAACCTGTTACGACAGTTTTGGCATTGTCGTAAACAATAAGAGATATACCTGTACTTGTATACCAATTCCCGAAAAAGTAAACATCGTCCGTAAAGTCTAACCGAAGTCCACGATTATTGCCTTGATAATAAGTATTTATGTTTCCTGTACCATCGTTGGCTTCTATAATTACGCCATTACTCGAACCGTCATTATCTCCTAAGCTAAATACTCTTCCCTCAAAATTACAGTTTAATCCTGCATTCGTTCCTGAATAATTCTGATTACTGTAAGTTCTGATAAAATTTTGGTCGTCATCAACTTTGAAATAGTTACCGTTATTGTTACTCGCCCAATCGCCAACATAGACGCTTTTTCTATCCATGTTGTTATGGTTGCCATTTGACATATTTATACCAAGCATCCCATCACCATAGTCAGTAGAACGAATACTTACTGTTCTAAGTCCGTCATCGATGTATAGTTGAGTATTATTTTCATTATTTATATCTCCAAATGTATAGTTGTTTGCATCAAAATCTAAATCTATACCTCCTCTAGCCCCGCCATTATTCATAGTATAAATTTTCTGATTACCATCATCTACTGCTAAATATGTGCCACTGCGATTGCTATTGAAATCTCCTAATTCAAATAATTCATTGCTAAAATCTAAATTCAATCCTGCTGCATCTCCACTATAGTTTGTATCGCTGTATGTCTTTATGAAACTTTGGTCATCATCAATCGTTAAATGAGTATTATTATTTGCTGCATTATAATCTCCTAACTGTATTAATCTATTATTTGAATCTATTAATGTAAATCCATTTGGGTAATTATAACCCGCAGTTTCAAACAGATTTTCATCAATATACATAAGTTGAATATCATTTGAATTAAATGACATAATAGACGCATCACCAGTTCCTATTTGTAAATATGTTTTGTTTGCATCTACACTATTACCTAAAAACACATTACCTGAATTATCTAAATAAAATAATCCATTAGGATAGTCGAAAGTATTTATTTGCCAAATACCTGCTTCATTAAATTCAATGCCATTGTTATTTAAGTTTACTGTACGAAATGCTGATTGCATTTGATTTTGCGCTAACATAGTATCCCAACCAGTATTCCCGCCACCACCGCCACCGCTTCCTTTACTTCCAAAACCTATATTTGTATTACCGAATGACATATTATTTTATGTTTTAATTGTTAGTACCTTTATTTAAGTCTGCGTTAGCTGTTGTTTCGTCTGGTATTATATCCCCATCTGCTACATCTGATGTAGCATTATCTAATAATGTTTGTGCATCGGTTTCGTCTAATATAGTATCGTATGCGTTTTTCAGCACATACCACCTTATGCCTATATACGCCCCAACTACTACACAAAGTGAAGCTAAAGTTATTATTATTATCTTATTTCTTTTGTCCATCATTTTTATATTTGAATGCCGAATATCTCATTTGATTTAACAATAGGGGCTAATATTCCAATAGGGGTAAAACTATTACCACTATTTATTGAAGCTGTTGCCGCCGATAAATTGCTATCGTTTATTTTACCCAATGGAATAATAAATAAAGCATCATCTACGAAACCCTTTAAATTATTGTAATAATAATCAGCCGATTGTTTAGCGGTAAAAGAGCCTCTTTTAGATGCCAAACTTGATGGCAAAGTGTCATCATTATTCATGCTATAATAACCACTATTAGCGATAGCCCTTATTTGTTCATAAGGGGTTGTTGCTGTTTGTACTCCATTTGCTATATAAGGATGATTTGGGTCGTTGAATAAATCAATCTGATTACTGAAAGCACTTTGAGCAGTAGAAAATGATGCGGTTCTACCACCTTGCAATACACCAAAGAAATTGTTTTTATTCTTTGCCGCACTTGATGTTCCATATCCACTTTCTAAACTTGCTTGAGCCAACATAACAGAAAAGAATACAAACGTATTGTTTAACGCTTGTATCATATCGTTACCATACTTCTTTGCGAATACTAACATATTATGCTGCCTTGATACTCCCATTTTATTTTTTTATAGTTTTATATATTAAATGCAAATTTAAGACTTTATTTTTTATGCTGGAGTAAATGATGTTCTATTAATTGTTTGAACCATTTGCTGTTGACTTTTTATTCTATCATCTATATTTTTGAACATTGTTTCAAGCGTGGACATAGGTTTTACACTTGTTGATGTTGATATGTTTGTTGTAGAACCACCACCTTTTTCGGGTGTAGCTGCTTTAGGTTTTATTGTATCTAAGTTAATGCTTTTATCTAAACTGTTTAATTCGCCCACTTTTGTATAAATTGCATTATATACGCCTTGCATACCTGACATTTCAGCTTTCTTCGTATGGTCAACTATTAAATTTACCGAACCTATACCTTGTAAATTGAATGTTAAGGTATTATTTGAATCATTATATTTAATATTGGTTATATTTCTTTTTATACCATAATCATTAGAACCACCACTTACATTTATTATTTGGTTATTTCTTATAGCAACTATATCCTTTGTATGATTTGCGCCATTCTTATAGGTTTCACACGCCCAAACTCCTTCTATAAATGTATTTATATCAAACGCTGGGGGTGTCCATGTTCCTAAATCTTTAGTTACATCTGTTTTTGCTATATCGTTACCTATGCTATTATCGGTATTATTATTTTGGGACATAAATTTATTTATTGCCCATACCGCACTTCCTCCTACTAAAAGAATTAATCCCCAAAATAACCCACTATTTTTTTCTTCTGCCATAATTATTTTTTTTAATATCCTTCTAATATAATAAATCCACTTCCTGAACCGTTACAAGTTACTGTAAATTGTGTTTGAGTAATGCCATCTGTTGTTATAAAAGAAGGGAATGTCATCATTGTAAATACTGGCGTATTTATAAAAGCGGTTGGATAAGTATATGTAATAACTCCATTTAAACTTGCACAATATATTATTACTTTTTTGTATGATGCACCTTGAAATGGCATAATGCAAGTTGCTGTGCCACCTATCGTACCTTGTATAATTGTTTTGTCAGTATTAAGGTTTATTACGTTCGTTTGTATAGTATTACCTATAATTCCGCTATTACCAAAACCTAAAGACTTATTTCCAAACATTTTATACTATTTATACATTTGCGCTTATAATTTCGTTACCTTTTAAATCTTCTACTGATAAAACACCAACACTTGATACAACCACTTGCATTTGATATTCAGAACGAATATCTTTACATAATTCATCTAAAAAACTTTGACTTTCTCCAGCGTTGTATGCTGTTATGTATGCCGTTAAAGATACATAAGCATCTTCTACTAATGAATTAGACATTATTTGTTCTTCTGTAAGTTTTGGTATTTTATATTGCTTTATTGTCTTATCTGAATTAGCCGCCGATTCTTTCTTTGGTTTGAATACCAAAAACAAAGTTGTAGCTAACAATAATACTATAATCGCTTCTTTTACTTTCATCTTTACTAAATTTTACTTTTATTAATCATCCCAATAATTAGGGTCGTATTCTGGTGGGTTTCCATCTTCTGTGTTGTATGTAATATTTTCTTGGTTTACATCGCTTTTATTAATTTCTTCCCCAGCACTATTATACCATTGTCCACTTGGGTCTTGATAATTACCAGTTTCATCATCATAAGCCACAATAGGAGTACCATCGCTATCCGCTACTGGATTTCCATTAGAATCTATATAGTTACCCGAAACTGGGTCATAAGTACCGCCTACTTCTGCTTCTATTACTGTTTCAGTATTACCACCTTCGTAAGTCATTACGCCCGAATCTGGATTATAGTCTGTAACGTTTGTAGCTATCACATTACCACTTTCATCATACAAAGTACCATCTGCCCCTAAAGTATAGCCATCAGCATAATCTATGCTTCCATCTGGGTTTCTTGAATCAATACCCATAGAAGCATCGTTTTCATCAGAATTAGTATAAGTTATATTATCTGGATTTGAAGGTCCGCTTATTTCTTCTCCAGCATTATTATGCCATTGACCATCTCTTGTTTGATATTCTCCATTTTGTTCATCTACTGCTTGGTATGGTTCATAATGACCACTACCATCATCACCACCTATTTTTAAACCATCTTTATTAACGTAATCACCATCAGCATTTTTTGTTGCAATTATATCGCCACTACCACTATGAACATTCCAAGGGTCAGATACACAACTATAATTGTCAGTTGTTTTATCGTAACTATCAAATTTATCACCTCTATTTGTTGCTATTGGTTCTCCAGTTTGTGGATTAACAAATATACCTTTTTCTGGGTCTAAATCACCTATAACTTTACCACTTTTATCATACAAAGTAGTAGGGTCGTCTTTTTCTATGTAATCCCCTTCTTTATTAATTGTTGAACCCTTTGGATTTCCGAATTTATCTACATTAGAGTTTGGTGCTGGTTGTGATTTAGAACCATCTTTGTTAGTTCCACCACCACCACCGCCACCACTTGCACCACCACCGCTTTTACCACCACCGCTTTTACCACCACCCATTGCGGCTTTTAAAGCATCAGATGCTATTTTCATAGCAGCATCCAATGCATTTTTATTCGCTGTTGTTGGGTTCTGCTGTGCTTTTTGTTTTGCTTTTGCCGCTGTTTTTGCGGTACCTTTTGCAGCTTTGTCTAATTTCAATTTTGCGGCTGCATCAGCTTTTGCTTTTTTATCTAAAAGATACCATACAAGCCAACCTATACCTGTAACTGCTATTATAGAACCTACTACAATTAATGCAGTTTTTAAACCACTTTTTGCCATTTTATTTTATTTTAGTCTAATGAAATATTATCGCCCGTATTTACATCTATATAAGTACCATCACCGTTTAATTTACCGATAACGTTTCCACTCATATCAAATACATCTGTGTTATTGTCTAATTCCGTATATATGCCATTTGCGTGTAATACGATAGGTGTGCCGTCTGCTGAATACCAATCACCATTATCGTCTTGATAGTTTCCATAAGAATCTATATTTTTTACTAAACTTCCATCGGATGCTGCTATTGTATGTCCATTTGCATCTAAGAAGAAACCACTTTCAGCATCTAAATCGCCTATTGGGTTGCCGCTTTTATCGTATAATGTCGTTGGGTCATCATTTTCAATATAATCACCCTCCGAATTTACTACTGTCATAGGTACGCCATTTGCGCTTGTACCTTGAGTTGCTGATGAACCATCTGAATTTTTCCCACCTTTTTTAGAAGACATCATAGCGTTATAAACATCTAATGCAGCTTGTATTGCTGCTTCTGCCAATACTTTATTTGTCGGGTCAGCTTTTGATGCTTTTTTCTTTTCTGCTGCATCTTTTTGCTTATCTTTTACACTCTTGCTACTACCACCGCTTGTAACCGCTTTATATATCAAATAAACTAATGTTATACCTAAAAGCCCACCTACTATTGCTATTACTGTTTTATTATTCATTGTAATTTTTTTTAATCCAAATCTGGAGTATAATTATTAAGTATATCTATAACTTTCATT
>Ga0214206_1000479_pt1 | contig 10870 bp, 11 predicted proteins | sample TroBogEpilimnion_26_FD_153044 | JGI IMG/M metagenome (GOLD analysis project Ga0214206, IMG submission 153044) | Freshwater microbial communities from Trout Bog Lake, WI - 07JUL2009 epilimnion | ecosystem: Environmental > Aquatic > Freshwater > Lake > Epilimnion/Euphotic zone | place: Trout Bog...
TCGAGAAGCTGACCGTTTCCGCCGGCGCCAAGACCTGGAAGGCCAGCATCGCCGCTTCCGCCCGCGACGGCCTCGTCAACGGCAAGTGGGACCCGATCGCCGACCTTCTTGAAGGCGCCGAGCCCGTGGCCAAGACCGCGGCCGGCCTCGCCTACGTCGCCGGTAAGTAAATCGACAAGTCAGCCCAAGCAAAAGGCCGCCCGATGGGCGGCCTTTTTGTTAGCGGGTGTACCGAGGCTTACTTGAAGCGGACGCCGGCGGCATCCTGCTCCACCGTGACGGCTTCGATGATCGCCCAGATCCAGGTGGCGATGCCGCCGATGCCGCAGGTGAGGAGGCAGATCAGCAGCTGGGTGACCGCGCGCGATTTGTAGCCGGCGTAGAAATTGTGGATACCGAGGTTGCCGAGGAAGACGGCGAGGAGCACGTAGGCGATGCGGTCCTTCGCGTTCGTATTATAGGCCTGAGGCGCCTGATGGAGCGAGGGGGGCGGCACCGGCAGGCCGGCGGCGAGCTGGGTCTGCTGGAGCGGCGTCCAGTTGGCCATGCCGTTCGTCCAGACGAGCGTATCGATGGAGATGGTCCGGTTGGCGATGAGGGAGCGCATCGTGGCTTCGTCGACCGGGCCGATGCGATTGCCGTTCTGTTCGTAGTACCACATACGGAAGATGTAGTCTGGCCTGGTCGGAGGTTAAAGCCAAAAGGACCTGACCGGCCATTGGGGGTGTCATGGCATGAAAAAGGCCGCCCAATGGGCGGCCTTTCGTCATCGGATGAAGGGTGGGCTTAGTTGAAGTCGACGCCATTGGCGTCCTTCTTCACGTTGACCGCGTCGACGATGGCCCAGATCCACATCGGGATGCCACCGATAAAACAGGTCAGAATCGTGACGAGCAGCTTGATCAGCCCGGCCTTCTTGTCGCCGGCGTAGAAGTTATGGATGCCGTAGGAACCGAGGAGGACGGCCAGCACGACGTAGACGGTACGGCTTTTCGGGGCAGAGGCGACGGGGGGAGGAGTGTCAGACATGATTGTGATAGGTGATGAAATAACATCCAATAGCGGGCGATGTTCCCCGTAAAATAAAAAAGGCCATCAACGATGGCCTTTTGGTGACGATCGCGTGTCAGTGGTCAGCCCTTCCAGATGCGGAGGAGGGCGTCGGCCATGTCGGACGGCGTGGCCGCGACGGAGATGCCGCATTCCTGGAAGATCTTGATCTTCGCGGCGGCGGTATCTTCGGCTCCGCCGATGACGGCGCCGGCGTGGCCCATGCGACGACCGGCCGGGGCGGTGGCACCGGCGATGAAGCCCGCGACGGGCTTCTTGCAGTGCTGCTTGATCCAGCGGGCGGCCTCGACTTCGGCGTTACCGCCGATCTCGCCGATCATGATGATGGCCTCGGTTTCCGGGTCGTCGTTGAAGAGCTTGATGACGTCGAGGTGCGAGGTGCCGTTGACGGGGTCGCCGCCGATGCCGACGCAGGTCGACTGGCCCTTGCCGCGGCAGGTGAGCTGCCAGACGGCCTCATAGGTGAGGGTGCCGGAGCGGGAGACCACGCCGACGTTCCCGCGCTTGTGGATGTAGCCCGGGGCGATGCCGATGCGGCAGCCGCCGGAGGACTTGTCGCCACGGCCCGGGGTCACGAGACCGGGGCAGTTCGGTCCGATGAGGCGGGTGCGACGGCCGGCCATGGCGCGCTTGGCGCGGACCATGTCACGGACCGGGATGCCTTCCGTGATGGCCACGGCGAGGTCGAGGTCGGCGTCGAAGCACTCCAGGATGGCGTCGGCCGCGAAGGGCGGGGGGACGAAGATCGCGGAGACCGTGGCGCCGGTCTGCTTGGCGGCTTCGGCGACGGTGTTGAAGATCGGGACCTTCTTACCGGCGTGTTCGAAGACCTGGCCGCCCTTGCCCGGGGTGACGCCGGCGACGACCTGCGAGCCGTAGTCGAGCGACAGGCGGGCGTGGCGCGCGCCGAAATCGCCCGTGATGCCCTGGACGAGGATGCGGGTATCTTCTTTGACGAGAATAGACATGAGAGTGTGCGGCGAGGGGTTACTTGTGGTTGACCAGCTTCACGATCTTCTGGGCCGCGTCGGCCATCGAATCGCCCGACACGATGGTCAGGCCCGAAGCGGCGAGGGTGGCCTTGCCGGCTTCGACGTTGTTGCCTTCGAGGCGCACCACCAGGGGCAGCTTCAGGCCGGTTTCCTTGACGGCTTCGATGATGCCCGTGGCGATCACGTTGCAGTCCATGATGCCGCCGAAGATGTTCACCAAGATGCCCTTCACGTTGGCGTCGCCCAGGATGATCTTGAAGGCCGCCGTGACCTGGTCCTTCGTCGCGCCGCCGCCGACGTCGAGGAAGTTGGCCGGGCTGCCGCCGAAGTGCTGGATGATGTCCATCGTGGACATCGCGAGGCCGGCGCCGTTGACGAGGCAGGCGATGTTGCCGTCGAGGGCGATGTAGGAGAGGCCGAACTTCGAGGCTTCGATCTCCTTGGCGTCTTCCTCGTTGAGGTCGCGGAGGGCGACCACGTCAGGGTGACGGAAGAGGGCGTTGTCGTCGAACGACACCTTGGCGTCGAGGGCGAGGAGCTTGCCTTCCTTCGTGACGAGGAGCGGGTTCACTTCGACCATCGCGCAATCCTTCTCCCAGTAGAACTGGTAGAGTTTCGTCACGAGCGTGACGCACTGCTTGAACAGGTCGCCGGAGAAACCGAGCGAGAAGGCGATCTGGCGGGCCTGGAAGGCCTGGAGGCCGACGGCCGGGTCGACCTGCACCTTGAAGATCTTCTCCGGGGTGTGGTGGGCGACGTGTTCGATTTCCATGCCGCCTTCGGTCGAGGCGACGATGACCGGGCAGGAGGTCGCGCGGTCGAGGAGGATGGCGAGGTAGTACTCGTCGTCGCGGCCGTCCGGGCGCTTGCCCAGGTTGGCGGCTTCGGTGAAGTAGATGGTCTGGACCTTGCGGCCGGCTTCGCCGGTCTGCGCGGTGACGAGGGTGTTGCCGAGCATCGCCTTGGCGTTCTCGAGGGCCTTCTCCTTCGTGGGGGAGAACTTCACGCCGCCCTTGAAGCCGTCGGTGAAGGTGCCTTTGCCGCGGCCGCCGGCGTGGATCTGGGACTTCACCATGATGCCACCGGAGGTGTCGATCTTGGCGAGGGCGCCTTCGAACTCGGCGGCGGAGGAGACCGCCACGCCCTTGGGCACGGCGACGCCGAACTTCTCGAAAAGTTCCTTGGCTTGGTATTCGTGAATGTTCATGAAAAGGAGAAGAGGCTGACGATTAACCCTTCAGGTCAGCTTCCTTGGCCTTCAGGTTCTTCTCGATGTCGGCCGTGAACTTGTCGGTGTGGGTCTGGATCTCCTTCTCGGAGCGCTTCAGGTCGTCGTCGGTGACGACCTTGTCCTTGTTGCCTTTCTTGAGGAGTTCGAGGGTGTCGCGCCGGGCGTTACGCACGCGGACCTTGCCTTCTTCGGCCATCTGCGTGGCGCGCTTGGCGAGTTCGAGGCGGCGTTCGCCGGAGAGGGACGGGACCGGGCAGCGCATGAAGTTGCCCTGCGGGACGGGGTTGATGCCGAGGTTGGCGGCCATGATGGCCTTGCGGATGTCGTCCATGACGGCCTTGTCGAACGGCTGGACCACGATGGTCTGGGCGTCGGGCGTGGTGATGGCGGCCATGTCCTTCAGGCGCTGCGTCATGCCGTAGGCTTCGACGTGGACCTGGACGTTCTCGATCATGCCCGGCGAGGCCTTGCCGGTGTGCAGCGTGGCGAACTCGTGCGAAGTGTGGTCGACCGCCTTCTTCATGGCGTTGGCGCCGTCGGCGATGATTTTCTTGATGTCCATGGGATAGGGTGGGGTGCGTTGTTGTTGGAAAATCAGGCGACGAGCGTGCCGATGCGCTGGCCGAGGACGGCCTTCTTCACGGCGCCTTTCTCGGACATCGAGAGCACGATGATCGGGAGCTTGTTGGCTTCGCAGAGCGAGAAGGCTTCGGCGTCCATCACGCCGAGGCGCTTCTGGAGGGCTTCGGCGTGCGAGACGCGGTCATAGCGCTTGGCGTCCTTATGCTTCATCGGGTCCTTGTCGTAGACGCCGTCGACCTTGGTGGCCTTGAGGATCGCGTCGGCGCCGATCTCGTTGGCGCGGAGGGCGGCGGCGTAGTCGGTCGTGCAGTACGGGTTGCCCGTGCCGGCGACGAAGATGACGATACGGCCGCGCTCGAGGTGGCGGGTGGCGCGACGCTGGATGAAAGGTTCGGCGATGCGGTCCATCGGGATGGCCGTCATCACGCGGCATTCGAGGCCGGCCTTCTCGAGGCGGTCCATGAGGGCGAGGCCGTTGATGACCGTGGCGAGCATGCCCATGTTATCGCCGGTGGTGCGGTCGGTGCCGTTGGCGCGCGCGCCGGCGAGGCCGCGGAAGATGTTGCCGCCGCCGACGACGACCGCGACCTGGGTGCCGACCTTCTGGATCGAGCGGAGTTCTTCGGCGAGGCGGTCGAGGACGGCGCTGTCGATGGATTCGCCGGTGACGTCGTTACGCAGGGCTTCGCCGCTGATCTTCAGCACGATACGGCGGTACTTCGGCTTCTGGGAGGCGGTGGCGGGCATACAGGGGAAATGAGCCGAAGAAACCCCAGCGTCAACCCCGCCTTGGTCTCGCTTGACTCCGACCTGCGAACCGCTGTTCAGTCAGGGAGCGGAGACCCGTGGTGTAACGGTAGCACAAGTGATTTTGGTTCACTTTGTCGGGGTTCGAATCCCTGCGGGTCTACGCTCCTTCTGCCCAAAAAAGAACCCTGGCGTGCCGGGGTTCGTCGCGTCGCCGGTAAGGGCGGCTTAAGCGCGACCGAGGTATTCCTTATTCTCGGTGCTGACCTTGATCTTCTCGCCCTGCTTGATGAAGAGCGGGACGTTGACCTGAAGGCCGTTCTCGCAGGTGACGGTCTTCTGGACGTTGCCGGCGGTGTCGCCCTTGACGGCGGGAGGGGCTTCCAGGACTTCGACGGTGACGGAAGGGGGGAGGTCGACGGTGACCGGCTTGTCTTCGACGAAGAGCACCATGTAGGAGGTGCCCGAGATCAGGAACTCCTTGGAGTCCGCGAGGGTGGCGGCCGAGATGTAGTATTCCTCGTTGGTGTTGGTGTCGGCGAAGACGTAGCTGCCGTCGGCTTCGTAGGAGAACTCGAGGGACTTGATGCTGTTATCGAAGACTTCGAAGCTGACTCCGATGCCGCAACGCACCGGGATCTTGGCGCCGGTCTTGATGGAGCGGAGTTCCATCTGGACGTAGGAGGCGTTGTTCGGGGGGGTGCGGACGAGGCACTCGAGAACGATGCAGAGCTCACCGTTGTAGCTCATGATGTTCTTCTTCTTGATACGGTTGACGGGGAGGGAGGCCATGGGAGTAAGGGCGGACACAAGCGGACGCCTTCGGGACGGTCAAGCCGGACTTGCCCGAAAGGGGGAGGGGAGGGCTCGGCCCCTTTGAAACAGGGGTCGCCCGGGGGTGGTCCGCTTATTCGAGCGTGAACAGGACCCCGCCGATCTGGGTGATCTTGATCTTGGCGGCGGTGCTGCCCGCGGCCGCGGCGGAAGCGGCGGCGCCGTTCGAGCCTTCGACCGAGGCGCCGTCGGAGGCCTCCACTTCGAAGCCGGTATAAAGCGTGATCATCTTCGAGTAGAGCTGCTGGAGTTCGGCCTTGGTCGTGACGATCATCTCCACGGTCTTCGCATGGGTGGTGGTCGGGTAGGTCTTCACGACGATGTCACCGGTGGTGTTGCTGACCATGTTGTTCACCTTGCCTTCGAGGTTGGTGAGCTGGCTCGGGATCGGCAGCTTGCTCGCGTCGGCGGGGTCGAGGCCGCGGTTCTGCGAGTTGGCGGCGCTGGCGCGGTTGGCGCGGTTGGCGACGTCGGCCGTGCCGGGCGGGCGCACGTTGTAGATGCGGAGCTGCTGGTTGGAGTCCTTCATGTCGACGACGACTTCGGCGACGATGAAGGCGCCGGTGGTGTACTCCTGGAAGGAGATGGACAGGATGGAGTCCGCGCGGCCGTAGAAGGCCATGTCGGTGTTGGCGACCTTGATGCCGAAGATGCCTTGGTTGCGGATGGCCTTCTTGGTCATCTGGAAGGCGTCGGCCTGAGTCGAGAGGGCGGCGGTCGCGAGCAGGGCGGCGGCGAGGGCTTTGGGGCTCATGGCGTTAATCCTTTACCCACGGGGGTGCCGAAGCAAGATTACAACCGATGCTGAGCTGCCAGAATCTCACCGTGCAGGCGGGTGCCAACGGCCCTATCATCCTCGACGGAGCCAATGCGCGCTTCCTGCCCCGGGGCCTTAACGCCGTCATCGGGCCTTCCGGCTGCGGTAAGACGACCTTGATGAAGGCGATTCTCGGCATCTTGCCCTCGACCGGCGAAGCCTCCTTGGCGGGTCAGCGCATCACCTGCACGGAGGATCTCGTGGGCAAGGTCGGCTTCGCGCCGCAGTTCACCGCCGCCCAGGCTCAGCTCAGCGTCGCCGAATCCTTGGAGTACGCCCTGCAGCTGGCGGTGCCGGATGCCGCCGAGCGCTCCCGTCGGCTGGAGTCGGTGCTGGGCGTGACGGGCATGTCCCCGCATCGCGATAAGCGCGTCTCGGCTCTTTCCGGCGGCCAGCTGCGCCGTCTCTCGCTCGGCCTCGAACTCACCTTGGACCCGCCCTGCATGGTCTGCGACGAGGTGACCTCCGGCCTCGATCCGCAGTCCGAGGACCAGATCCTCGCGCTGCTGCGCAACCTCGCCGAGACGGATCACAAGAGCTTCGTCTGCATCATCCATAATCTCGGCAAGCTGAACCAGTTCGACTGGGTCACGGTCGTCTACCAAGGCGACGTGGTCTTCCAAGGTTCGCCGGATGAGCTGCTGGGCTATTTCGGCATCCCCGACGGCCTGCGTCTCTATGAGGTGCTGAACGCCTCGGATCTCGCGACGTGGCGCGATCGATGGGCCATCCATCAGGCCGAACATCAGGATTCATACGAAATCGCGGTCGCCAAGGTCGGCGCGCCCGCCGAGGTCGAACCGCTCGCGGAACCCGATGTCCCGGGCGGCCTCTCGCAGTTCACCACGCTGCTTTCCCGCCGGCTCAAGCTCTTCTTTCGCGATACCGGCTACCTCGGGCTCACGCTCGCGATCACGTTCGGCTTCCCGCTGCTCGTCATCATCTTCAACCTCGATGGCATCTGGGACGTCCATAAGATCCCTATGGATCGCAACATCGCCTCGATGGAGGAGGTGCAGCAGGCGCTGAAGGTCCAGATGTCGAACGCCCAGCTCGCCGGTCTCGCCGCCGGGCTGATCATGTTCCAGGTCATCCTGCTCACGCTGATGGGCGCCAATAACGGCGGCCGTGAGATCTCCGCCGAACGTATCCTGTACGAGAAAGAACGCATGACGGGCCTGCGTCCGTGGGCCTACGCTTTCTCCAAGATCGTCTTCGTCTCGCTCGTGGCGATTTTCCAAGGGGTCTGGATGTGCCTCTTCGTGAAGCTCATCTGCAACTTCCCCGGACCTTGGGCGGATCAGCTCGCCATCCTGGCCGCCAGCTGCGTCTCGATGTCGGTCGTCTGCCTCGGTTTCTCGGCGATGCTGACGTCCCCGGAGAAGTCCTCGCTGCTCTCCATCTACCTTGTCGGCTTCCAACTCCCGCTTTCCGGGGTGGTACTGGCCTTGCCGGCCGCGCTGACCTGGGTCTGCCGACCTTTCATCAATTCCTACTGGGGTTGGTCCGGGTACATGAAGTCCATGATGGGGCAGCCGCTTTACGACGCCTACACCGCCAGCATGCCCAACCAGACGGCTTATGTGGCCAGCACCACCGAAGGCCTGGCCGTACTCATGATCCAGGGCTTGGTAGGGCTCTGCCTCGTCGTTTACGGCTGCCAGCAGAAGCGCTGGAGCTGAGGGTGGGGCGGGGCCGGCTTAATCCGGCCTTAACCATCGGGAAATCGCTGGAACAATTCCAAAAGAGGGGGTAGGCTTAAGGGAAGGTCAGCCCCGCCCCTTTTCATGTCCAAGATCAACCCTCTCTTCTTCGCCTTAGGCATTCCGGTCGTCGTGATCGTGCTCCTCGTCGCGATCGTCGCTCCGCGCATGGGCGGCGGCGGCAAGTTCGCCGACCTCACGCCTTTCTCGGTCGAGGCCTACCGCAAGGATTGGGCGACGCTGCAGGGCAACTCCTACCGCCTCGATTGCCAGGTCGAGCAGCAGCTCTCCTTCGTCGAAGGCCGCGGCCGCGTCCTCGCCGTGAAGCCCATCGAGAAGGATCCTACGCGCCCCGCCGGACGTATCCCGGTCTTCGTCCCCGTCGGCTCCGTCGATTCCTTCGAGGTCGGCCAGCGCTTCAAGTGCAAACTGCGCGTCACGCGCGACCTCCTTGTCGTCGAAGCCCTCGAACGTTTCTGATTTCCGCCATGCGTCACACTCTCCTCAGCTGCTTCGGTTGGTGCGCGATGACCGTGCTCGGCTTCGCCCAGGCGCCTCCGCCCGGCGCGAACGTCAATTCCGGCGGCACCGCTGGCGATTACAAGAGCTCCACGGCCGAAGGCGGCGCGGACCGCGTCTTCAACGTCAACAGCGACTCCGTGGACATGGAGAACGGGACCATGCAGTGGAAGGGCACCACCATGAATCTCGGGAACTCCCGCGCCGTGCGAGCCCGTTTTGAACGCTACCTGGCCGCGCCGACCGACAACGGCGACATGAAGCGCTATGTCGCGGTGCTCGACCAGATCCAGCTGCTCCTGTCCCCTCAGTCCATCAACCAGGAGAACTACTATCGAAACCAGCAGGAAGCCTTCAACCTGCTCTTCAAGGCGGCTGAATTCGACATCGACGGCAACAGCTCGCTGACCATCGCCTCGCAGGTCCAGAAGGTCTGGGCCATGAAGCAGGAGTTCCGCCAGATCGAGATCAACAAGGCGCAGCTGGAGACGCTCCGCAAGGTGCAGGAAGGCATCATCGTCAACCGCGCCGACGCCATCGAAGAAGCCAACGACGCCCGCTCCCAGGCCGCCACGAAGGCCAAGCCCCTCGGCAAGGCGTCTTCCGGCACCACCGAACTCGCCTTCAAGGTGAAGGACGAGGCGCGCACGCAGGCCGAGATCCTCGCCAAGAACGCCGAGATGACCGCGCTCGGCCTGAAGGCCAAGATCGAGTTCCAGTCCCAGATGGTCTCGTTCCTGATGGCCCGCCGCTACCGCCACTCGCTGATCACGAGCGGCTTCTACCGCGTCCTCTTCAAGGGCGGCAGCCAGAACATCGTCGTCGGCGCCAAGGAAGTGAAGGAGTTCTTCCCGATCTCCGACTTCGTCCCGACCCTCGAATCCTTCGACATGCTCTCCCGCGAGGCGATCAAGGACACGACCAAGGGCATGCAGACGGTCGACGACTTGGTGAAGCAGGGTGAGCTGTACGGCGCCTTCGAGCGCCTGCAGGAGACCTACTTCCTCGGCGAATTCGAGCCGGTCGTGATGTCCTACCCCCAGGAGAAGAAGCGCGAGATGCTCGCCCTGTGGAAGGACCTCCGCGAACTCCAGCGCCTCGGTGACGAGCATGACCTCGGCAACGTCGAAGGCTACGTGAACAAGGTCCGCGGCCGCGCCCGCGATTTCCCGGGCGCCCCTATCCTCTCAAAGGTCACCAACGCGATGAACGCGTCGAACATGTCGCTTCTCTCCGCCAAGGCCGCCGCCCTCGCCGGCGACAATGCCAAGGCCGAGGCCGCGCTCGAGCGTGCCACTAAGATCTGGCCGCAGAATCCCGGCGTGAAGGACTTCGCGAACCAGGTCGTGAGCCGTCAGGACACCCTCGCCCAGAAGGTGCCCGAATTCGACCGCCTCCTTGCCGAGTCGAAGTGGCGCGATATCTACAACAAGAAGCTGGAATACGCCCTCGCCCTCGCGCAGGACAAGGAGCGCTCCGAGAAGCTCCGCAAGATCGTCAACCGCGTCGGCGAACTCGACGCCAACATCCAGAAGGCTTCGGTGCTGGCCTCGCAGAACAATCCGTACCTGGCCTGGGATGTCATCGTCGAAGCCTATAAGACCGAGTCCGACGACCTCGTGCTCGCCAAGACCCGCTCGGACATCGCGCCGCTCGTGGCCAATTACGCCCAGCTGATCGGCCATGCCGAGAAGCTCGAGAAGGACGGCGCCGAGGCCGCCGCGCTCACCGCTTGGCTCGCTGCGCAGGACCTCAATCCTGCTTCGCCTTCCTGTGGCGCCGCGGTCAAGCGCCTGGCGAAGTCCGTGGCCGAAAACGCCGTGATCCGTTCGTCCGGAGGCGTGCCGGCTCCGCCGCCTGCGGCCGCCGCCGGCGAGGATGTCCCGGTGCCGCCGAAGAAGTAAGCCTTACCAGAGGCTGACCGGATTGTCTTCCAGAGGATCGACCACCGTGATGCGGAGGTCGGTCTTCCGGTCGCGCACTTCGTTCATCAGGGCGTCGACGATGACCGTGCGGTTGCATTCCTTGCTGAGGTGCCCGAGGTAGAGTTCCGTGGTCTGCCACTCGCGCAGCCCGAGCAGCAGGTCTTTGGTCTGCACGTTGGAGAGGTGGCCGAAGTTGCCGCGGATACGCTGCTTGAGCGAGGCCGGGCGCTTCGAAAGGTCGAGCATCTCGTCGTCGTAGTTCGCCTCGAGCACCAGGATGTCGGCGAGCGAGACGTGGTGCTTGACGACGGCCGTGGCGTGGCCGAGGTCGGTCAGCCAGGTCAGCCGCTTGGCCGGCCGGGCGTCTTCGGCGGGAAGGTCGAACGCGAAGCCGACTGGGTCGGCGGCGTCATGGGGGATCGGGATGGACGTCACCTGCATCCCCCGGA
>Ga0214206_1000482_pt1 | contig 10784 bp, 13 predicted proteins | sample TroBogEpilimnion_26_FD_153044 | JGI IMG/M metagenome (GOLD analysis project Ga0214206, IMG submission 153044) | Freshwater microbial communities from Trout Bog Lake, WI - 07JUL2009 epilimnion | ecosystem: Environmental > Aquatic > Freshwater > Lake > Epilimnion/Euphotic zone | place: Trout Bog...
ACATTCACTCTTAAAACAACAAAGAAAGGTGAGGATATCAAAGTATCTTATCTTGGTTTTAAAACAGCAAAAGTAGATGCAAAAGATGGTATTGTGATTGAATTACAATCAACATCAATTGGATTGAAAGAAGTTGCTGTATTTGCTAACTTAGGTGTTGATAGAAAAACTCCAGTAGCAATCTCATCAGTTAATGCAAAATTTGCAGCTGAGAATTTAGGTACACAAGAATTACCTGAATTATTGAGAATTACTCCTTCGGCTTTCGTAACTAAAGCAGGTGGTGGTTATGGTGATTCTCGTATTAATATCCGTGGTTTTGATAACAAAAACATTGCCGTTTTGATTAACGGTGTACCTGTAAACGACATGGAAGGTGGTACAGTTTATTTTTCTAACTGGGCAGGTATCGGTGATGAGTTAAAAGAAATTCAAGTACAAAGAGGATTGGGTGCTTCTAAATTAGCTATCCAATCAGTAGGTGGTACTATGAATATCATTACTAAAACAACCGATGCTGAAAAAGGTGGTTCAATCTCTCAATCTTTGACTGATTTCGGACAATCTAAGACAGTATTATCATTATCAACAGGTAATACTAAGAATGGTGCTTTCTCTTTTGTAGGTTCAACTACACAAGGAAGTGAGTATATTAACAACTCATACATCAAAGCATACTCTTATTTCTTATCTTACGCCAAAGATATCAAAAACCACAAATTATCAGTAACTTTCTTAGGTGCACCACAAGAGCACGGACAAAGAAGTACTCGTTTAACTGCGGCTGAATACGCTCAGTATGGTTTGAAATATAACAAAGATGTTTATGTATTGGGTGGTGAACAAAAGAATATCAACATCAACTATTTCCACAAACCAATTTTCCAAATAAATGATTTCTGGCAAATCTCTCCTAAAACATCATTAACAACTGCTGTTTATACATCATTTGGACATGGTGGTGGTAGTGGTACAATTGGTACATCACCAACAGTTAGAGATGCAAATGGTTTATTATTAATGGATGCAACTGCATTAGCTAATAGTAAGAATGTAAATGGTTCAACATATGGTATTAGAAACTCAATCAATAACCACGTTTGGACAGGTGCTTTATCTACATTAAACACAAAATTAACAAAAGAATTAAACTTATCTTTTGGTGTTGATGGTAGAACTTACAAAGGAACTCACTTTAGAGAAATGAGAGATTTAGTAGGTGGTACATTCTATAAAGACCCAATTAACCCACACGCGACAGTTGATGCAAATGTATCATCGTATGTTGATGTAACTAAAGTAACACCAGTATTAAATCGTGTAGCATATGACTATGATGGTTTAGTAAACTACTTAGGTACATTTGGACAATTAGAATATACTAAAGATAAATTATCAGTATTCGCACAAGGTGCATTATCTGAAACTTATTATGGTAGAACTGACAGATATAACATTTTACATACAGGAGTATCAGCTAAAGAAGTTGATTTGACTGGTTATAATGCTAAGTTTGGTGTAAACTATAACTTAGATGAATATAACAATGTATTTGTAAACGCTGGAAAGTATAGTAGAGCTCCGTATTTGAGTTTTATCTATAATGGTACTACAACTGCAACTAATCCATTTAGTGGTAATGCTGTAAATGCTAATATCAAAAATGAAGAAGCAAACTCGTATGAAGCAGGTTATGGTTTCCGTTCTAATAAGTTCACATTTAAGTTGAACGCATATTATACAGAGTTCCAAAATCGTTCTTTAACATCTCCATTATTAAACAATGCAGATGGTACACAATATAGAGCATTAATTACAGGACAAGGTGCTTTACACAAAGGTATTGAAGCTGAAGCAAAAGTTAAAGTTTCTAAGAAATTGGAAGTTGGTGCATTCGCATCTGCCGGTGATTGGAAATGGAAAGGAAATGCAGCAGCAGTATTGCATGATGATGTAAAGAATACTGACACTAAAGTAAATGTTTACTCTAATGGTTTATTCGTAGGTGACCAACCACAAACTCAATTAGGAACTATCGTAAGATATCAAGTTACTAAGAGTGTTGATTTAGGTGGTGATTTCACATATAACGATAAATACTATTCTTATTATGACCCAAGTTCTAGAACAAATGTAGCAGTTACCGCTCAACCATACAAATTACCTGGTTTCGGTGTTGCAAATGCAAGAATTGGCTGGAAGTTGAAAATCGGTAAGTATGATTCATATGCAGCAGCACATGTTTACAACTTATTAGACAAACAATATTGGATTGAAGCAAATGATGCCGGTGGTTCTGCCGTTGGTACACTAGGTGCTGGATTCAAAGGATGGGGTAGAACTTCAGATGTAAGTTTGAAAATTAATTTCTAATTCGCAGTCAAGTATATACTCAATAAAAAACCCTCATAGAAATATGGGGGTTTTTTTATATTCATATATTTATATGTATGAAAAAACTATTTACATTAATCGCGTTCTCATTGTTAGTGACAATGACATTCGCTCAAGACTTGGTAACAATCAAGCACACAAATTACACAACTACGTTCAGTAAATCTAAAAAATATCCTGTTGAGGTTGAGTGGTGGATTACAAAAGCTAAAGTGGGATGTCCTACTCCGTTAGCAAGAAAGGATAACTTTAAACCAGACCCACAATTAGCAGCAGAAACAAACTTAGGTGCTGATTATGTAGGTAGTGGTACTGATAGAGGACACAATATGCCAGCAGCAGAAAATCAATGTCAAACTCCTGGTGTACAAGATGAGTGTTTCTATTTTTCTAATATGACTCCACAATATCACTCATTAAATGCAGGTGATTGGAAGTCGGTAGAAGTCTTAGAAAGACAAATTGCATTACAAAACGATTCAGTACATGTATGGTGTGGAAGTGTTGGTGTAGCTAAAACATTAGGTACACAAAAGATAGCAGTTCCTACACAATGTTGGAAAGTAATTTATGTAGTTAAAACAAAAGAGTATTTAGCATATATTTTTAATAACACAACTGACAAACCAACTGGTGTAAATTCACACAAAGTTTTGGTATCGGATGTAACAAAATTAACAGGTTTCAAATTCCAATAATATGGATAATAATGAAGGTTTCTTTCCCAATTTAGATGGAACATATAAAAAAGTAGATAATTCATCTAAGGGAACATTAAAAAGAGGATTAGGTAGTAGACAATTATTAGCAGCTGAGATTACGGAAGCACAAGGTAGATCTCGTTCAGCAAAAGATACAGCAAGGACATTAGGGGTATCATACAACACATATAAAAAGTATGCAAAGTTGTATGGTATCTTTGATATAGATTATAATCCATTAAATGTTCCAATTGAACGTAGATTAAAATTGACGGTGGGTAAATACCCTTTAAGTGAGATTCTACAAGGTATGCATCCAAACTATCCTATATATAAGCTTAAAAGGAGATTGATTAAAAATGATGTGTTTCCGGAACAATGTAGTTGTTGTGGATTTGATGAAGTAAGAGTAACAGATAATAAGTCACCATTATTATTAGATTTTTTTGATGGTAATTGGCAGAATCATAAATTAGAAAACCTACGATTTTTATGTTATAATTGTTTTTTCCTTTTAATAGGTAAACGTAAGATACCTAAAGATGGACAATATGTAGAACAAGGTATTGTGGGTGATGACGATGAAATAGATGATAACGAAATTGAAATAGAAGATGAAATATAAATTCCTTTATACCGATGGATGTTCACATACTGCAGGAGGTGGTATGGAAAATTGGAAGGCAGATATTATTAAGTGTTATAAAGAAAAATTTGATATTGATATTACCTCACATAGAGATTGTGCTTGGCCTAAATTATTATCTAAAAAATTAGGATTATTTTTAGAAGATAGAAGTGAATCCGGTGCAGGTGCAGATAGAGTATGGAGACAGGCATGGGAATATTGTAATGGTAATCTACAAAAAGCAAAAGAAACTCTTTTTATATTAGAAATACCATCTTTCTTAAATAGAAGTGATGTTCGTTTTAAAGATGATAGATGGGTAATATGTAATACTGAATGGAATGATAATGGTAGTATAGATAATATAGAAATGGTGGATAGTTATGATAACAGAACTACATTAGAAAATTTACCAAAAAAGAAAGAATTATATAGTAAATATTTAACAACATTTACTGATTATAGTACATGGGAACAAAGCGTATATTTTAAATTAGCAGGATTAATTTCATATTTTCGTTTGAATAATATACAATTTTATATTATACCAAATGGAATATATTATACTATATTTAATAGTAGTTATGGATTAGATATAGAAGAAAACTTATTAAAAGTAAACTATAAAAATAATTCATACAACGAATTTACTGGTTTAGCAAATCAGAATGGATTGCAAATTTGCAATGATTTATCAGAATATAATGATAAATACGAAGTAACTAAAGATGGACATCCTGGATATTTTGCACATAAAATATGGGCAGATGGTGTGTATGAATTTTTATCTACACAAATTTTGGAAGATTCAAAAATTTAATGTATCTTTAATTATAAACAAAAACAATTAAGTTATGGCAAAGTATTATGAAGTACAAGTTACAATGCACCATGAAGTAGATAACGGAAAGGGTGTAAGTAAAATTAAGAAAACAAAAGAAAACTATTTAGTAGATGCAATGAGTGTAACTGAAGCAGAAGCTAGAGTAGTTAAGTTATTCACCGATTCAGCAATCAATGTAGATTATGAAGTAACTGGTGCAAAAGAAAGTAAGATTATTGAAGTAGTAACCGCTGAATAATGGAAACAGAAATTAAAGAACAAAAAGTACAAGTTCTTAAGAGAGTTCCACCTGGTGATAGATGGGTAATGGCTGATGGTAAAAATTCAGCAGTATATCCATCTTTAACCGATGCATTAGAAGCTTGGTATCAGTTTAGAGGAGATACGCAATTCTTTATGGATGCAAGAAAAGGGACCGTTGAAATTGTTAAACAAGAAAAAGTAGAAAAACCTACAAAGAAATTCTCTTTATATGGAGAAGATTAAAGAAGGACATACTATATTTTGTGATATTGATGGTACTATCTTTTACCACGCTACTGATATGATTTTGCCTGGAACAAAGAAAAGATTTGATGAGTGGAATGAGAAAGGATATACCATTATTGTCACTACGGCAAGACCATCTATTTGGAAAGAAAAAACCCTAAGAGCATTGGATATACATGGATTGGTATATCACGCTATTATATTCGATTTGGGTAATGGTAGTAGATATGTAATCAATGATATTAAAGAAGGCAAAGAAAGAGCATTTGCAATTAATGTTGAAAGAAACAAAGGAATAGAGGATATACAAATATGAGTTTTATAATTACCTCTAAATGTATTAGCTGTATAGATGGTGGGTGTTTAAAAGTATGCCCAATGGATTGTATACATGGACCGATAAACCCCAAAGGAATGGGATTGGAATCGATTGGAATGAGTATTGAGGATAAGAAAGGAAAACAATTGTATATAGACCCTAGAGAATGTATTGATTGTAGTGCTTGTTTACCTGAATGTCCCGTTGAAGCCATTGTTTCTAATGAAAAAATAGCTATACAACTGGGTGAAAATCAATCAGTTATCGATAATTACGCATTTTTTGGGTTAAATTATTTGGAAAATCAATAAATCTTTCATATCTTAGACATATATTTATAATTAAACAAAACAAAAATTATGGGATTATTTACATTTATCAAAAATTTGTTTGCAAAAGCAAATGAATTAGAGAACCAATTAGAAACTCAGGTAGATTCATTTGTAGCTGATGTTAAAAAAGTAGACACGAAATTAGCTTCTGAAATTAAAGAGGTTAAAACAAAAGTTAAAAAAGTACAAAAAGAAGCTGAAGCTAAAGTAGCTGAAGTAGAAGCTAAGGTTAAAAAAGCAACAACCGGTGCTAAAAAGAAAACAACTAAATAAGGTTTTAGACATATAAACATTAAATAACAAAAAACAAACTCAAATGAGAAAAGTGTTAGCAATCGTCGCTATCGCAGCTTTAACAGCATGTGGTGGTGCAAAAACAGAAGTAAAAACTGATTCAACATCAGTAAAAACTGATTCAACTGCAGTAGTAACTGATTCTACAAAAGTTGATTCAACAATTACTAAGTAATTTATACAAAGGGGATAAGAAATTATCCCCTTTTTTATTTATGGGGGTAACCAATGATTAAATGGAAAAGTGATATGCAAGAGAGTTACAATTTATACTTAGATGATAATAGACAGCCTAATCAATCTTATAAAAAGACAGGTGATAGTAGATACATTGATTTAAAATGGAAAGTAGTTAAATGTTATAGTGAATTTGTAGAAGCAATTGCACTTAATGGTATTCCAAATATAATATCATTTGACCACGATTTAGGTGAGGAACATATTAACTACTATTTTGATAATGGTGGTAGAGAAAATCCACCTGACCCATTAAAGGGTCACTTTACTGAAAAAACAGGATATGATTGTGCAAAATGGTTAGTAGAATATTTAACCGAAAATGGTTTACCTATGCCGGAGTATTTAATACATTCAGCTAATCCAGTAGGTAGTGAAAACATTAGGGCAATCCTTAAAAGATACACCGAATTACACCCATTTTCATAACTAATTGATTATCAATGACTTATGTTTATTAGAATTATATCTAATATATAACTAATTGAATGTCAATAACTTGTGAAAAACTTTGCCCAAAATTTGGTGGTCTCAATATTTTATCGTAACTTTGGGTATAACCAAACATCAAAAAAATATGTGTACTAAAAAATACCCTAAATTAAAGATGATTAAATGTATTCAATGTAATGGTGATATGCCCGAACTTAGATTTGAAAAATATGGTTATAGAAAATGTGTTAATTGTAGTTCAGTAGAAAAAGTTGGCGGTGTTGCAATTGCTAATCATAAGACGGGTAATGAAATACAAATTATGCCTGCAAAAGATGCTGCAAGATTATATAGATTATCACAACGACAAGGATATGGTGTATGTAAAGGTATGAAACATAACTAAACGATTTCTTTATTATAAACAAATGTGGAGCCACCACCTAAAAAAACTGGAAACTAAAGTATGACTACTTTAAAATCAAAATTTGAGTTTATCTCAAACCAATTGAACGAAGCATTAATTAACGCTAACACTACAAAGAGTGAACAAAAGCGTACTTACTACATTAGTAGATCTTTGTATTATGCACAAAGATTATCACAATTAGCTAGTAGAGCTAAGATTTCTGCATAATTGCAGATAAACTAAGATAGTTTTGGAAACGTGGTAGGGGTTCGATTCCCCTACTATCTTCTACACAATATTTATTCACATATAAACTTAAAGAGTATGAGTTGGTATGACAGTTTTAAAACGGGCGCTTTAGATTATTTAACTAAAGGCTCTTACACAAAGAAAAAGGAGAAAAAATCAGCAAGTTCATTTTGGGCTGATGAATGGAGCACTTATGATTATCCAACTACATATTGGAGTGGTGATAAGTGGCAACCAAAAGATGTAAGTAAAGTAGAAAGCAATACTGCTGACTTAATCAAATTGAATGCACACAAAAGAGCAATCTCTAATTTTGTGAACATTCTTACAAACCGACCTATTCCTGTTAAATTTGCCCGTAAAGGTGATTCTTATACGGATGGTAAATCGGTTACATTATCAGCTGAAGTTAAACCTGAAAAGTTTGACGTAGCAGTGGGGTTAGCATTGCACGAAGCATCACACATTGTTCTTACGGACTTTGATTTGATGCCTAATTATTCAGCACCAAATGATATGTTTAATAACTTTGCAAAAGCAGCAGGTGTTGATGTAAATGACCCTTCGTTTGGTATGGTTGAAAGACATAGAAACACCGAACAATTATTTGATGTAGTTAAATCATTGGTAAACTTTGTAGAAGATAGAAGGATTGACCAATATATCTACAATACGTGTCCAGGTTATAGAGATTATTATAGAGCATTGTATGATGAGTATTTCTATGATACTACAATTGATAAGGGGTTAAAGAGTGATGAATATACGGATGAAACATTACAATCGTATATGTTCCGTATTATCAATATCACAAACCAAAATACCGACCTTAACAAATTGAAAGGGTTAAAGGAAATCTATGAAATCTTAGACCTTAAGAATATTGGTAGATTGAAAAACACAACCGATTCATTGGCAGTTGCAGAAAAGATTACTAATACTATCTTAAAAACTATCTTAGTTGATGTTAATGAATTACCACAAAAAGCTAAAGGTAAGGGTGATGGTGAGGATGATGAGATTGAAGAAATTGATGATTTAGGTGATAACTTTGAATTAACCGATGGTGATGATGTGGGTGGCAAGAAAGTTAAATTATCAGCAAATGCTAAGAAACAATTAGATAAAGCTATACAAAAGCAAAAGAACTTTGTAAACAATGATATTAAAAAGAAAGGTTTAACTAAGAAAGAGGATGAAACCTTAGACCAAATGGCTGAGAGTGGAACTGAAATGCAATCAGTAGGTGACACCAAATTAGAAAATGGTGGTTATATCAAACCTGTTCAATGTATTGTATCTAAGAAAATGACGGAAGCATTAATGAAAGATAGTTCATTTCCTTTTGCAAATTGGAATACATACAATAACAAATGGAGTGGATGGAATGATGAAACATTACAAAGAGGTATCGTAATGGGTACTATCTTAGGTAAGCGTATTGCAGTTCGTAGTGAGGAAAGAGAAACAATCAATCCACGCCAAAAGAATGGTAGAATTGATAAGAGAATGGTAGCTGCTTTAGGTTATGATTATGTTAATGTATTCTCACATAAAGAAGTTGACCGTTTTAAGAAAGTAATGTTGCATGTTACTATCGATGGTAGTGGTAGTATGAGTGGTACTTGTTGGGATGATTCATTAGCAGTGACAATTGCTATTTGTAAAGCAGCATCAATGGTAAGTAACTTAAATGTACAAGTTTCTATTAGAGGTACATGGGGTAGTAAACCTTACATATGTATAGCATATGATAGCCGATTTGACAAGTTTGAGAAAGTTAAACGATTGTTCCCTGCATTGTATGCTAATGGTACAACACCTGAAGGATTGTGTTATCAAGCGATACTTAAACATTTAGTAGAGAGTAACAAAGATATGGATTCTTATTTCTTAAACATATGTGATGGTGAACCAAGTTTCTCAAATGACCAATGCCAATATAGTGGACACAATGCATTGTTACATACTAAGAAAATGGTAGGACAAATTAAAGATATGGGTATTCAAATTATGAGTTACTTTGTAGGTGACACATATGGTTACGGACGTTCGCGTGATAATTTCAAAGTAATGTATGGAAATGACAGCCGTTTCATTGACGTTAAGCAAATCGTTCCTATCGTTAAAACAATGAATGAGCTTTTTATGAAAAAAAGCTAAAAAACACACAAAAAGATAAACAATTGATAATCAATGAGTTATATATTATCCTAAATGGATGTGTATAACTTGTTGATATTCAACCTATTAAAAGTAGTTTTGGTAGTTTGGACAAATTGTTGTATCTTCGAGACGTATTCAACAATACAATATTAAACAATAAACAATAAAACCTTAAATTTCAGTTATGAGTAAAGTAAACAAAGAGTATGGTTACACTAATGAAGTGTACAAAGTAGAAAACATCAAATCGCGTTTTAACTTAGTTAATACAGCGGGTGATGTATTAAGTAGTTCCGATTCAACAATTGTGGGTAGCTCAATGAGAAAGAGAGCCGCGGCACAAGGTAAAGCGGTAAGAGGACACATCAATAAGAATGGTGTTAAAACTTATCGTATGGTAGAAATGCAAGAATATACGGATATGTTGGTTAAGCCAATGAATACCGATATCGCTGAAACTATCGTAGAAAATCCTACGGAGCATAAAGATGTTATCGATTTCATTCACAAGGATGGTATGAATTTAAAGCCTGCCAACTTAATTATGAATGAGTTAAAATGGAAATATTTATTACGTTCAGCAGTTCGAGCGCGAAATATTATGATGACAGGACCTGCGGGTAGTGGTAAAACAATGGCAGCTAAAGCATTAGTTGCAGCGTTAAAGAGACCTTTCCATTACTTTAACTTAGGTGCAACACAAGACCCTAGAGCAGCGTTAATTGGTAACACACACTTTAACAAAGCAAGTGGTACTTACTTTAGTGAGAGTGCATTTGTTAAAGCAATTAAGACACCTTACGCAGTAATCTTATTGGATGAGTTAAGTAGAGCACATCCAGAAGCCGCTAATATCCTAATGACGGTATTAGACCAAACACAAAGATACTTACGTTTGGATGAGCAAGATAATTCACCAATCGTTAAGGTGGCAGAAGGAGTGACCTTTATTGCAACTGCGAATATCGGGTCGGAATATACTGCAACACGTGTTATGGATAGAGCGTTGTTAGACCGTTTTGTAACTATTGAGGTAGATGTATTGAACGCGGATCAAGAATATGAATTGTTAAAGATGTTATATCCTGATACGAATGATTACAATTTGAAATCAGTAGCTGAAATTGCATCACACACTAGAGACCAAATCAAAGGTGAGGCTGGCAAATTAACTACGGCTGTATCAACTCGTATTTCAGTAGAGATGGCAGGTTTGTTATATGATGGTTTCAGTTTGTTAGAAGCAGCTGAGGTAGCAATCTTCCCGTTCTATTCACAAGATGGTGGTAT
>Ga0214206_1000484_pt1 | contig 10747 bp, 16 predicted proteins | sample TroBogEpilimnion_26_FD_153044 | JGI IMG/M metagenome (GOLD analysis project Ga0214206, IMG submission 153044) | Freshwater microbial communities from Trout Bog Lake, WI - 07JUL2009 epilimnion | ecosystem: Environmental > Aquatic > Freshwater > Lake > Epilimnion/Euphotic zone | place: Trout Bog...
TTTAATAATCCAACTGAATCGTATGGCTTTAATAAGGTATCTAATGATAAGGTTTCTACTTCTTCGTATTCTGCTCCTACCCAGCCATTGCCATCTATCTCTGTCCCAGTTATTCCAAAGTTGCCTGAATTAGTATCATCATCTCCAGCCATAAACTTTCTTAACTTAACTATCTCACCATCTTTCCAATACAATGCTTTATGTAAGGTAGGATAATGATGATGTGATTGATATTGTTCTATATTATATAAAGATGCATCTATTGCTAAGAAATTAGTAAATCTATTCTTAAATGCTTCCGCAAATCCACCAACATTACAGCCGGCATCTATTACCAATTCATTAGCTTCTATATCGATTAAGTGAATTGGATATTCTCTTTTACATTCATTTGTAATTCTTTCAAACCAATCTTCATTTTGGTTCTTTGATATTAGTTTATTTACTTTCATAATATTGTTTACTTCTTTTGCCTGTTAATGTTCTATAATGTAAAAGATTTTCTGAACGAGTCACATATTCTAAGTTATAAGGAGCGTTATTATGTTTGTTCATATCTTTGTGGTTCACTTCTTTTTTCTTTGGTATTTTACCTAAGAATGCTTCTGCTATCAGCCTGTGACCTCTTCTCCATAATCTTTGTTTAGTTTTGCCTTTACCTACAAATAATCCATAGTATAAATAGCCTGATGGATGGGTGCGTGGTCTAAGTACCTTTAAATCTCCTTTAGGGTTGTATCTTGGGGATATCTTTGTTGTGTAGATGTTTCCATCTTCTCCAGCATAATAGTCCTCAAATCCTTTTAATTCTTTAAATTGAATATTTGCCATTTGTTAGTAGTTTAATATTAATAAATATATGAAAGTTAGGAAAGCATAAAAAGAGCTGGAATCGGAGAGAAACCAGCTCTAACATTAAAATAGATGTGCGTAGTTTAAATGGCAGTATAAACAATCTATCACACTTTTATAAATATTAACAATCCTGAAACATAACATATTGAGTCTTCCTATTTTAATTTTGCTTTAATGTTTGGTGTAATCACCTTTGCTTTATTGTATTCAATACCATCTGTATTAAACACATCCACAAACATTTCTTTAAGTTCTTTTTCTAATCTTAACTTAGAAGCGTTTTGTTCCTTAGCTTCATTGTAAGCTTTAATATTACCTAAATGATGCTGTAAATCTATAATCAATTCTTCTAATGCGTACTCATCTAATTCAATAGATGATGGTACATTAATGTAAACTTTGTCACTAATTCTGCTCATTCTAAATTCTGTGTTCATAATTTTATTTTATTTATTGTTAATGTAAAGATACGAAAATTAATTCATATCTCCAAATATTTTATCAAATTCTTCTTCTGTCATTATTGGTTTAAATTCTCTTTTTTTAATTTCATTTTTTATTTCTTCCTTAATAGGTTCTATACTTTTATTTTCTTTTTTAGATTCTTCAAATAAGCTGTAATACTTTTTACTTAATTCTTCGTTACTTTTCATAATTAATTGTTGAATAATTTATCAAATTCTTCTTCTGAGTATTTTGGTTTAAAATCACTACCAGGAGCATTATACTGACTTACAGTAGCATTTTTATTTAAAACTGTATTTGCATCTGTATTTACATTTACATTTTCATTCTCGATAAGGTTATTTGTAGGTTTACCATTAGTATAACCATTAGGTTTATCATTAGGTTTTATACTAGTCTTAGGCGGTCTTCCACCTTTTCCACCATTTGTTTTTCTGCTATCTGTAAATTTTTTTCTTTTAATGCTTTCTTCTAACATTCTTTTGTTATAATAAAAGCCATCATTAGCTTTATCAAACTTATCAAAAATTTCTATATCTTCTTCACTAAGAATTGATTGTAAATCTTTTTCAGTTAGTTTACCTTTTTGATGTTGAATACAAAGTAATAGTATATATTTACCTCTTTGTTCGTGTGTCATTGTAATAGTACCGCTTATAAAATCAGATGTGTAAAGCAGTACTGCTGGGTCTTTTGCCATATTTGTTTTATTTTAATGTACCTATAAATACTATCCAGAAATCTCAAACATTAAAAATGTGGATAACTTTTTTATTTGATTCCCAAAATTCCATATCTTATTTGTTTAATGATGAATTAATTTGTTGAAAACGAGTTTTAGGATTAAGATAGTTTGTATAAAATTCTTCACTATCATAACTACCATCTTCAATGTGATGAATTAAAGCCTCTAATGTTTGTTTTTGAGATAAACATCTAGCCCATTCACCTTTAGCTAAATGTGATTTAGGACTTTCTTTTAAATCTATTTCAGCTTTAGAAAAAGATTCACATGCGTTTTCGTACATATTTTCAATGTGTTGAGAGATTGATACTTTGAATTGGTTTTCTACTTTACCCCAATCGTTTCTATATTGGGTTTTTTGCTTTTCTGATAACTGATGTTTGTTTGCCATTTTATTATTTGTTTTGTGTTTCAATAAAATAAATGTTGTTTAATTGATTTAATAACCATGCTTTTCTAAAGATTAAAACATTTTTTAATTCATCATTAACTACGGTGCTATTTGTTTCACACCATCTGATTTCATCATATGTTTCATCCAATTGTTTGTTTAAGTAATTTTTTAGATACTCAATGTTTGTTTTTGTTTGTGCCATTTTATTATTTGTTTTTGTTGAATAAATTATTTAATTGTTGTTTAGATGATGTGTGTTTAAATCCTATTGGGAGTTGATGTTTTTCACTATACCCTTTAATACGATTAATCACTTTTACTATATTCTCTAAAGAGAAATCACTAATGGATACACCTACATAATTACCTTTGTAGTTTAATATATAAATTTTATCTACAACTTGTTTACCAGACTTATAGTAATTACGTGTACCTTCTTCCAATACCCAATCGGTTGTAAGTTCACCATTAATATAAACACCCCAGCATTCGTAGGCGTTTTTTTGCTCATCAATACCTAAAAAGTAATTAAACTCATAGGTTTCTTCGTTAAATACTAACTTTGTGTTTGCCATTTTTTTGATGGATTTTGAGGAAATCCTTACCTTTAATTGAAATAATATACACAAATATACGAAAAAACTACTAATAAAACAAAGATTTTACCCTTTATTTTTGTGTTTTTAGCCTAACGTGTTGATTATCAATAGATAAAAGTTATCCACATTTTAGGTAAAGTTATCCACATTTTTATAACGTGTTGATTATCAATAACTTATAGTTTATAGGTATTTGGGCATAAAAAAGCCCCTTTTTTACAGGGGCTTCAAGTTAGGGTAAACTTTGATAGAAAATATAATAAATGGATACTAACTTCTATATTGATTTTCCATATCTAGAACTATTATAATGTTCTAAATCTTTTTGCATTTTATTTATTTCAGATGATAAAGTTAATACTATTGCTCTTAACTCATTCATTTGTTTTTGCTGATGTTCTATTGTCAATTCAAGTTGTAACATTTTCTTTTTACATCCATTGAATAACTTAAACATTAGCTTCCGTATTTTGATTTAATATATCCGCAAACTTTTTTAGCTGTTTCCTCATCACCATATTCTTTGATTTGGTCAGCGATACATTGGTCCCAAGGATAACTTCCACCTTCTGAATCTGCTAATTTTTCATCTAATAATCTTGCAGCAAATATAAGATTAACTCCTTTTAATCTTTGTTGAACTCTTTCTTGAGGTGTTTTATTCATTTTCCCCATAGTTCCTTTTTCATATGTAGATATACAAATTGCTACCGCTTGTTCGTTTGTATCGTATTCAGCTGCAATTTCATGCATACATCTTCCTACATATTCATCTTGCGTTTCTCCGCCGGTTGGTTTAGGTATTGGCATATTATTTTTTTTTATCGGATATTTTTCGTATCTTTACATATATAACAATTAAGTAAGAATTTGTTATAATATAAAGTTATATGGGCAGAAAAAAGAAACCGGAGAACAATTACTTCCACGAAGGTATTGAGGAAGCAATCAAATTATATAATACTTCACAATCTCAGTTAGAGCGTAATAGGCTATTCACTACACTTATATATCCTGCTTTAGCTAAGATTGCTGAGGTTTATTACAATAAGGTAAAACCAACCTATATGGATGGTGAGATTGAAGATATTATGATGGATTGTACCTGCTTTCTTGCTGAAAGATTAAATATGATTAAAGATGGTAAGGGAAAAGCTTTTTCATATATGACTGTTTGTGCCCGAAATTATTATATATTTCACAATACCAGAGCATACAAAGGAGTTAAAAAAGTTCTTAAATTAGATGCTATTGATGAGAATTGGGATATAGCTGCTGATGAATTTGATAGAGCTGGACAAATGGAATTTCATGCAGCATTAACTTCCGCATTTGCTGATTACATTATACAATACAAAGATAAATTGGTATGTAATAAATACCAAAAGGAATTTATGGATATATTGGCTAATACTATGAAATCAGGTGAATGGGTTGAAGGATATACGGATAGAAACTTTATTAATCATCTAGCTTCTCTTTATCCTAAATTAGCTTCAACAGCCGCAGTTAGAAAGATTACTAACCGATTAGCATTTCATTATTATTATTTTAAGAAAGAATATGAAAAAGGAAAAACAATAATACCTTATCTATCCAAAAATAAATTAACAAAAGAGGAAGAAGAATATTGTTTAAGATATTATAAACCTAATGATAGAAGTGTAGGTTTAATTGCTTTAAGTAAAAAATTTAATGTAGAGCCTGATGTTATTAGAAAACAATTATCTATTGTATAATATATGTCTTTCCATTAAAACGGAAACGGCTTACAGTCAAAGTATCTAATGTTCTCCACTCACCTTCTGGATAATCACCCATAAGATTGTACATATCATTATCTTCTTTAGTCAATGATGCTTCAGTTCCAACATAAGCGGATTCATCCCACCACATTGTATATCTTCTATTAATACCTTCTTCGGTAGTCCACCAACAAAGTATAGGTTCATCTTGCGAAGAAGATTTAAGCATTTCCATAAACGAATCATAATCAATTGGTTCAATGGCAAACTTAACTATTTTATTATGAACTTTGTTTTCGTGCATTATTTCAATGTTAGTTTGTATAATAATGAACCTAATTCCTCAGTAATTTCATCTAATATATTTTGTATAAAAGAATCTTGCGGAGCAGTTGTTCTTTCATCATTTAACCAAAGATAACAATTTCTATAATAAGATATTGTGTCTTGAGTTGATGTCCAATCTACTACATCATGCACATCGTATCCTTCTAATCTACCATATATTCCAGCATAGCTTTCTGATAATCTATCTAATAAATCTACAATATTATCATAAAATTTATTTAATGCTTTGTGTTCTGCATAGTTATCAGTTTCTTGATGCCATACAATAGCTTGTTGTTTAGCTGAATTAAAATAAGATACTATCTCTACTATACTTGCCATAATTTATTTTTTAGTTCCTACTAATGCAGGATGTGTGTAATCTTTTTTCTTTTTAGGTCCTTCGCCAGGATAAGATGGATTAGGAATTGATGGTTGACCATCTGCTTTTAACATACCTAATTCTGCTAATTTTTCTTTAGCCCATTTGTGTCCTTCTGCTCCTCCCCACATCATATAAGAAATATATCCACAATCTTTAGTATTTGCCATCTTATAATATGGTTCAGTTTTATTTAAATAAGAATGCATTCTTTTAATTGAATCAACTGATAACTTACTTTTTTTAGCTAATTGATTAGCTCTTATTTGAGTTACACCACTTGCACACTTACCACCATTCTCTTCATTTAATTTAATACCTCTTTTAGCATTCTTAGATACTTTTTCATCATAATCATCATGCAATTCGTGAACTAAAGTTTCTCCCTTTTTATAGCGTTTATCCTTTTTAATGAGTGTTCTTATAGATGCTAACATTTCAGCCGCTTCTTGCTCCTCTAAATCGCTTATAGATAAGTTTTGAACCTTTGATTGGGATACTAATTTATGTCCAAACATTCCTTCAATAGAAAATCCCTGAACTGCACCAGTTTTAATAAAATCATTCCAAATATCATCATTGTTAATCTTCATTGTTCCCATCCAAGTTCCTTGCGGAGCATCTATTTTATACAATTTAGATTTATCTGCAATCGAAGATTCAACAATCCAGCTTTCAACTAAAGATATATCATCAACTGGAGTTACATGTTCTAAAGTTACTGAGCTATTGTATTTCTTTTCTAAATACATTTCAGATAATTGTTTTACAGTCTCAGGTGAAAAAAATACATAATAAGGATTATTATCGTTATCCAATCTTAAAATTTGCTTATTTGGAATAAGGATTGGACCTAATACTAATCTTTGTTCAGTATTAACAGTAGCAAACTTAAGAACTTCTTTTTGTTTGCCAAAGTAAACAAAATCCGATTCAATGGCTGGTTCTTTTACTAACGATATAGCAAAAACCTCATCTACATTCGGGTTATCTATTACTAATTCAAATAATTGTGGTGTCATATGTATTTAACAATTTAATTCAATTTTATCTAACTAACAGTAAATGTTGCCGCTGTGTTAGTTCTTCTATCTAATTGTTGTTGAGAAGTGATATCCGAACCTACTACATAAGCTCTAACAGGCTGACCTGTTGTATTTGCTATTGTTGCTGCTAATTGTGTGTTTCCAGAAGCTTGTGTATTACCTTGAATTGTTGGTGCTGTTGGAGTAGGTAATGTTGGAAGTGTTGGTTCAGCTGCAGGTGCTCCATTTCCAGATGCTGCTACTGCTGTTCCACTTGCCGGCGTTCCACTATCTGATGAATTAATTTGTTGGATTGCTTTAGCTCCTGCTGCAACTGCTCCAGCTACACCTAATGCTCCACTAATAGTATTAATTGCTACCCAAGGTTGACCAAATGTTAATGGAGATGCTGCTATTGATTTAGCATTTGCTATACCAGTATTTACAACTATCTTACCAATTGCTGCTGCCTGTTCTAATACAACTCCAGCTATAGCAACTTTCTTATTTTTACCTGCTAAATCTTGCAATAACTTACCAAAGCCTGAAACAATATCCCATTCTGCATTTGCAATTGAAGCTCTTGCTTCTTTTTCAGCCATTGCAATTGCAATTCTTTGTTTAGATGCATCTTGCGTAATTTTTGTTCTTTGTGCTTCAGTTAAATTGGTTGCTGATAATTCAATTTTAGTTTTTTCATCTAATAATTGTAATTGTTTATCATAAGTTACACCAATTGCATCACTTTCATTTTGTAATTCTAATAATCTTTCATCAGTTTGTTCTTTAGCTAATGCTAATCTTTCATCTGCAGCTTTAATTCGGATTTGTTGTCTTTGAGCTTCGGTTAATTGTTCATTTTGAAGTTCTAATTGTTCTTTTTCATTAATTAATGCTAATCTATCATCCCAATTATCTTTTTCATGCGTAGCTAATACATGCGCATTGTTATCAATAGTTAATATTCTATTATCAATTGCTTCTTTTTCAATCTTAGCTCTTTCAGCAAATGCATCAGTTTGAATTTTTAATCTTTCTTTTTCATTTAAATAAGTGTTAGAAAGTAATAATTTTTCTTTTTCATCAACTAATGCTAATCTTTTATCATAAGAATCTTTAGATTTAACTTCTAATGTTTTAGATTGTTGGTCAACTAATGCTACTTGCTCATCAATTGATTTTTGTAAAGTATCTTTCTTTTCTTTTAAATCAGCTTCAGCTTTCTTTTTATCAGATTCATCAAACTTATCATTAATTTTTTGAACTTCAATTCTATATCCCTCATCTAAGTCCTTGAAATCTTTAATACCTGCAGCCTGAAGTACCTTTTTATCCTCATCGTATTTTTGTTTAGCTTTATATAATGCGGCTTCTCTTTCTCCTAATTTTTGTAAAGCAATTTCAGTTTGAACTTTTTCAGCAGCTTCTCTATTCTTTTTAGCTTCCTCAGCTCTTTTCTTAGCTTCTTCTTTTTCCTTTTCAGTCATTCTTTTTGAACCTTCGGTAAATGATTTCTCACCTGCCGCAAATCCATCTTTAACTGCATGTACTACACCATTTGCAATATCAGTTCCTGCTTTTTTAGCATTATCAACATATGAATTAAATCCAGTTGTAATTGCAGTTCCTGCTTGCGCAACACCTTCTTTAATTAAATTTAAATCAAATGTGAATACTCCTTTTAAAACTTTACCTGCACCGCCGGCAACATTAACTAAAGTTTTAAATGTATTAATTAAATTACCAACTATAAATTCACCAATTCCTTTTAATACTGCGTATGTAGATTCAAATGCTGCTACTAAAACTCCTGCTGTTGTAGCCAATCCTTTCATTACTGAATCGGATTTTAATAAATTAGTAACTAAATCTACCAATGCCATAGCAATTGGTTCAATAACCGCAAATATAGCATTCATTATTTTTTCAAATGCTTCACTAATTGCTGTTAATTTCTTTTGACCTTCCTCAGTTCTACTTAAACTTTCTTTAAATGCTAAGAAAGCTGCAATGATTAAACCAATAATACCCAATGCAACATAAACTGATTTACCAAATATTTCTACAGATTCTTTAGCATCCTTAAGAGTTTTACCTACTAATCCAATTGGACCAGGCAATTCAGCTAACTTATCAGTTGTATTTTTAGCTTCAAAAGCAACTTTCTTTTGTTGTATTTGTAATTCTTTTAAATGCTCTGATAATTTACGGAACTCATCAGTATTATCTTTACCTTTATCAGCTAAAGATTGTAATTCAACTGTAGTTTCTCTAATTTGTCTACGAAGTGACACGAATTTACCACCGGTATCATCTACGGTTTGATTTAATTCTTTAACTTGGTCTTCACCTTTTACTTGCGTATCAATAATCGCTGTATAGGTGGTAGTATTATCGGCCATACCAAATGCGTTTTATTTGTTCTTTTGCTTGTTTAAAACTATAAGGAATTGAATACTTTCCTTTTGCAGTATCAATTCTTCTTGAAACTCCATAATATTCTTCCTTTTGTAGTAAATCTATAATATCTTTTATCATAATCTTTTATTTAACAACATAAGCGCCAGGCAATACAGGTCCTAATAATTGGATTGTACATTCCCCAGTATTTAAATTGTAGTTATTAATTGCTCTTAAATGGTAATGGTTTCCTCTAAATTCTACAATATCGTTTAATGCCATTCTATGATAATCAGCTAATGGAATAATTGCTGAAGCATCTAACAATCTTGTTTTTGGATTGTATAATAATTCAACATATTGTTGCCAATATGTTGTATATAAAGAATCATTTGGTACATCTCCATAAGGAGCTAATTCATTATTATATAAAAGAGATAATGAAGATGTTGTAGTTGTTTGTCCAGAATAGTTATCAAAATAAGGAAATCTATTTTGTTGTTCAGCTACACTTCCACTTTGTATATAATATGTTTCACAATCTTTAGGTCCATTATAAAATAGGATACGAGGTTGAACTCTCGCTGGTTTATAATCTATTGAAGAAACGTAAGTTGGTATATATATTTTTTGTTTTTGTGCCATAGTTTAAATTTTATACGCAATAAGGACAACGATATGGTGTGCCACCAAGAACAATTCCCAATGAATTTATTGCCCAAATATCACAACTATTATTATTATCAATTAAATAATTGAAACCAATAACAGGATTATTACCATAAGCATCAAAATATAATACAGCTGATGGTTCTAATACTCCAGTTGATGAGAATAATTCATAAGGACCTTCTTGTGCATTACAACCAGTTAAAGGAGGTCCACTATAATAAGATAAATAATAAGGATATCCAATAGATGTTGCAACAGTCCCACCACTTTGTTTAGAACCTGAAACTCCAGTTCCTTGTAAATAAATTAATGGAGAAGAAGATAATGTATTTTTAACTTCAAATGTTCCTTGCGAAAAGAAATTTTGTTGGTCTATATAATATACTTTACCATATTCTCTATTAATTCCTTTATAAAATTGTTGTGATACATAATCATTATCTAATTGGTCACCAAAAGTTAAAGTATTAACTGCTAAGTTATTTGTAGGAGTTACTGAAATTTTATCATCTAAATTAATATATTTGTTAAAATCCCAAGTAGTTCCTTTATTATACCATGTATTAAATGGTTCTACAATAAATTCATTAATCTTTGTTTTAGATGGATATATTACTAAGTTAAATTTCTTTTGAATAGCTGTGATAAATTCAATTTGTTTAATACCTCTTGTTCCAAATGGTAAATTTCCGCCAATATTCATTACGAATCCTTCACCAACATTACCAGCTTTAATAATTTCTAAATAAGAACTTAATTGTCCACCTTTATCTATTGTTACTTTAAAATTACTTCCACCATAATTTGTATATGTTATACCAAATTTATAGCTGCCTGATGTTAAATAATCAGTTGTACCTTGCTGAACTAATGTATATGTTTTAGTTCCAGTTGAACTTCCTTGAGATATATCATATTGTCTAACACCACTCATATAATCATTAAAAGATGTTAATGGTTGTGCACTAATATTAGTACCGCTTGAAGCATCTAATACATCAAAAGTAAATAAAGGAACACCATTACCAGCTCCTGATTGACTTACTTCAAATTGTAATTGAAAATTATAAGTTAAACGTGATGGAAAATCTAAATGATAAGTTAAATCAGCATCAAAGTTTCCATAAGGATTACTTTG
>Ga0214206_1000487_pt1 | contig 10731 bp, 15 predicted proteins | sample TroBogEpilimnion_26_FD_153044 | JGI IMG/M metagenome (GOLD analysis project Ga0214206, IMG submission 153044) | Freshwater microbial communities from Trout Bog Lake, WI - 07JUL2009 epilimnion | ecosystem: Environmental > Aquatic > Freshwater > Lake > Epilimnion/Euphotic zone | place: Trout Bog...
TATTGCTCCTGCTCCTGCTCCAGCTTCAGTAAAACCAGAAGCTATTGCTCCTGCTCCTGCTCCAGCTTCAGTAAAACCAGAAGCTATTGCTCCTGCTCCAGTTACTGCTCCTGCTATAGCTTCAGAAGCTGCTGCTCCTGCTGCTGCTCTCGCTCCAGAAGCTGTCGCTCTTGCTCCAGTTGCTCCAGAAGTCGCTCTTGTTGCTGCTCTTACTTCTGCTATCGCTTCAATAAAATCAAAAGATGTCGCTCCTGTTAATGATTCAATGAAACCAGAAGATGTCGCTCCTGTTCCTACTCCAGTTACTGCTTCAGTAAAACCAGAAGTTATTACTCCAGTTACTGATTCAATAAAACCCGAAGCTGTCGCTCCTGTTCCTACTCCTATTACTGCTTCAGTAAAACCAGAAGATATCGCTCCAGTTACTTCTGATGTTGAAAAAGTAGTACCAGAAACTGATAAGAATAGTGAAATATTTTCTGAATTTGAAAAAATACAAAAAGAATTAGCAGAGCTAAAAGAACGTTATGATGAAGCAAAAACACTAAAAGATACACAAGATACAGATGAACTTGATCCAGATGAAGTCGCAGCAGATAAAGCAAAACACGATAGTGAAGAAAAAGACTTCAGAGAATCAGTTAATAAGAAACTAGATGCAATACTTAAACTACAAGAAGATACAAAAAAGAAAATAGATGATATAGATAAAAAAGGTGGTGGTAAAGGCGATGGCGGTGGCGGTGGAATAAATCCTGTTACTGGTATAATTGGCGCAGCTACTGCAGGATTTGGTATTGGAACTGCTCTTAATGAGACATTTGGTATAAGTGATAAAATTGATGATGCTCTAGAATCTGGTCCAACTAAAGAAGAAAGAGCAGCACAAGATAAAAAGAATCAAGATAAAGGTAAAGCTAAAATTGCGGAAAAATTAAAAGGGACAGGCTATGAATTAGTTGGTCCTGGAAAATATAAAGGACCAGATGGAAAAATAGTCAGTAGGGATCAATTACCTCCTCAAGTTAAAACTAAACTCGGGGATCCTGCGACCAATAAGCCTGTAGATTCCACGAAACAAACTGCTGGGGCTGCACCTGAAGCAGAAAAAATATCTGCACCTCCCCCACCACCACCAACTTCAGAAAAAATTGCGACTCCTTCAGCGACTCCTTCTGCAACTCCTTCAACACCACCAATTTCAGAAAAAATTGCGACTCCTTCAGCGACTCCTTCAGCGACTCCTTCAGCGACTCCTTCAGCGACTCCTTCAGCGACTCCTTCAGCGACTAAAATTGGCGCTGCGCCGCCATCAGGTCATACTGCTGCTGGTAGCACTGAACTGCCAAGCAATGTGGCTCTTTCAAAAGATACAGATATATCTAAAGTTGATAAAAAACTCCTTAGTGGATTTTCCGCAGCTGCGGAAGCATATGGTAAGCCCGTGCATGTTGCTTCTGCTTATAGAGGAGATGAACACCAAGCTGAGTTATGGGTTAGAGGAAATATTCTTGGCGACCCAACAATTCATATGCCAGCTAAACCTGAAAAAGCACAAAAGGTAAAATTAGGTGGAAAAGAGTATGATGCTCCTGGAGGCGGTAAAGGAAGCCAACACAGTAAAGGTAAAGCATTAGATGTTAAAGAGGCACCTATATTAGCCCAATCTGGTCTGTTGAAAAAATTTGGTCTTGATTGGCCATTCGGAGAAAAGGATCCACCTCACATAACTTTAGCAGCAGGTGGTAGTTCTGGTGGTGGAGATACAGAAACTCCAGCAGAAGCAAAACACGATGCTGCAAAAGTTAAAGAAGCACAAGTTGCTGCTTCTGTGACTCCAGCTGGTGGTGGAAGCAGTACTGGCCAACACGCAGGAGGAGCAGGGGGCGGTGCGCCAGCTCCAGCTGCTGCACCTGCACCTTCTATGGCTGCTGCTGCTCCTGCTGCAGCAGCTCCTACACCTGTGATGGCATCAGATTCTGCTCCGACTCCAGCTGCTGCACCTGCACCTTCCATGGCTGCTGCCTCTGAACCAGCTCCAACACCAGCACCTTCCATGGCTGCTGCTTCAACTCCTGTCGCTGCGCCTGCAGCGCAAGTAGCCGCAGCCGTTACTCCGCAAATTCCTGCTGTATCTCCAGCTGAACAACAAGCTGCTTCTCAACCTGCCGCACCAATAGTAGTTGCACCACCATCACCGCCACAGCAAATGGCATCTTCAGGGTCTTCTGCACAAAAGAAACCAGATGTTGTTGTTGTAACTAGAGATATAGATCCGACAGTAATGTCATACGCTTCTTCTGTGTATGATCATCCACTATTTCACCCAGCTGTCGGTCGGGCATAAAAAAGGGGAGCATAAAGCTCCCCTCTAAACATCAACTTAGGATGTTTATTACTCGCCAGCTAACTTATTGAAATAAGAAAGAGTTTCGTCATCTTCCGATGCACCAGTGGCATCAGTATTAACTTCCTCTTCAATCTCAATAGTCTCAGCACTCTTAGAACGATACTTAGTGTCGGGCGCACCAAGTGTACGATCCAGCTTTGCCTTGAGCTCATCGTAGCTCTTGAATTCACTAACCTTCAAGAACTCCTTCAACGAATGAGATGCCTTCCAGAGCTTCTCAATCTCCTCATCACTATCAGCAGCCGCACTAGCTGCTTCAAACTCAGACTTATCATAATTACGATAACCTTCGACATTACGAATCTTGAGCTTAAAGTTTGCACCTTCCCAGAAGTTGAAAGGATTAACTGCCTTCTCATCTTCAAACTGAGGCTCAATCTTTTCCTTAATCTTGTCAAAGATCTTCTTACCAAACTTATAGAGGAAAACCTTACCTTCATTCTCAGGATGCGCTGCATCCTTCACGACGAGAATGTTCGAGATATAGGTCAACTTACGCTTTTGCTTACGGACAACGTCCTTGTTAGACTCGATGCCACTGTTCCAAAGTGAAGTGTTATATTCACAGACTGGACACTTCTGATTGATAGAAGTGAGACAGTTGTCAATCAACCAACCACCTGGTCCTTGGAATCCATGATTGAAAATCTGAACCCAAGGCATGCCATCTTCACCATCAATCTGGGGCGAGTCTAGAAAACGGATTACAGCGTAACCATTTCCCGCTTTATCAACTTCTGCAGACCAGAAGCGATTATCGGCACCAGTTTTGGCGCCACCACTCGATAGACCTTCCAGAGCCTTGGTCAACTTGTCCATAGAGGACTTCTTCTTTAATGCGCTAATATTCATTAGTATTTCCTTGTATGCGATGTATTAAAAGTTTACGTTTTATCCACATTATTCATTACCATATTATTATATAGTATCACTTGTTAATAGTCAAATATTCTACTAACAATTTTTTATAGTAAGGATCACTCAAAGGTGCATTATGTAAAAAGAAAGGAACATATTTCTTGAACTTCTTGTAAAATTCAGTCCATATGAAATCATCTTCTATTTTAGTATTCCAGACGTCAGTCAGTTTTATAAAATGGTCAATGATTACTAGACTATCATACGCTATCTCATTTTGAAAGACAAGGTTTAATAGTTCGGGGAATTGTCCGTTTTTACAGACAATTAATTCTTCAAAGTTTAATTTAGAAAGTTTTTTTAGATCTTTTGTAAAATTCTCTACTCTTGCTTTTTGCCAGCTCAACCAGCTGCTATAATTTTTTACAGCTTCTTCCTGAAGCATTCCAGAAATCCATGCCTTACCATCTCTCTTAAGAAAGTTTACAGCAAAGAAGATTGGTAGCTCTTGTGCATTATAAAGTCGAGCAATCTTATGGAAAGTGTATTTGTCCTTTCGCATATTGAACGTTTCTTCTGACGTTCTCGTTTTACCATAATAACCAAAGTAGTCATACTTATCATTAATGAAATGAAGTCTTACCGCTTGGTAGATATTATAAGCATCAAATCCATTCATATGGGCAGCTTAGATCCTCTGGGCAGATACCTGAGTTGCTGAGCCTCAGCTTCTATTTTAGATCTTAGATTATCACTCAACAGTGTTGCTGCAATTTCAACCTCTAGACCTATCTCATCACAGTAATGGGTTATTCCTTCAATATAAGATATTTTATGTCTAAGTACTGTGTTTTCTATTTGAATAGAAAAATTATTCTTCTCGTCTTTAGTTGGCATTACTTTCTTGCGTTTCTCTTTTGTGATTATTGTTGTAGTTTCAATCTCATCAATATTAAATATAAATAACAAATTACTTCTCCGAATAAAACTTATGTGGTCCGATTTGCTCAATAAAAATCTTCTCTTTTCTCCAAGAAGGATTTACATAATCCGCATGATAATAAAGTGCACCATTTAGTTTACCTAAAGCGATGCCATTAAGCAAACTTTTCCTAGCGATATTATACGCCTTTTGATATGCTGGAGCATATGGCTGTTTATGCTCTCCACAGACCCAAGAAAATTGGCAAGTATCGCCTGTCTTTTGATGCACGACCCCACAAATAGTCGAAGCGAATCTTTCACGCTTTCTATTTAGAGTTACTTGTGCAACTGCTCTCATCCCCTCTTCAGAATTTACACCTATCTCATGATAGATATTATCAGCTAAACACGATGCTTCTTTTTTAAAGAATACAGACTTCTGATATTCTTTTCCTAATGTGTCAACTCGATTTGATAGACCATTGATAGTTGCATTGGTTTCTTGAACATACTCATTATGAAGTCTTTGCTGTTCAGCTAATCGACTAGTCAACTTATGGATTCCATATCCAGGAACAACAGTAGTTAGAAATATAGCTGCTAATAAACCCCCAAATTTGAAAATTAATTTTTCTCTGGTCTCTGATATAAATTCCATGTATATACTCCCATGGTTGTTTAGAGATGAAAAAGGGTTGATGGTTTTTACGCCATCAACCCTGACCTTTCTGTTACCAAGCGGTCAACTCTTGTTTACTTTCCGTTTGAGATAAAATCATTCAAACGAAGAGCCTTTTGTACTACATCATATTCTGTAAAATACTCAGGCATTAATGGCAAAGGTGGCGGATTTTCGTTGCGATTATTACTAATTGCAACCTCATTCTGCCACTTATTTTGAATTATAGATGTCTTAGTGTGAAAATCCTCACTGAGCATCTCCTTCGCCAATTTAACCAACTCCAATCGAACTTCATAAGGCGTCATATTCATCTTAATCTCCTTTGTGTGTGTATGTGTTATGATAAATTGGTGGGTTATTCTGTTACGAGGAAACCCACCGAAACCCTGGAATACTACACCGCTATTAGGCGGCTAGTGCCATGTCGTAATTGCTATCATTTGCATTTACATTTTTTGCGCTGTTTAAGACAGTCGCCTCTCTGGTAGCCCTTTGCCTATTACTCATCCTGTCGAAGCCTGTCACCCCCATCAAAAAGACTCTTTAAGAAATGATAATATAAGTTTACCGCTGAGGCAATGCCCAACAGATAAACCCAATGCCATTCTTCAAACATAAAAATCCTTTTGGTGGAAGTGGGGGGAATCGAACCCCCGTCCAAGACGCCTTTACTTAAGAGTTTACTACCATTATCAAAAAATACTATGTTCTTTTATTTATTCCTTTAAAATCTTCTAGAATTATTGCTAGTAGTATAACAATTGTTGAAACGAATGATATTGGTAAAAATACGTCAAGTAAAAATGATGTTGAATTTAAACGCAACATTTTTTATCCTCTTATTGGTTTTCAAAACACACATAACCAATAAGAGTATTTATATTACGGTTTTATTACTAAACTATTATACTATGAATAAAACAAGAAGTCAAGCCAAAGTTTTGATATAATCTGTTAATAATTCTAAACATTTAGCGTAAGGTTCAATCATGATTTGGGGAAACTGTGCGCTCTCAACTGAAATCATAAGAATAATTTTCTCAGGTGCAGTACCATAGAGCTCTTCATACATTTTACCATACGCAGCACCCTGCATCCAGTAGTTACTCACACCATCTTTTCTTTTCATTGTGGTTGAGGTTTTGAAGTCAATAAGAGAAAGAGAGCCATTATAATCAGCAACACAGTCGGCAGTACCAGCCAACTTCAGGCTATCGCTGTACATTGTACCTTCTACAAGTTTAATGTTATCAAGTTTTTCAACCAAAGGTTTAATTTTCATAAACATATTGGTATTCAAAGGGTTTGAATCCTCTAAGATAAGAGAACCATTATCATCAGCTTGAAGTTCATTCAGTAGATATTTTTCTACTGTTTTATGCATGCTCGTGCCACGGTTGGCTGCACGAGTTGAGATCTTATTGGCCTGAGCCTCTCCAACTCTTTCTCGCCATTCATTGATGGCTTTAGCATTAACCTTACCAGTAAGACTAGTTACGGATTGGTATTTGTTTCCTTCAGGAGTTAGATAATATCGTTTTCCGTCTTCACCAGTAATACGTTCCATTTTAGGGAGAGTCACAAAATCATGATTAAAAATTTTCAATGGTTTTCCTTTTCATACTTATCAACTGCAACGAGAAAGTCTTTCACCAAGCTGCTACGAACAATATCATCAGTAGTAAATTCAATATTAGTAAATGCTGACATCATCTTAGCAACACTGTGGAATTTACCTAAACCTGATTTATCACCTTGCTTGCGATACAAGTCAGTTTGACGATAATCTCCACAAAATATAATCTTAGAACGATAACCCACACGAGTCATAATGGTTGATAATTCTTCCCAATTCAAGTTTTGGGATTCATCAACCATAATAATTGCATCATCAAAACTCATACCACGAATAAAACTAGTTGAAATGAATTCAACTTTATGCTGTTCTTTTAATTCTTCATAGGCATTTCTACGCCCAAAAAACTGTTGGCAAATTTGCATATAAGGCTGTTCATATAAAGACATTTTCTCTTCAACTGAACCAGGAGTGAACCCTAGATCTCGAGACTGAACGGCTGAACGAACGATAACTATTTTATTGAAAGAATTCTCTCTAGAGAGAACTTCTTGTATACCTTTATACATGGCGATAAAAGATTTACCAGTTCCTGCTGAACCAGTGAGCATTACAAAATAATCACCTCTATCATAGGCTTCAAAAAAAAGTCTTTGATTATCAGTCAGTGGTTCAAATATTTTCAAATCAGAAAGTTTGAATTTTGCTGTTTGTTTTTTTTCTACTAATACTTCTTCTGGTATTTTTCTAGCCACGTGTCACCTTATATTCTCCCTTCTTTCTGAGCCTTCTTTACATGTTTCTCGACAACTGATCTAGTCTTAACTTCTTTTACAGATTTCTTATTATATTTATCCGCCAGAGGGCTTCCTGGATGCGCTTCGCCGACTTTAGAAAGAACCTCTTTCCAAGTATTATCTGTCTTCGAGTCTAAATGCTCACCACCACGACTACTCGCGATCCTAGGAGCGGACTCATGATATCTCTCAAGCTGTGGATTATTTAATTTGAAGTTATCATAATCCGCAAACTTTATTGAATGAGACTCAATCTTCTTTGTCTTCTTATTAAGAAAAGTATATTCCATATAACTATATAGTCTCTTATTTAAGTCGACTTGGAGTCGCATCACGAGTTAAGAACATAATTTTATGGTTCTTTGGTTTAAAGTATTTCTTAACAATCTTAACAACTGTGTCTTGATCAAAAACCTTACATGAGAAAACATCAAGATACATGTCTCCTGAGTCATCCATCATGTGAGCGCAGATATTAGAAGTTTCAATTAATTGAACCAAAGTCCAACCTGCTTTCTCGATATCGTGCTCAGCAAAATGCACAACCTGAGGTTCACCATATGCAACCATGTCAATTTTATTAACCAATTCCTTACAGAACTTTTTAATTCTTTCAGGATTTGTTACCATGTCACGATCACAATCGTGACAGTCAACCATGAGGTGATAACCCCAGTGAGTATTATTAGCCATTCATTTCTCCAAAACTATAGAATACCAAAAAGGAACTTCACGCCGTGTCCACTTTGCGAAGTGATGTTTATGGTTTATATAGTAGTTTCTATAAGCACTCACTGAGTCTCCAGGAACTTTACTGTCTTCGGGCATTGCTTGCGGTGGTTCGGACCAAGGAGCCTCAACGTCAATATTAAATGGCGATTCAAACAAAGGCTGAAGTAACATTCCGCATTTATGATCTTTCTTATAACGATAAGTGTATTCATCTAACAAATATTGGAATAGTTCAAACAGATATCTATAATGATCTATGTTGCTTCTTGTCCAAACTACAGAGGGATGATTAAGATGAGATACTGAGTAGAGAACATTTTCTCTAGAGTCATTCAATATCCAACGCTTCGCTTTTCTGCCAGATTTACTCAAACCTTCAACTTGCTGACCATCAAGAAAGCGATGTGCAGAACTTAGAACTTGAGCTGATTCGAGTATCATCTTAACTACATGTTTATCGCAATGATACTCAGCAGCTAGACGAGGATCTTTGTCTAGGTAAAATATATTCATAATAAAGAATGGGGGACTTTCGTCCCCCAGTTAGAATTAATCAAGACCCAAAGAGGACTTGATGTCTCCAAACTCTCGATCAGTAATCTCTGCAATTCGTAGATCGGAATCAAGAGTCGGGATTTCACCAGTATCATCAACATTAGTTTTGACGACCTTTGCTGCCTTTACCAGTGGCTTCTTAGCCACCGCCTTGACTTTACCAGCACCACGAGTCTGCGGTACGTTCGTAACCTGATCAGGGTTCAGCAGCTTATATGCAACGACCTGACGACCATTCTTAACAGTTTCAATATCTGCATTATAGAGCTTCTTCATACCAAAGAAGTAAACGGGAACCGAAGTCTCTTTCACCTGAAGAGCTGTTGCAACTTGGTCACGAGTAACACCCTTGCTGCCAGCAGCCTTCAACATATTAAACAGGATAAATGCCTGAGTATTTTTAGCCATAATAAACCTCACATAATGTAATTAACAATTCACACACTATTTTACAACAGTATACATCTATTATACCGTAACTGCTGTAAGAAGACAAATGAAATTTTTATATTAAATACAATAACTTACAACATCCTCACCTAAGTGATTGATTTTACAATAATTTTAACTAAGATGAATTCTACTATGTTTTGGGACTCGGGTCAACAGAAACTCCATCTGATCCGATAGAATCTTACGGTTCTTAAGGATCATCTTCTCGAATACGTTTGGCGAGTATGGAACATATAAGAGCTGCATCTTAGCTTCTTCTGGACTCTTACTTCCCTTTCTTATATTACAAGGTTTACATGCAGTAACACAGTTAGTCCATGTATTCTTTCCGCCACGAGATTTCGGTACAACGTGATCAATTGTTAAACTCTTACCATCATATTGATCTCCACAATATGCACAGAGATAACGATCGCGGGCATATAAAACCATGCGCTCTGTGAAAATAGTTTCACGCATGTAAAACTCATGACCGAAGATTGGTCCATTGACGCCAATAATTGATGAGATATCAATAGTTGACTGCTCACCAGTTTTTGCTGAGAATCCACCATGGAATGTTTTGATCTTTGCGCCATTCTCCCAAAGAATTTTCTTTTTGGCATAATAGCAAGCAGCCAATTCGAAATTGACCCAGTCTTTTGGAGTGCCAGCAGAATCAGTAATTAAAACTAAAGACAAGATATTAACCTCTTTGTTTGGAGTGGATGTGGCGCCACATTCACTCAACTCTATTTATCAATCCTTGCAATTTCAAATAACTCTAGTTCTATACAAGGTTTACATTCACCGCATTTTTCAGGAATATTATTATTATATTTTGGTATTCTACAAGACCAAGTTAAATTTCTAAGATCGAAAGGTATCATATTATAAATTTGTATTTTAGTCAAATGACTAACAGGATAAATTTTATTAGCATTAGTTGAGTATGCAGAGAAAATCTTATCTGCTGTTTCTCTATTAGAAACTAGATCTCTATTTTTCAATTCACCACTGGTTGCGCCAATAGCAACTTTAGTTATACTAGGATCTCGACTGGCTATGTAAGCAGACATAAAACTAGTTGGCTCAATGTCCCACATAAAACCATTATTATATGCTTCGAATTCTATTGTTGATTCCGAATATGTAAACTTCTTACAATTATTAGTATTAAAATAAGAAAGAATATTATCAACAGCAATCTTCTCAGCTAATTTTCGATTCTCAATATTTCCCAGATTAATATGATGAACGTGCAAATCATATTCAGCGTATTGCGGATCTGTTAGTAGATGATGTACCATATAAGTGGAGTCTAGCCCACCAGATAACATCGCCAATATAGTCTCACTCATTCAAAGTTCCACATGTAGAATCTATAATCATTAAAGTCACCAATGATTTGTGGTTGAATATCAAACTCATAATTCGTTGGGAAATGTACGGCATATTTCATTTTAGGTAATCTATAACTAAATGCCCTAGCAACAATTCGCTTACATCTTGTAGAATAATGTGTCAATAAACTATCTGTTAATTCTTTGGTAAAATTAAAACAGCCATCTGCCAATACAGTATCAGCGAATGAATCATAATTGAGCCAATCGCATTTTCTAATCTTAGGGAGATTATACTTGGGATCTATGTCAATGGCTTCTGTGGCTAAATCTAGTAGCCTTTGAGTACATCCTAGCAGTAGGATCTTACTACCTATGATATGATTCTTATAGATTTCAACATCGTTGACTGAGGGAATAAG
>Ga0214206_1000488_pt1 | contig 10715 bp, 10 predicted proteins | sample TroBogEpilimnion_26_FD_153044 | JGI IMG/M metagenome (GOLD analysis project Ga0214206, IMG submission 153044) | Freshwater microbial communities from Trout Bog Lake, WI - 07JUL2009 epilimnion | ecosystem: Environmental > Aquatic > Freshwater > Lake > Epilimnion/Euphotic zone | place: Trout Bog...
GCCCGCTGGTACGCCGAGCCGGCGGCCGTCGACGACATCGTCACGTTGCTCCGCGCCGCCGCGGAGCTCGACCTGCGCTGGTTCGCCCTCGGACGCGGTTCCAACCTCCTCGTGCCCGACGAAGGCTACGACGGCCTCATCCTGCATCTCGACGCGGCCCATTGGGGCGCCGTCACCGACCTCGGCGAAGGCCGCCTGCGCGTCGGCGGCGGCACGCGCCTCAAGGAACTCTGCGGTTTCGCCGCCCGCGAAGGCTGGAAGGGTTTCGAATTCCTCGAAGGCATTCCCGGCACGGTCGGCGGCTCGCTACGCATGAACGCCGGCGCGATGGGCGGCTGGATCTTCGACGTCGTGGAGTCGATCGAGTGGCTGACGCCGCAGGGCAGGGTGCGCGCCGCGCGCCGCGACAGCTTCGACGCCCTTTATCGCGACTGCCCGCAGCTGCACGGCTCCGTGGTCCTCTCGGCCGTGCTCCGCGCGGCCGGCCGCGACGAGCCTGCCGCCATCCGCGCGCGGATGGACGACATGGCCGCGCAACGCCGCGCCTCCCAGCCCCGCGAAGCCAGCGCCGGCTGCGTGTTCAAGAATCCCGAAGGCGACAAGGCCGGCCGCCTCATCGACGTCAGCGGTCTCAAGGGCCGCGCCGTCGGTCCGGTCTCCGTCTCGCCGACGCACGCCAACTTCCTCGTCAACGCCGGCGACGCCAAGGCCGCCGACTTCATCGAACTCATGCGCGCCGTCCGCGCCGAGGTGAAGTCGCGCCAAGGCGTCGAGCTCCAGCCGGAGATCGTCGCCCTCGGCCGCGAATGGAAGGAACTGCTATGACCTTCGTCCCTGAAATCGTCGTCCTCTGCGGCGGCCTCTCCTCCGAACGCGAGGTCTCGCTGCGTTCCGGCAAGGCCGTGGCGTCGGCGCTCCCGGGTTCGCGTCTCGTCGAGCTCGAGGCCGACGTCCTGCCCGGCTGGCTCGACGGCGCCAAGCATGTCGTCCTGCCCGTCCTGCATGGTGGCTGGGGCGAGGACGGCCGCGCCCAGGCCGAGATGGAAGCCCGGGGCATCGCCTTCGCCGGCTGTTCCTCCTCCGCCAACCGCCTCTGCATGGACAAGGTCGCGACCAAGCGCGCCATGCGCGGCGCCGACGTCCCCGCCATCCCGGAGGTCGCCTTCGCGGGCGCCGCCAAGCCGACCGCCGCCGCGCTCGTGGCCGCCTTGGGCGAGGAGGTCGTCATCAAGCCTTCGGACCAGGGCAGCAGCGTCGGCCTCTACATGCTGGAAGGGGAGGCCGCCGTGGCCAAGGCCCTGGCCGAGATCCCCGCTTCCGGCCAATGGATGGCCGAACGCCGCCTCCGCGGCCGTGAGATGTCCATCGGTCTCCTGGACGGCCAGCCCATGGGGCTCGTCGAGATCGTCCCCCTGACCGGCGTGTACGATTATAAGACCAAATATACCAAGGGCGCCTCGGAGTATCGCTTCCCCGCGCCCGTGGGCCCCGAAGCCACCGCCGCCATCGGCGCGGCCGCCGCCCGGCTCTTCGCCGCCTGCGGCTGCCGGGACTTCGCCCGCGCGGATGTCTTCCTTGAGCCTGACGGAAGGTTCTATTTCCTCGAGATCAACACGATGCCCGGCATGACCGAAACCAGCCTGATGCCCAAGAGCGCTTCCTGCGTCGGCCTCGACTTCCCCGCCCTCGTCCGCCGCATGGCCGCTCCGGCCCTCGCGCGCGAAGCCCACACCCTCCGCCGCTGAACATGGGCCTCTTCGACAATCTCTTCCGCAAACGTCGCGACGCCTTCATGGGTCCGGCCGACCGCGATTGGCGGGCGCTCGTCCCGCAGGACGTCAACCGTGTCCCCGAGGGCGAGATAGGCCGCAAGCGCGCCGTGCGCTCGAAGCTGCCCACCGTCCTCGCGGTGATCTTCTTCGCCGCCGTCGTCGGCGTGCTCTGGTGGGCCGTCGACGAATCCGCCACGACCGCCCCCGCGGGCGGAGCGCTCCGTTTCAAGACCGACGGTTTCCTGCCCGCCGACTTCGTGAAGAAGATCGTCACCAACGGCCCCGATGGTTTCGGGCGCGATGTGCGCGTCATCAAGGCCGACCTCGAGTCGGACAACCAGGTCGTCGCCGCCGACGTCCGCCGCCGCAACGACGGCTCGCTCGAGATCTCGCTACGCGAGCGCCTCGCGGTGGCCAGGATAACGACCCAGTCCGGCAAGAGCGCGCCGATCCAGGTCCGCCTCGTGGCCTCCGACGGACAGACCTTCGCCGGCACGGGCTACCCCGAGCAGGCCGTCCGCAGCCTGCCCGAGATCCAGGACTACCGCGCCACCGGCAGCGACGACAAGATGCTGATCGAAGGCGTCGAGATCGCCGCCCCGTTCCTGCTCGTCGTGCGCACGCAGTATCCGAACCTCTACAAGCAGTGGTCGGCGGTCTCGCTCCGCGACTGCTTCGGCGCGCAGGAGGATTCGCCGGGCTCCAACCTGCGCGTCACCGTGCGTCCCGGCACCCAGCCGATGGACCGGCCCGCGCTCGTCGAGATCGTCTTCTCCACCGCCAACTGGCGCAACGAGCTCGCGTTGCTCGGGCGCATCAACGTCGACGAACTGCTCCGCCGGCCCGGCACGACCGCGCAGGCCTACGTGCTGAAGATGTCGATCCAGAATCGCACCAACGCCTCCTCTCCCGTTCCCGAACCTCGCCTCGTCCCCGCCCCCGCCGCCCCCCTCCGATGACCCCCAAGCCCCTGCCTTCCCTCATCGCCGTCATCGACATCGGCACGCACAAGACCGCCAGCCTTCTCGGCCAGATCATCGACGGCAAGGCCCGCATGCTCAGCTTCAGCGAACGCCGCACCGACGGTGTCGTGAAGGGCACCGTCACCGACCTCGAGAAGCTCACGCAGTGCGTCCATGAGGTCGTCAACGACATCGAACGCGGCTCCGGCCGCGCCGTCGACCACGTCTACCTCTCCCTGTCCGGTCCCGCCGCCGAAGGAGAACGCGTGAAGGGCTTCGTCGCCGTGCCCGCGCACGACGGCAAGGTCACCGCCAAGGACGTGGCCGACGCGATCGCCTCGGCCAAGCGCCTCGAACCGCCGTCGGGCCGCGCGACGATCCTCTACATGCGCCAGCCGACGATGCTGGACAACCGTCCGGTCAGCAACCCGGTCGGCATGGCCGGCAAGCGCCTCGAGGTGAACTTCTGGCGCGTGACGATGGAGGAGGGCAACATGCGCATGCGCGTCGGGATGGTGAACGGCATGAGCATCCGCGTCCGCGACTTCATTCTGGCCTCGCACGCCGCGGCCTGCGCCACCGCCAGCGACGCCGACAAGCAGGGCGGGGTGCTGGTGATCGACATGGGCGCCGGCACGACCGACTGGATCCTCTATTATAAGGAGCACATCCTCTGCGCGGGCTCGATCCCCGTGGGCGGCGAGCACCTGACCAACGACCTCAGCGTCGCGCTCCGCATCAGCCGCGAGACGGCCGAGGACCTGAAGCTGCGCTTCGGTTCGGCGATGCACCGCGACACCGACGTCAACCAGACCATCTGGAAGGACGGCGACAAGGGCGTCGGCGACCAGCAGTTCAACCGCGGCACCATCACGCAGGTGCTCTCGCTCCGCTACCAGGAGACGATCGAGTTCGTGCGCAAGGACGTGCTCCGCCGCCTCGAGGCCATCTTCCCCGGCCACGCCGTGAAGCTTGATCAGAACATGATCCCCTCCGGCGTCATCCTGACCGGCGGTTCCGCCAGCCTGGCCGATGCGGCCGAGGCGGTGCAGCTCGTGACCGGTCTCTCCGCCCGCGTGGGCGTCCCGAACTTCGAGAACGAATCCCTCCGCAAGCCCGAGTATGCCGGCGTGGTGGGCCTCATGACCGCCGCGATCACCGACGCTCCACCGCCCGTGCGTCGCCCGCGCGGTTTCCTCGCCCAGCTCAAGGAGCTCTTCCGCCTCTAAGATGTCGACGCCCGCTTCCATCCTCCTGGTCGGCCTCGGCGGGGCGGGGTGCTCGATGGTCACGCGCCTGTCGGCGCAGCTACCGGCCGAGGTCGCCGTGGCCTTGCTCGACACCGACGCCCGTTCCTTGCCCGCCGGCACGGCGCAGACCCTGCAGCTCGGACGCGCGCAGACACGCGGCATGGGGACGGGCGGCGAAGCCGCGCTGGGGCTCGCTTCCGCGGAGTCCGAAGAAGCCGGCCTCCGTCGCCTCTTCGCCGGCGTGCCGCTCGTGGTGCTCGTCACCGGCCTCGGCGGCGGCACCGGCAGCGGCGCCGCTCCGGTGGTCGCCGGCCTCGCGGCCGAGACCGGCGCGACGGTGCTCTCCTTCGCCACGATGCCGTTCTCGCACGAAGGCGAACGTCGCATGCGTCAGGCCAACGACGCCACGGTCAAGCTCGGGCAGAAGTGCCACGGACTCGTCGTGGTGCACAACGATCTCCTGCTCCAGCAGGTCTCGCCCGACGCTCCGCTCTCCGAGTCGTTCGCCGCGGCGGACAACTGGGTCGGCGGCGCCATCCGCGGACTCGCCTCGGCCTTCGCGCCCGGCGCGCTCATCGCCGTCGATCCCGCCGCGCTCCGCTCGCTCCTTTCCACGCCCGGCTCGCCCACGCTCTTCGCCTATGGCGTCGGCGAGGGCGAAGGCGCCGCGATGAAGGCCGCCCGCGCGGCCTGCGACTGTCCGCTCGCGCACGCGCCCGGCGCGGTCGCCAAGGTCGCCTCGCTCTTCGTCTATGTCGCCGGCGGTCCCGCGATGACCTCGACCGAGGCCTTCGAAGCCGTCGCCGCGGTCCGCGCGCGTTTCGGCGGCGAGACTTCCACGATCCTCTGCGCACGCATCGAGCCTGCGCTCGGCGACCGCATCGAAGTCTCGGTGCTCGGCGCATCGCTGCCCGCGCCGAAGGCTCCGGCCAAGCCCAAGAAGGGCGCCAAGGCGGAGGACCCCGCTCAGCCGATCTTCGAGTTCGCGACGGAAGAATCCATGCGCCGCGGCCTGTTCGGCGGCACCCCGATGACCTTCATCGACGGACAGGACGTGGACGTGCCGGCCTATATCCGCAAGGCCGTCCGCCTGCCTCCGTCGCCCTGATTTCGCTTCCCGGTTGCGCCTCGGCCGGGTCCTTCTACGTTCGGCCCATGCCCGTGTTCGACGTCGCCGCCCTCCGCAAGGACTTCCCGATCCTGGGACGCTCCGTCCGCGGCCGTCCGCTGACCTACCTCGACAACGCCGCGACCTCCCAGAAGCCGTCGGCGGTCATCAAGGCCCTCGAACGCTACTATTCCGAGCAGAACGCCAACGTGCACCGCGGCGTCCACCTGCTGAGCGAGGAGGCCACCTCGGCCTACGAAGCCGCCCGCGGCTCGGTCGCGAAATTCCTCGGCCTCAAGGACACCCGCGGCTGCGTCTTCGTCCGCGGCGCCACCGAGGGCATCAACCTCGTCGCCGAATGCTGGGGTCGGGCGCACCTCAAGGCCGGGGATGAGATCCTGCTCACACACCTCGAGCACCACGCCAACATCGTGCCTTGGCAGGTCATCGCCGAGCGCACCGGAGCCAAGGTCGTCGTCACGCCCGTCACGCCTCGCGGCGAGGTGGACCTCGTCGCCTTCAAGGGCCTGCTTTCCTCCCGGACCAAGTTAGTCGCCTTCGCGCACGTCTCCAACGCCCTCGGCACGGTCAATCCCGCCGCCGAGATGACGCGCCTCGCCAAGGCCGCCGGCGCCCTCGTGCTGATCGACGGCTGCCAGGCCGCCGCGCACTTCAAGGTCGACGTCCCCGCGCTCGGTTGCGACTTCTACGCCTTCTCCGGGCACAAGACCTTCGGCCCGACCGGCATCGGCGTGCTGTGGGGTCGCCCTGAGCTGCTCGACGCCATGCCGCCTTACCAGTTCGGCGGCGACATGATCCGCAAGGTCGACTTCGCCGGCACCACCTTCCGCGAGGCCCCGGAGCGTTTCGAGGCCGGTACGCCGGACATCTCCGGCGCCATCGCCCTCGGCGTCGCTCTCGAGTATTTCATGCCCATCCAGTCGTTGGCCCATGCGCATGAACAGACACTGCTCGCCGCCGCCACCGAGCGCCTCAAGGCCATCAAGGGACTGACCATCGTGGGCGAAGCGGCCGAGAAGGTCGCCGTGATCTCCTTCAACATCGAAGGCGGGCATCCGCATGACATCGGCACCTTGCTCGACGCGGACGGCATCGCCATCCGCACCGGCCATCATTGCTGCATGCCGCTCATGAAGCATTACGGACTCAGCGGCACCGCCCGCGCCTCGTTCGCGTTCTACAACACGCTCGAGGAAGTCGACCGCCTGGCCGTCTCGCTCGAGAAGGCTCGGAAGATGATGGCCTGAGGCTCCGTGCCTCGCCCAAAGAAAAAGGCCCCGGTAGGGGCCTTTTCGTCGAGCCTTCGGGAAGGCTTATTTCTTGCGAGCCTTGACGGACGGCGCGGCGGCGCGGGCGGCGCGGAGCTTCTCGTTGCCTTCGTTCGGGTCGATGTCCTCGTTGAGGTCGTCAGCCTTCTTGATCGCGGCGAGGGCGGCTTCGATACTGTCGGCGGTCTTCGCGCGGTTGTTCGACTTGAGCGCGTTGACGGCGTCCTGGACGAGGGCGATGGCGGACTTCTCCTGCTTGATGATCTCGTCGTGGTCTTCCTTCATGTGGCGAGGGCGGGAAGAGGTCGGCTTGCGGGCACCGGACGGACCGCGGGGTTCCTTGGTCTGGCGCGGGTGGATTTCCTGTTCTTCCATGTCCTCCGCGACGGAGAGGTCCTTGATGGCTTCGTTAAGGTCCTTCACCGACGGGGCGGCTTGGGAGGCTTCGAGCAGCTTGATGGCCTGGTCGAGGAGGGTGTCTTCCTGCTCGTCCCACTCGTCGACGACGCCGAAGTCGCCGCCCGGGGCGGACGGGCCGGGTCCGGTGGGGCCGGGAGCGCCGCCGAGGAGGTGGGAGGTCGGGTCGGCGGAGGAGACCGCGAAGGCAGGGACGGAGAGGCCGAGGGCGAGCAGCGCCAGGGTGAGCTTGGGGTTCATAGGAATAATATAGGATGGGCCTTCGGGGCGGTCAATCCGCGTTCGCAGCGACCCGCTTAGGGAGTTTGCCTCAGGCCGCCTCGGGTTCGGCCGAGGCCATCGAACGACGCAGGATATCGAGGATTCCTTGGATTTCCCAGTTCCGGGCGGCGCCCGGGAGGCCGATCAGGGCCCGGGCTTCATGGATGTCGTCCGGGTGATGACCCGGCGGCCAATCGAGCCAGCTGCGGTCGAGCGTATGCCGCGGGTCTTGCAGAAGCGGCAGCAACGCGTTGACGCATAAGGTGTCGGCCCGTCCGTCGGAGAGCAGGCATGCGAAGACGTCGTCGATCAGCCTCCTTCGCGCGGAGACCAGCGGCGAAGAAGGAAGGGCGAGGGCCCAGTCGCGGAGTTGCTCGCGCCAGTCGGGACGACGTCGGTAGAGCTCGAGGTATTGGCCGAGCCGACGATGCGGGTGGCCGGCGGGACGCAGCCCGCGCAGGCGCCATCGCCCGCATTTCTCCATATAGAGCGCGTCGATGCCCAGGATGAGCATCTGTTCCGGCGAGTGGCTGCGCGCGAGTTCCGACATCGGGGCGCGGTTGCCGCCGAGGCCGAGCGATTCCACGAAGATCTCGTGACACGCGGCATCCCAGCCGACTTCCTTGATGCGGGCGCGGGCGTGCTTCGTTTTGTTGCGGAAGCGTTCGAGCGCGCGGCGTTTCAGGCCCAGCGAAAGGTTCGGTTCCGCCGCCAGCACGCGCTTGGCGACTTCGCCCGAGCGTCCGCGCAGTTCGAGCAGCGCGTCTTCTTCGGCGAGGTCTTCGAGGTCGCGGGGCAGGTAGGGCAGGAGCACCACCGTCTCCGGGCGGTGGCCCGAGAGCGTCGAGACATCCTTCGTGCCTGGCAGCAGCACCGCGTGGAGGATCACGCCGCCGAAGTGCGGGTCGCGGTCGTGGCCGTGCGCGTGCCAGTCCGAGCAGCGCAGGTGGATCTCGATGTCGCCGCGGAGCCGCTTCCCGTCGACGAGAATCTCCGCGCCCAGGAAGTCCGGGCCCGCGCCGCGGTTCCAGTCGCCCGGGTGGACGATCTCGATCGTCGCGCCCGAGGCGGCGGCCATCGGACCACGGACTTCGCCGGAGGCCCAGAGGCGTTGGATGGCGCGTTCGCCGATGGCGAAGGGGCCGTAAGGGCCGTCGATTTCCTCGACGCGGGCGCAGGTGCTCATGCGCGCATCAAGGGCGAAGCGGTCACGCGTGGGAAATCAGGAGAAAGCCCAAGGGTTGCGCACCGAATCCGCTTGAGGGAAGACCCCAGCCGCCGTTGAATCCCGCTTACGGAGAGGTGGCAGAGTGGTCGATTGCAGCTGACTTGAAATCAGCCGAGCCGCAAGGCTCCGGGGGTTCGAATCCCTCCCTCTCCGCCAGTTTTCAGGAGGCTCAGAGGATTGAGCCTCGGGAAAGTTAAAATCATAGAGGGATGAGAACCTTAGGGTTCGGCGAGGCCGAATGGCCGAGCAGGCAATGCCAATAGGCATTGGACCGTCAGGTCCGCAGCGAAGCGTAGCCAATCCCTCCCTCTCCGCCCTTATTTCTTCGCGGACTTCTCCGCGTACTGGCTGGCGGTCAGGGTCGTCCAGCCGTCCTGCTTGAGGAGGGCGGCGATCTTGACGAAGTCCTTGAAGGAGTCGTCGTCCCACATGCCGCAGTGGCCCTGGAGCAGCATCATGGAGGTGGGCTTCTTGGCGGCGTAGTCTTTCGCGAACTTGTCATAGCTGACCTTGCCGGTCGCGACCTCGATGTTGAGGGTGCGGCCGAGGACCTTGCGCTTGGTCTCGTTCTTGGGCGGGTACATCCAGAGGGTCATCTCGGGCACGGCGTCCATGGCAGCGATCGTGGCGTCGTCGGTCTGGTTGAAGCCCGCGCCGAAGGCATGGAAGGTCAGCCCGGTCGTCTTCTTGAAGATCTCGCAGGAGTCCTTGAGGTGCTTGGCCTGGGTGGCGGCGTCGGGCCCGCGGAACTCCCACATCGCCTTGCCGGTGGCGTCCGCCCAGCTGCGGTGATCCCAGCCGTGGTTCCAGAACTCGATGAGGCCGCCGTTCTCGATCGCGTTGGCCTTGATCCACGCGACGTCGTCGGCGTTGGGCTGGGCGAGGGAATCGCAGATGACGCCCATCGTCACGACGGTCTTCTCCGCCTTGGCCCATTCGGCCACGCGCTTGAAGCCCGGGGCCAGGCGCTTCTTCTCGCCGGCCTTCACGTCGTCGAACTTCCAGATGACGACCTTGTCCTCCGCGGTGGCGAAGGCGGTGAAGGCGATAAGGCAGAGCAGGGCGAAGCGGCGCATGCTTTCGTCTAATCCGCACCGGCCGTCCCTTGAAGCCTATTTCTCGTCGCCTCACATCCTTTTCGTGCGACCCCGTGTAACTTCTGTTCCGACGTCGGGGTTCTATCTACGTACCCCAAACCATCATGAAACTTCCAACCCTCCTCGCCTTGGCCGCCTTCATGGTTGCCGCCGCGAACGCCGTCGCCCTGACGAGCACGACCGACCCCACTCCGACCTCTTCCGCTCCGACCGTCGCCAAGCCCGACGCGGATGATGCAGGCCGTCCGCATAAGCATCATAAGCACCACAAGCATCACCATAAGAAGGGTGAGGAAGCGGAGGAACGTCGCGCCGAGGCCAAGAAGACGGGGGCTGGCGACGATGATGCCGCCAAGCCGAAGGTTAAGCCCGCTGCCACGGCCTGATCGGAAGAGTAGCCTAAAAGCAGAAGGCCGGCGGTGACGCCGGCCTTCTTGTTGTCTGGCCAGCCAGCTTACTTCTTGGTTCCCGCCTTCTTGGCCGGGGTGTTGGCGGCGAGTTGCTTCTCGAGTTCGGCCAGGCGCTTCTGCGCGTCGGCAAGCATGAGTTTGTCGGCGAGCTGGTTGTCGATCGACTTGAGGAACGTTTCGTGGCGGGCCGAGTTGGCTTCCTTCGGTTGGTTCCTGGCGAAGAGATGGGCCCAGGCGTAGGCCTCGATATATTTCGACGTCACGAAGCGGAGTTCGCCGCCATAGTATTCCGCGAGCGCGAACTGCGCGGTGCCCCGGCCTTGGAGCGCGGCCTTCTCGAGCCATTGCACGGCCTCCTTCTGGTCGACGGCGACGCCTTCGCCGTGCAGGTAGGCCTGGCCGAGTTCCTCCTGTGACGCGGCATTGCCTGCTTCCGCGGCGCGGCGATACCAGCGGAGCGCCTCGGACATGCTGCGATTCGTGCCGGCGCCATGTTCGTAGGCCCAGCCCAGCTTATGCATCGCGTCGAGGTCGCCTTTCTCGGCCTCGGCCTTGTACTGCTGGAAGGTGCGTTCGGTCGCCGGGGTCTGCTGGGCCAGGGCCGTAACTGTCAGCAGCAGCAGGGCGAGCAGAGAAAGCCTCATGCTTTGGTGGATTCGGCGATTTCCTTGATCAGCAGTTCCAGGGCGGCCTTGCCTTTGGCTGCATTGTATTTGCTGCCGCGCAGGGCCGAGATGGCTTTGTCGAGGGTCTTGTCGATCGTCGTCCAGCGCTTCTCGTCGCGGGGTTTCAGGGCATTCTCCTTCTCGTCCCAGGCGGTCTCGAGGTCGGTGAGCTTGGCGACCATCGCCTCTTTCTTCCCCGCGGCGAGCGCTTCGAGCGTGGCCTTGGCCAGCGTGGTGAACTCGGCCGTCTCCTTCT
>Ga0214206_1000490_pt1 | contig 10708 bp, 24 predicted proteins | sample TroBogEpilimnion_26_FD_153044 | JGI IMG/M metagenome (GOLD analysis project Ga0214206, IMG submission 153044) | Freshwater microbial communities from Trout Bog Lake, WI - 07JUL2009 epilimnion | ecosystem: Environmental > Aquatic > Freshwater > Lake > Epilimnion/Euphotic zone | place: Trout Bog...
TACTTATACCCCACTTGTAATCCAAGCAAGTCAATATAGCTTGGTCGTGCCTATGTTCTTTAAAAGATGGCGCATTAGGTATTACAGAAGGGCTATCATCAATCAATCTTTTAATTTGGCATAACTCCAACCATTCTAAAATAAAAGTCCTAACATCTTCTGTATTTTTTAAGAATATTGCAGATGCTTGCAACTGCTTATAATTAGTATCTGTAAACATTGGCGTAATGTGCATTAAAGTGTCCATCTTACACCAATCAATATGGTTATACTCATTATGAAAAAAAACAACATCACTATCAACGTCTTTCAATATTGAAACATCGTTAATTATAATAGTACCACTATCTAAGTATAGCAGATATTCATTATTTGGAATTTTTTTTAGTGTCTGGGAAATTACGTATGGTTTCCACAACCAATAACCACAACCTCTTTTTTCATCTAAAATATGCTTATTCTTTTTACAGAAATCATAATCTAAATTGTAATCCCCGTATGGATATAAATTTTCATTATTGTAACCATATTTAGATGCTGAACTTAATAGTGCATACCTTGAAATAAGCATTTTTTCGTCAGAATAGCAGCATAGGCTAATATCTTTCATCCTTTCTGTTGGTTGCGAAATCATATTTTGCTTTTTGTTTTAGTTCTGAATATACAGCCATTATTACACTACGTCTAAAAAACTCTACTGGCATTTCTACCCACTCTTCTTTACTTGCCATTGGTATCAATAGGTGTTTCTGCCAAATTTCATATTTGTCTAAAAAACTACTAGTCTTAAATGCCATCTTAGTTCCATCAAATTGTATTGAGAATCCTTTTGCGTAGTTTCCCTTATCGTTTTGTTGTATCTCACAAACTATGATGCCATATTCATCATCCCACCAATACTTTTTAACCCAAAATGGCAATAGACCACTTTCCTTGTGAATATCAAATATTGTTTTTGCTTTCTTCATTATTATAGATTGAATGGCGTTTTATACTTTTCTCTTTCAGGCTCTCCACCCCATTTATCTATATACCTTTTTTTAAGTTTAAGAAAATCTTTGTTTAACGATGGGTCTTTTGCAATAGAAGATGAATGCTTCATGTTTTTTGGCATCATTTTCATATTTTTTTTGATAACAACTTTAGCCAATTTCATTCTATATACATAATCATTATCCTCAAAGTATGCAGGATAAAAACCTTCATCGAAATCTCCTACCTTATTGAAAACAGACTTATTGATTAAAAATGCAGACCATGTGCTATTCGCTTGCATAAATCCACTCTTATTTTCGGAAATAAATTTATCTACATCCATGTCATTATAACCTAAATAAACATCATCATTGAGTATTAACGCATTGTCATACTTTTCGTATATAATTCTGCATAGCTTATTCCAAGATGCAGCTACACCAATATTGTTTTCTTCTACAATAACGTGTATTTTTTCTCTTTGAATAAAAGACTTGTTCACTTTATCCAACTCTTCGGCTAACCCTTGCTTGCCATTATCAATAATATAAATATCAGTATCAGGGAAATCAAAAAATGCATACGCCATTAGGCTTGCGAGTAACAAATCTTGCCCTCTATTAATCGTGGGTATTCCAATTGCGAAGTTCATTTTTTACGTTGTTTATTGTTATGATATTATAAAACTTGTCCTTTGTGTATTCTGTAATTCCTAAATTTAAAATCCTTGTTACCTACAAGTTCTATTATAGCAAAACCATGATTCCATTTATTTAGTCTTAACCACTTTGGCGTTAAACCACAAAGGCATCCTACACTAAATGTTGTCATTATCTTTCCCATAATATCCCTTTCGGTATGTTCGCTTGTTGCATGACAATCTCCTTTAACTGCGCTGTGCTTAGATTGAAGGAATAAGCCCCTAGCTGCATTAACAGGTGAAAACACACCCCTGCCAAACTCATGCCCATGTATAAATGGTAGCCCATTCATTATTACAAGTCTTTTATCTCTTATTATAACTACATCAGGTACTCTCTTCTTAACTATTTCTTCTAGTTCAAACTCTTCTACACCTAATAGTTCGTTGGCTTTTTGAAATAAGAATGAATCATAACGCTCTTCATGGTTACCAAACTTGAAGTATATTTTACAGCGAAATATCTTTTTAAGGTTGCCTAAAAACTCCTTCATCATATCCAGTTCTTCGCTAAACCTTTTCTTTCTTGGGTCTTTCTGAAAGAAAGATAAGCTATGAAAATCCAATAAATCGCCATTGATAAATATAAAATCAGGTTTCTCCTTCTTTGCAAAATCAATCATTGCAGTAATAGCCTCAATGCTATGATATGGCAAATGTATATCGTTTATTATCAATCCTTTTTTGTGTCCTTTCAGATTAAAAGGCAAATACTCCTCCTCATCGCTTTTAGGAATATTGTACGGATTCTTAGGTCTTACTTGTTCTTTAAAAAATTCCGAATTTACTATTTTGTCGTGTTTTAGCACGTTTCCAGCCTTTCCTTCTATGTATCTTAGGCTATGCCTAGCATCTTCAACCGTTTTAAAAAATAATGGCTCTTTTTTAAACATTATTCTTGCAAGTTTTAAATGTGGCATTTCTGCGCCATATTTTTTTCGGTACTTTCGGGATATATCTGCTTTTTTCAAAACGGTTGCTTTAAATATAATTGATAGAGTTTTCCTTATCAAGCAAAATTAGCATAAGTTCTCTTGTACTGTCAATATTCTCCCCAAATTTGGCGACATACAGTTCTATTAACTTCTTGCATCCTTCTATGTGCAATGGCAATTTGCTTGTTTCGATACATCTTTTAATCCAGTCAAATGTTTGCTCTTGTGCAGTTTCCATAATTATTGGTTTATTTGAATGATATTTTCAAAGATAACAATTAATTCTTTTACAGCAAACATTTTTTTTAGTTCGTCTATTCCTTCCTTGCTGTTTATATCCTTTTCGATATATTCCTTTATTTTGGGCAACAACTTTGCTAATATGACCTTATCCTCTATTGAATTGATTTCCGCTTTGCAATCTTCGTATGTATTATACAGCTTTGCATTTGGTTCTATTCTGATATAACAATACTTTTCAACACCATGCTTAATGTATTTAATCTGTCTAATCTTCTTTGATATAAGTGCCATAATACCTTTCGTTAGTTACTCAATTATCTCTCCTGTATTGCCATCTACTGTAAAGCCATCATCTTCTAATATTGTTTCGGGCTGCGAAAACAAATTAGATGACATCGGTATTGGTGCATTTTCTATCAATATTATTTCCTTAAAATACACATCAGTCAAATACTTACCATTCCATAGCTTAGATTTCATGTAAAGGTTTCCCTTTATCTTATCCTTATGCTTTAGCTTCATTTGCACTAATGCCTTATCCTTCCACCATCCAAACACCTGTATGGCAACTGGCACGACCTTATCGCCTAGCTTCTTGCGTAACACAATCTGTGCAACCTTATCGTTTATTATTACTATATCGAATATCCTACCTGTAATTATCATTATTCAAATTCTTGTATTGTTACAGAATCTAAAAATCTATTAATATCAACCTGATTGAAAAATTGTGCTACCAAATAACTTTTTGCATATTTTATTCCAAGCTGTTCTTTATCTACCGATTCGTACCCTTTAAGCCTCTCCTTTAATGCGTTCATAAAGTTCTTTTGTAGATACACCTCCGCTTGCTGTTTACCGAAGTTCATTGCATCGCTTATCATTTGCTTTGTAGCGTTAATCCTTTTAGTCTTTTTAAGGTAGCCATAGCATAGGTGCAAATAATCTATCTTGCTTTTATCCTTCTTATACTCATTATATGAATCTCTTATGTAGGTTATTGTAATTTCCATCTTCTGTAAAGGAGTGGCTGGTAAGTAATCGTACTTCAACTGCTCAGCTTCCATACGTGCTTTATAATCCTGTAATTCTGCATTCTTATATTTAATAAACGCTGATAAAATCTTTCCAACATAACGTGGGCTAAAAGACTTATTATATAATTCAACATCACAATCAAGGCTATCTTTTAAACTTAAAGTAATTGCTTTCCTTATTTCATCGGCTGTAAGTTGACCATAGTTATCTATAATGAAATTAGCAATCATTTGCATTTCTTCTACTGTAATGCTATTAATAACCCCTAAGTTAGCCATCCAGTAGCCAACAAGGTCTATTACAGATTTCAACTCTTCGCTATTGTACTTATTAATTGGCTTCTTACCTAAAAATGCCTTAATTAACTCTAACTCACTATCACTTCGTACTAGGGATAAAAGACTGTTTTGCTTGCTTAATGATATTTCCAAACTGTTGGATTCGTTCTGCGGCTGGGCTTGTTGTTGTTCCATCTATTGTTGTTTTTTTAGCGTTAAGGTAATTCTCAAATTTTTCCTTACGGAATAAAGTAACGGGTCTTAAATACTTTTCGTTTGATGTACCTGCCCATGCAGCTACTTGATTATCTATAACCTTAATAAAATCCTCATATACAAACCCTTCCTTGCTCCTTGCTATTATCTTGGTAATTGTACTTTCTGTTTTACTAGAAAAAGACGTGTTTATGCTTTGATTAAGGTAATCTATAACCCTTTCTACTAAGTGCCTCTGCTCTTTTGTGTACTTAGCATGTTCTTTTTCTACACCCGAAATCTTAAAATCACCTTGCTGCAAAATATGTAAGCCATCGCTCAATATTTTCTCTACCTGTTCTTTTAGTTTCTCATCATTAAAATTAAATTTCTCTAAAAAACCAATCTCTTGAAAGTCATCCGCATAATTCAATAACCAAGAGAGCCAACATTTGCTATACATACCTCTGTCATTAGCAAGGGATTTTAAGAAGGCTTCGGGAATATTGTAATGTTTCATTTATAATAATTCGATATTCATAATACGAGTTTGCCAAAGTCTTTTTGATAAGCCAATTTCTTTACATAAGAACATAAATATGATTGATGGCAAAGACAATATCATCATCATATAAAATATAAAATAATTCATGTTTTTATTTTTTTCTTCTAGGAGAATATCTTCGGGGATAACGTATGAAAGCCATAAACCTATTTGGCTACATAATAAGCACATAGCTATTATTTCAATTAAATCTCCAACCCTGAAACAATCATAGTGGCTTTTATAGATAAAAGGGAAAAAAATAATCGTTATTAACGATGAACTTAGCCAAAAGTCAAATAATATGCTCATGTTATTCGTTTATGTTGGTTAACTTATCTGTTTCTATAAAGTCATCTACCTTGATTCCTAAAGCTGTTGCTATTAAGTTTGCCGTAGCCATTGAGTAGTTTGTTAACTTACCACTACATATACGGCTTATTCTGTCTTTACCTACAACTCTGCCACACCTAATGTTTATTAGTGCTATTAGTTGCTGCTGTGTCATGTTGTTCTCCTTTAATATTTCTGCTAATTTGGTCATTTTGTTTTTTCTTTTAAAAATTTCGTTATATCGCTTTTTATTTTTGATTCAAAGTCAAGTTTAAAGTATTCATCCTTTGTGTATTCTCCTATTTGTTGTCCATGCCTATCGGATTCAGAAGCATCGTAATAATCGTTAACCCATAGGTGTAGGTCATTATCCCTTATAAACTTGAAAAACTTAACCTTGTTTATAGTATGAACTTCATCGCCCACTAATACTTCTAAAATAATATCATCTTCATCAATGTATTGTATATCCATAAATAATTTATAGTTGTATCCAAAGATAAGGCATTATTGTATAAAACAACTAAATAATAAAGTCTTTTAAATAAAAAAAGGGGGCTAGTAGAAACAAGCCCCCGTAAATAAAACAACAATAAATATTCAATGAGGCGGTAAATATAATAATTATATACTAGCCTTTGCTTTTGAATCCTTTTTTATAAATATTAATTCTAATGCTATGCACATTATTATCAATAACAAAAATATTAAACCACAATACCAAACCCAATGAGGCATGTTATAAATACAAGTCAAAACAGCTTCTATTGATTTTATCATGCTTACAAAAATTACGATTATAGCCCATGTGCCAAATAAAAGAACACCAAAAACCATTGATAGGTTAACAACAGTCCTAATCCTTGCTAATAGATTCTTCATTGTTTGTTTTTTTTCTTTTGAAAATATCTTTAAGGCTTTTGCCTTTGTCTATAATCCTACCATGTTCATCCATTGTTGGTGCTGTATATGATTCTATCAATAACCATATAAGTATTGGAATGTATACGCCGAACAACATTATAACTATTCTTATTTTCATAGTTTACTTTTTAAAATGGTAGGTCATCTGCAATTTCCTTTTCAATAGGCGTTAACTCCCTATCTTCTTTTTCAATAGGCTTTGGCTCATATCCTTTATTAAAGGTATCGTTAATCCAATTTTTCCAATACAATATCTGCTCTGTATCATCATATATAGTCTTACCCTTATGTATAGATGTTATTATTGGTGGAAAATCGGAACTAGCTATATTATCCTTAGTAAAGGCATGCTTTAAGTTTTGTCCTGATTGCTTAACAAAGCATGTTGTTTTAGGGTTGCCATTATCTCCCTTTTTGTAAGAAGGGGTTATCTCTATAAAGCCATGCGGATTAAGACTTGTTTTTAAGGAATTGAATAATCCCCTAAAATAACCACTACTGGTATTCATTTGAAGAACATAAACATCAGCATCATCAGTAATTAAAATCTTTGCTTTTTCGTACATAACACCTGCATACTCCTCTATTGAAAATTCCACACGCTTAATACGACCTTCAATACTTGCGTATGTTTTTATTTCATCTCCTTCTTTCAATTTTAGTTTACCTTCTTTAATGTTTAAGAATTTGTAACTAGGTGAATCGTTTTTTACTCCCATTTTGATTTTTTTTTATTGTTTTTTAAATTTAAAGCCTTTTTGTAATTACTAAATCTCCAGCAGCCCTAGCCATCGAGAACGCTTCCCTCATATTGCCAGTCTTATAAATCTTATTGTTGTACTTAATAACATTAATCTTTGTTTTGGTTTGGGAACTCTGCATAGTTATTGTTTTACTTTCTTCTTTAAACTTTTGAAATGCAGAATCAATAGTGTGTGATGTCCTCATTGTTTATTTAATTTATTGTGTGTAGTCAGGACAAGATTCGAACTTGCACGGTTTCTATTACTTAGTTTGTATTTCATTGGATTTTACTCTCTAAAAGACACCCTTACTTTACATTGACTAAGTCGGCAACCTTTAAAGTCTTAAGCCTTTATTACGTCTACCAATTCCGCCACCTGACTATGTTGCTTGTCTTTCCAAGCGGTCAGCATTCTATTGAAATAGGAAGTTAGTGTGCATATACCTTTATGTCAGAAAAAGTAAGCATATAAACTGACTTTTATAATTCAAAAGTAAACCTATAAGATGACTTTCCCCAACAATAGTGCTTATAATGTGCCTTAACGGGTACTTTTTCATACATTTTTATCCTTTTTATGACAAATTATTAATCTTTTTTATCTTTAATAAAAATTGATTTTCCGCACTTTTTGCAAATTATTCTCGTTCCATTAAATTTGTTTTTTTGATTAACATAAAATTCCCTTTCAGATATTTTATATTTTTCGTGATTACAAATTTTTACTGATGTCATAATGGAAAATTTTATCTGTTTTTATCTGTTTTTATTGTTATAGTGGAAAATTTCTTTTTAATTCATTAATTTGTTGAAGAACCTTTTCACTGCTTTTTGAAACAAAATCTAGTCTATCTTTTAAATCCTTTATTTCTTGTTTGTCTTGTTCTTGTTGCCATTTAGCACCTGCTATCCAGTTGTCTGTTTTACACAAATTTGGGTCTGCAAGATTGGCGGCAGATTTTTCAAGTGATTCTTGATACAATCCTAATTGCTCGTCTTCTTCCATCATATCAATAAGTATTTGCTTCTGTATTACTTTTTTCATTGTTTATTTTTTATACTATTTCGGGTATAAATACGACTTATTTATTTTTTTTATACCGTTTCGGGTATAATACGACTTGCGCATAGCCAATAGTTAGTGGCAATACCGAAAGCTAGTAAAGTGAATAACAGCCATTGGACTATTTGACCTTACTTTAAACCATTCGCAAAAATCTTCAAAACTTAACCCGTCATTTTTTGCGACTAAATCCCAGTTAATTTGTTTGCCTTCTATTGCTGCAAAAACAAAATTTGTAGGGTCTTCAAGTTTTTCAATACCAATTTTATGAGTGTAATCGTATTTGAATATTTCAAGCTGTTTACTTGCGTATGGTTTCCCCTCCCATATTCTGACAGAAAGAATCGCTTTTCCATCGTTTATTTTTTCAAATCTTTTTGACCATAATTCGTAATTGCTACGAATAGTATGTATTTTATCATAATGCTTAATAGCTAATGGAAATCCTGTTGGCTGACCAACTTTTTTATGAGTAGTTGGGAACTTTGTTGAAACTGTTAAAACGTAAGTTATCATATATTTAATTTTTTTATACTTTTTCGGGTATAAATACGACTTGCGCATAGCTAATAGTTAGTGGCAAATGCTACGTTACTGCTTCGATTTGACATTCTGCTTCTTTACAGCGTTATTTAAAGCGTTTTCCATCCATAAGGTAAGATTACCACCAGTAGTTAAATTGGCTTGTTCTTGCCACTTCTTTACGTCCTCTGAATTAAACCTTTTCGGAAGGCTTACATCTCGTTTTTTCTTTTCCATTATACTAAGTTTTCAATTTTAGTTACTTTGTAATTTTTAAAGCAACATCCTAAAATAGTTCTTACTTTATCCCCTCTCATAATCCAAGCACATCCAATTTGTTCAATTAACTCATCGTTTGAATACCATTCGTTAATACCTTTGGTTAAATTAAAAATTAAAGCAATTTGTTTATCTGCTTTATTTGCAGCATTTACTAATCTTTGAGCGTCAATAATGCCCAAGTTCTTAATTTTGTTGTCAGCAGTAATTATATGTGCTTCAATTTTAGGCTCTTTTAAAGTGCCAATATTGGTAGATGTAACTGCTAAAATTTCATTTTCGGTAGAAAAGAATTTGCTTCTCATTTCATCTACTTTTGTCCAGTTTATTTTGTCTATGTATTTCATATCTCTTAATTATTGTAATGCAAATGTATATACAAAAACAATACAAACCTAATTTATTTTTAACTTTTTTTATACTATTTCGGGTATAAATACGACTTACAAAAAACATGCCTCCAACAATTCTTTTTCTGTTTTATATTTTATTTTCGCTTCATCAATATTACCTATGGCATATTTCACTCCACGATTAGAAGCGTGTTTTTCAACTCTTTTACCATTAATTTCTGCTTTATAGAACCTATCAAAAGTTTGACCTTTACTACCACCAAAAAAATATTGCCAATCAATTTCTAAATCGCTAACATTGTGTTGCATATACTTTTTTATTTAAAACTTATTCTTAACGGAAGAAACTAATACAGGCAATACTACGACTCTGCATAATTTAAAGTTTTGTAATTCTAATCCCAGCCTTCGCCAAGCCCGAAACCGTTAGATGCAATACTACTTACCACCAATAGAAGTTAGGTTGTCTGAATGTGAATATTGTATATCATCTTTTTCGACAACATCTTTCATTAATTCACCTAAGTCTTCACCTTTAGCTGAAAAGTATAAAAAAGCAGTTGAAAGCATACCGAGAAAACTTTCTTTACTTAACCAAATTGTTGTCTGTGTATTCCTACCACTTGACTGTGGATTTTCAACTACCGCAGCAAAACTACCATCTTCAATTTGACTAATACTAATCAATCTATGGTCTTTATATTCTGCTTGAACGAAATCTACTATTTCCAATTCTCTTTGTTCAGCAGTTCCATAACCTACTATTATTTTTCCTATTGACATATTCGTTTGTTTATTTTTTTTTAAAATTCAGGCAGCGCAGCTTCAATTTGCTGCAATGTATATTTGTCAAATATTTTTGATAAATATTCCATTTTCATTTCATCGAGTAAACTTTTTTTGGTCGGGGAATCATGTAAATTAGATGTTGTTATTTCATTGAACAACTTTTTTAATTTCTCTTTATGACTATCTCGCAAACCGTTTTTTGAAACTTTATATTTAACTTCATCGACTACGTAATCTAAAATATTTTCAAAATCAAATTCATTAAGTTCAACATCAATACTAATGTAAGCCATAGTTTTAATTTTTAGTTTTTAAAATATTTTTATTTAGAAAAAACACCAATAATTTTTTGTCATAAACTTTTTTTACAAAGGCTCACTACTATCTGATTGATAATAAACCGAAAATCCAAGACTTACAGCAACATTTAATTCAAGCATTGCGCCTTTACTATTTTCATAACCATTAAGCATATATATACAATCACATTTGAGAAGAGCATTTAAGCACTCCTTCATATATGATTCCCAAGACTTATCGTGGTTATGCTTTAATTTGAAAGGGTTAATTACTTTGTAAGAAAGTTTTTCGATTGCATATTCTAAATCATTTAGATAATTTTCTGCATCCTGAAATTCTTTAAATGCTTGTTCTTCCTTTCCAGTAATTGTACCACTAATGTAGATTTTTTGCATGTGCTTATTTTTGTTGTTTATTTAGGTCTTTAAAGGGAAATGCAAAAGTATTAAATTATATTCGAGAATAACAAATTAATTATTTATGTATTACATA
>Ga0214206_1000491_pt1 | contig 10698 bp, 9 predicted proteins | sample TroBogEpilimnion_26_FD_153044 | JGI IMG/M metagenome (GOLD analysis project Ga0214206, IMG submission 153044) | Freshwater microbial communities from Trout Bog Lake, WI - 07JUL2009 epilimnion | ecosystem: Environmental > Aquatic > Freshwater > Lake > Epilimnion/Euphotic zone | place: Trout Bog...
CCAAGTTTTTTTATTGCATCTTTATCCATCTGACTTGTTGAATTAATATATGCCTGTGTCAAATTATCTATAGCTAACATATTGTCTGATACAGATTTTTTATGCTTATCTAATCCATCTGTTGTTTTACTAAAATCATAAGTAGCAAGTGGTTTAAAGCTAATGTTAAATTGTGATGCAGCAGCTGCACTCATAGTATAAGAAGACTTTAATGCATTTTCTTGAGTTCTAAACTCATCAGTTGCTGCTTTAAAAGCAAATACAAGTCCACCCACAACAACCATTAATGGGCCTAGGCTTGACATTAATTTTGGAATAAACATTGCTAACATTGAAATTGATCCAGCAGCTGTCAGTGCGCTACCTGCTGCATTTGCTGTTGAATTATTTCCACCATCAATACCACTGACATAAGAACCTCCCATCATAGCAGCCATTCCGACTCCCATTGCTGCACCTTTACCAAAACTTAAAGATCCAGTTAGCTTTTCTAATTTACTTGGAGGGAACATAACATTTGCTTCATCTAAAGCTTTTTGCATTGCTAGATTAAATGCTTCGGCTAATGTCATTCCTGCTGTTTCCATAGATGCAAGATTTTCAGTTACAATTTTTTCAATATCTAATTTTACAATCTTTGATGCTTTTATTCCAGCCTCAAGCAGTCCCGCCGTTAAACCTTCTGTATATGCATCTGCAAGAGTTATTCCTTCTGCATTAAATACACTTGTCTCTAAGCTTATTGCTTCAGCAGAAATACGACCTATGTTTGTCATTCCTTCTTCAATTTTTGCTTGCATTGGTGTAATAAGACCTGCTGCAAGCATTTCACCAGCATCTGCAAACATGCTAGTTTCTGCAGTAATTGCTTCAGCCGAAATACGACCTATGTTTGTCATTCCTTCTTCAATTTTTGCTTGCATTGGTGTTATAAGTGATTCCGATGCTTGTTCTCCAGAAACAGCCATTTCTTCATCAATTGCAGATTGTGCAGCAGGTAATTCTGATGCAAGAGCTTGTTCAATACTAGACAAATAAATTCTTGGCACATCTAGTCCCGCTTGTTGCCAAATCTTTTCTATATTTGCTGTTATTTCTTTAGATTTTGCAGTTAATGAAGTTAATTGATAATCTCCGCCTCCAGCGTACATAGCATTTCTTGGAGCATAAGTACCCATTGCTTTTCCGCCTGGATACTGCACTCCTTCGTATTCATAAGGGTCAAAACCCTTCATTGTACTTGCGCCTATACGACCATACAAAATATTTCTTTCTGCATTTAATTGATTAAAACCTTGTAAAAGTTTTGCCGATTCTTCATCAAGAAGATTCATATTTTCATTTACCATTGTAAGAGATTTTTGGAAAGCTTTAGTTAATTCAACATCTGTTAAAATATCCATTCCTTTAAATTCTTCATCAAATAAAAGAACATCTTTTACAGTTTGATTTAATGCTGCAGTAAGTCTGGCTGCAGCTTGTTCATTTACAACCATGCCTCTTGATTCCAGTTGAGCAAAATTGGTGCCATATACCGATGCATTTAATTCTTCGCTAATAATCTTAGACTTTAAATAACCTCCATTTTGAGGTTTTAGTCCTTGATTTGCTGCTGCTGTAAAATCTGTAACAAAATTACTTAATCTCATTAATGTGAAATCTTCTACTTTTGTAATACCCAATCTTACATCTCTTATTGCAGCATCAATAATAGCTTTTGAACCCTGCGTAAGATTTTCATCAAGAGCAAGTAATTGAGCTTCTTCATAGCTTATCATTTGAGCTTCTGAAACGTGAGATTTTTGGAAAGTTGCCGACCTTATTTTATCTGGTGATTTATTATATGCCATAGTTGCAGGTCTAGCCATTGGAAGAGAAGAAAATTCTTCTTGACTAATTCTTCCCGACATATTTCTTTCAGCAATTGCTGCTGCATTAGTTAGTGCAACATCAGCAGTTCCAGTAGTCATAGCACCTGCCATGCCCTCAAGAGAAACAGTTAATCTTTTAATAGCATCATTAAGTAAATCAACAGCATTAACATCTGCTGTAATCCCAGATGCAAATAACTCTGCAGCATTTTGAGAAGCTAAAATTTCAGGAGTTAATAATTCTTTAAATGATCTTCCACCTGATACAAGTGATTTAATACCTAAAACTCCTTTTAGCAAATACCCAGCAAAGTTTCCAAGTAAACCAGTTAACATAATTATAGGTCCAGCAAGTGCTGCTCCTCCTGCAAAAATGCCTAATACTGTTTTAACTGGTCCAGGTAATGTAGAAAATGCTTTGCCAATTTTATTTGCTATAGATAAAATAATAGTTCCCATTTCAAGGAATTTTTGACCTACTGGATAAAGAGTTGCTTTAAATCCTTCTATAGATCTTTGCCATTTAGCAGTTGTTGATTCAGTAGCCTGCTTCATTTCTTGATTAGCAAGTGTTGCAAGTTCTTGATTTGTTGCTCCTGCAATTTTAAGAGCGTTTACAGTCTGACTACCCGCATTTCCAAAATTTTCAAGCAATGCTGATACACGAGCAAATTGGAATTTACCAAATAGTTTTTCAATAAGTTGTTCTTTTACTAATGGGGATAACTTTGAAAGTCCAGCCTGTAACTGCTCAATCATTTGTACTGGAGATCCAGCATTTTTTACTGAATCTAAATTAATTCCAAATTTAGCAAATTCTTTTGCTGCTGCTGATGTTGGAGCAATCATAGAAGCAACTGCAGACTTAACTGCGTTAGCAGCTTGTGCTGCTGGAATTCCTGATTCACGCATAGCTACGAGCATTACTGCTGTATCTTTATATGTTCCACCAAGTTGTTGCATAATTGGACCAACACGTGGAATAGCTTGTGTCATATCGCCAAGTGTCATTGTTGTTTGCTTCTGAATATCTGAAAGGAAATTAACAGCATTTGCTAAATCATAAGTGCTTACCTTATAAACATTTTGTAATGCGACAACAGTGTTTGTTGCATCTGCTGTGCTTACAGCACCCAGTTTTGACAATCTCATTGTTTGAGCAGTAGTATCAAGTAAATCTTGTCCTTGACGACCCATAGCAGCAAAGCTTGCAGCAGTTTTAACAGTTTCTGTTTGCGCTATACCCATAGTAGATGCAATATCTTTACCTAACGCAAGCACTTGACCAGATATTTTATTAATTTCTTCCTGTGATGGCGGAGTTAATCCTTCACCATAAAGTCTTTGTAACTTTGTAAGTTCTAGGTTGGTATCTTGAAATGCTTTAACTGCTGATGCACCAAACAAAACCATAGGCATAGTTAAACCAACTGTTAACTGACGACCCGCCCACTGTGTATTTTTACCCCAAGTTATAAGTCCTTTTGAAGCACCTTCAAGAGATAAATTGTACATACCCTGTTGCATTGTTGCAAGTTTAGTTGCATCTGTAACAGCATTTATTTGTGTAGGAGTATATACAGAAAGAACTCCCCTTTTCATAGGGTCTGACATTACAATTGAATTTGAAAGCTTTACTTGTTCTGCTGTTAGTGCTGCAAGAGAAGCTGTAGCTTGTGAAGATTTGCCAGTTATTATATTAAAATATTCAGAAAGTTTTAATTTACCAGAAACAAGTGCTTGACCAAACTTTTCAGTTTCAGATTTCATTGTAACTGTTGACATTGTAAATTGTCCAGTGGACAACATTGTTGATTTAAATGCGGTTTGTGCTGCTGCTAAATCTTTGGCAAGTGCTGAAGATACTCCAATACCACTTACACTTTTATTAAGTAATTCTACTTGTGCTTGAAGAGATTTAATTTGCGCATTAACTGATGCAAAATCACCTAGCGCAACTATATTTAATTCTATACGTGCCAAATTATTCTACACCCCCCATTTGCATGAAACCAAGACCTTCACCGACACCAAAACCTTCTTTAGAAGCAGTATGTGGATTCATTAATGATGTTACATCTTCTTCCACTTTTTCTTCTTTAGAATCAGCATCAAGATCAACTCCCTGTATTGCTGCAAGGAATTTTCTTTCACGATCCTCTTTATCTCTGATTGCTTTTAATGTTGCCATTAATTCATTCATTGATAAATTTTCTTCCAGTTCATCAAAATTCTTCCAATGACCTAAAAGAAAAACTTCAGACTCTAAGGAGCTTAGGTCTAGTTCGTCCCAACTAGTGCCGCTCCCAGAAGGTTTGGGTCTGTCAGCTTTAAGCCTCCAGCAACTTCAAGAATCTTCATCATTGTAGGAATTTCTACAATTTCTTCAAACTTGTCCCTATTTAAACCCAATTCTGGTCTAGTTATTTCTAGGCATATCATCGCAGCTTTGATAAATATATCCATGGCTGCTTCTTCTGAAGAGTTCTCAGCATCGTCCATTATCTTAATGGCTTCCATAAATTTTCTTAATTGTTTAATAGGCAGGGGCTTAACTTCAATGGATGTTCCATCGCTTAATTGAATTTCTACTATATCATATACTGTTGTTGCCAATTTGTTGCTCCTTAGTTTGTTAGTTAAATTATACCAATATTATGCGTGAATACAAATTCAAACCCCGCCATTTCTGACGGGGAATGAAATTCAATATTAAATTGTATTTATATATTAGTAGCTTCCGCCACCGTATACACGGTCAATTACAATACCATATTCTGCACCAGCATATGCTGGATCTGAATCTGGTAAGCAACGGAAGTTTACTGGGAATACAGTTGCTGCATCACGCTTTAATGCATGCATTGTTGTATCAATTGAAACAACACGACGTGCAACATAAACACGCTCTTTCAAGCGAACTGCTGATGTAGCTGTTGCTGCTGTTAATGCACCAGCGTTAGAGATTGCAGAAGAGCTGTATGAACTTCCTGCACCTGCTGATGGAGCTGCATTTGATGGACCTTCTTGGAAAGCCTGTGAAGAACCAATCTGTGCTGGAGCTTGTCCAACTGCAATAATAACACGCTCTACTGGAGCATCACCAAGAGCACCTGCAGCAAGATTTAATACTGCTGAAGGACTATCGTTTGTTCCTGTAACTGTTGAATCATTATTAACTAATGTTGGAACATTTACAACAGCACCATTTTGAGCTGCAACATAGTAGTTGTCCATCTGACCCCATGTGAACTGTAAGTTCTCAAGAGTAGCTTCTGCGAGTTCGGTCTTAAGCATAACCTTAAGAGATTGCTTGAAAAGACGAGCTGCATCAAGGAGCTGATCAACCATTACTTCACCATATACTGGTTCGTATGAAAGTTCAAGACCTGTACTTGTGTAACCAACTTCACGGAATGCATTTGCACCTGTTGTTGCATTTAATGCTGCACGAACAGAGCTTGTTGTATTAAAACCTAATGTTGATAAATTTGCTGCATCAGTTCTTGGGCGACCAAGACCGTTGGTATTATTACCAACGCTGGTATATAAAGCTGCTGCACCGACAATAACGTTTTTTGTACTTGTAGCCATTTTTTTATTTCACCACCTTATTTTATTTAAAATATAAAAAGATATGATAAATTACTTCCTCATATAGAATAATAGCATTAAATTAGGATAAAGCAAATTTTATACATATCTGCCCGTATTAGAGTCTGTTTCACGGGTATAGGCATAATGTATAGTCAGCATACCAGTCATAAACCCGCCTTCATTTTGAAATGCTTGTACTGGATCAGCACTTTCTAGGTTGAACCACAAGAACCTGTATGGGCTGCCTGCTGTAAGCTCTAAATTAACATCGCCCGCTGACTTATCATACCTTCTAAACAAATCAATTATAAAGTTAATAATAGTTTGAATTTGATTAGGATTTACAGATGTAATCTCAAATGTCATTGTTTCTTCGCTAATCCACCAAGTACTTCCAAAACCTTTTTGCATTACATCATAAATTATATATGGCTTGCTAGGTAACAGGTTGTTAAATTCTGGTACCTGTTGTGCTGGAATTATGGGAACAAGTGGTTGAGTAAAACCATCCGCATAATAATCATTTGAACTTAAAAGTCCAGCATTTTGTAACTCCTGCCACAAAAAATACCTAACATCATATGATGCTACCCTTGTATAATCTACCATTATCTAATTACCTCCTTGTTGCCTGGTATAGAATTTACTATTAAAGATACTGCACGTCTTACTGCAGATCTAGTTCCTTCTCCTGAACTTACTATTATTGCAGTATCTTGAGCTATTTTCTCATAGAATCCAGATGTTTCCATAATTACGTTTGAATTTTTGGTGTACCAATCTACCATAAAATCTCTAAATGCGTTCTTTGCTTGAATACCGCCTGGATTCATAATTGTAATAGTTTTTCCAGGATTAACAAAAACTTGTCCCTGAGCACCCAGAAATGTAATTATATTTTTAACATCAAAACTTACTGGTAATCCTTTTTCCATAACATCAGCTTTATATTTAAATATGTTGTGAGCAGATACGTATTTACCTGTAGGTCCTGGAACTTGCAATTCTTGCGGAATTGGAACTGGTAATTTTGATGGCAAAAACGAAGTGTTCATTATTAAAGTTCCGCCCAATATTCCAGCTCTTTCTATAACAAAAAGTCTACCCGAAGGTTGACCTATTTTACCCCACTCATAAACATGTTGTAATTTTTTAGGATTTCTTACAGCTTCTCTATCTGCTGCAAAAACAAACCTTTCACCCAAAATAGTAAAAGCACCTTTTGCAATTTCTTGTAAAACTGTAGGAGAAACTAGTTCTTCTATTGCATAAACCTTTTCGGCAATTTGAGACATAAAAACATCTTTACTAATTGATAGTTTTATCATTGCTTTGTACTGGGTTCCTCTGCAAGACTGCTTCAAAATATGATACTTTGCCAAAAGGATCTAGTACTGCGTGAGATGAAAATACTTCAAACAAAGAGTCTGGCTTTCCGTATCTATCAATTTCAACAAACACCTGTTGATTATCGCTAGACCTGATATTCTCTAATCTCCAACGCTTACTTAACAATTGCAGGCACTTTACTTTTAATTGAAGTTTTTCAGCATAACCGCCGTATGCTCCTTTATCAAAAACTTTACTATCTCCTCTTGTTGAAGCACCGCCAGACTTAACTGGCTCTATCTTGCAAACAATTGTTTCTCTAAACACCCATTCTCTTGCTATTGCACCTGTTAGTGGGTCTTGAGTATTTTGTTGTTCATAAACGTCAGCCTTCATATTCATAATAGAGGACATAGTTGAATTGTGAAATAGTGCCATTATATAATCACAATATTGACATTGCGATATTGATCAAGAATGTTATCAACAGTAATATTTCCAGTACCGTTAAATGCACCCTTTGCCATCTCAAACGAGATTTCGCTAAGGTCAACCTTCTGTAAGTATTTATTTCTCCAGTTAAAATCATTTGCAAGTATGTCATTTACAAGCAACATAGATGCTATTTTAATATCTTCTGGGACATATTTATAACCAATAGTTCCTTGGAACTGGTATCTAGAGTTGTCTCTAAATCTTCCATAATAAAGCACCGCTGGGTCTACTTGGTTATCATACCTTACGTCCCAGCCTTGATTTATTATTCTTATTGCTTTACCAGTTGGTGTGATCTCTAAATTAAAGCCAAAAGTATTAAATACTGGAGTAACAGTGTTATCAATTAACAATATGTCGTTTTCCCAAACTTTATCTAGGGTGATCATTTTTTCAACTAATTCACAGGCATCTGAACCTTTTCCAAAAACCTCTTGACTTCCATAACGCTGATCAAATCTTTGACCCGTATAGCCATTTATTATTGTTCTTGCAATTTTTTCTGCATTAGATATATCTTTAGGGTCATGATAATCAATATCAGAGGGCACAGAACCAAACCCCAAAAAGTCTATAATTTCGCTTGCTGTAGAATAAACAGTTTCTATTCCATAAAATTCTTCTTCTGTAGAATGGTCCCCGCCCATTGAATAAGACCAAACTAACTTAATAACTTTGTTTGTTGAAGTTATTGTTGGTGTTAACATAAAGGAATAAACACCAGGCGGGTTTTCATTAAATACAGTGACATTGCTAAAACCTGTTATTGGAGTTGCATCATTATCTGCATCATAAACCGATACAGTTGGAATACTATCTGCTTGAGTTAGTGCTCCATCACTATATACATAAAAGTATAACTTTTCTTTACTTCCTCTAACTATGTTTTGCAATCAAAACACCCCCTATTAATTATAGAACTGCTGTGCCTCTCTTGGAGTCGCAATTCTAAATCCACTATGATTATCAAAAATATTTTGTGCATCCTTTTCAGATACAGCAACAAATGGGTGTTCTTGGGTAAATGTGTAACCCATAGCTTGATATGAAAAGTTTAGTCTTTCCATTTTTACCAAAATTGCGTTTTCTGTTTTCAAAGGCTTTTCTCTTTTCTTTTTTTCTATTTCTGGAATTTCAATTTCTTCTTTTTCTGAATTAACAAACTTATTATACATTTGATATGTAACACCCTCTTCTTCAAGAAGGGCAGAAATTTCTTGTTTTGATTTTACACTTGCAACATCAACACCAAATATCTCTGCTACTTTTCTTAATTCACCAATTTTTAATTCTGTAAATGACATTATTTTTCCTCTCGTTAATGTGTTTTAATTATATCATTAAATGACTAAGGGCGGGAGCCGAAGCCCCGCCCTTAATCTTGCAACTAATTAATATTAGTATGTGTAAGTTCCTGCACCACCAGTAACATTTGATCCGTGAGTTACGGAACCGAATGAAGTACCAGTTGAACCTGAAACCTTAACGTTCTTAACGATAACATGTGCATCGTAATTTTCAACAGCGCAACCGACACGAATGAATAGTGTATATTCAATTGTATCTTTCTTTGGCTGGAACAAACGATAAACAGTTACATCACGCTTAATACCAATAATGAAGTTCTGTGGGAATGTCAAGTGGACATCTCCATGAAGACCTGAAGGAGAAGCATAATCTCCTGCCTTTGTCTCATCCATTAATGGAACGTTGATGACTGGAATACCAAAAGCAAACGGAGTTACTGTACCTGGACCACCATCGTTAGCTGCAACATCACCACGGATAACGCCAGAAGCGATATCAAATGGATTTACTGAGCCAGCGTTTGCTGTCAAGTTGTATAGGTAATCCTGAACCAAGTTAGATCCTGAGAAGAATCGGAGCTGGTTACGACGTTGCTTGTACTTACGTGGAAGGGTCTTAATTGCAAGGTTGAATACAGCCTTGTCAAGTCCCAAACCATTTGCATCAACAACGTGAGCGTTATCAATTGCGAGCTGACGGAAGCCCTTAAAAGCTGAAAGTAGACCTGTTGTAGCAGATCCGACACCATTGATTAGAACATCCTCAATGTCGTTACCAGCTTGGGTAGCCATCAAACGTGCAATGTGGTCTTCCAAATCTGGACCCTCAAGGTTATCCTCAAGAGACTCAGAAGAAAGTTCCCAATCTAAACGCAACTTGCGTGTTGTCAAAGAAACCTTTGAGAATGTAGCAGCAGCATTTGAGAACTGGCCTGTTGAAGCTGGATCATACCCTGTGTAGTCACGAGGATTATCTTCAGAAGCAACGGTCATAATTCTCTGACCCACTGAAACACGATCAATTTCTGTTGTATTTGAACGCATGCGAATTGTACGAGCTGCCTTAGCAAGAATCGTAGCATCCCACATGTAATCAAGGAAACGGTTAGCCTGATCTGGATATAGGAGACCTACACCTGAAAGGTTTGCTGAATCGCCAGAAGCGTTTACTGCACCTGTGCCAAGATTAGTTGTATCAATTACTTTTTGTAAAAGTTCATTACTCATTTATTTATTTCACCACCTTATTTTTTCTAGTTTATTTTGTTAAGCTATTAACACCGAGGAAGTGTCCTTGCCATATACTTTTTTGGATTTTTACATCCTCCATTGGCCCCGAAAGGTCACTGGACTTCTTAACTGCGGTTGCAGACTCAAAACCCTTAAGGGCATGGTCAACGTACTCTATTTTTCCGTACATATCTGCAATCGTCTTTTTCATTTCCTCATCTTTTTCTGCCATTTTAGCCTTGACATCATCAATAGCCTTTGACATTTCCGCTCTAGTTTCCTCTACTATGCGGTAAACATCTTGAACAGTAGCAGCATGATTTGCATAATTCTTTTCTAGTGAATCTGTTAGGAGGCTCTTAAGATCAGTTACCATTTTTGCGAAATCAAGTGTATCCTCAACCTCTGAAATAGCAACAGCTTTTTCAATTGCCTCTCCTGCATCAACTGCTGTTTCATCAACAGCAACAACTGCATTTGCAGCTGGAGCATCAACTTCGGTAACTTCTGCTGTTACTTCTGTATTTGTTTCTTCTGTCATTTCATTACCTCCTTCATTTTTCTTAATCGCACTAGTTAAATCTATAGGCGAAACCTTTTTTCCTTTATTCTGATCTGGATAAAGATTAATTGCTGTTGAGCTATTAACTACATTATCCGATTCGTGAGTTGTTGCAGCATGATCTGGTCCTGGTGCATCATCTTTTGTAAAATAAGAATCAATAACTTTATTGATTGCTTCAAATTTTTCTACATCTGATTGTTCTACCCAACCAATGTTTTCCATTTTGTCTCCGCAAACAACACAGTCTTTTGCAATTTCAACAGTTGTTGAAGCAACCTCATCTTCTTTACACCAAAAAACATTT
>Ga0214206_1000493_pt1 | contig 10678 bp, 7 predicted proteins | sample TroBogEpilimnion_26_FD_153044 | JGI IMG/M metagenome (GOLD analysis project Ga0214206, IMG submission 153044) | Freshwater microbial communities from Trout Bog Lake, WI - 07JUL2009 epilimnion | ecosystem: Environmental > Aquatic > Freshwater > Lake > Epilimnion/Euphotic zone | place: Trout Bog...
CGGAGGGCGCGGCAAAGCCGCGCCCCTACCTTCGGCCGCCCTGCGGCGGCCCATGCCCCCCCCCGATACTCCATACTCGATACTCCATACTCTGATCTGACTTCCGCGGCTTCCGCCGCGGAAGTCAGATCATCCCCGCTTCTTCGGCGATCGTATCGATCTTGTTCTCGATGAGTTCGAGCTTGGCCTTCATGGCCGCGACTTCCCCGGCGAGCTCGGCGTTCTGGGCGACGAGCTGCTGGAGGAGGGCGACGATGGCCTCGTTGGTCTGGTTGGATTTCACGTGAGATGAAAAAGGTGCGTGCGGCAGAACCTCGCGACGATGGCACGCCTGCGTCGGAGGGCGCTGTTCTCCCCGGGCGGGGAAGGGAAGGGGCCTTGCGGCCGATGGTCTTAAGCGCGAATACTCCCTGGGCTCAGCGTGGGCTGAGTCCGGTCGGGCGATGTATTCGTAGTCTTAAAGACATGGGCTCACTCTGCCCGAGGCAGATAGAGTGTCAAGGGAGGGGCAGCGCCGCGTGCTGTCTTCGTCTGCCTTGGGTAGGGTCGAGCATCCCTGCTCGACCGCGGCCGACCAAGGATGGTCGGCCCTACCAAGCAAGTTCGCCGCAGGGCGAATCCAGGTAGGGCGTGGCTCTCCGAGCCCGCCGTGTTCTTGCGGACGGACGGCTCGGAGAGCCGTCCCTACCCGAACCCGACCACCCGTGCCTGTTTCCCGATCGCTGAGACCCGAGACCTGAAATGCATCTCCCCAGCTAACTCTCCGGTCTCCCTCTGCTTCCCCTCTGAGCGCGCCCTTGGCTTCTGGGTAGGGATGACCGGCCCGGTCATCCGCGGGTGTGCGGGCCGCATGCCCCTACCTCTTGCGTTGCCTTCGTTCGCCGCAGGGCGAACCCAGGTAGGGGCACGATTCATCGTGCACTCCTTTTACGGAGGGCGCGGCATAGCCACGCCCCTACCTTCGGCCGCCCTGCGGCGGCCCATACCCCCGATACTCCATACTCGATACTCTATACTCTGGTTAAGGTTGGCGCGGCCCCGCCGCGCCCAACCTTAACCCTCCATTAAGCCCGGAAAATTCCCGAAAATTTTCCCGCCCCCTTCGCTCAACTTCTGCTCCCCTGCGGCGTTCCACTCTCATAACGTCCTCCTCATGAACCCCGCAGATCCGTCCGACGGAAAACCGAACCCGTTCTACCAGCCGGCCTTCGGTCAGGTGGTGCGCCGTCAGTTCATCGGGCTGATGGCCGCGACGTTCGGCTGGACGCTCCTGCCGTCCGCCTCCGCCCAGGAGAAGAAAGGGAAGGGCGGCGGCAAAGGCGGCAAGGGCGGCGGCGATGATTCCTCCAAGGCCCGCGGCCCGGCCTTCCAGGGCGAATACGTGCTGCCGGAATCTCTCGCGGAATTCTCGAAGCTCTCGCTGATCTTCGGCCGCGCGACCGACAAGGCCATCACGGCCAGCTTCGTGCCGGCTACGGCGCTGGAGGTGTTCTTGGAGATCGGGACGGCGAAGGGCCGCTACACCCGCAAGACGGCAGTGACTTCGCTGCCGGCGGGCAAGGCGACGGAAGTCGTCATCGATGGGCTGACCCCGAACACGGAATACTTCTACCGCCTGAACTATCGTAAGCCGGGCGCAGGCAGCTACGCGCAGCGCGGCGAAGCCCGCTTCGCCACGCAACGCGCCCCGGGCTCGTCCTTCGTCTTCACGATCCAAGGCGACTCCCATCCGGAGCGCGCGCAGTCGAGCCACCCGGACCTCTATTCCCGCACGCTCGTCACGGCCGCGGCCGACAAGCCCGATTTCCATATCTGCATCGGCGACGATTTCTCGGTCGAACGCATCCGCACGATCAACGACACCAGTTGCCAGACGCCCTACCTCCTGCAGCGTCCGTTCCTCGGTCTCGTGGGCTCCGTGGGCCAGGTCTTCCTGATGAACGGCAACCATGAGCAGGGCTCGCTCTTCAACTACTCGCAGAAGGACGAACGTCATGACGTCGCCGTCGGCGTGCAGAAGGCCCGCAACTCGCTTTACCCGACCGTCGGCAACGAAGGCATCTATTCCGGCCCGACGGAGCCGTTCAAGGAGATCGGCCCGATGAAGACCTACACGTCCTGGACCTGGGGCGATGCGCTCTTCGTCATCCTCGACAACTACTGGCACTCCCCGTCGCTCGTCGACAGCGGCTTCGGCGGCAAGAACGGCAAGGGCGAGGACAAGAAGAACCGCGACTGGTGGGGCATCACGATCGGCGACGCCCAGTATCACTGGCTCAAGAAGGTCCTCGAGACGAGCAAGGCGAAGCACAAGTTCGTCTTCGCCCACCACGTCCTCGGCACCGGCCGCGGCGGCGTCGACGAGGCCGACCTCTACGAATGGGGCGGCCAGGGCAAGAAGGGCGAAGGCTCGTTCAAGGAGAAGCGCCCGGGCTGGGAGCTCCCGATCCATCAGCTGATGGTGAAGCACAAGGTCAGCGTCTTCTTCCAGGGCCACGACCACCTCTACTGCCAGCAGGAGAAGGACGGCATCGTCTACCAGGAACTCCCGATGCCCTCCGATCACGGTTACGTCGCCTACAACGAAGACCGCTACCAGTCCGGCAAGAAGCTCCCCAGCTCCGGCTACGTGCGCGTCACCGTCACCCCCGCGTCCGCCAAGGTCGAATACGTCCGCTGCTTCCTCCCCAAGGACGAAACCCCCGACACCAAGCACGGCATGATCGCCCATGCTTATGAAGTGAAGGCGAGGAATGCCTGAGCGTAGAGGACTGCATCGATGACTGCATCGAGGACTGAATGGAGGACTGAATGGATCACGCTGCCCCAGGTAGGGACGGCTCTCCGAGCCGTCCGTCAGCATCGGGGGCCGCCGCATGGTGGCCTTAAGGTAGGGGCGAGACTACGTCGCGCCCGCTTTTTCGCATTCACCCGCGGACCGCGCCCCATTCTCAGGTCCCAGGTCTCGGCCATCAGGCGTCTGGTTCAGGTCCCCAGCCAATCATCCGGTTTCCCTATGCTGCCCCCTTTGAGTTAACCCCAGCTTCCACGCAACGTCCCCATGCCTCTCCCTGAACTCCCTCACGACTCCGCCGCGCGCCTGCTTCGCAGCAGTTCCCCATGCCAGCCGTTCCCCCTGCGGACGGGCGCGCTGCTCCTGTTCGCGCTCCTTTGCGCGATCGCCGCGCCCGCCCGTCAGCCCAACGTCGTCCTCATCCTCATCGATGACATGGGCTGGCGCGACCCGGGCTTCGTCGGCAACAGATACATCGAGACGCCGAACATCGACAAGCTCGCCCGCGAAGGCGCGATCTTCTCGCAGTGCTACGCCAGCGCCCCGAACTGCGCCCCGACCCGCGCATGCCTCCTGACGGGGCAATACCCGCCGCGCCACGGCGTCTACACCGTGGTCGACGACCGCTACGCTCCCGGCCAGCCGCACATGAAGGTGCTGTCGACCAAGGGCAACGACGAGATCCCCGACAAGACGGTCACGATCGCCGAATCCCTCAAGGCCAAGGGCTACGCCACCGCGCTCATCGGGATGTGGAACCTCGGACGCGGCCGCAACGGCACGCCGGGCAACCCGACCGGCCAGGGGTTCGACCTCTACCATCGCCCCGACGACTTCGATTTCGCGAAGGACGCTTACATCAACGAGAAGGGCAAGTATCTCTCCGACGCGCTCTGCGACGACGCCGTCGCCTGGATCGAGAAGAACAAGGACAAGCCGTTCTTCCTCTACTTCCCGGACCACTCCGTGCACGAGCCCTTCGACCCCAAGCCGGAGCTGCTCGCGAAGTATAAGAAGAAGGTCCCGACCGGCCTCGATAAGGGCATCACGCCCGAGTATGCCGCCACCTGCGAGGCCGCCGACGTCAGCGTCGGCCGGATCATGGCCACGCTCAAGCGCCTCAATCTCGACAACGACACGCTCGTCATTTTCACGTCCGACAACGGCGGCTTGCCTTACGTCGTCAACCCGCTCCGCGGCAGCAAGGGCCTCCTCTACGAAGGCGGCCTGCGCGTCCCCGGTGCGATCCGCTGGCCTGGCGTGATCCCCGCCGGCAAGACGTATGACGAGCCTGTGCTGAGCATGGACTTCGTGCCGACCATCCACGAGGCGCTGCACGTCCCCCTGCCGAAGGACCAGCCGATGGACGGCGTCAGCCTGATGAAGCAGGTCACCACCGGTGCTCCGCTCAACCGCCAGGCGATCTTCTGGCACTTCCCGTGCTACATCGGCAAGGGCGAGCCCATGAGCCTCATGCGCGCGGGCGATTATAAGCTCATCCAGAAATTCGCCGGTCCCACCTTCGAACTCTACAACGTGAAGAAGGACCCGAGCGAATCGAAGGACCTCGCCAAAGCCGAGCCTGAGAAGCTCGAGGAACTGAAGAAGCTCCTCTTCGCCTGGCAGAAGAACACCGGCGCCTTCCTCGCCGATCAGCCCAACCCCGCCTACGACCCCAACGCCAAGGAACCCCGCGGCAAAGGCGGCCAAGGCGGCGGCAAAAAGAAGAAGTGAGGCCGCTTTAAGGGTGGGCCGACCATCCTTGGTCGGCCGCCCTAGGTAGGGATGCGATGACATCGCATCCGCTGCCCTCCGTCTCTCTGCCTCGTCCAACCGCCATCCGCTAACCGCTCGCGGCCCCGCCGCACAAGGTAGGGTCGGGACCGCGTCACGACATAGCTGTCTCGGGTAGGGACGGCTCTCCGAGCCGTCCTAGTTTGGATCTGTCTCGTCCCTCGAAGGCTTCGCCTTCGCCGGTAGGGTCGAGCATCCCTGCTCGACCGCGGCCGACCAAGGATGGTCGGCCCTACCCAAGCAAGTTCGTCGCATGCGAACTAGGGTAGGGGCGTGGCTTCGCCGCGCCCTCCGAAGCAGGAGTGCGCGATAAATCGCGCCCCTACCTCCGGCCGCCCTGCGGCGGCCTGCCACCACCTTTGCACTTTTGCACGCGGCCTCGCCGCATTTGCACCTGTGCACCTGGCTCCCTTGCCCACATGCCAACTTGCCAACCGGCCAGCTAGTTTGCCTCTTCCTGAGCCTCTGGGCCTCTGGTCAACTGAGCCTCTCGCTTACGCCTCTGCTCCGCCTCCCTGGCCAACTGGCCAACCATTCAACCGGTCAACTTGTAATCGGTCCGTGTCTCCGCCGCATTGCTTCGCAGCCGTTCACCATGCCAGCAGTTCCCCCATCCCTGCCCACTTTACGCTTCATCCCGCCCGCTCCTTCCCTTTATTTTTCTTATCCCGTGACCCCGCTTCGGCCCGAGCTCCGTTATCACCAAGAACGCTTGGCCAAATGGCTTTGCATCAGCATCGGCGCGATCGTCCTTGTCCTGTCGGTCTGGGTCGTCTGGCTGCACCCGGATTTCCTAAAGATCCTCGGACCGTTCGGCATCACCTTGGTCGGCGCGGCCTACTGGCTCAACGTCCGCGCCGCGCGCGTGCGCGGCAACGCCATCCTCGTGTCCGAGGAGCACTGGCCTGAGCTCCACGACCTCGTGCAGGAGTGCCAGGCGCGGCTCGGGCTGCGCGGCCTCAAGGCCTATGTCGTCCAGGATCTCGTCCTTGAACAGGCCGGCATGCGCCTCGGCGGCGACGACTGCCTCCTGCTGCGCGCGAGCATCGTCGACGTCGCCTTGAGCAAGGGCGACATCGAGGCGTTGCGTTTCCACATCGGACGTAAATGCGGCCAGATCGCTTTTGGCCATTACCGCTACAGCTCGCACACCCTCGCCGTCACCGGCCGCCTGATCTACCCGCTCTTCGCCTGGTATCGACGTTGTCAGGAGCGCACCGCCGACCGCGCGGGCCTCTGGGTCTCCGGTCACCGTCAGCTCGCGCACCACGGCCTGGCCGTGCTCGCCGCCGGCGTGCACATCGGCGGACACCTCACCCCGAACGCCGCCCGCGCCCAGATCCGCGCCTCCAAGCACAGCCTCTGGGTGCGCCTCGTCGGCTGGCACACCGAGCGCGTATTCTATCCTCAGCGCATCGTCGCCCTCGACGACGCCGCCAAGGAACTCCACATCCCCGAATAATCCAGGTAGGGATGCGATGACATCGCATCCGCTGTCTCTAAGGTGGGGACAGCACCGCGTGCTGTCCTCTGCATCTAGGTAGGGTCGGCACTGCGTGCCGACCTAGCCTGCCTCTGCTTCGCCTTCGCGGGTAGGGTCGAGCATCCCTGCTCGACCGCGGCCGACCAAGGATGGTCGGCCCTACCTCTCACGCATAACCAAGGGAAACCGGAAACCGGGATGAATGCTTCGGACCTATCTCCCCAGCCAATCATCCGGTCTCCCTCTGCTGCCCCCTTTGAGCGCTGTATCCTTCTGGTCAACTGAGCCTCTGGGCCTCCGAGCCTCTGCTCCCGCCTCCCTTGCCCACCGGCCAACTCGTCAACGCGCCCGTTAGTTTGCCTCTTCCTGAGCCTCTGGGCCTCTGGTCAACCGAGCCTCTCGTTTACGCCTCTGCTCCACCTCCCTGGCCAACTGGCCAACCATTCAACTGATCAACTAGCCAGCGCCCCACCCTCCGAAAACAAAAAGGCCGGGGACCGAGGGATTCATCCCCTAGCCCCCGGCCTGCTCACTTATCCCGGACTCCCTTTGAGCCCGGCTCGTCATTCCCTATACTCGATACTCCATACTCGATACTCGCAGCTCAGCTCTTCGGCACCTCGATCCGGTAAAGATTCGCGATATGCAGATCCCGCGTCTCCGGCGCGTAGAAGAAGTCCGCCGCCAGCGCTTCCGTGTCGCCTGAGCGCCAGATCGTCAGGCTGCGGTCGATGCGCACCGGCAGGCCTTTGTGCATCCCGTAGAACGGATTCGTGATCGGCACGATGCGGTGGTGATTGGCGGTGTGGTCGCGGTACTGCTCGGCGATGGTCGGCGGGATGATCTTCGCCGTGAGCGTCAGGCCGCCGCGGCGTTCGTGCTTCGGCGGGAACGTCTTGGGCAGGTCGGCGAACTGCGCGAACAGCAGGTCGAGCAGGTCCCAGGAGTTCGCCAGGTGGCCGCCCTTCATCGCGAGGTCGGCGCCGGTTCCGCGGAGGACGTGCCGCGGGAGGTGACGGAACTCCTTCCCGAGCGACGGGAGCTGTCCCTTGAAGATCTTTTCCAGCGGGTGGACGTGCATGCGGCGATAGTCCTGACGCTGCGGGAAGCCGTCGACTTCCTCGCAAAGACGGCGGTGGCGCTGGGTCCGTTCCTCGAGCTCGATGTCGATGACGGGTTCGGCGCCGGGGTATTCGTCGCCATGCAGCTCGTCACGGTCGGGCATCACGGACTTGCCGAGGATGAAGTTCATCATCGACTGGGCGTCGACCACGCTCTGGCGGTGGACCAGGTCGCGGATCTCCGGGGAGAGCGGCTGCTCCGGGTCGTACGCGAAGCGCAGCTTCCGGTCCCGCAGGTGGCTGATCTCCATGCCGTCGACGGGGCGGACGCGACCGGGTTCGGCCTCGAGGTCCATGTCGCGGAAGACCTGGCGGACGCGCGGCTTGTTGACGTCGTCGAGCCAGAGCCCGGCGGAGTGCATCAGCTCGAGGTAGTCCGCGCGGCGCACGGCGTTCGGTCCCTGGCGGGAGTCGACCGCGATCCGGCACTGGAAGTCGAAGAAGTGGCCGCACTCCTCGATCTTGACCTTCCGGAGGGTGTTGCCGACCGCGACTTCCGCCTCGCACGGCTTGAGGCCGTCGGCGAGGCCTTCGAGGGCGAGTCCGACTCGCTTCATGATTTCCAGCGCGGCCTTGTTGCCGAGGAGCACGACATAGGCTTCGCGCGTGCTCTGGAACATGATGCGTCCGGTGAACATCGGCAGGCCGACGCACAGGAGCAGGCGGGCGTCGCCGGCGTCCCAGCGGACGACCATCGGGCACGCCTCGTCGTCGGCGTGGACGTTCCAGCTATGGTCGGGCACGCCGGTCTCGCCTTCGCCGGCGGCGAGGAGCTTCGGGTCGTAGCCCATTTCCGCGGCGATGCGGGCGACGATCGGGTTGGCGTCGAGCAGGACCTTGCCGCCCTTCCAGGCCTTGGGGTCGATGCAGCTGCCTTCCTCCATTTGCAGGAGCAGCGTGCGGTCGCCCGGCGGGACGTCGATGGACGTGGTGATGACCATGCCGCGGGCGGGCTTGAGGTCCTTGAGGATCTTTTCGGACGGGATGGCCTTGAGGCCGTAGGTGTTTTTGAGGTGAGTCATGGCATAGATAGGGCTCCCTGAGCGCCCTCGGACGACGAGGGCGCTCCTGCGTTTTCGGTCTCTTTACCGCCCCGCCGCCCGCGAAGACATTGGGCGGAAGCCACTTTATGACGCATTCGTGCGACGTGGTCGCCGGCGGTCTGCCGCGATCATTTTACCGTCGCCCGTTCCGGGCCATGGTCGCGTCCAAGCCATTTGGAAAGGCCCCGGGACGCGTCCCACGCTTTTCGTCCCCACCCCTCGGACTCACTCGCCCGTCAGTTCGCGGAGCAGGGCCCGGTACTTCTTCGGGTCGGAATACTGCGTCAGGCTTTCCCAGTTCGAAGCCAGGTTCTCGTCGACGGTCTGGCTGCGTTCGAGTTCTTCGGCCGCCTTTTCCGCCGCCGCCTTCTCGGCCGCGGTGGCTGCCGCGGCCTTCTTCTGTTGGGCGTTCTGCTTGGCGGCTTCCAGCCTCACCTTCGTCAGCTGCGTCCGCACGTCCTGGTATTCTTCCAGCCCGGCCTCCAGGAGTTCCGCCTCGCGGTCGATGTCGAAGAAGATGCCGTAGTTGCGCTGGGTGATGAAGTCCACCGCCTCGAGCGTCGACTTCTCCCGCTCGCCGCGGTCTTCGGCCTGCAGGAGCAGGACGACGAGTTCGGGGAAGAAATGGATCGGACCTTCGGCGTCTAGTCCGTCGCCGCCCTTGTCGTGCAACTGGAGGGCCTTGGCGTAATGATTCAGGGCGCGGGCCTTGGCCGGCTTGTCGCCGGCCCGCCATCGCTGCCAGGCGACGCGTCCGCGGAACTGTTCGACGAGCGCCTGGCGCGGGCGGAAGCCGCTGGCGTATTTCTCGATCAGCTTCTCCTGCGCGATGATGACCGCCGCCGAGCGGGTGTAGCGCGGATTCGTCGCGAAGCCGGCGGCGAAGCGGAGGCAGGCGCCGGCGCGGTCGGGGTCGTCGCGCAGCATCTCGGCGGCGCGGAGGAGGAGGAGCACGACGCGGTGGGAGGCCTCGTCCTGGTGCCGCAGGCCGTGCTTGCCGAAGCAGGCGCGCGCCAGCCAGAAGGCCGCGCCGCAGGCTTCCAGTCCGGCCTTCGTGCGGTCCGCCGGAGCGTCCTGCTCGCAGTCGAAGGGCTGCTTCACGGCGTCGTCGAGCCGCTGTTCGGTGCGGAGGCGGAAGTCCTGCATCTCGTCGCCCATCGCGGCGTCGAACATCGCGAGGCGTTCGCGGAGGAAGGCCGCGTGGCCGGAGGCCTTGGCGACGGCGCGGGCGCGCTCGGAGCCGGCGAGGGTCGAGACGTACAGCGAGCCGAGCCGCTGCCAGAGCAGGGTGTCGAGCTCGCCCAGCGGCTGCTGCAGGAGGCCGGCCAGGCATCCGCGCAGGCGGCGGCTCTCTTCGGGCGGCAGGGCGCAGAGCTTGCCCGGGGCGAAGAGGCGGAACCAGGCCTCGACCAGGCGCAGTTCGGGGAACGCCAGCTTGCGGTAGGCTTCGCCTTCGAGGCGGACCTCGCTCTCGGACGGCGCGCGGTCGTCGGCGAGCCGCAGGGCCAGCTTTTCCTGCGTCAGGCGCCGGAGCTCTTCCGGGAGCCCGTAGAGGCGGATCATCAGGCTCCAGGCGAGCGCCGGCACGATCGCCTCCTCGAAGGCCGCGGCGAGGTTCGCCGCGAACGGCACGCGCGGGTTCTCGGCATGCAGGCCGATCGCCATCGCCGTGAAGCGTTCGACCATGCGGCTGACCGGGATGACCGGCGGCCATTCGCCGGCGACCAGGCGGGACTCGTCGGCCGGCTCACGGTCTTCGGTCAGGCGGCGGAGGTTGGCCACGATCGCCTTCTCCGTCTCGAGTTGTTCCTCCTTCGAGAGCTTCAGGCCCTTGGCGATCTTCTCGCCCTCGTCGAAGTCCCGGCGGGTCAGCTCGCGGACCGCGCCGAAGACCTTCATCAGCCGGCTGACCTTCTTCCGGTCGGTGCTCTCGCGGCGTCCGCCGCGGAGCATGCCCGCCTCGATCTCCAGCTGACGCAGCACGGACATGTAATGGAAATCCTGCAAGTCGGTCGCCATGGGTTTCTATATGGAGTATAGAGTACGGGGTATCGATAGGAAAAAGGGGGCATGCTGGCATGGGGGAACTGCTGCGAAGCAGGATTAGGGTAGGGGCGCGTCGGCGACGCGTCCGTCGGCCCTTCAGGATTCTTCGCAGATGTTCATTCTGCCAGCGATTCCTCTTCGCGGCTCCGCCTCGCGGGTAGGGTCGAGCATCCCTGCTCGACCGCGGCCGACCAAGGATGGTCGGCCCTACCTTTCATGCATCACCAAGGGAGACCGGAAACCGGAATGTATGCTTCGGCCATATCTCCCCAGCTCACCCTCCGGTCTCCCGCTGCTTCCCCTTTGAGCGCTGCCTCTTTCTGGTCCACTGAGCCTCTGGGCCTCCGAGCCTCTCGTTTACGCCTCTGCTCCGCCTCCCTGGCCAACCGGCCAACCA
>Ga0214206_1000494_pt1 | contig 10673 bp, 6 predicted proteins | sample TroBogEpilimnion_26_FD_153044 | JGI IMG/M metagenome (GOLD analysis project Ga0214206, IMG submission 153044) | Freshwater microbial communities from Trout Bog Lake, WI - 07JUL2009 epilimnion | ecosystem: Environmental > Aquatic > Freshwater > Lake > Epilimnion/Euphotic zone | place: Trout Bog...
CGCGCATGTCATGCGTAGTGGTTGCAATGTGACTTTTGGATGTAGAAACGGTGTCACCTTCGGCCTATTTGGTCGGATCGGTCTCCCTGCCTCGGATTTCTTCATCATCTTCTTCGCCTCGCTTGCATTTGACATCTGTAGACATGTCGAAATGAAATTAATGAGTTAAACAAGAATAATGAATCTAAAAAATGATAGTAAACTGAAGTCAAAGTTTTAACAATGTAAATTATATAACATCACACTCCACCAATTGTTTTTCTTATTGCGGTGGGAAATGCGTGTCAGCAAATCGGGTTTTTCGGTTTGGGTTATGCACAAAATGGAGCGTATGGAAGTTCGATGGTGGTGGGGGTGGCATTTCATATGATTCTGTCATTTCTTCTGCCCGGGATTCATTTGGGGCTGCTGCAGTATTTTTCTTTGCAAAAATATTCATATCATCTCTTAAATCTTTAACTCGTTGGGTTAATGCAGCGAATTGTGTCATCGGGGCTCTATGCACATTTTCTAGGCTTTTACTTTTGTCGCCTTCATTGTGGGAATTATTTTTAATTTTATTTTGCCTTTGGAAATCTGGGGTCGCGTATCCTCTAATTTTGCGCCAATATACGGTTGGTTTTGTGCAAAAGCAACAACCGTTTAGCCATAGCCTGAAGGGCCTGCATGTGCAGTAAAAAATCAATAAAATGGCTATAAAGATGGCAATGTAAGTTAGGATACGTATAATTTCTCCAATCGTGGTTTCATGGTCAAATACTAAATTGATGCCGTCGGCAAAAGAGTGAACATCGTTGAAAGTGATTGGTTGCCGTGGCTGTAATAAAGTCGTATTTGGTTTTGTGGGGAATTCGTGCAAACTGTCAGGTACTTTTAGTATCTGGAATAAGGTGTTATCTTGCAGGTTATGAGTTCCTGCCACGAAACCTGGTCTGATGCTAACATCTGTTCCTATTGAAACCTCACATCCACTTGGAATTACAAAGAAGCCATAATCTGAGATTGTTTTATGTTCATTAAATTCCTTATCGGATTGTGTGCAAGTCAAATGAATGTCTAATGGGGATGGCACACTAAAATATGTTTTATTTTGAACTGTTAGGTAAGCTGCCTTAGCTGTATCATCTATCTTAACTGGGCATACGTTATTTTTATATTTCAAAGAACGAATCTCGCATGGGGCTTTGTGATCTATTTTGCGAAACGGTGTGTGTACTGTACACAACGGGTATTGTGAGCAAACCCGATATTCCGTTTCCGAAAGCGCCACGTATTCTAATGTGGCACTGTTAATCGCGAGATATTCGTATTTATAATCGACGCGGTAACCGTTCCCTTCTCGAAAGACTGGTAAGGCCTTCACCTCGTATAAATGAAAGTGGTTAACCATGTTAACAATAGGTACTGATATAATAAATGTATATGAGTTTTCTACCAATTGCACCGTTGTTATAATATCATTAATGTTAGCTGTTAGTGGTACGTTATTGAACCTGAATTTGGCTGTCAGATTGTGGAGATCACTTTCTCCGAACACATATGGTGAAGTTTGCAGTGCTTTGCCTGATTGAATTGCTGCAACCATTTTGATTAATGTGTTTTGCACCATTTGTTGTAATCGATATACACTGACCTTGTTATCCATTTCCCCGAATAAAACAGCTATTTCGTGTTGCGTTTGTTCATGGGCGTCAGCTAGACGTTGAATGTCTAGTTGAACTGCCGAATGCGCTTTTAGCAACAGGTTATGATTGATTGTTAAGTTTGATAAAGCTTGCGCGTGAAAATCTAATTCTTTTCTGGTTAGGGAAAGATCCGAATGAGTGGCTATTCCCAACGTATAGGATATACCTTTGCCTATATCAGATAATGGGGATCTGCCTAGAAATACATTAGATACAGCCTCCATTCCCAAAATACCTGCTCCTATTAACGGGATCACTCTTTTACATCGTTTTAATAGGAGTCCATTCACCGATCGTTTTTGCTTTGATACTGTCGGTGAGGCAATTTGTTTATATTCTGCTATTAACATTTCATTCGTGCGGTCTATTTCAGTAGCATCCCTTCTACACGAGTATTTAGCCATTCTAATAAATGTTGAATCTCCTATACTGCCAGGGACTGCGCAAACAATATTATATTTCAAGGTTGTTTTTGGGTGCTTATAAACAGTTAGTATGTACAATTGTTTACCATTCATTTCGTAGAAGAAATGTACATCACTTCCACGGGCTTTGTGTTGTACTATTTCTGTCATGTCAATTTCCTTCTTTATTGGGCATGACTGACATGATTTAACATATTTCCACTGATTTTCTCCACCTGAGATATACATTAATCGGTGTCCTTCTAATTTAATGGGGGCATACGCAGTGTCAATTTTCCATTTTTCCATATTATATCTTAGGACCTCTGCGTTCTCCGTTGTTTTTACTTCATAATTATCAAGACTTATGTTAGAACAGGTATCGTCTTTTTCTGAGGAGTCCTGATTTCTGAATATTACGCATGAGGCATTGCGTTGTGACGGTTGTGTCATACGCAAACAGAAATCCTCATATTGTTGTCCAAATTTATTTAGAGTGTTTAGACTTTGTTCGAGCAGCGCAAGGTCGAAACGTCTGTAAAAGTTTATTATTTTCGGGTTGATCGTTACTGGCGAATCTTTATTCGCAATAAATGCTAAGTGACCAACCATTTGAATCTCAGTGCGGACCAGTGGTACGAGATACACCAGTATGCCAAATATTAAATAACTTACCATTGTTGAACTGAGTGTTTGAAGATTGTTGACAGTTTTTAAATCTAGTTTGAAAATGTCCGAAGGAGGAGGGCCTATTGTTCTCGCCAACGCCTTGTTTGGAGTGAGTGACAATAAGTCCGTCCGCCGTTACCTTTATAGGTCATTCCTATCTGATAAGATGCCGTCCGCTCGGTGTGCGACGCGGAACGTGCTCTCGTCAAGCCGATACCTCGTCAGGTTCGTGAAATGTGCCTTGATTTTGGTTCCTTTTCGTATGTCCACGCATATGGCCGTTCGTTGTGAAGGTAGAACTTCTTCGATCACGAACGGGCCGGTCATGAGTGGTTCCCATTTTGATGCTGTTCCCGTGCTGACCTGTAATTGACGATGTAGAACAAGCTCGCCCTTTTCAAAATGTTTCTTGTCCGCTTCTTTATTTTTGAATGTTATATTTGCTTTTTGTTTCGTATTTTTATGTTGAAAATATCTTTTGCGGATAAATTCTGCTCTTTTAAGCAGTTCGGATATTAATGGGTCGGCTTGTTCATAATCATTAGTATATTTAGTATCTAGTAATTCAATAGATTCCGTTGATTTAACTCCGAACATGATTTCCTCCGGGCTATACCCGTAAGAATTTATTGAGGAATTCAATGCTGCCACTATCCAAATAACTTCTTCATCCCATTTGTTTATAGTCTTTTGTTGATAAAAATATTTGCGAGCAGCAATTTTAAAGGTTTTAATCAATCGTTCTGCCCTTCCATTCGAAAATGGGCTGGCTACTGCTGTAGCCTGTACCTGGATGTTATGATTTGTTGCGAACTCGTAAAATTCTTTTGAGTTGTAGACGCCTGGTTGTTCGTCTGAACGTAAGAATTTCGGAATTCCAAAAGGTTGTATAATATGGTACTTTATTGCCTTTATAAATTCCACTGTCGCCGTCGATTGTAGGGGTACTGTTATAAGGTAGTTTGAAAAATCATCAACACATACTAATAAAAATTTATGTTTGTTTTGGGACAACGGCAGGTCGGTTATTAGATCCATTGACCATGAAATTCGAGCCGTTGTATGTCTGGGTAACCCGGCAATCTCGTGTCGGGTTGGTTTATCTTTGTATAACTGACAAATATGACACTCCCCTATTTCCTTGTTTATTAATTTCTGAAGGCTTTGTCTTGGGAAATAGTAATGTTTGAGAATATCTCTCATTATCTGTTTTGTCGTTTTATGGATCCCGGGTGCTATGAAGTGGTGGGAATGCACTATCATTGGAATTATTGCCTTTGGAAGGAAAATATTTTCTGTTGATCGAATTTTCCAATATGCGATACCATTTTTAACAAGAAATTGTTTCATATTAACACTTGCTTGAATTAATTCGTCTCCTTCTTGGAGGGATTTTAGGTCTCTGACCGATATCATTCCCTTATGAGTTATAGCCACTTGAGATCCTACGTCAGTATAATTAATCGTTTTTTGATTATGAGTTTCCATGCTAATGTCTGGCTTATCTACAACCTCTTTAATGGTGTCTTTGTTTTGCTTTTTAGATTTGGATCTTGTCAAAACATTAGCTGGAAATAGCACGCCTGGTCTGAGAGTGCTTTTTGTCGTTCGAGGCATTTTAATCTTTCTCGAAGTTAATGTGACCGGAGTGTTTTTGATATATTTAATCCCTTCTTTGGCCTTGCTTTTGATTGATCGACTTTTGACCGTATCATCAATTGGTGACGGTCCATTAAGCAAGTTGAATAATTGGGATTTTGTTAATGTGAACTCATTTGGCATTGTTAAAGCCTCCACTATCTTAATGGTGTCTTTTTCCGAGATTGTCTTTTTAGAATTATTATCATTTTCTATTCGCGCTATATCTTTATGTTGTCGACTTAGTAAATCAGATATTTCATTTTGTTCTCCTGGAACATGAATAATGTCAGCCTCGTACTTACTTAATTCTAAAGAGAATCGTAAGAGAATTCCTGAACTTTCTTTAGCCAATCTGATATAAGTTAATGCTTTTGAGTCGACCATAATTATCAATTTTGGGGCGAATTGTATATAATAATCCATGGACCTGAGCGTATATAATAGCGCTAATGCTTCTTTCTTGTAGATGGTATAATTTTGTTCAGTTTTAGTAAAAGTTCTAGATACTGCGGCGATAAGTTTTTCATTATCGTCACTATCTTTTTGAAATAATCTACCTCCTGCACAAAACATTGAAGCATCTGTCTGGACGTAAAATGGTTTGTCCATATCGGGAAAATATGTCTTTGCATTTTCCGAAATTACTTTAATGATGTCTCGGAACTTTTGTTCATGGTGGGGCAAGAATTTGAAATCTTTTGCCGGTAGAGTCGTCATTTGCATGAGGTCTCTCGTTATTGTTGCAAAGTGGGGCACAAAATGTCTGTAATATGAGAACGCACATAATGCGGATTTCAGTCTTTTTGCTGTATTAGGACTCGGTAATTTGCGAAATGCTTCGAGTCGGGCTTCTGGGATGTTTAACGTCTGTCTTTTGAAAACCATTCCCAGGAATTCAATACTGTCTCTTGCTATTAATAATTTTTGTGGTCGTAATTTTAAATTAGCATGTACTAGTTTGTTTAAAACTTTATCTAGTAGTCTGAAATGGTCCATCATTGTGCCATCAGATGCAACTAGTAAATCATCCGCATAAAAGATCACATTTTCATCCATGTCGTAGAATACTTTATCTAGTACCATTTTTAGGTACATAGGACTATTACGTAATCCCTGTGGGGCCCTATTAAAACACATTCTTTTACCTTGATTGGGGGTCCAAAATGCGGTTAAAGGTTGTGCCTCTTTTGTAAGAGGTATTTGATAAAATGCGTCTGCGAAATCTAATGAAGTTAGATGTGTTTTCGCAACTAATTTAGAAAGTATTTCACCTTTTGATATTAAAGACATCGGCATTCTCTTCGTGTCATAATTTAATATTCGTCCATCGAAAAGGAGTCTTACACTAACATTGTCCTTTTTCGGAATGACTAAGATATTGGATACGTACGGGGATGGTTCATGGCATTCCCGTATGATGTCAAAATACTCCATTTGTTGTAATATCTCATTCGCCCGTTCTCGGACGTTCATGGCTATTGGGACATATTTTTGTATCTTGGGATCTTTAGTTGTAATTTCTATGTCCATTTCAAGTACATTAGTTCTACCAATGTCGTACTTGTGCATCGCGAAAGCCTGTCTATTTTTGACTAACAATAATTCAAGATGCGACCTATCTTTGTCGTTAAAATGTGTTAGATCAAAAAGTTTAATGAATTGGGTATCATCAATTTCTCCTGGTATGTCTATTTTATCCGCCTCTGTTATCATATTTCTATTTTCAATATACGATGTAACTGAGGGTTGATAGTAACCGTCTAGTTTTGCATATTCTAATGCCAATCTTTTTTCATCGTCGTTCATGTATTCATCATTACTGGTGGTCTCCAATGTTGATAGTTTAGCAATTTGAATTTTGAAGACATAATTATCAAGGTTTTGCCACGCTTCTCTCTTTTTTAATTGGAACGTGAAAGTGTCCCTATCTAAAGTGCTTTTATTAATTTGGAACACTTTATCATCATCCATTTTTATTTCTAATGTGTTTTCAAAGGGTTTAAAGCCTTTGATAAGCGTGGATATTTTAATCGGGGCTATAAGTTTTTGCCTATTATCGGCTTTTATCTGCACCGTTTGTAATGGGAACATGGTAATTATGAACTTTTCAGCTATTTCTTTGTTCGTAGCTGGGCACTTAAAATAGATACTATCCGGAGTGGTCTTAATGATTAATGAGCTGTTGAGAATATCAGCTCCTATCAGAAAATCGTCGGCCAAATGGTCCACCACTATTGCGTCAATATTTATTTTGATGAGTTTTTGCCGACCAATCAAAAAATTGATTGTTGCCAAACCTTTTATTCCATGGGTTGTCCCATCACATGTCTGAATTTTCACTCTACTTTGTCTTATCAGAATGGTGGGGTCCAAAGCTTTTAAGATGTTAAATAGATTGGCACTCATCGCCGTTTTTGCGCAACCTGAATCTACTAATGCTTTTATTTCTTTCACTTTTGGTCCCATTAGTATGGTAATGGGCAAAAACAGTAATTGTGGTTGGAATAATGGCCTTGTCGCTATTTTAGATAATTTATAAATTGTAAATTGCCGTGGGTCGTCCATCGCTACGATCCGTGAATCGGCTTGTTTCTTAAGAATTGGCTTCGGTGCGATGGCTTCCGAAGCTCTTATCCGTTTAAATTTTGTCTTTGACCTCCAGACCCTGGGTGTAATGGGCACTCTGTGCCTTCTTCATGTACACCGTTGCATACAGCACATGTATATACGTTAATGGTCAGAGGTTCGCCCTTATCTCTCCTGAAATTATAGGACCTTTGCGTCCGTCTACCGCGACCTCTACCGCGATAATTGTTACCTCTATAGCCCTGTTGGTAATTATTCCTGTATCTACCCGGACTCTGGTAACGTGCCTGACCCTGCTGTTTGTAGGCCGTTTGATAGGGTTGTCTGTATCCACCCTGGTTGCCCTGTCTGTACTGTTGTGCTTGTTGTGTTTGGAAACCTTGTTGTCTATATGGTTGCGTGTTTGATCGCGGAGCCATTTGTTGGTTGTTATAATTATTTTTAGGTGGTTGATATGGTACCACCGGATATGTTTGTTGCTGTTGTTGTGAGGGTTTATCTGCTTCTGCAGCCCTCTTGACTCCGCGTGTTTGGTATTGTTGTTGAGGGTTCTGTGTCGGATATTGTGTTTTCGAAGTGTCTAACCGTCTCCTTCCCCTCGCCTTCGGCCTATCAGCCGGTATTGTTTTGTCAAATTTAACTCTTTTTGGGGCTAATGACTTCACATTAGCCGTTAAACTTTTCACTTGTTCTCTGAGTTCCTCTATCTCAGATGTTTGCCTATCTGGCTGATTTGCCAATTGCATGGTATTAACGTTATATGAAAGTTTGACGTCGTCAATGGGGATCAGGTTATGGGTAGACTCATAAAGACCGATTATGCCGACTACAGATGGGATTGTTAATTGAGTGCCTGCATGTGCACACTTGAGTTCTTCCATTCTAAGATGTTTGAATGTGCGCTTGTCTATGACTTGTTTAATTATCTGCATCAACAACGTATATCGTCTATCGGGCCAAGCTGCTGGTGTCACCGTATCTTTTAGGGTGTAAACCGCTAAACTTGCCCTTCTAACTGTCGTTCTTATATGTTCGTTCTTATTACGGACGAAGTTGTTAAGTTCGTCGTATTCGTCAAAGAATGTCATTTGAGGGATGTAGAGGTCCTGTATGGCCTCTAGAATTTGCGCCAAATCACCTTCGAATTCTTTTGTCATCTTATCGAGCGCCATTGCCGCTGATCCCTTCATCACCATCCGTAAACACGTCAGATATTCGTGTTCGTATAGCTGGGCGTTTTTCGTGTGCTCCAGTATACGTTCCCATAATCCACGAAATTCTACCTTGGGGTTGGTGTCAGGATCAAATATGCCGATCGTATTTGCTATTACGCTAGGTTTTAATATAGCCAATGTTTCTGCCTCTCGAGCATCAGAGATGTCGAGTAGGTTTTCAGGGTATTTCAATTTATACATGACACTCATGTAATTTTCTGGCGCTTGGATTACTTCTAATAAGTTTTTGTCAACAAGCGAGGAGTGGGCGTCTAGCCCCATTCCTGTTTCTAATTTCTTAATTAGCATTTCCATGGTCTTTTTCATTTCGTTTATTTCTTCCCTTTCAGATTTGGCTTTTGGCAATGGGCCTGTTTTGGAGGCCGTGGCCTCCTGAACTTTTCGTAACAAATTAGCATTTTCTTCCTCTAACGCTGTGATGCGGGCCAGACTGCCCTCATCTACGTTAGAGATGGATGGTTCGTCTGTCGCCATCCTTTTTCTCGCGTGTTTTCGATGTTTATTAACTGTTCTGTAATATTGTCTTTGCCACTCTGCCTGTTCCTGTGAAGAGGTCAGAGTGCTTACTGAGCTGGTACTACTAGTACTGGAGACTGTATCGTCTATCCTTATTGGTGTACTAGTTAAAAGATCAAATGATTCAAAAGGTAGAATGCGGGTTTCAGTACTAAATACGACTCCTAAATTATGTTTAGAAAGAAAACATTGACCACTGGTAATATATGTAGCTGTAGATATTAAACGGCAATCAGAATCTGTGACAAAGACGTTCTGTTCTTTGTCTGTAGTTGCGGGATAATAAAACGCTAAATCGTCAGGGTCGACTGTCCCGTAAGGTAAATATGTTATGGGGACAGTATCTACCGATGTTAATATGGATCTATTTAATGATAATAACCGTAACTCAGTTTTATTTAATAGAATTTGGGGGTCCTCTGTATGTTCCAAAGAACCATGAACTTGGATTTCCTTAGTTATACGTTTAACCCATTCAAATCGTTGGTTTTTATTTAAAATAATCAAATCGGCCGGTAATTTTTCTAATACCGGTCGTTTCTCCAAAACTCTCAACTCGTTTAGTATGTTCAGAAATTGATCGTCAGGGATCGCGTCTCTGACTTCTTCTAAATTAAACTGCGCTAATAGACGGGCCAAATCGGCTCCATCCTCGTCCATAAGTCATTCAACGGAGTCATGAAATGTTCAAACTAAAAAAATCGAAATTGAAAAGATACTTATCCACGCCTTCTTCTTGTCCTTTCTAAGACTTCTAGTAGGAACAAATTGAGATCGTGTATGAACTCGAGTTGGGCAATGGGTTCGAAACTGTTGAGGATTAGCATCAGATGGAAAAATGTTCTGTCTAGTCCAGTGTACACGTGTTCTTCGGGTGAATTGTCCATTGGTTCACGATCGGGATGCACGTATAGTCTGTACACTATTCTAGGTGGGTTTCCCAAATGAAGATACTGTAGGATCCGTTGGGACATCACTTACTGGTGGCATCTGGTCATATCGTGCACGTACATACTCTCTTAGTCCAAACAAAAATCTTAGTCTGTGGAAGTCCGACTGAGTATGATATATGCGTAGGACCATCTGCTGTGTTTCGTGATATAACTGTGCTGCGCCTGTCGGGTCGCCTTCGGGTACTGTCATATAAGCAGGTATACGAGCGTATGACCTCCGGTGCTCGTCCATCTACTGATGTCGGTCTCTGGCGAGTCGCAGTTGCACAAATAGTCTTTGAAGGACGTTCTCAATGTCTAAATATGCTTCGTCCTGTTCCTCTTGGGTGAGGTGTCTGAGACCCTGGCGAAACACTCTTACGCAGTCATTGGCTATTCCTTCATAGTCATCCAAAATTTGTCTCGGGTGGTGGTTGCCGTTTTGGTATGGAGGATATAAAGCGATTGCTGGTTCTCTATGTCTTCCCACAATAGCACGTCGTCCTCTAGCACTGTCACCTTGCACTTGCACCTGTAAATTTTGAAGTCTTTCTTCTAAAGCAATTTCAGCCACTCTGTCTCTTACACTAGGTGCCTGGGGTGCTTGATGAGCGGGGGACGGAGGTGGGGGAGGGGTGGCACTCGGCATTATATATGTAAAATATTAAGCTGATTGTCTACAAGGGTATCTCTAATCATAGTGACGCATTCCACTAAGGATACGTCTCGAATATCGGTATTAACTCGTCGTATTCTACTATAATTAGCTTCTACAAAAGTTAAGAGATGACGCATAGTAACTATAGCCCTTAATGCTGTTTCTAATGTCATCTGATACATATGTATTTTAAAATGTAATATGGCCGTTCTGTAGGGCATTTTTAGAACGGGAGCGCTAATGCCGTCCGAATCTCTGTTTCTATATCAGTAAGCATGTTTCTCATGCTTCTGAGACATTCAGTTCGTTCAATCAATGAAAGATTGTCAAATCGTCATTCCTCTTTC
>Ga0214206_1000496_pt1 | contig 10615 bp, 10 predicted proteins | sample TroBogEpilimnion_26_FD_153044 | JGI IMG/M metagenome (GOLD analysis project Ga0214206, IMG submission 153044) | Freshwater microbial communities from Trout Bog Lake, WI - 07JUL2009 epilimnion | ecosystem: Environmental > Aquatic > Freshwater > Lake > Epilimnion/Euphotic zone | place: Trout Bog...
CATTATTCTTGGGCTAAGCGCCACTCCTCCTGAGCGATTCGGTTGATTTCTTCGTAACTGTTCTTAACACCAGGCTTCATGTATGGAAACTCACGTGACCTTGATGTGCCGTATTCAACAAATCCTGCGTACTGAACTGATGGGCCGGTGTCCGATTGCCAACGACCAGTGCCAAGCGACGTTACTCGTTGCGTCTTGATTGAATTGCGCAGGTTGCCAGAGCGTTGTGTTGGCTTAGGTGGTACGGCAGGGTACTTAGGAGCGCCCTGATAGTAAACCCGACCAGATTTGGAGACTCGTTGTGATCCGCTAGGTCGAGCGCGGAACTCTTCTTTAGCCATGCGCTCAATAACAAGTGCGCCTTTAGTAACAATGTTGCGAGCTGCGGCATCGGACTTAACTATGTCAAACCTTAATGCCTTGTCAAACTCACTAATGCCGGAAATGATTATCTCACTAGCCACGTTGAGCCTCGTTCATGGTGTTGTCAATAGCAATAAGCCAGTCTGTTACTTCTTTGGGCTGGTTCATAAAATCTTCGTGTGACCCACCGAATGTCTTGCGAAACTGATACTCACGAAACAGGTTGTTAACTTCTGCGTCAACTTCTGAGTCTTTACCCTTTAATGCTGCCTCCAGCCGCGCTAGTCGGCGATAGGGGCTTTTGGGTCAATGTCTGGCGAGAAGTCAGGGGTCTGGTTGTACTCGTTTGCGCAGGCTTCAGCAAGTTGTTCAAAGACATTCTTAGGCAAGTCAAGCGCAGAGTCAGCCGTAGGCAAGTCGCCTAGTGACCACTGCTTAACCATTCCAGCAATTAGTTCTGCTTGGTAGCCGTCAAGGTTGTTCTGATCCTCGTCTGAAATGTCAGAAAAGATAGTCCATGTCTCAGGGTTCTTGTCGTCAAATCCGAGGTTAGTGAGTTTCGCTGCGGTTCCAGCCGCCTTCATGTACGCACGAGAGATTTTGCGAGCTGTGCGCTCAGAAACTTCTTCTCGTGAATACAAGATGGCTGACTGATTGTTTGGAAGGTTTATTGCTGGCATTTTATCCCCTTTGGGTTATTTAGTAAGCGGTTGAAGTTGCGTTGACAATCGTTGCCTGAACTGGTGAGTAACCAGTTGTAGCGTCGGTTGCGTTTGCGTTTGCAGTAAATGATACTTCAACTTCGGTGTATTCCTTACCGCGTGTGCGCTTGACATCGTGGAACTGAACAGCAGACAATGTGAAGGCAATGCTGTGGTTCGTTGAAGACGTTGTGTCGTTAGGGTCAGTCATGGTGATAGTCATGGTCTGTGGTGAGCGTGTAAGTGCCTCGGCAGCAGATCCAGTTGACCAAGCGTCTGCGTTTGAGTTTACGATTGCCGTGAACTTGCCAGTCACTTCAAGAGGCCCAGCAAAGTTAGTCAAAGGAGCCTGAGTTCCCATTGTGAAAATTGGCTGTGTCTTGCGAGCAAGCATGAGTTCACCAGTAGAGATGTAGGTCAGAGCTGCGCCTGAGTTAATTCCGCTAACTGTGATTGAAGTATCCCAAGCAGGAATCATGTGTTCTGGGTTTGCAGGAAATGAAAGGCTTGTAAATGGAGCAGGTGCGCTTGTGTATGAAGTGTATGGGTTAGCAAAGAACTTCACTGTTGCGTCTGCTGCTGCTTCTGCGCCAAAGGTGATGTTAAGACTGTCAGCCTGTGCGCCAGTCATTACAAACTGGTTAGCACCGTCAAAGTCAAAGATTGAGTATGACTGTGGCTGTGAACCTACGGCTGCGTTGTTCAAGAGCTTGATGTTGTGCGTGTAGACAGTTGAACCAGTAACGGTGTCTGTGCCACCAAGCGTTGCCTTAACAAGGTTTCCAAAGGTGTCAGCAAAGAGGTAAAACTTAGCGTCGTACTCGTCGTGACGTACACCTTGAACTTGGTCGTAGACCAAAGTTGGTGAGCCTCGGAACGCTTCGTCTCGCAAAAATGTCTGCTGAGGCGTAATTTGAGGTCCGGTAACCGGAATGTAAACCGGAGTTCCTCCTGTTGGTAGGGTTCCTCGTGTCGCTTCTACGACAAGACCCATATAGCTGTTGGCGGATAAAAAGGCCATCTGAGGCGCTCCTTAGTTAGTGGTTGGTGTTGCGGTTGATGTGTCGGTTGAAGCCTCTACAGGCGCTTCTGGGGGTGTTACAGGGGCCGTTGCTGATGAAGTCCAGCGACCATCGCCAGGGTCAGCGTCTAGTGCGTAAATTTGACCAGGCAATGCTTCGAGTGTTGATCCGTTGTATTCAATGTCAGGATACACCCTTGCGGTTGTGTCGTTGAATGTGTAGTTAGCCATGATGCTCCTTAGTTGTCGATTATTTCCACCACAGACACTCGGACTACCGAGGTGACTTGTGTGGCTGCTGCTTTGCCGTTGATTTGGCGTGGGTAATACGAGGTGATGTCAATGTCTGGGCCACCAGCTGCGCCGTTTGCGCCTTCTCCCCATTGGAAGATAATGCTAGGTGCGCCAGCGTTGCGGTCTGCACGAATAGCGGCAACGAGTGAATCTAGGAACGCCTCGTTGTCGAACCCTGCGTCTTCTGACTTCTGGTGCGTTGAGCGCAGGTAGCAGTCAAGAATGAATGTGTAGTCAATAGCCTTGCGACCATTGTGAGGGCCACCAAGAGCTATACGGTTTTCCTTCTGGTTCTCAATGTAGAGAAAGATGATTGCACCAGAACTATGTCCTGGGTCTTCACCTTCAAAGAAGTCACCTTCGGGAGTTAGTTTTGCTGGGAACTGCTTTACGCTTGACAAGTTGGTAATACCAGCGTTTGTCAAGTACGAAGCAACTGCAGCTCGTACTGTGGCGCGTGACATTATGCACGACCCCAGATTTGCTTGAAGTCATCCAGTAGGTCGTAGGCCATAGCCTCGTCTGTGACTGAACTTTCGGTGCGAGCCGATACTGCGGTTGGCTCACCGATTTCGTTAAGAACTAATCCACCCTGTCCACGCTCTTTAATCATTGCAACGATAAAGTGAATGACCGCTTGCTTGACTGAGGCAGGTAGAGCTGAAACGTTAACGCCAGATCCGTGTGCGTACTTAAGAGGGTTGGTGAATGTCAGAGTGGTGTTGCCAGGTGTCCATGAAGTTGAAACCTGCACGTACTCGTCTTTCTGTCCATCCCAAATAGTTAAGTTCATGCCTGGGAAGATACCCATGACGTTGTTGACGGTCATTGTTGTAGCGCCAGCGTTTGACGTTGAGTTTGTAAATGTGTTAGCCCAGCCGTTGATGTAACTCCACTGGCAGAAGATTTCCGTACCAGACTGCATATTGCCGCCAACGATACCGAGGTTGCCAAAGTAAAGACCCATAGTGGACTGGCTAGTAATGATAAATTGTGTGCGCTCAATTGAGCAGTTCGACGTTGAAAGCGTGATGTTCTGTAGTCCGTCACCTGGCCCCCAGCCTGCGGAGAACGACTCAACGGCAAGGATAGGTGTGAAGTAAGGGTTAATTACAATCTGACCCATGCGGTTCATGTAGTAGCGACCATTCTCGGTATTCGAGGTGGCGCAGAGTGATCCGTAAACTCCCATTGTGTAGTTGTCAGCCTTAGACGAAGCACGAACGATTAGCTCGTAGAGTGCGCGGTCTTGGACTGCCTGTGAAGCGTCTTCAATAAGGTTTGTAAAGTCAATAGCCGCAGCCGTAGGACTGAACTTAACCTCGTTAAGAGAGACGTATGGTTCGACCATTCCACCGGAGTAAACAAATGGGGCTACGATTGACATTTATTCCTCTTCTGGGGTGAGTTCGGTTGAGCCACACTTACCGCACTTGTCGCGGTACAGGCTGACAAAGTTACAAGCGTCGCACCTGTAACCATTGGCGTTTCTAAAGTTAATACCTGCCACAGCGAAGTCTCCTGACTTAACGAGAGAGCGAGCGTCTGTGCCGTCAACGTGGAATGTGCCATCCTTCTGTCGAGGAATGACTTTGCCTTCGTTAACTTGAATCTCTTTAAGTCCGTTGTCTGAACCTACGAGTCTCATTTAATTCTCCCTTTGCGAACGAGGGAGCAGTGCGGAGAAGGGGAACTCCGCACCGCTCTACCTCAGTGGCTAGATGCAAGCACCTAGCGATTTAACAGAATCAACCAGTGATTCCGGTGATTACACCTGACCACGCTGGAGCGCGGAAAGCAAGTGAACCGTACGTGTACGAGCTGATGTCGTATGAGAAGCCGATTTGTGGCCATTCAATGATCATCGAGTCAACAACGTTGTGTGCTTCCACAGTCTGAGCCACACCTGAGTCTGGGAATGGAAGCGACTTCTGGTGAACCAGCGCCACACCAGCAGGTGCGAAACGGTGAGTCACAAGGTCAACCATCTTGCCTGTTGCCTGGTTCTGTACGGCTTGTACGAGTGAACCAAGAACAATTCCGTCTGAACCAGTTTCGTAGTTAAGACGGTATGAAGATGTGCTTGCGCTTGTCTGAATCGCCTTAGCAATAGCACGACGTACAGCAGCAGTTGTGATAACTACGTCTGGGTCACCCATTGTTGAGTTGAAAAGACTTACGAAAGCAGACTGTAGGAAGTCGTCAGCAGTTGACTGTGAAGCCACTGTGCCGTTCAACTGAGCCTGGTATCCACCAATTGTTGCGAAGGTGTTAACCCATCCGTCGTAACCTGAGCCTGAGTTAGCGCCAGCAGCGAATGTGTTGTATGAACCGTCGGTTGATGGAACAGCAGCCGTTGTTGAAGCAAATGCAAGACCAGTAACGCCTGAAGCGGTGCTGACTGTAGTTGCCTTGTAAACAGTTGGTGTTGTGGTTGTTGCGTAGATGTTTACAGCTACAACGTTTGCAGGAAGAGTTCCTGTGTATGTAACCTTTACACCCTGGCCTGAAACAGTTGTAATCGTTCCAGCAGCAAAAGGAGCAGACTCACCGTAAGCAGATGAAACTGTTACCTGAACTACTGTGCCTGATGTTCCTGTTGTGATTCCAGTTCCAGTTGCGTCAGGAGCAGCAGTGAATGTCAATCCTGAAATCTGGCTAGAAGAAAGAACAGGTGTTGAGCATGAGTTCATCATGTTGCGCTCTTCTGCAAGGAAGTGTGACCAGATGAGTGATGTGTGTGAGAGTTGACGGAGATCCGTGTAACCCTGACCAGCAAACTCAGCCTGGAGTGAAACGCTGTCAGAAAGACCCTGCTCAACGAAAGACTTTACAATCTTGTCGGCAGCGTAAACAATCTGAGTTGGGCGGTTCAATGTAACACCGTTGAATGAAGTAGAAGCTGAGTTCGAGTTGAAGAATGAACTGAGGTTTGCTACTCCACCAACACCGGCGTTAGAAAGACCGGTGATGCGACGGAACTCAAGTGCCTGTCCTTGTGCCTTGATTCGTGCTGTGCTGTTGCGAAGGTAAAGTTCCTTCGGGATGAGCAATGAAAGCACTGGGTCAAGGTCGTAAGGTACGAGACCTGAGATACCTGAAACGGTGTTGTTAAGTGGTGATGTAAGGCTGATGTTCTTGCTTACGTCTTGGATGCCAGCAAGAGCAGATGTAACTGCTGCAAGTTGGTCGCCTGAAACAACCTTAGAGAGGTCAGTAAGAGCCTCTTCTGTGCGTGTAGCAGCAGAAACGGTCTTTGTGATTCCGGATGTTGGGCTGAATGAAAGCTCACCGCGACGGTGTGCAGTCAGTGTGTTCGAGTGAACTGCGCTCAAGGCTGACTTGTATGCCTCGAAACGCTCAACGCGCTGTTCGGCTGGTACTCCGCCGAATAGGTCGTCAATGGAAGGAGCGGCTAATGCCATGTCTCAATCCCTTTCTGTTAGATGGTTAGTTGAACTGCTTTGACTTAGCCTCGTAGCGAGCTGCTTCGGCTAGGTACTGATTACGTAGTTCTGGGTTAGTCATTTTTTGCGCCATGTCGCGGAGACGGATTGCCTCTACTTCAGCCGCAATGACCTGAGCAGACTTAGATGTTTGCTCTCTTGTTGCTCTGATGGCTGGGCCACCAGGTACTGCCATCTCACGCACTTCATCAAGCGCGGCCTTCAAGAGACTAATCTCTTCTTTCGCCTCGTCTAATGCTGCCTTTGTTGTGATGGTTTCTTCAAGACCTAAAGCCTTGACGATTTCGTTGCGCAACTCATCCTTTGTTTCTTCAGTTGCGTCGTCTGCTGATGCAGACTTGATTAGGTCGGCGCTAACGCCAAGTCCAATGTAAGCCATTGTGTCTTCTCCTGATTTGTCGTCATCCCATCCTGTGAATGGAGCTGATGTTTCATTTTCTGATGCTTCCCCTGTCCACCAGTCCAAGAAAATGGATAGTGAGCAAAGTAATTCCTGTACGTCGCAAACTTCGCTTTCTGTGCCTGCGAGCATCTCGTCAAGTTCAGCCTTGATAAGTGCAATCATGCCAGCGCGTACTGCTTCGAGTTCTGCTGGGTCGTGGATCATGTCGTCGGCCTTAACCAACTCTGCGTCTGCACCCTTCCACTTGTCAGGGATAAGGTCTTCGCGGCCTAGAGCCTTAGCGCGTGTCTTGATGTGAGCCTTGACCTTTGCTGGGTCTTTGGCACGACCAAATGCCTGGATAGCGTTCTTTAGGTCGCCAACAGTCTTGATTGGGTATGAGCCGTCTGGGAGTGCTTCGCCCTTGTCACCGGCAAGTTCACGCTCTGCCTGTGTGTAGTCCTTCTTTTCAACTTCTGGCTCGGTAACTTCTGCGTCGTCTGCGTCGGCAGCCTTCATCTCACGGTTTTCCATTGTCTCAGGAATAGTTGGTGAGTTCTGTAGCATGTCTTCGAGCTGACCTTCTGGCTGCTTGCCAGTTCCACCGCATACGTCGCATGGTGTTTCCATGAGGTTGCCTGGTACGTTTGACTTGTAGCCTGTGCCGTCACAAGAAGCGCAAGCGTGTGAGTACTCGTACACTTCCTCTGGTGCGCCCTTCGGCTCTGTCATAATTGCCTCGGTGTCGATGGCATCCTTTTCAATGTCTGCCATAGCAGCACCTTTCACTAATTCGCCTTTAACTGATTTGGCGAGTTCGATAACGCATGATGGGTTTGCTGGTCGGTCAACAAGCGAAACCTCTACGATTTTTCCTGAGCGGATCATTCCACCAGGGGCATCGGCTGACTTCTCAACGCGAGCGCCCTTGATACCTACTGAGAAACCTGTGTAGATTCCTTCTTCAACTAGACGAGCTGCTTCTGAGTCAACAATCTTGGCCTCAACTACGAAACCTGTGCCTGACTGTTCCATCTCCATAGCCTTACCAATGGCCTTTGACTGGTGCATCTCGCGGATGTTGCCAATCTTGAACCACTCCGGCATTGCAGTCTTGAGCCACTCTGGGTCGCAGATTTGCTCGTCGAGGTCAAGGGTTGCGTCTGTGGCAAGACCCTTTACTCTCATGTAGCCGTCGTCTCCGCGCTTGACTGTTAGGTTGCCGAAGTAAGCGTAGGTAATGTCTTGAGCCATTGGGTTATTCTCCTGTTGAGGTTGATGTGTCTGGCAATACAGCCGCTACGGTGCAACGGCAAGAAGGGTGTTCTGGTGGGTAGTCGTCTGTGATGTCGTGTGGGTTGGCTAGTTCTTGGTCTAAGCACTCCGCACAAGCACCGTCATAGGCTAACCAGTCAAACTGTTCAATGCCAGCCGACTGATAGGTGTCTACTGCCGAAGCGTTGTAAGCACGGTTTGTTTCTGTAACTGCGATAATGTCTGCACGATTTGAATCGTTGATGATTAAGTCAATCGCCGTTCCAATGTCTCTAGCACTCATACCCTGGCTAATGCCAAGAAGTAATGAGTCTGAGATTCGTGTCATTGTTGTATCGTTAATGCCTTGAATGGTAATGCCAGCCTTGTCAAGCAAGTTTTGCAAGCCTTTACCAGCCAATACTGCGTCTGAGCGAACTACCTGAGCTGCGTCTTTTGCTCCTGCTGCTCCACCGGCTGTGTAGATGTCCTTTAGAACATTCGTAGCCTTAGCGTTGCTCATTGAAATGTTGCTCTTAACAGCGCCTTGTGCAACTGCCTTCATCTGAGCTACATCTTCAAGAGGTTTTGGAACTGCTCGAAGTGCTTGGGCGATTGCTGCGCCTACTCCAACTACACCGGCTGCGAGTGCAATGCCGATTGCCTTAGAGTGCTTCTTTGACACTGCCTCTACCTGTGGGTAAGAAGGCAATTCGTTCATCTGACGCTTAGTAACTAAACCTTTTGGGGTATCAGTTATCTCACTGTTCACGATGTTAGAAGCCCACTCGTAGATGTTCTCAGGCATTGGTGTAGCGCCCTTGACAATGAAGTACGCCTGTTCGTTGAGGTTGTCGCTAAGTTCTGCGTCAAATACGGTGAAGTCAAACGCTCTCCAGTTGCCGCGCTTGTGGCGTGACTTGACAAAGCGACCAAAGTCCTTTAGCTCTTCGGTCATTGCTGACTTCTGATCCGCAGGTGCGCCAACGGCAGGAATGTCCTTGCCTACGCCAGCCTTCGGCGCTTGGCTTTCACCGACACTGCCTTGTGATGTATTTTGATTGACTTGGCCTTGTGTGCTTTGGCTTTCGTTGCCTTGCGCTTGGTCATTCTGTCCTACCGTTTCGCCTGATGTGTCAATTGTCAACATTCCCTTGAGGAACTGGATTGCGTTACCAGCGACAATGAATGGTTCATCGGCTTCTGGCATATCGTAAAGGTTTTGTCCAAGTTCGCCCTGTACGTCGTTGAGTGTCTTCTGACCTGAGAATAGAGCGGTCTGTAGTGCCTTAGAGCGATCCATTTCTTCGCGAGCGCCCTTGCGGTCATTAAGAACAAAGGTCACGTTCTTGTCTGCACCGAGGTAGCGACGTGAAAGAGAGTTGATTACTGAGACAACGTAATCTTCCATTGGCTTAGTAGAGACTGACTCTACGTTCTCTGCTTCGCCTTCTTGTGCGCCCTTGCCACCACCGAGTCCGGCACGAGCCACGACTCCGAGAGCTGCTGGGGATACACCGAAGATAGATGCAACGCGCTTAATGATGTATTCGTCGTAGTCTGACTTAAAGCGGTCAGCCATCTCTGGCATTGCAACAGGATCAAACCCGTCTGGCAATACCTTGATGCGGTGACGCTCTGCTGTGTTGCCTGTTAGGCGACCATTGAGAATACGCTCAAACTCTGCCAGCTTGTGAATGTCCAACTCCTGAGAGTTAGTCTTCATAAACGTCATTGGCATTGAGCCGTTCTGGTATTCAGAGTTCATCCATACTTGGCGGTTCAAGTACAGCGAAGCGGCTGGGATTGCCTCTTCTACTGGCGAGTAGCCGTATGGCGACCATGTGCGACGGTTCTTAACAAAGACTGAGAGTTGGTCTGTGAGGAACTCTTTGTCTCGACCTGAGCCTGAGTAGAACTCGCCGTCTGCGTCTGGTGATGCGATGAACTCGCCGCGCGGAAAACCCCATAACACTTGCTGGTAGGCAGGCTGTGGTGGGTGAGGAATGTCGCCTCGGTTGTCAAGAAGAATCTTAATTGTCGGTGCGTCAATAACGTCAAAGCCAATTACGTTGCCCTTGAAGTTGTAGCGAGGGTAGACACACCACTGGTCGTAGGTAAAGACCTGCCATAGTGATTCAGTTAGCCACTCAGAGAACGTGCGGTCAGAAGCAACGTATGGGTTCTCCCAGAAGTCACGAAGGCGGTTAATCTCAGCGCCGTACTTTTCACGACCAATAAGAGCTGCCTTTGCGTGTGAGCAGTTCTGCTCTTGCATGATGTCTGAAATGGCTTGGTCTGAAAGTGTCCAAGCGCCTTCTTGCTTAATGATGTCACCCACGCGGATCTCAATGGCGCGGTGAATGATGTCGCACTGTTCAGCAAGTGAGTTAAGAACCTGGAACGGAACCTCGGTCTGTGTGAGGTTAAGGTTGATTGCAGTCTGGTATTCGTATTTACGAGGTAGAGCGCGACCTGAGTCGTCAAGGACAACGTCAATCGGTGCTGGGAGAAGTGGTGAAGCTGGGCCGAGCATGGCTCCGAAACCACCGCCACCTTCAACAAATCCAGGTCGAGGCATTGGAATTGCCTGTCCAATGGTCGTTACGATTCCCTGACCTGCGGTTGACATTTCGTTAGCAGCGTAGGCAGAGTTGTATCCGCCAGCATTTCCCAGTGGGGAATTAGCCATCCCTGCCTTTTGCATTTCAGCAACAATTTCCGCAGCAAGCGTAGTCTTGTTCTTTCGCTGGAATAGAGCCATTTATTGTCCTCGGTGAGATGGGTTGATGCCGGAAGTGTATAACTGCGCTACTGGTTCTCTTAATAGAACTCCGCAACCTTTACAGTTAAATGCTTCTACGTCATTTGGAATACCGCAAGCCGTACAAGACGGTGCGAGTTGTGCAAAGAACCTGTCGGCTGATGCGCCGGTAGCAAGTCCAAGTTCAGCCAACCCATGCACTAAGGCATCGAGTCGGTCTGGTGAGTAACCGGAGTCAGGAACCCAGCCGGTCATTTGGTCTTCAAGTAAATCAAAAGCGCCAATGTGAGATACGCGGCCTTGCTCATAGAGCGCAGCTATCGGTTCAGCACGAAGGCGTTTTCCGACCTTAGCCACAATGCCCTTGAA
>Ga0214206_1000497_pt1 | contig 10604 bp, 10 predicted proteins | sample TroBogEpilimnion_26_FD_153044 | JGI IMG/M metagenome (GOLD analysis project Ga0214206, IMG submission 153044) | Freshwater microbial communities from Trout Bog Lake, WI - 07JUL2009 epilimnion | ecosystem: Environmental > Aquatic > Freshwater > Lake > Epilimnion/Euphotic zone | place: Trout Bog...
ATTGCCCGTTGCGTCAAGCAACGACACTCCACCAGATCCATTATCATTAAGATTCCAGTAGGCTAAAAGATCAACTAGCAATGGACTAGACATAATTAGCTAGTGCGAAGAATACTCGTAATGTTGTTGCTACCATCAAATGTGATGGAGATAGTCGCCACAACAACACCTTGATTAAGGCAAGTGATTAGACCTGGCTGTGCAGGTGAACCACTATTGTAGTTAGAAAATTGGACTTCCGTATAAGTAGGAAGATTGAAACCAGCGGTAGCATTCCAAATGTTCCAAAGTTGTTCGGATTCATTTGTCGTGTTCCATCCACCCAAGCCAGCAGTAGAGTTATCGTAAATACTCATTGTTTTAAATTATAGGAATCCAAAGTAATGGGATGGGGGGATCGAACCCCCACCCCATCATGGTTTAATTACTGAAGAAGACCAACAACATACACATCGCCATAGATCGCACCAATGCGTCCAGCGGTATCAGCCGTGGAAGCCTCGGTCGTCAGAGAGGCGTTGTAGTACGAGAAGGTTGTGCTGGTCGTGGAAAGAACCGTGACAAGACCGTTATAGGCGGCATTGCCAACACTTAGTACCTTCACTTTTGCACCAGCAACCAACCAAGCAGGAACGCTAGCAACAGTCAGAGTGCTGATGTTATTAGCGGTTGCACGATTGGTCGTAGCCAAACTAGGAATTGCGGCTGTAGTAACATTCACACGAATGCTCTGTTGTGATGCGGCTCCATTAGAACCATTGGTTCCAACAGGAAGTGCACCAAGGACATAACCATTAGTCGCAGGAGTGAAAACTGTCTGGGACAGATTTCCGCTTGCGGTGGTTTGAACTGGAGTAGCAGGGAGGGTAGCCGTGGCGATATTCTCGCCAGTAGTGCCATCATCAATTGCTACAACGGCTTGAGTGCCATTGGTTCCAAGTGCGTTTTTATATACAACCGTAGCAAAGGTAGAAATGAAGACGTTTTCATCGTATTCAAGCTGACCAATGACGGTGGTTCCTGCAACCGTGAAATCGACGGCAACAGGGCCGAAACGAACCTGAGTCAGGTTGTTAGGGACGGGAGGTGTAGTAGTAGCAGACATATTAGTATTTTGATTGTTAGGTTTTAGTAGTAGCTAGGAGTGTTGTACACAACATTGTCGAGCGTGTAGCTGACATACACATTGTCGGAAGTAGAACCAACAATGATAGGATACTGGAGAGTACCGCTACCAGAGAGGCTGATAGTTCCCGAAAGCGTAGTCGTAGTTCCATTTACCGTTACCGTTGCAGTACCAGATCCATTAGCCGTGATCGACCAGGTGATGGCACTCGTAGGAATGGTGAAAGTTGAACCACTTGCTACCGATACGAAATACGGAGTCAAGGGTTGCCCCCACCCTACATAACGTAGGGCGGGTGCGTTCAAGACATCCGATGGGGCATAAACTGAAGCATTAAGTGACATAGGATGTTTCCCTTAATTGTTTAGATAGGCTCCGTAATAACGCTAGAGCAAGCATAGCAGTCTGGCGTGTATTGCGGGGTGTAGTTAGGTGCAAGGTTGCAAGCGGCAGGGATGATCAACTGTGCGTTGTTCAACCTGTGCAGAATGCTATGCATCAAGGTAGGGTCTTGGAACTGCATACCCATACGGAACTGGTTCCAGAAGAAACCTTGATCACGCTTGATGTTGCACTCCCAATCTGGATTCTTCCACTCCCAATCACCAGCGTAGTTCTGGGTCATGCCTTGGGCTTCACCAAGACCACTCTGGGAAGGGCTGATCCACTTGATCATAGCCTTGTTGACCCAAGGGTTGGTGATACCGAAGTCGGCGTTGGCGAATGCAGGGTTCTGGACATACTTGCAACCAAGCTCGGTGGTCACAGGGTAGTAAGGCAGAACACGCACCAGACGAGGCCAGGTGGAAACGTCATTGGCGTTGAAGGTCGGGAGAGAGGCGTTGTAAACCCAATCCACGTTCAGACGAACACCGTTGATGTCGTTGCAGAAAGCATAGTTTCCGATAACACGATCAATACCCAAGGAGTACTGAAGCTGTTTGTCATCAAAATCGCTGACGGATTCCCACCATCCACCAGACTGCTTGGCATACTGCCAAAGCTGACGAAGGACGCGAGCATCGGGAACGATGATCTCAAGCAGAGGGCGACCAGCGGCCTCGCTGACATCAAGACGATAAGCATCATCTTCACGCTGGAGGTTGATGAGGATGTCATCAAGGGTATCAAGCGAGAGAAGACCGATGTTGTTAAGCTGGTTAGCAGGGAGCTTCACATAGACATAGCCCATGTTGAAGGAACCCTCGTTCGTACCCTCAAAAGGCTGAACGATGAACATCTGATCGTCGGGGGTCACGCAGGAGACGAGGGACTGACCATTGCTGATCGGAACCCATTTGTGTCCAGCACCACCGATCCAGTTGCTACGAGCAAATTCCTCGTGAACATTCTTGGTGATGTTAACATTGGTCGCCATGATGTGATCCATTTCTTCCTGTGGGAAGAGACGATACATGAAGTCGGTAAGCTGATACCAATCGGTACGCATAGCCTTGGTGAAGAGGCTGAAGCTGTACGATTCCGTACCAGGGTGAGCAATGAACTCAAACTGAACATCGTCAGCGTTCTGAACGCAACGGCCAGATTGAACTTCCTGCCAAGGCTGATCGGGATTGTACCATCCACGACCGAAGCGGAACGCCTTCTGGGTCGGGAGGGTGTTAAGAGGCCAAGTCTCTGTTTCAAGACGACCGTAGTAGATCGAATTGATTGCCATCTTTTTGATAAAAAACGGGTTGTAGTACGTCCTAGCCTCACGGAAGAGGGTATCAACGTCCTGGCAACTCGAAAAAGTAACGCCATTTTGCGCCATATGATTAAGTGTGTTGTTTGTTAAGTTATGTGCCTTGAAAAGAGTCGTCTCTCCAAAACACGGTTTTGGTTTTGAGCGACTGGCAACCTCGCAGGGTCTTTGTTTTTCCAATTGCTGATGTCAACCTCACACCCCGCTTATTGTTTTACATCGGTCGCTATCCGATACGGTGCTTTGGCTGAAATCAGTAATTGTTAAAACAACTACCAATCCAGATATGTGACAATTATAGAAAACTCTAAATTGTGTCAACAGAATTTTTAACAATATATTCTATTGCTTTCATTAACCGATCTGTTGAGTCCTTAAACTTACCCAAACCTGTATTGCATTCTACACACAATAGACCCCTTACCTTTCCCGTCTTGTGGCAATGATCAACTGATAATGCATATCCAGATGGGCAACTTTTATTGCAGATCTCGCATACACCATTTTGTGAAATCAACATTTGGTTGTACTCATCAAGAGTAATTCCATATCTGTATTTCAGAAATTGGTTTCTATACTTTGCGGGATTCTTTTTGTAATCCTCCCGCAATTTTTCTTTTTTCTTTTCTTTGTTTTTGACCCTTGTTTTGTCTAGATGACTTTTAACTTTATCTGGGTTTTCAGATTTCCATTTTCTTTTGGAGTCTTTCATTTTGGCAAATGTGGATGGTTTCATCCAACATCCACCATTCTTGCTGTTTTTATCGTAACGGTAAAATATCTTGCCATCATCTCTAATGGCTCCTCGTTTAAGGTTTCCCATTATCTATTGCGGAACTTTGCAAACAATGCGGCTGGGGTCTTTTCTTCAACGTCCTGCGACCTGCCAGCAGAAGATGATCCGATTGCTCCTTCACTTGTGGAAGAGCCTCTCATCTTTTTGATTGTTTCTTGAAGTTCAGCAATTTGTTTTTCTTGAGCAAACGTATAGGCCTTTAACTTTTTGTATTTCGAGCCTTGGGTAAGAACCCTCGTAATGGCCTCTGGCGCATAGTTGCTATTGTCACGAAGGGCGGCTTCAGCAATAAGCTCATCTTCCGTTGTATCATCATCAATCTTTTGTGATGCAATAATCTTGGCAATTTCCTCGTTATATTTTACAGCATCTTCAAGCTGTTGCTTGGCTTGCGAGAAAGCATCCTGCCAGCGTTTTCCAACCTGAGATTTGGTAGCTTGAATACGACGATTCTGCTCTTCTTCAGTTTGTGCCTTGGTAATCTCCCAATTCTGAATAGCTTGATTCCTTGCTTCAATCCTGTTGAGAACCTCATAAGCAGTTGAGTTGAATTTGGCTTGCTCCATTGGAGAAAGGTTCTCGTAAATGTAGTTAAGCGTCTGCTTGGAAACCTCACGCTGTCTAGCCTTCTCGTTAGGGTCTTGGCTTGTCAATGATGCCTCATATGCTTGAACAGCTTTGGCAAATTCGGTGATGGTTGTCTGATCATCACCAATGATCATCTTGACTTGATTGTAACCATTTAGAATTGGAGCATCAAAAGTCTCTTTAAATACAGGATTAGAAGGAAGGTTTAGGAAGTCATTTGCTTTTTGAACTTCTTCAAGGTCACGGGTAAGTGCCTCTTCACGCTCCTGTCTTTCTTTGACTGCTTGTTCAAGCTCTTTGCGAAGTTTCTCTACTTCCTTTTTGCTTTCACTATCATCAATTTTGGAACGAAGCTCCGCAATTTCCTGTTGAGCTTTATCGTATTCTTCTACTTTCTTTTTAAGTTCAGCGGCTTCTTTAGCAAACTGTTCGTTGGTCTGCTTTAGAGATTTGATAAACCCTGGCTTCTTTTCATCATCAACCAATGATGCCTTAACCTCTGGCTCTTCACGATTAATCTCTGCATTCTTGACAGCTTCCTTTTGCTCTGCAATGCGGGTCTGATGCTGTTCAGAGTCAGCGGTGGTCTTTGCACCAAATTTTTTAAACAAATCTTCTGGAGTTCCTTGTGGAGCTTGTTTGATGTCAGCTTTGAAAAAAGCATCTGCTTGTTTAATAGCAGAATCCCTTGCGGCTTTATCAGCTTCACGGGCGGCTTGTGCGGCGGCTTGGTTCTCTACAGGAGGTTGTGCAATTGCTGTTTCAGACATGGTTATATTTGGTTGGTGTGGTTACTTTCTTAGTGAGATCTCATCTGGTAACAATGAGTCATCCAGATCGGGATCAATTTCTATTGTTGGCTGTTTAACAATAACTGCTGACTTTAGTTGTGAATCAACAGAGTTAAAAGAGTTTTGTTCTGCATTTGTGGCATATTCTTGTAGCACACGAAACACAGCAACAACTGTTGCATGATCCTTATTTACCAAATCTTCATAAACAGCGGTCTTTAGTTCGCTGTATCTTTTGTCATTTATGAGTGCGGCGGCTAGGTTGGTTACGTTTGGATTATCCATTCATTTGTCCCAAATCTGGGTTTTGTGTGGTTACTGCTTCTTGTCCTTGGATGGCTTGTTGTTGTGCCATCATATCCTGTGCATTCATCTGCTGATTTTGATCAAGCTCTTGCTCATGTTGATCTTGCATGATTTGTGAATCATGGGCGGCTTTAGCTCTCTTGATTTGAATCTCGTTAGCGGCTTTAGCTCTCTTTGTGGCAAGGTCAGTTGCAACCTTCTCCATTGCATTGGAGTTGTGCAGTTGAGCTTTCTGTGCCATTGCCGCCAGCTTGATGTTTTCTTTCTTCTGCAAGCTGTCTGTTTGGATAGCTTCCTTGGCAACCAAGGCTTGGAGCTTGATGTCTTGTGGGCTTTGACCCTGCTGACCCTGTTGTTGCTGACGAGCCTTTTCAATCTGTGCAAGCTGGCTACCAAGTTCATCAGTACCACGCTGAAGCTGTTGCATCTGTTGTGCAAACTGCTTTGCCATGTTTTTCTTGGTAGGATCTTTCTGAATGAATCCAAGGTGAGCAACCATGTGTGGCCCTTTGAATCGCATGAGGCAAGCGTAAATGTCACGCACCAGATTAAGTGCTTCATCACTAATTTGCTGACCTTCTTGACCACGAACGGGAGCTTGTGGGTTTGCTCCGCTGGACTGCATTGCTTGTTGAGCTTCTTGCATTGATGCGGCGGCATCTTGGAAGTGAGCTTGGAAATGTTCCACATGGTTCTGGTCAGGATACACACGGAAGTTTGCAGGGTTTCCTTTTGGATCAGTCATGCCGATGTTTTCCATTGAAATAATTCCCTGTTCATCTGGAATCTTAATCGTTGTCTGCTTGACGTAACGATTTACATTCTGACGACCATTGAGTGCGGCAATAGCATCAGCAATTGCGTTAGCTTGCCCCTCATTCATTGGGGTCATGCCAGTAAGAGAAACGGTTTGTTGAGCCGCCATGAGCTTGTAGCTTGGGCTTCCAGAACCAGAAAGCATATTGGATTCTAGGTTTTCAATGTTTTCCCATTGCCATGCTTCCTTGGGAACACCATTTTCTTCCATGAAATCAACAAACTTTTGCTTGAGCTTATATCCATGTCCACCCTTGGTAGTACGGCTCATGCGTTTGTAAAGCATCTTTAGCCAGCGAGTTTGGTTGTCGTTGAAACGACGAATCTGTGTTCCCTGTAGCTTTGCTGATTCAGCGGCATCAAGTTCAGCTTCTTTTTTGGTACGAGCCTTTCCTGTTTTGGAATAATTACCAATGTTGTATGCACCGATTCCACGATACATATCAGCTTGGTACATCTGCATTCCGCTAAAGAGTTCACCAAGAGGAACGCCAAGATTTACCTGAGTAGGTTCAACATCTTGTGGAAGAATCATCCAAGGTTGCCACTCCATTTGCTTTAGCTTCTTTGTGGATTCAGCACTTCCACCCTTGAGCATGAGTCGGGTACTCCAATCCATAGAATCGAATGCACGATTCATGTGGATGTCATATGCACGACATTGAATAAATACAGATTCTGCAAGACCTTGGATCTCATGCCAGATACCCGATCCAGTTGAGTCAGTCATTGGAGCAATGATGTCTTCCCAACCATCTTCATCTTTTTCTACCCAATCCTTTTTGTAGTAAAGGAAACCAGTTTGGTCACGATACTCTTCTTCTGTGAGATCCTTTCGTCCGTTTTCTTTGTAGCCAAGAACAAGACCTCCATAATTCTGAAGCAAGAGCATCTTGGAAATACTTCCATTAAACTCCATGATGTAGAGTTCATAAATTTCAATGCGTAGCGTGTACAGGCGGGAAAGGTTTAGGTTTCCAGAAGCTACGTCACGCAACCATTCCGTATTGGTATATGTGTTGCGATAGTTTGTTGTGAACATACGAAGGGCATCAACACAAGCCCAGAAGTTCCATCCCATTTGGGTGGCGTGTTCCTGTGCTTTTACTGGATCTTCCTCCCCGCCAGTAATCTTGAGCCAGAACTCAAGGGGTGTGTAGCTACGTTTGATGCAAAGCTCACCCAAGTTCGTGAGATCTGCGTATGTCTTGTCTGGAATTAGTACGTTAGAGTTGTGAAAACTCTTTGTAGGCCATCCGTCTCTGTCCTCGGCAATTTCAAATCCCTTTCCATAAAGGGTCATTTCTTCTACGTCTAGCTCGACATTATAGTTATACGATGTCCATGAGCGAAGCATTCTGTCAAATCCTACACTAATCAGATTACTCCAAATTTCTTTTTCCGTAGGATTTCCAATTTTGGTAGTAATATTTGCGGCGGTATTACGCTCCATTACCATGTCCACAAAGCTGGACTTCTGGTTGTCCACAATGAACTTCATCTGACGGAATGGCACATTGCTCATTCCAGAAAGTTGACGGGCGGCTACCTGGCTATAATCAGTTGGAGGGAAACCCTTGTAACATTTGAAAATTCTGCCCCATTTACGTTCACGACCAGCATTATCTAGGCGTAGATTCCAGCAAATTGTAAAAGCATCGTTAGCAGTTTGAACTCTGCTCGTAGGGGCAACACCATTGGAATTGATTGTGTTGAACCCCCATGAGGAGACTCCTTCACGATTAACGATCTTTTTTGTTTTTGCCATTACCGAGTAATATTATTTAGAGCTTCACGCCTCTTTTGACAAGATGGACAATTCTTTGCCCGTGTTTCAAGTTGAGTTTGTATTCCAAAAGTTTTGGCTATTTTATCCCCCAAATTTGCGAAGCGATGGGCCACGACCGCAACAGCATCACCAGCTTCTTGCCAGCAATATTGACCTGCAATACGTTTACAAATTTGTTGCTCGATAAGGTATTCTAAATTTTCTGGCACAGCAACATTCTTATTTGCCATGTCACTTTTTACTTTCTGAACAAATTGACGACCGAAGGTTAGATCCATTCCGTTTACACGATATGTGTTTCCTTTGTCGTCGCTGTATTGATACCAGAGGCCACCAGGTATTGGGCCGTTTGGGTCTTTAAGTCTCATAGTTGAACCTCCTTCTTGCTTTCTAATATAAAAGTTGTCAATACTTTTCACTTCATGGAATACAACGGATTGAGTTTGCAACCACCAGCGGATACAACATATGGACTTTCCTTTTTGGAAAGCGTTCCACAATTCATTCGTGAATTAACTTGTTACCGTTTAACCCGTGGAGAGTTTGGAAGGCGTGAAAGGGTTAAAATGGGTATCAAATTGGAGAATACGGAGTTGAAAAACCCTGCACAGCACATGATCAACTGCTTTCAATTGATCTATGGCAACGATGTATTGCTCCACTCGCAGGGAATACCCAATAATTATGCTCTCGACATCATAGATTTGTTCTGCAACGAAAACGATTGGGGTATTGCAGGGTGTGCAAGTAGCGGAAAAACCTTTTCCGTGGCGGCTTGCATTGTGATTGATTGGCTTTGTGCTCCAGATTGCACCTCAACATACGTTGCATCTACGTCCCTAGATGCCTCTGAAGATCGTTTGTGGGGTAAAGTTTGTACGCTCTATCGCATCGCAATGCGTAATTTACAGGCTAAATACGGCAAAGATACCAGCATTGGAAACCTTGTTGAGTACCGTAGAATGATTGTTTTTGAGTCAATTGACACAAAAGATACAGAGCGAGATTATACAAATGCCATCAAAGCATTGGCTTTTCCCCGTGGAGGAGAAGGTAAGCGTTCTGTGGAGAATACTAGAGGTCGTAAGAATGCCAGAATGCGGTTGTTTTTGGATGAGTTGGCAGAAATGGATCTTTTTGCATTGGATACCCGTGTCAACCTTGGTGCTAATCCCGATTTTATATTTGGAGGCATGGCAAATCCTTCAAATACGGCAAACAATCCCCATACGGAGTTGTGTCAGCCAGATGATCCAATGGAATGGGATGCTGTTAACAGATACACGCATAAATGGAAGACCCGTACTGGCGTTGCATTGCATCTTTCGGGAGAAGATAGCCCAAATTTCAAGGTTCCTGATGCCGAAATACCCCCATTTGATAGATTTCTTACCATTCAAGGAGAAGCGGCTACCCTAAAAAGATGCTACGGCAATAAAAATGCCCTAGAATACTGGCGAAATGTTTACGGATGGTGGCCTGATAGTTCCGTAGAGCTTACAATCTTCTCAAAACAGTTCATTCAAAGTTGCGATATAGCTTGGGAACCTGTCTGGAGTGATAGAACAAAGGTAGTTTGCGGCTTTGACCCTGCATTTACTGCTGGAGGAGACAGATGTGCGGCTACTTTTTGCCGTTATGGGCCAAATGATACAGGTAGAAGGATAGGATTTTATCTTGGAACCAAAGAATATACTTCATCTGTAGGTGATGTTTTTGAAGAAAGTATTGCTAGTCAAGTTGTCAAGGATTGCTTGGAATACGGAGTCCATCCAAGGGACTTTGGATTGGATATTTCTGGTGATGGCGGAAAGATGCTACGGGCTATCATCATCGAATGGGGTAGATACCATCCAGAAGCAATGTTCATCCATCCCATATCCTCTATGGGAATGCCTACGGAACGCAGGATCAGTAGTTTAGACAAGCGTACCGCCAAAGAAGCCTATGATCGTCGTGTAACGGAATCCTGGTTCCAAGTGCATACTGCCATGTCAACGAAAAGTTTGGTTGGCATTGATGTTGAAAAGCATACTGCTTTGGTAAGCGAACTTTGCAGTAGGCTTTATTTCCACAAAGGCAGAAAGGTTGCTGTGGAGAAGAAACTAGACATGAAACAGCGTATCAAAAAGTCACCCGATTTGGCTGATTCATTGACCTATGCCGTTGAAATGCTGCGCAAGACAGGCTTGGAGTTTAGCTTTGAAGATGAAGCGGCAGAGTCACTAGACATCCTTGAATTGAAAGATTGGGAAGACAGATTGATCCACAGCAAACACAACGCTGAAGAACAGGTACAGAACGATGAATGGGGATACGGAGGTAGTGGCGTGGATGAGGACGGTTTCTAAATAAAAAGCCCCGCCCCTTGGTAGAGCAAGAGACGGGGCAGGAAGATCACAAGTGCTTTAACCCTCCAAGGTCTTTACTGTGGTCTTGACAATAGAATTGGTCAAGCGTAGATTTCGTTTATCACAAGTGCCGTTGTGATCCTCCAAATGATTCCTCGCTGGATTGTCTGGTGACATATTTAAGAAAGGAAGCCTATTGCTGGCGCACCCGATCCAAGCGAGAACACCAAAGGTTTTTACCCTTGAAGCAGGTCGCGGGGTAAAGTGATAAGAGTGTAACGATCATAGGAGCTTGAGCAGTTTACAGCCTCATTCCTTCTGCAATTCTATGGTTCC
>Ga0214206_1000498_pt1 | contig 10583 bp, 10 predicted proteins | sample TroBogEpilimnion_26_FD_153044 | JGI IMG/M metagenome (GOLD analysis project Ga0214206, IMG submission 153044) | Freshwater microbial communities from Trout Bog Lake, WI - 07JUL2009 epilimnion | ecosystem: Environmental > Aquatic > Freshwater > Lake > Epilimnion/Euphotic zone | place: Trout Bog...
AGCAGCATTTGCTGTGCTTCTTGCAACGTTATCAGTTGAACCACTACCACCAGATAATGTATTGGCATAAGCGTAGGCCGCATTTGCAAAGGCTGCTGCCGAATTGGCTGCAAGGTAAGCCGAGTTAGCAAACGATGCTGTAATATTCTGTGAGTTATATGCTGAATTAGCAGTTAAGAAAGCGGCATTAGCAAACGCAGCTGCCGAGTTGGCAGTAATAAAGGATGCGTTTGCAAACACTGCGCCGGAGTTGGCTTGGTTATTTGAATTTGTTATAAACGTAAACAAATCCGTATTGTTCACATTGGCAGAACCTGCTTCTATTACACCAACCTTCAATGTATCATAAGAAGTGTTTGCGTCAAAGTTAACTGTTGTACCTGGTTCTGTTACAACGTTACTGAATAGTTTCCATTTTCTGTCAGCAGAATCACGTACTAAACCTGTGTGTTGGTAATGAGAGTAACCAGTATTACCGGTACCAACAAAGTGTCCAACAAGACCGATAGCTACAGCATCAGCAGAATTATTTGCTGCAACATAGATAATTGGATCAGTAACAGAGATTGAGTTGGCAGAATATGTATTGACTGAACCAGATATATTTAAGTTGCCTGTAACTGTAATGTCACCACCTACAACAATCGAACCTGTTGTGTTCAATGACAATCCTGTACCAGTACTAATAGTCAAAGTACCGGACATCGTATCACCAGATTTCAGTACTCTATTATTAGCTGCTGTGAATGCTGCATTAGCAAATAGTGCTGCTGAGTTTGCTACAACAAATGCTCCGTTAGCAAAACTGGCCCCAGAATTTGCTTGACCAAAGGCAGCATTGGCGGCACCGTAAGCACCGTTAGCAAATATTGCAGCAGAATTGGCAGTAATAAATGAAGCATTTGCAAAAGCCGCACCTGAATTGGCTGTTATAAATGAAGCATTTGCAAAAGCCGCACCTGAATTGGCTGTTATAAATGAAGCATTTGCAAAAGCCGCACCTGAATTTGCTTGACCAAAGGCAGCATTGGCGGCACCATATGCACCGTTAGCAAATATCGCAGCAGAATTGGCAGTAATAAAGGATGCGTTAGCAAAAGCCGCACCTGAGTTTGCCGTTGTTCTGGCTACGTTATCGATTCCTGAACTACCGCCACCAGATAATGTATTGGCATAATTATATGCCGCATTGGCTTGAGCAAAGGCCGCATTAGCAAATCCAGCTGTTACTGTAATTGATGTATTCTGTTGTGTACCATCAGCAAACTGTAAAATTCCAGGTAGAGTTGTTTTACCTGTTGTATCGAATGTGGTTATATAACCATTGGCAACAATCGATGTGTTTGGTAGTGGACCAACAATGTTTGCTACAGAAAACGAACTAGAAAGAACTAAAGTGTTATTTGATGTAAAGTACTGTAAGTTTGAAGTGTTACTTACATAACCACCAGAGTTCGCAAATAATAATGTATTTGCTAAGAAACCAGATGTTGCACTATTTGCAGTAGCAAATGCAGCATTAACTAAACCACTAATCGCTGGATCAGTAAGTGAGTTGAATGTGATTGTTTTGCTTGTTGTGTTGGTAGATATTGTAACGTTGTTACCAGGAACAAGTGACAAGGTATCTGAAACGCCACTAGCCAGTACCAGTGAACTATTAGCGTTGATGGTATCAAACGAACGTTGATTACCAATGTATGATGTACCACCTAAACTATTTTTGTAATACAGTTTACCATCAGCGTAGTTAAGAGCTAACTCACCATTGGCTAAGCCGGATGGTGTGTTACCTGTTATGCCTGATTTTTTTAACTGTATTGCTGTGTTTGACATTTACTTAAAACGTTCCGCCGTCCTTGATTGGGCCTTCTATATTAACAAGAGTTGCTAATGGAGAAGGTACTTCTGATTTGTTCAAATCATCAATCTTTTTTCTTTTGGCAGGAGGTAATTGTAAATAATCAATTTTAGCATTTAATTCAGATTTTTCATTTTCATATTGTTGATTTAATTCATTAATACGATTTTCGTATTGTTGTTTCATCTCATTAATACGATTTTCATAATCTTGATTCAAGGTAGAGAATTTTCCATTATTTTCAGCAACAATTTGAGTAATTCTTGCTTCCAATTCTGAACGAATATTGCCAGATTCTTGTCTAGCTCTAATCAATTCTTCTTTAAATGTATCCACATGTGTTGCTTGATTTTTAATACTGTCGTAATCACGATACTTATTATTAAGTTCATTTATAACAGCATTTAATTGTGCAACATCTTTTTCATAATTTTGAATCCTAGTATTCAAATCTTTAACTTGAGAACTTTCACTCTCTGAAGTAACTCTTTTAAGTTCTTCAAGAGCTTCCTGATAATCATTAAGACTGGCAGTTAACTCTTGAAGTTTCTTATTTTGTTCTTCAACAATTTCTTCAGTTATTTTAGCATTTGCTTGCATTGACACATTCCGTACTACGCAATCTGTCAATGTGCTTGTCATAACCTCAATATAATAATTCAAATACTTTTCATTACCCATTTCAAACTCCTATCAAATAAAAACATATTACATTATATAGTCAGCTTAGAATTGACCTCCATCTATTGCTGATGCCCAAACTGGAACACCTGAGTTTGTTACAGTTAGAATCTGATTGGAGTATGTTTGGTCGGAAGTACCAGCAGCGGCAGTAACTTGAATTGCACCTGTACCGTTACCGTATGTAATACCGTTTGTGGTAAATGTAGAAGCACCTGTACCGCCTTGTGACACAGCCAATCCAGAGATTGAGCTTGCTGTAGCAGCAGTTAATCTACCATACGCATCAACAGTTAAAGATGTAATTGTACTAGAAGCAGCGAGTGAACCAGTTAATGTATATGTGCTGTTAGCAAGTGTAGAAATAGCACCTGTGCCATTACCAATCAACAAACCACCAGTAGAGAATGTAGAAGCACCTGTACCGCCTTGGCCGACTGTCAGTCCAGAGATTGCTGCGCCTGTATAAGCAGTCAATCTACCATAAGCATCTGTTGTAACTGATGTGATGGTGTTATTAGTTCCTAAAGAACCTGATACAGATGTAGATACGTTAGCGAGTGAAGATAGAGCGCCTGTACCGTTACCAATAACAATCTGACCAGCAGAGAATGAAGCAGCACCTGTACCGCCTTGTGGTACTGTCAGTCCAGAGATTGCTGCGCCTGTATAAGCAGTTACACGACCATAAGCATCAGTTGTTAATGATGTAATTGTGTTACTTGTAGATAATGCACCAGTAACTGTCGTTGATACGTTTGCAATAGAAACTAATGCTGAACCGTTATAACTGACTAATTGTCCGTTATTAAATGTTGATGCACCTGTACCGCCACTTGATATACCAAGTGCATTTGTTAATGTCAATGAATTGGCAGTAAGAACGTTAACGTTAGCAACGTTACCTGAGCTAACATCAACACCACCAACCTTGATTGTGTCATACCATGCATCTGTTGTGAAGTCAACTGTTGTAGTTGGTTCAGCAGAAACGTTAGAGAATAACTTCCATTTGTTATCGTTGTAATCACGGACGAAACCAGTATGTTGGTACTTTGAAACGCCACCTGTGTGACCGACACCAACAAGGTGTCCAACAAAACCCATATCTACCGCATCGCCTGCGTTGTTAGCAGCCAAATAGATGATTGGATCACCAACGTTCAATGTTGAGGTAGCATTGTATTGGATAACGTTACCTGAAACATTCAAGTTAGCAACAGTCAATAAACCACCAATAGAAACGTTGTTTGTTGGTATGCTTAAATCTGTGCTAATAACTTGTGTTGCGCCTGTTGTGTTGGCACTAATGACTTTAGTGTAGTCAACAGAAGTTGTTACAGTATCGCCTGTTACGGCAGTCTTGATACCTGTACCACCAGTAAAGTTCAACGTTTCTGTTGCTAGATGTACTGTGTTTGAACCTGTATCACCAGCGATGTTCAAGTTTGTAGAAATTGTCGATGAGTTGGCAATCGACATAATACGGCCGTTAGCAGCAACTGTAACGATAGGTACTGTTGTTAGACCACCGTATGTGCCAGCAGTTAGACCAGAAATGTTATTAAGTGTAGCATTTAGTGTTACGTTTGCAGAACCGTTAAATGATACGTTAGAAGCAGTAATATCACCACCGGCAATACCAAAGTTCTGTGCATAATACAAAGTGTTCGCCGATTGAGCGATACCAGAAATTGTACCTGTAATGAGACCGGAAACAATAACGTTACCGAAATATGAATTACCTGACGCATCACGTTTAACAATCGTATTAGGATTATTTGATGACGATGCGGAATCGATTTGTGATGTATAGTATTGGCCGCCAACGTTTAGTACAGCTGTACCACTCGATGTACCAATGAAAATCGTATTGGATGCGTATGAATACGCTAATTCACCTGCTGCCAGACTTGATGGTACGCCTGTCGTTAGGGAACGTTTAATTTTTAACGCTGTATTTCCTGCTGCCATGATTATTATCCTTATTGTATGGTTGTATTACCTAAATTGTCATCTTATATTTATTCACACATACCATAACAATCAAAATATATATTATCTATTTATCAAAAGTCAAAAGTCAGAACGTACCACCATCAAACGATGTTGCCGAACTGGATTGTACTATATTGGCGATATAACTGATACCACCAATTGGTATAATCTCATTATTTGAATCTCCTATGAATAATGTATTTGAAACAAACGAATAGGCCATTTCACCGTCTGCTAAATTGGCCGGTGTCGCATTTGTATATGAACGGAGAATTTGAATTACTGTATTCGATGATGACATTTAAAAGAATCCTGCATCGGCACCTTTAAACGCCAAATACGAAGTTGAATTTGATACAGCACTCTGAATATTGTTTGCGGAAATTTGTCCGTTAATTGTTCCAACAGCCGAAATACCGCCTTGTGGGGTAATAAGTATGCCTGTTGGATTAGGATGTGCACTTGAAGGTGTCGGAACAAGAGAAATTGATCCTGTATTACTGTCCTGCTTTATGAGAGCGCCACCCAAGTCAATTGTGTTACCACTTATGTACAAACTTCTAAATCTGTGTTCTGGTGAACCAAGGTCATAGGCTACATCTGTGTCTGGAACCAAACTACCTGTAACTAAAGCGTTCCTTGGTACAGTACCTGTACTTACTTTAATTGTAGCTGGTTGTCTAATTACTACCGTTGCCATATTATTCCTTTAAAATACAGTAACTTGTGGCAATACGTTTACAATTCCTTCTAGGACTCTAGATACCGTATTTGCTGAAGTATCTTTTATCAGAACATCATATACATATCTTCCAGCTGTAATATTTGCTGTGGTTGTATGTGGTAAGGTCAAAAATATAATACCTTGAGTGACATCAGGTATAATAGTTACAAAATCAGCAGTTGTATTTGCTGAATAATACGATTTTCTGATTGAAGATTTTACTTGTGTGTTAGCAAGACTGAAAGCTGTACCATCAGCATTATCTAATGTTATAGATGTGCTAAAATCAGAACCTTTTTCTAAAAATAATTCTTGGTATCCTGCTGCCATGTTTATCTTCTTATTGTTATACTAGTATTTAGTGTAGGAGTGGATTAACTTTTTGGAATCCTGAAGTTGTCGGAGAAAATTTTCGGGCCGGAACACAAAAAATCGAAATTTTATGGAGTACCAAATGCTGTCACATCCGCTTTGGCAATCATATTACCCGTACTATCAATCGACAATACTGTTATTCCACTATAAATAAAGTTTATTTTTGTACCAGATGTTGATATTGTCCAGCTACCCGATGCAATTCCGTTAGCGGTATTAGCAGTATTGGCGGTATTAGCGGTATTTGCTGAACCCGTAATATTAAAACCATATGTCGCAGTATTTGATACTTGTTGTGGAGTTATTACACCTACGATTTGTGTATTGGCAACATTTGATATCTGTTGCGAAGTTATTACACCTACGATTTGTGTATTGGCAACATTCGATATCTGATTTGAATTGATAAGTCCTGTAATTGTTGTATTCGAAACAGAAGCAATTTGACTGGAAACAACTGTTCCGTTAATTGTTACAGCTGCTACGTTAGCAATTTGACTGGAAATAATTTGTCCTGTAATCTGAGAAGCTGAAATACTTGGTGTGGCATTTGCTGCGCTTGTAACACGACCTTGTTGGTCAACTGTTACAACACTCATTTGTGTTGCGCCACCATATGTACCTGGTGTAACTGCCGTGTTGGCTAATGTTGAGGCTGTGACTTTTGTTGTCATTTAATATTTCCTTTTAAAATACCAACTTCATTTTTAAGATTTTGGATATTTGTCTTTAATTGTTTTAATTGACTGTTTCCACGCATCAAACCCTTCGTGATATAATTTGTCGAATTGTTCACCGAATGAAGGATACTCAGATAATCTTTTTTCAATATATGTCAAAGAATTCAAATAATCTTGTTTTTTTTGTTCTCTAATAATATCTGCTTGAGCATCAGTAATTGCTGTAAAGTCATTAGGAATCAAATGGTCTTGTGAACCATCCAGTTCATAAGCCCAAATTTCATTTGTTGGAGATAGATAATGTTTCATTTGTTTTCCTTAACGTAATTCAATCCAATAAGCAAGGTTGCCACCACAATTTATATAATAACTTGATCCAGGTGGCACAACAAATCCGGCAAATGCTCTTGGATATAAGTCCATTAAAGTATAACAAGCAAGCCGACCATCTACATAAGCAGTAGTAGTTGCTCCGGATGTCGCAGAAGTTGCAGCATACCAAACCCAAATTGGTTTAGATGTTGAGTTTGTATAACTGGTTCCGGAAGAACGACTTGGTTGTTGATATGTTTGTGAAATTCCTAATGCGTTTGTGACGTTCGTTGCAGTGCCAGATGATGTTATGTAACCATTTGGATTTGCTGAATCATATGGAGTAAATCCTAATGCTGAAGTTACGAGTGTACTAGAAAGTGATGAAATTTTATCGGAAGTGATTGAACCAGCCAGTTGTGAATTGGTGATTGTTCCTGTTATTTGAGTACTAGCGATACTTGAAATTTTATCGGAAGTGATTGAACCAGCCAGTTGTGAATTGGTGATTGTTCCTGTTATTTGAGTACTAGCGATACTTGGAGTTACATTTGCTGCGCTTGTAACACGACCTTGTTGGTCAACTGTTACAATAGAGTGTTGTGTAGCACCACCATATGTACCTGGTGTAACTGTTGTATTCGACAAACCAAGAGCAACGATACCTGATGTAGCATTTGCTGTAATTTGACCTGTATTTGCAATGATTGATGTTGACACAACACCAACAGTACTTACGCTTGTTAAACGTCCCTTTGTATCAACTGTAATAACTGGTATACTTGTTGTACCACCATATGAACCTGATGTTACGCCTGTTGCGGATAACATTGTACTTGAAACAGTACCAGAATCTGTTGTATAAACACCGTTAGTAACAAAAGCTGCTGTATGGCTAAATGTGTTACCAGAATTCAACACGTTTTTAACAAATGCTGTAGTGGCAAATGCTGTGTTGCTCACATTTGCGTCTAATGTTAAACCTGTAACAACACCAGTGAAACTGGCATTAGCCAAGGCAGCTTTACGTGTCTCTAAATCTTGTAATGCTAACTGAATCGTATTTGCAGAAGAAACAATACCGCCAAATGGCGCAGTAAATGTGATATTATTTGCATAATATGGATTTACATAATATCCATCAACTTCAACTAAAATTGAGTCACCAGAAGATGGTGTAGTTGTGAAACTAATTGTATTTGCTGACTGATTTAAATTATATTCAGACTCAAATTGACGAACACCATTAATATATGTACGAACTTGTGTGCTTGTCGTAAATGTTGGAGTTGTAAATGTATTACCTGTGTAACCAGCAACACCGTTAGCTGTATAACTTAAACGTGTTGAATTGATTGATGTGCCTGGTGTTGTACCACCGCCACCACCAGAACCTGCAGCCCAATAGAAGTTACCTGGACCACCTGTTGTTAAAACATAACCTGCTGTAGTGCCCGTTGGCAATATTGAGGTGAGTGCAGCAGCTGCTGATGTTGCACCTGTACCACCTTGACTTAATGCCAAAGGTGCAGTTAAAGTTAAACCAGCAAATGTTGGTGATGCTGTTGTTCTCAAATCTTGTGATGTACTAACAGCTAAATTGTTTGCACTTGTTGCAACAACTGTTATACCATTATTACTTGAGAAAGAAACTATACCAGCAGTTGGTGTAACTGTACCAGTAGTACCAACAAAGGTATTAGTAGAATTATTTGCACGTGTAAATGCAGAATTTGCAAATATTGCTGTTATATTTTGTGAAGCATACGAAGCAGTACTATAACTATTAAGTGCGCTTATTGAAGCTTGTAAATAAGTATTTGCAGTATTAATTAAATTGTTTAATGTGTTTGCTGTACTGGCTGATGCTATGTTACTTGTACTTGTGTCAGTTAATACTGTACTCAAATATTGGTCAGTTAATACACGATTATAATTGCTATTAACTACGTCAAGAGTTTCCCAATATTTTAATGGTTCGTTCCAACGGAATGCTGCGTTTGCACCTGAAGAACCACGTGCTACCGAGATATAACTTGAAATAGCAGAACTAACACCTGTACTTAATTGGAAAGTATTTGCTGCATATATTGTACTACCAGTTAACGTAAAGTTACCACTAATACTTAAGCCACCTGAACCAACAGCAAGACTATTAACAAACGCAGAAGCACTATTAGCATCAATTTTTTGATTGACGGTGACAGTATTGGCAACTACAGTAGGACTTGTAACCAAGGTGTTTGCTGTTATAGTATTTGCCAGTACACTATTGTTCGCTTGTAATGAGTTTGTAAATGTATTTGTGCTTACACTTAATGTTCCTATATTTGCATAAGTAGAATTTACCAATACACCAATAATGTTATTACCTGTAATAGTATTTGAGGAATTTATTGTATTGGCAACAATATTGTTAGCATTAAGTAATTGTACGGTAGATACATTAGCGGAAGAAGTATTTGAATTAACAGCACCATTTGTGTAGATGGTTCCGTTTGCTGTTATTGTATTGGCAATAATTGTTGTATTTGATTGTATCGTATTAGCATACAATATATTTGCAAATCCAGTAACAGTAATTACAGAACTGTTTGCTTTTAATGTATTGGTATAAGTTGTACCAGATATTGCAGCTGTAGTACCCGTAATATTTGTATTGGCAAATAAATTATTTGTATATATGTTACCAGTAACACTTACAGTAGATGTGTTTATTGTATTATTTGCTTGTATATTACTTGTTGTCAAGTTGAGCTGAATGACACTATTACCAGCAATATATTCATTATTTGCAACATACAAACTAGTATTTGGTCCTTGTGCAACCAAAAGTCCGTTAATATTTGCCTGACCTGAGTTTGTCAGACCTAATGTTGCATTCGAGAAATATACTTGGCCACCGACAGTTAAGTTGTTGTCCATTGTCGTAGAAGAACCAATACCTTGTACTAACAATTGTTTCTGTACAACAATATTACCGTTTGATTGCAGAGCGTTCTTTGTAGTTTCGCTCAAATAAACTGTACCAGAATTTTTGGTGTAATCACCAACTGCCAGATTGTTATTTTCTGCAATCAGAGCATCAGTTGCGACCATCCATTGACCAAATGTATTGGCATAACTTATGACTGTTACTGTATTTGCCATTTTAACCTTTTTCTAATAGTTTTACCATCAGTTTTTTAATATCTGATATGTCGTTTTTGATGCTATCCATTTCCATCTTAACATTATTTATTTGTTCTCTCTGGAGTTCAGCAAATTTTCTTTTTGATTTATAATCTTCTAAACCAGAAACATCTTTATTAATTAAAGCCATATTCTCCGTATCACGGAATAATTTTGTTCCTGTTATTGGTATTAATGCCATAATTATACTGAAGTATTGACGTTAGCTGGAAGAGCAATTACACGTAAATCATTTACAAAAGGAACGTATGTGTGGTCAGAACTTGTCATTACAACTTTAATTGCGAATTGACTGAATGATGTATATATTTGTCCTGTTGTACTTGTATAATTTACATATCCTTGGTCTGTACCAGCAGTTCCTGGTGCAAATACGAATTCGTAAGTATCACCTCTTGTTTGTGAATACAATGAACCAGAATTATTAATCTTGGTCATTAATTGCCATGAACTATCTTCAAACTTCTGTGTGTCATTTCTGTTTAGAATCTTGTAATACACATTGATATCGGTATTAACAGGACGATAAGCAGTCAAATAAACATTCAAGTCGCCTGAATCAAATGTTGGATCCAAAACAACTTTCTTTGTCACATATTTAGCCGCTATATTACCACCATTTTTAGATGTTTCACCAGTGATGATTGCTGTGGCGCCTGTTCCTGGAGTTGAATTAGCATCATTAATTGTAATTGTAGGTGTTGTAATATAACCAGAACCAACAGTTGTGAAGTATACTGATACCACATTACCAGCAACA